>Ga0214917_10000464_pt1 | contig 53287 bp, 30 predicted proteins | sample LL_1208_BB_MetaG_FD_177983 | JGI IMG/M metagenome (GOLD analysis project Ga0214917, IMG submission 177983) | Freshwater microbial communities from Lake Lanier, Atlanta, Georgia, United States - LL_1208_BB | ecosystem: Environmental > Aquatic > Freshwater > Lake | place: USA: Georgia | collected... | reverse complement strand
CCATGTAGTTCCATTTGTAGATGTTGCGAAAGAATGTGATGCTCCATCACCAACTGCTACCCATCTATCTGTTCCATTGAATGCTACTCCATTTCCAGCATAATCTAAACCTGTTGATCCACGGTCAGTCCAATTAATTCCATCAGTAGAAGATGCAAAAGATGCATAAGTTCCTGTTTGTCCATCACCAACTGCTACCCATAAACCATTTCCGTATACCACACCAAAAGCTCCATTACTAAAAATAATATTACCACCACGTCCAGTCCAAGTATTTCCATCTGTAGACGATGCAAAACAATGTGATGATGTTCCTGAATTTTGACCAACTGCTACCCATAATGTGGTTGCATTTACAGTAGCACTTGATTGATATCCTACCGTTGTATTATATCGTGATTGATATTTTCCTGATTCACTTCCTATCGCAATCGACCCAAGTCCTAAACCTTGGTCATCCCTTCCTGCTTGATATCCTATTGAAACAGATTGCGATGCTTGATTTGTCATTCCTGCCTGATATCCTATCGCTAAAGATTGTCCCTGTTGTGTTGAATCTCCAGCTTGATATCCTATGGCTATAGAACCTGAAAATTGATTTAATTGTCCTGCTTGGAATCCTATAGAAATTGACCCACTTGCTTGATTGATTTGTCCACTTTGATTTCCGATTGCTATTGCGAAATTATTCTGTCCTGTAAATCCTGCTTGTGTTCCTATAGAAATTGGTTGAGATGCTGCCATATTATTCAGTAAAAATCCAAAACCGCTTGTTGTCGATGGTGTATTACCATATCCTAACCAATTCTGTCCATTGTTAGAAATCGCTAAAGTATTTGTTCCTTGACCCATAGCATAATAATTTTTACCAGTGAAATAAACATTATTACCAGTTGTTGAAAAAAGAGATGAACCTAATCCAGTCCATCCGGTAATATTGTTGCTATATGCGATTGTATCTGAAGGTCCTGAACCAACTGCTACAACTTGATTTCCATTCATTGCCAATCCTTTAACTTGATTTGTTAAAGACATTGATACGTTTGTCCATACTGTTATATTTGATGAATATGCTATCGGCGATGAATTTATTGTACTTGTAGCATCTAAACCAATTGTTGAATGTATTGTAGTTCCTAAACCAGTCCATGTTAACCCATTAGTACTATGTGCTACAGTATTTGTACCTCTACCAGTAGCGATAAAATAAACAGTCGTCCAGAAAACACCATTCCCTGAAATTGTAAATATCGTAGACCCTAAACCAGTCCAAGTTAATCCGGTTGTACTATGAGCTATTGTATTAGTTCCTTGTCCAACTGCAATATATCTTGTTAAGGTAGAACTATAATCGACGTCATTACCAGCAAATGTAAAAATAGTAGTTCCGAGACCAGTCCATGTAGAACCATTGCTACTATATGCAAGAGTGTTTGTTAAATCTTGTCCACATCCAATAAATTTGGAACCATCCCAAACAAAACCATTACATTTAAAAGCGAAAATGGAATTTCCGATACCAGTCCATTGTGTGAGATTAGAACTATAAGCGATAGTGTTTGAAGCAGGGAGAGTCTGTGTCGAATTATTATAAGCTACACCGTAAAAATCGACAGAAGAATCAACTCTAGGAGACCATGTAGTTCCATCAGATGATGTTGCTATACTAAAACTCCGACCACCTCCAAATACTAGCCATATTGAACCATTCCATGTTACAGTAGTACAATTTGTAAACATAGTTTGCCCTCTTCCAGTCCATGTTGTTCCATCGGATGATGTTGCTATTGAATTTGGTGCACCTGAAAAAGATGATCCTACTGCTACCCATAAATTATTTCCATAAACTACAGCATTGCCAGTATATAAAATAGTGTTTCCTCTTCCAGTCCATGTTGTTCCATCGGATGATGTTGCTATTGTATGAGATGTTCCAGAACCAACAGCTACCCATAAATTATTTCCATAAGCTACACCATTACCTTGTGTAGAAAATATTGTCACTCCTCTTCCAGTCCATGTTGTTCCATTAGGTGATGTTGCTATTGTATGAGATGTTCCAGAACCAACAGCGACCCATAAATTATTTCCATAAGCTACACCACGACCAGAAGAAGAAAAAATATCTGATGCTATAGTCCACGTTGTTCCATCAGATGATGTTGCAATTTTACCACTATTTCCAATTCCAACTGCTACCCATAAATTATTTCCATAAGCTACACCAAATCCATCCATTTGAAAAATAGTAGAACCTCTACCAGTCCAATTAATTCCATTTTGTGATGTTGCAATTGAATTTATTCCCGCACCTGAAAAAGCTGTTCCTACAGCTACCCATAAATTAGAACCATTATAAGCTATACCATAACCCAATTTTATAATAGTATTTCCTCTATTAACCCATGAAATACCATTATTACTTGATGTTGATATTCCAGAAAGACCAACTGCTACCAATAAATTATCAACAACTGAACAACTTTGACTTGTTATGATATTTCCGGAATTATAACCTTGTGTTGAATGTACAGTTGTACCAAGTCCAGTCCAAATAGAACCATCTGAACTATATGCTACCGTATTCGTTCCTGAACCACTTGCGATAAAATTAAAACCATTCCATTTAATTCCAGACCCTGATGATGTAAATATCGTACTTGCAAGTCCTGTCCACGTTGTTCCATTTGTACTATATGCAATTGTATTTGTTCCTGAACCAACACCAACCCAATAATATCCATTCCAAACAGCATCATTACCAGCACCTGAAAAAATAGTTGATCCTCTCCCAGTCCAATTAATTCCATCAGGTGAAGTTGCTATAGTATTCATTGGTGTTCCAATTCCATATCCAACTGCAACAAATAATCCATTACCATATGCTACACGAGTTCCTTCACCATTAAAAATTGTTGTTCCTGTAGCTACCCACGTAACTGCATCTGAACTATATGCTATGAAATTAGTTCCTAAACCAACTGCTACATATCTACCAAGAACCGAACTATATGTAACATCTCTTCCACTATTTGTAAAAATAGTTTTACCAATACCTGTCCATGAAATTCCATCAGATGATGTTGCTATTGTATTTGAAGTACTTGAACCAACTGCAACAAAATATGTTCCTGACCATGTAATTCCACGTCCATCAGATAATATTGTTGTTCCAAGACCTGTCCAAAAACTAGGCGTTATCATATTTACAGACGACGAAATTGTTGCATATGTTACACCATTTCCTGATGTTGTAATTATCGTATTTCCATATCCTGTCCACGTAGAACCATCTGTTGACGAAACAATCGTATTTGATGTTCCTTGACCAACGGCTATCCATAAACCATTACCATAACTAACCCAGTTTCCAATTGTTTGAAAAAGAGAAACACCAATTCCTGTCCAAGTTGCACCATCACTACTATATGCAAATGAATTTGTACCAGAACCAACAGCTACAAATAAATTGGTTCCATTCCAAGCAACAGATTTACCAGCAGTTGTAAAAATAGTACTACCCAGACCTGTCCAAGAAATACCATCAGTGCTTTGTGCTAATGTATTAGTACCTTCTCCTGTAGCGATAAATTTATTTGAACCCCAAGTCATTCCGTTTCCTTGGACAGAAAATATGGTAGAACCAAGACCAGTCCAAGTTGTGCCGTTAGTAGTAGAATAAATTAAAGAATTGTTAACTGCTAATGAACTAACAGGTTTAAATGCTACTCCGTATGCTAAACTACTAAAAATATTGGTTTTTACACCTGTTGCAGTCCACGTTGTTCCGTTAGATGATGTAGCAATGGTGTTAGTTGTTCCATCACCAACTGCTACCCATAAATTTGAACCATTATATGATATTCCGTAACACTGATTATCAAAAATACCAGTTTTTCCACCTATACCAGTCCACGTTGTTCCATCAGGTGAAGTTGCCAAAGAATGTGCTGTTCCTTGACCACCTGCTACCCACAAATTAGAACCGTTATATTCTATTGCTGAACCACCAGCAGTAAAAAGTCCAGTTTTACCACCACGTGGAGTCCACGTAATTCCATCAGTAGATGATGCAAAAGAATTTGATGTTCCTAAACCAACTGCTACCCATAAACTATTTCCATATATTACTTTCCGACCTAAAGTATCAAAAGTACCACTTTTCGCACTACGTCCAGTCCAAGTAAATCCATCCGTAGATGATGCTATAGAATGAGATGTTCCAAAACCAACTGCTACCCATAAATTAGAACCATTATGTGCAATTCCTAAACCACCAGTATCAAAAATATTAGTTTTACCACCACGAGCAGTCCATGTAATTCCATCAGAAGATGATATTATAGAATTAGATGTTCCATAACCAACTGCTACCCATAAATTTGAACCAACGCCATCTTTTCCAAATGCTATTCCTTCTCCACGACTATCTAAAAGATTAGTTTTTCCTCCTCTACCAGTCCATGTAATTCCATCAGTAGATGTTGCAACAGAATGTGTTCCATTACCAACTGCTACCCATAAGTTATTTCCGTATGCTATTGCTAAACCACCAGAATCAAAAATACCGGTATATCCACCACGTGCACCCCATGTTGTTCCATCTGTAGATGATGCTATAGAATTTGTTCCTCCCTGACCAACAGCTATAAATCCTGCTAAAGAAAGCGTCCCTATACTTCCAGATGCTACGATTGTAGTTCCATTTGTATTTGTTGCAAGTGAATTACCAGAATATAATAATGTAATATTATTACCTAATCCTGTCCACGTAGTTCCATCACTACTATACGCAATTGTATTTGAAACACCTGAACCTACAGCAACATAATTTGTTCCATTCCATATGACTCCGTTTCCACTTGTACTAAATATAGCTGTTCCTAAACCAACCCATGTATATTTATTATAACTATATGCAATTGTATGCGAAGTACCTGAACCAACTGCTACCCAAAATTTACTTGTCGGATTAACAGCTACTCCTAAACCTGCTGTTGAGAAAATAGTAGTTCCTATTCCTGTCCAGACTGTTCCTGAATCTGAATATGATATAGTATTGGTTCCTGTTCCAACTGCTACCCAACCTGATACAACTTGATTAGAATATGCTATACCATTAGTTCCTGAACCAACTGCTACCCATGTACAAGATGATACAGAATTATTATTTGTAACTGCATTTCCTTGTGTAGAAAAAACTGTTGTTCCTAAACCGTACCACAAACTTGTAAAATTATTATTATAAGTATATGCGATTGTATTAGTTCCTGCGCCAACCGATACATAAACTGCGTTTGGATATCCTCCTGCTACATATAAAGATGAATTAGAATTACTACTAACTTTATTATTATTGGCAAACATTGTAAGTCCTAATCCTGTCCACGTTGAACCATTGGTACTATAAGCAATATTATTTATTTCATATCCTACGGCAATGAAATATGTTCCTGTCCATGTTACTCCATTTCCGCTTACGGAAAATACGGAACTTCCTAATCCTGTCCATGTTGTACCATTTGTTGTGCTATAAGCAATTGTATTTGAACCACTTCCAACAGCAACAAAAACTGTATTAGCAGTATTACATGCAACACCATTACCGGATGTAGAAAAAACAGATGTTGTCAATCCAGTCCAAGATGATATATTACTGTTAGAATACGATACTGTATTAGTTCCACTTCCAACAGATACATAATATATCGCTGGAGAACCGCCGACAAGTAAAAAATTTCCATTCCAAGCAATTGCGTTAAGATTATATAACGAAGTATTTCCATTATTTGTCCATGTAATACCTCCAGAAGAATAAAATATATTATTGATAGCCGTGGTACTAGTTCCAACAGCGACAAAAAACGTCCCAGTCCATGTAACATTATTACCACTTGTTGAGAAAATTGTAACCCCTAATGCTGTCCATGTTGTTCCTCCAGTAGTGCTATATAAAACAGTGTTCGTTCCTTGTCCGACGGCTACCCAAGTATTAATATTATTAAACACAAGTGCATTACCAGAAGTTGAAAAAAGCGTAGCACCAATTCCTGTCCATGTTGTTCCATTTGTACTATGAGCGATTGTATTTGTACCACTACCAACCGCAACATATCTACCATTACCAAAACTTATCGCATTACATTGTGTTCCGAAAGGAGTTGCACCAAGTCCTGTCCATGTTGTTCCGTTTGCGGAGTAAGATAAAGTATTTGTACCTGAACCTGTTGTGAAAAATAGTTGATTACTTGTATTATACCCGGCTTGATATCCAATACCTACGGCAAAAGTTGAAGAATTCAAAAATCCAGCTTGATAACCAACTAAAACGGAATTAGCTGATGCGGAAGTTCCGGTAAATGCGGATTGATATCCGATACTAATTTGATTATCCATTGACTCAAATTTACTTGATTGATAACCGATAGAAACAAAATTTGAAGAATTTGCATTATTTGCACTTTCACTTCCTAAAGCAACAACATTTATTGAAGCTAATGATGAATTATTGAATGAATTAATACCCAAATGTACATCATTTCCATCTGTTACCCAACCTGTTGCTGGTAGCCAATAAGCATAATCTGAATAAAATGTTGCTGAAATACCAGAAACGATACTTGTATTTGCTGGTCCTAAAACTCCTGTTATTCCTCGTGGACCAGTTGGTCCACTAAATCCGGTATGACCAGTGAAACCTACATACCCACTATAACCCGTAAATCCAGTAAGTCCTGTAAATGATATTCCAGTACTTCCCGTAAAACCGAGGTATCCAATTGGTCCAGTATATCCAGTTAGACCCGTATATCCTGTTCTACCTGTATATCCAATATATCCTAAATATCCAAGTGGTCCAGTAATACCTGTAATGCCTGTTTTACCATCAAATCCAGTAAGTCCATCTGGACCTGTAAATCCTGTAAAACCAGTCCATCCAGAATATCCTGTCGAACCAGTGACTCCCGTAAATCCTGTGTAGCCTTTATAACCTGTATATCCGGTTGTTCCTGATGTTCCTGTAACACCCATAAATCCAGTCCAACCAGTATATCCACTATAACCTGTGTAACCGATATTTCCTAAAAAACCCGTATATCCAGTGTAACCACTAAATCCGGAAGTTCCAGTCCATCCTGTTGCTCCAGAATACCCAGTATAACCCGTAAAACCTAAATATCCGGTATATCCCGTGAAACCAAAATAGCCTATAAAACCAGTATAACCACTATAACCTGTAAAACCAGTCCATCCGCTATACCCTGTAAATCCAGTATAACCACTATATCCTGTAAATCCAGTTTGCCCCGTATACCCACTATATCCACTATAACCTGTAAAACCACTATAACCTGTAAAACCAGTCCATCCGCTATATCCTGTATAACCACTATACCCACTATAACCTGTCAGTCCAGTCATTCCTGTAAAGCCGGTATAACCGCTATATCCTGTAAAACCTGTGTAGCCTATGATTCCAGTCCATCCGGTAAATCCTGTATAACCACTATATCCTGTAAATCCTATATACCCAGTCCATCCGGTAAATCCTGTATAACCACTATATCCTGTGAAACCATCATATCCTGTAAAGCCTGTGAATCCAGTCTGACCTGTATATCCTGTAAAACCGCTAAAACCAGTATAGCCACCATAACCTGTAAAACCAGTCCATCCGCTATATCCTGTATAACCACTATAGCCACTATAACCTGTAAATCCAGTCATTCCTGTAAATCCAGTATAACCGCTATATCCTGTAAAACCTGTGTAGCCTATGATTCCAGTCCATCCAGTATATCCAGTATAGCCACTATATCCTGTAGAGCCTGTGTATCCAGTCCATCCGCTATATCCTGTATAGCCACTATATCCACTATATCCTGTAAATCCAAACCATCCTAAATATCCTGTGTACCCTGTGAACCCACTAAAACCTGTATAGCCACTATAACCGGTAAATCCGGTAAATCCAGAAGGTCCAGTAGTACCAAAATCGCTAAATCCGGTATGTCCTAATACTCCTTTTGGTCCGGTAAATCCAGTTGAACCAGTTGTCCCAAAAATGTCAATACCCGTATATCCTAATCGTCCATCTGGTCCTTGTATTGGTCCAACATTAATAAAAGTACTTGGTGCAACAGAACAAGACCATAATGATTTATCGATAATATATGTATCTCCAACTGTAGCATTTGAAGGTAGTAATGACGTATTATTTAAAGCACCTAATATACGAATATTTAATATATCTAAATCATTAAAATAAGAAATATTAGGTAAATTTATGGTGGTTGAACTGGTATTTAATATACTTTTAGGAAAAAATGTGACAGAATTTTCTATAAATAATTTATCAAATTCATATCCGGTAAAACCAATATTATATATTCCTGCAGTATTAGGTCTTAATGATAAATAAACAGTAGTTCCAAATAATCCTGTTGGTCCTGTTCTTCCGATATTTGCTCCCATCGGTCCCGTCGGACCTGTAATACCTGTAGAACCTGTGAAATTAGAAAATCCTAACGGACCTATAGGACCACCAGGTCCTGTATAGCCTAAATATCCCGTAAATCCCGTATAACCTGTATATCCATAATATCCTGTATAACCACTATAGCCTGTGAATCCAGTCCATCCTCTATAACCTGTATATCCAGTATACCCTGTATATCCACTATATCCTGTATCACCGCGGTATCCAATATATCCTGTATAGCCTGTATAACCGCTATAACCACTAAATCCTGTGTTTCCGCGGAATCCTGTCAGTCCAGTATACCCCGTATAGCCTGTATAACCCGAATATCCGGTATTTCCTCTCATTCCTGTGTACCCTGTGTACCCTGTATAACCTGTGTAACCTGAATATCCTGTATGACCTGAATATCCAGTATATCCAGTATAGCCAGTGTACCCACTATAACCTGTAAAGCCAATATAACCGGTATATCCTGTAAAACCAGTAGGGCCATATGCATGTGTAGAAATAAGTTCACCTGACAAAACATTATAAGCTACATTAGAAAAATCTTCGATATAAGGATAATAAACAAAATTTGTTATTTTTACGGAATCAAGAGCTGTAATATATAAATTTTGTTGAACATTTTCAAGATAAACATAATTATTTATATTATAGACACCAGTAACAGAAAATGGTGAACCTTGTGGACCTGTAATTCCAAAAATACCTTTAACACCAGTGGGTCCAGAAATACCGGTATAACCAGTTGGTCCTTGCGGACCTGTATATCCAGTATAACCTTTTGAAACTATATATCCAGTTGGACCAGTATTTCCGTAAATAGGACCAATATTTACCCATCCATCGTTTTGTGTGAAAATCCATAATTCATTAATAATCATATAAGCATCTCCTAAATCGGCAGATGGAGGTAAATCACCAGAATTTAATAATTTCCCTTTTATAATAATAGAACTTTCAATATCGTTAATTATATCTGAACTAATAGGAAAATTAATATAACCACTATCTGCAGAAATTGGTGCATTATTAACGTAAAAACGGTTAGTATATATAGATGATAATTCTAAATCGGATTGTCCGATATTTAAATTATTATTTGTTTGAGGAAAAATGTTATTTATGAGACTACCTTCAGGATTTATTATAGAATTTATAGGTGTACCTCCAGTTGGTCCAGTAGCAAAAAGCACTCTATTAACAACATCATAAATGATATTTTGAACCCTTCGATCATCTATAGAATTAAATGTTTTACTCATTTTTAATATATAAAAATATTTAAAAATCAAACAAAATGGTTTTGAAAAAAATATATAAAGGAATATGAAATTTTCTTGTAAAATATTTTAACTTTATTTTGAGTTTAATATATGAATTTTTTATTTTAAGTTGAAAAAACAATTTAAAAAAATAAAAAAAATCTTGTCTTTAAATAAAAAATGGACTCATATGGAAATTCTGGTTTTAAAGGTATCGGAAGACGAATTGAAACATCGTCATTACGTTCAAATAACGTAAGAACACAAAAATTAAATGTTTCAGGAACATCTCAACTTGATGATGTTACAATTGCAGATGGTTTAACTGTTACTGGTGGTGTTACTGTTACTACCGGTGGTGTTACTGTTACTACCGGTGGTGTTACTGTTACTAATGGTGGAATAACTGTTAGTAATAACGGTGGAATGAATATTACTGGTACTGTTTTATTAAATAATAATTTAACAGTTAATGGAAATACCAGACTCGGTAATGCTTCTGGTGATAGTGTTGGATTTTATACGACTGCTGGTACCGCACAACAAACTACTGGTGTTGCAAGTGCAACTGTCGTAAATGGAGCATCAGGAGATGCAATAACCGTTACGACATTCGATGGATATACGGTTGCTCAAGTCGTTAGAGCGTTGAGAAATGTAGGATTACTTGCTTAAAAGAAATGAAAAAATGTTTGCAGAAGTATATTATTTTGTAATTTTAAAAATTTTACAAAATAAAATTGATTCAATTTTTTTAAGCTAACGTATCCGTTTTTACTGTGAAATTCGCAACAGAAACATCATTATTATAATAATTTGATGTAATTTCTAACTGATTTGTTTGTTCTACACCATTAATATCCAAAACGAACTGTGAATCTTGTAAAAATGGTCCCACAATATTGGTATTCAGCCCATAAACCGTAGTAAATAATGTTGTATCTCCAGAAAACCAAGTCGTTCCATTATAAGAATATATTATTTCATCAGACGAACTTGAACCTCCAGCTACATGTAAATAACCATTCCATGCTAAACATCTACAGGTTGTTAATGATGATGTTACTGATGTCCACGTGCTTCCATTTGTAGAAGATAAAATAACCGAACCTCCAGTTCCTCCCGTTAACCATAAATTATTATTCCAAGAAATTCCATAACCAGCTGTTGAAAATAATGTAACACCTAATCCTGTCCATACTGAACCATTTGCACTATAAAGTATGCTATTTGTTCCTTGTCCTACAGCTACCCACTGATTTCCATTAAATGCAATTCCATTTCCACTTACAGAAATTAATGTTGTTCCTAATCCAGTCCATGTTATATTATCTGTAGAATAAGCTATTGTATTTGTTCCAGAACCAACAGCAACCCATCGCTGAACTCCCAGGACTGTTCCATATGCAACCGCATTACCTGATGTTATAAATACCGCTGTTCCTATTCCAATCCATGATAATCCATCTGTGGAATATGCGATAGTATTCGTTCCTTGTCCAACTGCTACAAATCTATTTCCGCTCCAAGCAATTCCATTTCCAGATGTTGTAAATATTGAAGTTCCAAGTCCGACCCAGTTAATACAACAAAATGAATAAGCGATAGTATTTGTTCCTTGACCAACAGCAACTGCTTTAGAACCGTTCCATACACCTGCATTTCCTTGCGTCGAGAAAATGGATGTTCCTAATCCAATCCAATTTATTCCATCTAAACTGTATGCGATAGTATTATTTCCAGTTCCGTATGCTAATGATGGATGTTTTATAATTATTCTTCCTTGTTTTGTATTATTTGTAGAAATAAATGTTCCGTTTGTTGAAAATATAGTCGTTCCTGATACTCCTGTCCATATTATTCCATCTGTACTATATGCAATCATATTTATACCACCAATACCACTTGCAACCCATAACATACCATTCCAAACAATACCTCTACCAGTTGTTAAAACAGATGTACCAGCACCAGTCCATGATATTCCATCACTACTATACGCAATAGCATTCGCTGTCCCTGTTCCTACAGCTACATATCGTATTCCATTATATGCAATTCCATAACCAGCAGTAGAAAAAATAGCAGTTCCTATCCCTATCCAACTTGTTCCATTAAAAGAATAGGCTATTGTATTTGTTCCTTCTCCAACAGCCACCCATTTTTTATTATCATAAATAACTGAATATCCAGCCGTTGAAAATATTGCTACTCCTCTTCCAGTCCATATAATTCCATCTGAAGATGTTGCTATCGAATTTGTACCAGCGCCAACTGCTACGAATAAAATATTATTAGATGAAATTCCGTATCCAGCGGTGGTAAATATTGTAGCACCTAAACTTATCCAACTTATTCCATTATAAGAATATAAAAGTGTATTTGTTCCTTGACCAACAGATGCAAATAATATCCCGTTCCACGCGCCCATAAATCCAGCGGTAGAATATAAACTTGTACTACCCACAACACCTGTCCAAGTTATACCATCATAACTATAAGCAATTGAAAATCCACCAGAACCAAATGCTAACCATATATTTCCATTATATAAAATACCATTACCAGAAGTTGTAAAAATAGTGGTTCCCAATCCAGTCCATGATAATACATCGCTACTATATGCAAGAGTGTTAGTTCCAGAACCAGATGCAACTAATAAATTGTTTGGAAATATAACAGTATTTCTTTTTGTATTATTCCAATGAATTCCATAAGTTCCTGTAGAAAATACTGTTTTACCTAATCCTGTCCAATTTATTGTATCATTAGATGTCCATAAAGTGTTTGTAGCATCTACACCACCAGCTATCCAATAATTTCCATTCCAATTAACAGAAAATCCTGCGGTAGCAAATATAGTAGTTCCTAAACCTGTCCAATTTATTCCATTTGAACTATATGCTACTGTATTAGTACCAGAACCTAAACCTACCCAATATATTCCGTTCCAACCAATTCCATTTCCGTTTGTAGAGAAAATGGTAGCCCCTATTCCTACCCATGTCGTTCCGTTATAACTATATCCAATTGTGTTTGTTCCAGTTCCCATTCCTACAAACATCAATCCATTCCATTCAATATTATTTCCGCTTGTAGAAAATATAGTTGTTCCTAATCCTGACCAAGTAATTCCATCTATAGATGTAGCAATTGTATTGGTTCCCGTACCTAATGCTACAAATATATTACCGTTATACACAATTCCATCACTTTTTGTAGAAAATATGGTAGTTCCTAAACCGTTCCAATTTATTGCATCATAACTATAAGCAATAGTATTCGTACTTCCTGTACCGACAGCTACCCACATCGATAAAACATCACTCCAAACCAATCCATTACCACTTGTATTAAATATCGATGTTCCTATTCCAGTCCAATTAAAACCATTCGTTGAATATGCGATAGTATTAGTTCCATTTCCGACAGCAACCCAATAAGTACCATTCCATTTGATATCTAAACCTTGAGTAGAAAAAATAGTAGTTCCTAAACCATACCAATTATTTCCATCATTTGAAAAACCTACAGTATTAGTTCCTTCTCCAGTAACCATCCATAAAGGATTAATAGATGGTCCAAAAGAATATGTTTGTGTATTCGAAATAACATTATTTATTTTCGAAACAATATTACTTGTCTTAACAACTACTGGTTTTGGATAACTGATAGTGCTTAATTTTTTCGTCTCATAATACGCAGATTGGTTAATATTATTCACAATTGGGTTAGAATAGGTAATTTCTTTACTTGTTGTATTATATGATAATAATGCATTAGTATTAAAATTATCAAATCTTACCGGATTTACAAAAAATCCTTGTGATGTTCCTGTCAGTCCATCTGTTCCTCCTGATATAATAATAGAATTTGATATTTGATTTGTCATTCCGGCTCTATATCCTATAGCAATTGAATTAGGTCCTTGCGTTAAAGCTCCTGCTTGGTATCCAATTGCTACTGAAAACATATTTTGATTTGTCATACCGGCTTGGTATCCAATTGCAATTGAACCAGTAGCCTGTTGTGAATATCCTGCTTGTGCTCCTATAGATATTGCTTGTATTCCTTGTTGAGTCATTCCTGCTTGGTATCCAACAGCTACAGTATTTGATAATTGGTTTTGAAATCCGGCTTGATATCCAACTGATACAGCACCCGTAGATTGATTACTATAACCGGCTTGGTATCCTATAGAAACGGCACTATTTTGCTGACTGTTAAATCCAGATTGAAACCCAATTGCAACTGCATTTTGTGATTGGGTTAAATTTCCTGCTTGATATCCAATAGCAACGGAATTTGAATTTTGGGATTGACCTGCTTGATATCCAATAGCAACAGAAAAAGTTCCTTGATTTGTCTGACCCGATTGATATCCTAAAGCTACAGAACCTAATCTTTGTGCATTTATACCTGCGCCAAATCCTATAGCTACAGATTGTGAACCTTGATTTGTTTGACCTGCTTGGTATCCAACAGATACGGATTGTAAACCTTGTAATGTGTAACCAGCTTGATATCCAATTGCAACGGCATTAATTCCTTGAGAATTCAAAGCTGATTGGTATCCGATAGCTATAGAACCAGTACCTTGTGAAAGTTGCCCAGCTTGATAACCAATTGCTACAGAACCAGAACCTTGGAAATTTGCACCTGATAAATATCCTATAGCTATTGATTGTCTTCCTTGATTTGTCTGACCAGCTTGATATCCAACAGCTAAAGATTGAACATTTTGATTAACAAGACCTGATTGATAACCTATAGAAATAGAACCAGTTGCTTGGAATGTCATTCCGGCTTGGTATCCGATGGCTATTGATTCTGGAGATTGACTATTATATCCTGATTGATATCCTATTGCTATCGCATTTTGTAATTGTGTTAAACTTCCTGCTTGATAACCAATAGCTATAGAATTAAAACTCTGGAATGTTTGACCTGCTTGGTAACCTATAGATATAGAATTGGAATTTTGTGAAACATTTCCCGAAAGATATCCTATAGCAACAGAAAAAGTTCCTTGATTTGTCTGTCCAGCTTGATATCCAACGGCTATAGATCCCGTAGATTGTAAAATTTGACCTGATTGATATCCAATTGCTATGGTATTAATTCCTTGATTTGTCTGACCGCTTTGATATCCAACGGCTAATGCATTAGCATTTTGTCCGGTAAATCCTGCTTGGTATCCTATAGAAATAGATTGTGTTCCTTGATTTGTATATCCTGCTTGGTATCCTAATGCAATGGCTCCGGAAAATTGATTAAATGCTCCGGCATTATTACCAATCGCGATTGAACTTTCTCCCTGTCGTTGAAATCCGGCTTGGTATCCTACCGCTACTGAATTTATACCTTGTGTTTGATTTCCTGCTTGTACACCTATAGCAACAGCAAAACTTCCTTGATTTGACTGTCCTGCATTACTTCCTAAATGAACATATCCATTACTTTCAGTTTTCCAAGAGGTTGTTAATGCATCCCAATAAACATAATCAGAATAATAAACTCCATTCGCTACATTTATAAACCCTGCTGATGCTGCCGGACCTGTTGGTCCTGTTGGTCCCTGAAGTCCTGTTGGACCTTGAAGTCCTGTTGGACCTGTCCATCCTGTTGGACCCGTATATCCTGTACTGCCGGTATATCCTGTTGGACCTGTAGCACCAGATGATCCAATTGGTCCAATTGGTCCAGTTGGTCCCGTATATCCAGTCCACCCTGTATACCCCGTGTACCCTGTGAATCCTGTTACCCCCGTTGGTCCTGTTATTCCAGTTGAACCTGTTGGTCCTGTTGGACCTGATAGTCCTGTTGAACCTGTAGAACCAATCGGTCCTGTTACTCCTGTTGGACCTGTTATTCCTGTTGGTCCTATCGGACCTGTATAACCCGTCCATCCTGTGTACCCTGTCCATCCTGTGTACCCTGTGTACCCTGTCCATCCTGTGTACCCTGTGTACCCTGTGAACCCTGTGAATCCTGTGTACCCTGTCCACCCCGTGTACCCTGTGTACCCTGTCCATCCTGTGTACCCTGTGTACCCTGTCCATCCTGTGTACCCTGTGTACCCTGTCCATCCAGTCCATCCTGTAAAACCCGTGTACCCTGTGTACCCTGTCCATCCTGTGTACCCTGTGTACCCTGTGAATCCAGTCCATCCCGTATATCCTGTGTACCCTGTGAATCCTGTCCATCCTGTATACCCCGTATACCCACTATATCCTGTATACCCTGTATACCCACTATATCCCGTAAATCCTGTGTACCCTGTATATCCACTATACCCCGTAAATCCTGTGTACCCACTATAGCCTGTGAATCCAGTCCATCCCGTAAATCCTGTATAACCTGTGTACCCCGTGAATCCAGTCCACCCCGTATACCCCGTATACCCTGTAAATCCTGTAAATCCTGTATACCCCGTATACCCTGTAAATCCTGTAAATCCTGTATAACCTGTGTACCCCGTGAATCCAGTCCACCCTGTCCACCCCGTATACCCCGTATACCCTGTAAATCCTGTAAATCCTGTATACCCCGTATACCCTGTGAATCCTGTAAATCCTGTATAACCTGTGTACCCCGTGAATCCAGTCCACCCTGTAAAACCCGTATACCCTGTGAATCCCGTGAATCCAGTCCATCCCGTATACCCCGTATACCCTGTGAATCCCGTGAATCCTGTATAGCCTGTGTACCCCGTGAATCCAGTCCATCCCGTATACCCCGTATACCCTGTGTACCCTGTGTACCCACTATACCCCGTGAATCCAGTCCATCCCGTATACCCCGTATACCCACTATATCCTGTATAGCCTGTGTACCCCGTGAATCCAGTCCATCCAGTGTACCCCGTGAATCCAGTCCATCCCGTATACCCCGTATACCCACTATATCCTGTATAACCGGTAGTACCAAATCCAGTCGGACCTGTATCTCCCGTATATCCTGTATAGCCTGTATACCCTGTAAAACCTGTAGTTCCTTTTCCAGGTGCTCCCGTAGCTCCTGTAGAACCAAGAAAAGTACCAATGTTAGTAAATGTATTTGGAGCGGTAGAACATATATATAATTCTTGATTTATAACATATGCATCTCCAACAACCGCATTTACAGGAAGTTGAGAAGGGTCAGTTAATAATCCTTTAATAAAAATTGTACCTGGGTAAATCCCTCCGATTGTTGTTCCAAATGGTAAATAAATATTTCCATTTTTATATTCTATTCTGGCATTTTGTAAATATATTGAATCAGTTAAATATAAAGCTTTGAAAGGAAATCCTGTTGTCCCTAAATTTATAAGACCTCCTGTTGCCGGTGCTAAATTATATAAAACTGTTCCTCCAAATGATCCAGTCGGTCCTGTTGGTCCTGTTCCTCCTCCTAACGGTCCTGTCGGTCCTCTCACTCCGGTAGGTCCAATATTTCCTGTTGGTCCTGTTGGTCCCGTTGCCCCTCCTGTCGGTCCCGTATACCCCGTATACCCTGTATACCCTGTGTACCCTGTATACCCTGTGTACCCACTATATCCTGTGTACCCACTATATCCCGTATACCCTGTATACCCTGTGTACCCACTATATCCCGTATACCCTGTGTACCCACTATATCCCGTATACCCTGTGTACCCACTATATCCCGTATACCCTGTGTACCCACTATATCCCGTATACCCTGTATACCCACTATACCCACTATAACCCGTATACCCACTATAACCCGTATACCCTGTGAAACCCGTATACCCTGTGAAGCCCGTATATCCTGTGTACCCTGAATATCCTGTGTACCCTGAATATCCTGTATAGCCGGAATATCCTGTATAACCGGAATATCCTGTATACCCTGTGTACCCTGTGTACCCTGTGAAACCAGTAGGACCAGTAGGTCCGAGAACATCAGTAAAACATAATTCTTTTGTAGAAGTATTATATGCCACGACACGTAAAGGACTAGAATAATAATCAAAATATTGCAATGCATTGATATAAAAGGAATTTATTAGTTGAATACTTAATCTTTCTTGAATATTTGATATTTTTATAGGTACAGGACCATTATAATAGGGGTTATTAGTAGAAATTAAAGATTCTAATCTCCATTTCCAACAAATTTCTGCTTCTATTTGATATCTTTCGCTTTCTGATACACTTCTATTGATAATAACCATTTCAGCAATACATGCAGCAATAGCAAATGTTATATTACCATTATAAGAATTAATAAATAATGTAGAATTATATGTTCCACTATAATCTGATGATGGACCTAAATAATCAACTCCATATGTTTTTACTCCATTTATGTAAGAAGTAATAAAATTTGTATTACTTGGATCCATTGAAATAAATTCAAGTAATTGCCATGTATCTTGTACCGTTGCCTGAAATCCTTGTTTGAATTTAGAAATATAATCACCATTATTATTATATTGACTAATACTATAATTATTTAATAAACTTGGATAATAACTTGCGAGAGTATAAAAATTTTCTGCAGATGTTGTACTTTGTGCCTGAATCATTGGACTTGAAACATTTTGTTTGATGGGATAATAAAGTAAAAATACGGAAATCCCTGACCTATTTACAGGAAATGATGGTATTGTACTATATTGTCCTTTTACATAAGAAACAATACCCATATTATTAAGGGCGCCTTGAATATATAAAGGTCTATTTCCTGCTAATGGAGATGTAGCAACGTGTCCATTAACATAACTTGGCCATGCATCAACTGGGTCAGCCGTGTCATATGTTCCTGATAAAGTAGATGCATCTAACCAAAGTTCAACATTTGGTATTGAAGAAATAAAATTAAATGGTCCAGCATTAGCAAAATCACCTAATTCTATCGAACCAGTAGTTTGATATGGTGAACCAGTTGGACCACGAGGACCGGTATTTCCCGTCGGACCAGTTGGTCCGAGTGGTCCTGTAAAACCAGTATGACCTGTTGGTCCAGATGGACCTGTTGAACCTGTAGGACCTGTCGGACCAACAGGTCCTTGTGGACCGGCGATTTGACCTATATTAGTCCATGATGAAAAAGTAGAATAGACCCATAAATCACTACCGATTATATAAGCATCACCAATTGTTGCAGATGGTGGTAAATCTATCGGCGATGCTTTTTCACCTAATATCTTTATTGTACCAATAGTAACACCACCAATCATTGTCCCAGCAGGAAGATTTATAATATTTCCATCAGATGTTATTGGAATACCGTTAATATAGATAGTATGAGAAAAAATATTACTGAATTCTAAAGAAGATGTACCTAATGAATAAATACTATCATTATCAGGTATGATATCATTTATTAGAGTTCCATCTTCCAATAAAACACCAACATTTGCGATTGGTCCAGTAGGACCTGTTAAACTTGGGATTAATCTAATGACTTCATATTTTACTCTTTCGATTAATGTTTCTAATGTTGTATCATTTATTTTGAAATCCATTTTAATATATTCAAATATAAAATTAAAAAATTAAGAAATAGTATATGAATGATATAAAGAAAAATATGAAAAAAGTTTTTTTAAAAAAAATTCCGCTAAATAAAAATGCTTCCGTTGTTATCAACAGAAATCGAAACACCTACGTCTTTTCTGAAACTGTATTCATTCCCAGATGAAGAATTATTAAATAATTGTATAAAAGAAGTAAAAGAAAATAATTTATCTACCCATCGTTTTAGAAAAGTCGGTTTCTTTTCCGATGATTTTAAAGGAAATTATGTATATGGAAAATCAATTGTCGCGAAAACTAAACGTCTATCACCATCTTTGAAAACAATTTTAGATATGATAAATGAACAATTCGAAACCGATTTTAATGGAGTTTTAGTTAATGAATATGATAATGGTAATCAATTTATCGAAAAACATCGCGATAGTAAAAATCATCCAAAAATCGGCGTTTTAATAATTTCTTATGGTGCTACAAGAACTTTTAGAGTATTTGATAACCATAACAAAATTACAGAAATACCATTAATGCATGGACAAGTTTTACATATGAGTGAAAATTTCCAAAAAGAATTTGAACACGATTTGAAAAAAGAACCCGAAGTTAAAGAAAAACGATATTCATTATCATTTCATAAATATATGAATTTAGGAATTTATGAAAAATAAAAAATGTTAAAATTATATATTTCTTTAAATATAAATGAATAAACGAAGTGATGGAAGAAGACGTAAAAGTAAACGTCGTAGCAAACGCAGTAAAAGATGTAAATCTCTTTTAGGTAAAAAAATCGGAATTAACATTCACGAAGGAATTTACGCTAATAAAGCACAAGCTATTGCAGTGGCTTACAGTCAAGTTCGCAAAAGATATCCATCGTGCAGAAGAATTTTAGGTAAGAAAAGACGAAGTAAAAGACGTAGTATCAGACGAAGTAAAAGAAAAATAATGGATGGTGCGCAAATTGTTGGTACAGGACACAATGGTTTATTAAATGATGCAGAACAACAAAATTTTCAAAATATTTTTAATGATACTAAAGCTAAATTATTCAATAGTATTACAATAAAAAAAAATGCTGAAAGTACTGCTGGAGCTGTTGGAATCGACAATTATGAAAATATTTATATTCACAAACATTTCAATTTCATAAATAATAATATGTATGTTTTGCATAATGGTGAAGCTATTATTAGATTTTTAAAAAACCAAATAATGAATTATGATTTATCAAACATACAACCTTCAGGAGCAGGAGCAACTAATGAAGATGTTTAAACTTAATAAATTTATAAGAAAAAAATCTTATAAATTAAAATGGATTTGAAGAAAAATATTATCATCGAATTAACAAAATATAAAACCGATGCGCAAATCAAAAGTGAAACTTTTAAAGTCCGTGCCTATGATAAAGTTATTAAAAATATAGAAAATATAAATGAAAATATTATTTCTTACGAACAAATCGAAAATATCGAAGGCGCTGGAAAAAGTATTAAAGCAAAATTAAAAGAAATCGTAAATGAAATCAAACAAAAAGAAATTAAAGGAAATGAAAAAGAACTTTTTCAAGATTTATTAAAAATTTACGGTATTGGACCAAAAAAAGCTAACGATTTAATCAATATTTATAAAATATCAAGTATCAACGATTTACGAATGAAATCCGAAAACGATTCATCGATTCTTACAAATTCGCAAAAAATCGGTTTACGTTTTTACGAAGACCTTTTAGAAAGAATACCACGTTCTGAAATGTTAAAACACCAAAAAATCATTAAGAAAGGAGAAATTGTCGGAAGTTTTCGTCGAAAAGAACCATCAAGCGGTGATATAGATGTTATGTTATGTATGGGTATCAATGAATTTAATGAATTTATTGACAATCTCATTGATAAAAATTATATCAAATATGTTTTAGCACGCGGTGATAAGAAAATGCTTGGTATTTGTTCTCTAAACACGTCATCAAAACATCGACGGATAGATTTAATTAGAAATACAGAAGAAGAATATCCATTTATGAAATTATATTTTACAGGTTCAGCAAAATTTAATGTAGTATTTCGACAACATTGCTTGAAAAAAGGATTAAGTTTGAATGAACATGGATTCACACCACCAGTAAAAGGTTTGAAAACAGAAAAAGATATTTTTTCTTATGTTGGTCTTGAATATGTTGAACCAGAGAATAGAATTGATGAAAATTCATTAAAACAAAGTTAAAGAAAAATTAAAAAAAACTTTGTTTATAATAAATGTCATTATCAGATTTCAAAGTTCAAAATACATTTAATACACAAATAGGTACTGATTTAAATTATAATCAATTACCTGAATATCAAAGACATGTTGCTCTACAAATCGGCGATTTAAAATTATCATTAGGTGGAGAAATTAATGGATGGTTATTATGCAATGGTCAATCTTTATCTATTACAGAATACAAAGATTTATATAATGTTATCGGAACAAATTTTGGTTCTACTGGCGCAGGATATTTTAATGTCCCTGATTTCACTTCTCGCGTCATCGGTATGTTTGGACCATCAGAAGGTGATTCCGAATTAACAATTCGTACTATGGGACAAGCCGTTGGTACTGAAACTGAAACATTGTCTACCGATCAAATACCTTCTCATTATCATATTGGTACAACAGACGGAGCTGGAGGACATACACATACAAGTAATGCATCTGGTGGTTCTGGAACATTCGCAGACCCTGCAACTGGTCTTGCAGTGGCAAATAGTTTAGGAACAACAATTACTACAGATATTACAAATGGAGAAGTTAATACTAAAATAACACCGGTTGCATTGACAATAGATGCTGTTCCAAATCATACACATACTTTTACGACACAAAATACAGGTGGAGGACAAGCACATAATAATATGCAACCAACTTTGTTTGGAACAAGAGTTTTAATTTTTGCAAAATGGTTAGAAAAAGTTAATATGACACAAATAACATATAAATATTAAAAAACATTTTATAACAAAATTGTTATAAAATCTATGAAGATGTTAAACATGCTAATTCATTTCTAAAAATCGAATTATCAAGTTGCATCGTTGCTATTTGATATATATACGGACTATATGTTTCAAATTTATTAACATCTATTTTTCCATCTTTATCTGTCCATAACGATTGTGCAACAGTATATGATTTACTTGATATACCTGCATCTATTAACATATTTGTCAATTTCATTGCTTTAACATCTTTTTCTATATTTCCATCGCTATTCTGAAATTTGAAAATATGACGACTTGTATCAGAACAAATATAATTTTTATTTTTATTATCGTCTTGTAACATTGTGTTAACAGCAAACAAAGCAACACCTTTCTGACCATCAGAAACATAATCTTTATTCAATTTTTCATCAATAATTTGCTTTATACGTTCTGGATCATCAAAGAAATTATTAACTTTTATTTTATTATTTGTACTTGTGCTTGTTTTAGGTTGCATAGCCAATTTCTGAACAATCTCGCGATCTTGTAAATATATTCTATTTTCAATTTCTAATTCCATTATACGCAGTTTTAAATTTTTTATTTCTTCATCTTTTTCACACATTTTTTCTATTTGTTCATCTTTTTCAGATAATATTTTTTTTATTTGTTCATCTTTTTCAGATATTGCACTTTTAAATTCATTGTTTTCAATTTGTAAAGTTTTAATTTCTTCATTTATTTTTTTTTTACATGTTTTATTATGTATCTTAATTGTTTGTTTTGTAAATGTTTTATTACAAAAAGAACAATTAAATGTTTCAATTTCATGTTCGACTTTTTGTTTCTGTATAATTTGACATTTTTTATTTGTCTTTTTATGATATCTAAGATTACTAATATTACTAAAACTCTTATTACAAAATTCACATTCAAGTTCCATTTTATTATGTAAAAACATAATTTTAAATTAACATTTTTTGATTAACATTTTTTTGATTAATTAATCATTTTTTTGATTAATTAATCATTTTTTTGATTAATTAATCATTTTTTTGATTAATTAATCATTTTTTTTGATTAATTTTGTTAAATTTTCGCATTTTACACTCGATAAAATAGTTTAGTTTTTTTATAATTCAAGATATACTAAAATATTGTTTATCTAGTTTCAAAAATAAAAATTTTCAAAAATTGTGTGTGTGTGTGGACGGATTTTTGGAAATCCTATAAAATCGATAAAAACATTTTCCGGAAAAAACTTTTGCAGAAAATGTTTTTAGAAAAAGTTAAATTTTAGAAATTAAAAAATTTTATTTTTTGAAATGAATTATTTTTGGATTTTTATTTTCTAAAAAAACAATGAAAAAAGTTTTTAAAAAAATCTCCTGATATAAATTTATTCGATTTAAAAATTTATATCATCTAAATAAAATAAAATGAAATGTTGGATATCTGATTGTAAAAATGAAGCTGAATATAATTATCAATATTATTCGTATCCAGAATATTGCAAAAAACATAAAAACAATCAAATGATATACAAAAATGAAAATATATGTGTTATATTATAATTCATCTACTATAATTTGAAATTTTTCGTTTTCTGGATAATGAACGTTTAGGAGATTTTATCGTTAACTCACCTCTCAATTTTGAAATTAATTTATTTCTTAAACTTAAAACATTTTCTTTAATAATACTTCCGTCATTATTAAATAATTCTTTATCACAAATATATACACTATCTTTAATATCTTCGATTTTCTCTATTTTTATATCTGATAAGTTCTCCGCAAGATTATATAAAATATCTTCTGCTGAATTATAATTTTTGAAAAATGAACGCTTTACTGGAACGTTTTTTTCCACTTGAAAATTACAACCTTCTTCATAAATACTTATCAACCGTTTTATATCATTTTCATTATTTGTTAAATTTCGAAGATATGATTTATTTCCGGTATATTTATATATGCTACATAATATTTTCATCATATCTTTGTTTTCAATAAATACATTATCTTGAGAATAAACATCATACATATCTAACGATTTATTATCTCCAAGTCGTTTTACATACGATCTATCAAAATCATAAATGTGAACAAAATATTTTACTTTTAAAACATATTTTCGTTTATTAATAAAATAAACAAGTATTCGTGGTTTGTCTAACGTCCGAACCATTATATTTCCAGAATGTAAATCATTATGCGTCATTTTTGTTAACGACATTGTATAACAAGCCACGAATATTTGAAATATTATATTATAAATATTCCTTTCTTGAATATCCGATGTTCGTAATATATCGTGGAAATTATTAACATTATCATATGTTTCTGTTAAATTGATATCAAATTGTAAATTATCAAAATCATACTTGTCAATATTTTCATATTTACTTGTTTCATCGAAATTAATGTTAGATAAATCATAACTTAAAATGTTATTTGTAATACTACGTTTCAACTTTTTTCTAATTTTTTCTGGACTCGATTTCTTTTCATATTTACCATATAACATATCATATAAATTATCATATGTGCACATAGTTCCACTACCAAGAGACCGTATGAAATTAGGACAAATATCATAATTAACAATAGGAGTAATAATATCTCTATAAACTTTTGTTTCATAATTCAGACCTTGAACTGCATATTTTAAATATTTGTTAGAATAATTATTATTATCAAAAAAAGACAAATTTGAATAAATTTTTAAAAACGCTTTTTGAATTTTTTTCTTTTTGTCATAAACATTATTTTTGAATTTTATTATCCACGCATCTGTAGGACTTGCTCCTGTTCTTAATGTTTTAACCGATTTTATATATTTATGAATTTTACAAACATCAAAATTTTCATCAATTACAACCATTTTCTTTTTTAACAATATTTTTTTCATTTAAAAACAAAAATTTATAATAAAAAATGAAAACTTTACTCTCTCTATTTTATCTCTCTTTTTCTTCTTTATGTTATTCATTGACTATCAATGATTCATATTATGAACAATTTATCAATTTTGCAAAAACTCATAATAAGCAATATTTTATTGATGATTTTTTACACCGATATTCAATCTTTGAAAATAATTTAAATATCATTAATCAACATAACGAACAAAATCATTCTTGGAAAATGGATATTAATAAATTCGCTGATTTAACTGCATCTGAATTCAAATCTCGTAATATTTGTTATTCTCGTAATTTACAAGATAAAAATTACACCAATTTTGATAATTCTATTATTATTTCTCCTTCTGAATTGGATTGGGTTTCTAAAGGAGCCGTAACACCAGTTAAAGACCAAAAACAATGTGGTAGTTGTTGGGCATTTTCAACAACTGGTTCAGTCGAAAGTGCATATTTTATTTCTACCGGAAAATTAGTTTCATTAAGTGAACAACAATTGGTAGATTGTTCTGGTTCTTATGGTAATGAAGGATGCAATGGCGGTGAAATGAGTGATGCAATGTCTTATATTAAGGATAAAGGTATTTGTTTAGAAAAAGATTATTCATATTCCGCTTCAGATGGAAAATGTAAAAAGTGCAAATCACAAACAAAAATTGATTCATTTGTCGATGTTCCAGCAAATAATGAGACTGCATTATTACAAGCAGTATCATTACAACCAGTTTCCGTAGCGATTGAAGCTGATACATCTGTTTTTCAGTTTTATAGTTCTGGAGTTATGGATTCTAAATCATGCGGGACGCAATTAGACCACGGAGTTTTAGTTGTCGGTTATGGAACAAAAGATGGTAAGGATTATTGGAAGGTAAAGAATTCTTGGGGAGCATCTTGGGGAGATAATGGATATATTTTGATTGGAAGAAATTCAAACGCGAAAGAAGGAATTTGTGGAATCGCAATGGAACCAATCTATCCAATTATAAAAAGTACAATTCAATAAAAAAATCTGTTTTTAAAACTCAATGAGTTTTAAAAATTCATCACATTATTTCTCCAACTATTTTCAAATTTCCTTCGCACATTATAAATCTAGTCCCGCTTTTTAAATATTCAGGTCGATACTTAAATTTCAATTTTGCAATTGCTGAATCATTTGTTCTTAATATATTATCATCTTCTATGTTATCTAAATTTCTCGCATTTTTCTTTTCTTTAATTTCCAATATTTGAACTGTCTGTCTTATTGAATTTATACACAACAATGGCTCATATCCTATTTTAATTGTTGTTGAATGTGAACGCATCACATTTATCTTTGCGTAAAATGTAGAAATTGATATTTGTTCTGATTTCGGTGATATCAATACTATCCCTTTTCGCAATATTTTCTTGTCTATTTTCTTCAATGCAACGCAAACATAGCCACCATAAGATACCGATTGAACATTGACCTTTTTTGAATGAAGCGATTTTACCATAACACTTTCATATTTACCATCATCTAATGGACCTATTAATAAATTATCAGATACTTTAATCGTTCCAGATAATAAATGTCCTCCAAGTACAATTCCAACACCTTTCACTTGAAAAATATTATCAACAAAATATTCAACGCTGTCAGTATTTTCATTTTCTTGTATCGGTTTCTTTCCTACGATATTGAAAAACATCCGCAAGTCATTCAATCCTTTACCCGTTACGTTGCTAATCTGAAAAACCGGTGTTATACTATTACTGTAAATATTTTTTGCGCTTAATATAATATCTTCATTATTCTTAATATGTATAGCAATTCGTCTCACTGTTGGATGTTTCAATAATTTATTGATTCCTTGTATTGTCTCTTCTAAAACATTTTTTTTATCATCACATAAATCAATTTTACTTATTACAAAAATAAATGGAATCTTTAATGTAAGACAAAGAAAAATATGTTCACGTGTCATTTTAGAAATACCATTATTTGCTGCTATCATTATCATGCATATATTTGGTATCGAAGTTGATAGTCCCAATATCGTCGTCTTTAGGTATTTCTCGTGTCCGGCTAAATCGAAAAATGAAATAATCTTTGAACTTCGACTAACAATTTCATTCCACGATAATTTATTAATACTTTGATAATTTACTATCGCACCTTTATGATCATATCCAAGGATTTCATGAGAAATTGATGATGTACGTCCTGTTTTTAGTTCATGGACATAATTGAAAACGGACATTCGCGATAATCCTCTTCCGTTATCTAATTGTCCCGTGACCAAACATCCTATTGTAGTGCTTTTTGAACAGTCGACATTTCCTGCTACACATACTTTAATATCGATATATTTTGATGTATTTTCACGAATAAGGACTTCGTACACGTTTTTATCAACTTTCATCCCTTTTACCGGTGTTTTTGTAAGAATTTGAACAGAATAATTATTTTTTTCAGCAACTATATTTAATATCTTTATCGTTTCTTCATATTCTTCATCTGTTAATCCAAATAATGCACCATTATCTTCGACGCCAAGATTGTAAAAACATTCTCCTTCACCTTGCTCGCATCGATATCTCATCTGTGTTATAAGTTCTTTGATTCTATCATCTGACGACTTATCTAATTTTAATTTGTACTCGACATTTCCGTCTTCAATTTCGGGTTCCATTTATATTGATATATTTTTTTGTTTAAATTAATTTTTAAATTTTAATTTTTTTTTAAGATATATTTATAAATAAATGAATATATTTTTAATAATAACAGTTGTATCATTAGTATTATTTACAATATTTAATAAACAAATATTAGCACTTTTTAAAAGTTCGACGACGACAACACCTCCTCCTACGACAACACCACCTCTTCCTACAACAACACCACCTCTTCCTACAACAACGCTTCCTACAACGACAATACCTCCTCTTCCTACGACAACAACACCTCCTACAACAACACCACCTCCTACGACGACACCGCCTCCTACGACGACAACAATTAAACTTTCATCTGAAAATAGTATCAAACAATCAATAGATTCAGAAGTAAAAGTTTTTGAAATATTAACAGATGATAAACCACAATATATAACATATGCTAAAATGAATGGTATAGAACAACCACCATCACTTCCTGAACCTGAACCAGAAATTATATCACCAGCACCTCCTCCTCCGATTCCTACACCATCTCCAACTCCATCCCCGTTTCCTGTATCATTTCCTACACCATCTCCACCACCTACATCAACAACTCCTTCTCCAGAATATATTATTAGAAATAATATAGATTCTAACGTTAATATAAAATCAGAAACAACAGATACAAAATCTCCATATAAAACAGCAATAGAAATATTATATGGCACAACACCACCTCCAACAACTTTACCATCAGAAGAAACGACAACTTTACAACCTACGGTAACTTTATCGCCTACGACAACTTTACAACCTACGACAACTTTACAACCTACGGCAACTTTATCGCCTACAACTACTTTACAACCTACAACTACTTTACAACCTACGGCAACTTTACAGCCTACGACAACTTTGTTCCCTACGACAACTTTATCGCCTACGACAACTTTACAGCCTACGACAACTTTGTTCCCTACAACAACTTTACAACCTACGACAACTTTGTTCCCTACAACTACTTTGTTCCCTACAACTACTTTATCCCCTACGACAACTTTGTCACCTACGACAACTTTGTTCCCTACGACAACTTTGTTCCCTACGACAACTTTGTTCCCTACAACAACTTTACAACCTACGACAACTTTGTTCCCTACAACAACTTTACAACCTACGACAACTTTGTTCCCTACAACTACTTTATCCCCTACGACAACTTTATCCCCTACAACTACTTTATTACCTACGACAACTTTACCCCCTACGACAACTTTATCGCCTACGACGACAACTTTACCACCTACACCTACGACAACTTTACCTCCTACACCTGAACAATTTGCTAAAGAATTAATTGCTACATCATCACTTCCAATACTTGAAATAATAACAAATCCAACATTTGTTTATGATACGAATTACATAAAAGATTTATACCCCGAAACAACATAAACTATTTTTTATTTTCTGACAAAATGTAGTAACATAATTTTCCGTTTTTATAATTATTTCTTTATTATCAAGTGATATCATTGTATCAATTACATTTGGTAATATATTATCTATAAAATTATTTAATATTTGCGCTTCGGCTGAATCCGTAATATTATGTTCTACAAATTTTTTTAAAACGAAAATTACAAATTTCTTTTTATCTACATTGGCGATATTTTTGTGAGAATTTATAATTTTCATCAGCAAAACAACATAACTAACTATATTTGTTGAATCGATTTTTTTAGAATAAATACTATTATATAATTCACGAATCGCATTTTGTTCGTCTGCGGTCATTTTATCATCATTTACAAAATCAATTATATCAATTAAGATTTCGGTCATTTTATAAAAACAAATTTTTTTATTTTCTAAATTATATTTTGACGGACAAAACTTTTTTATTACTTTTATATATCAATTCGCCTACAACTTCACCTTTTTCGACATTTCGGCAAAATGTATAATCGACTTTTATATCTTTCAAATTTTTGTATTTTGTATTCGTTTTACAAATTATGGCAGTCTGTTGAATTATGTCTGGATTTGGAAAAGTGTCGAATTCGTTTTTTAAGATGACATAGCATGACGGAAACGAATGTAAATGGAATAATATATCGGTTGGATTACTTTCTGAAAGAAGTTGCCAGTTTTCTTTAGCATTTGAACCAACGAAACATTGATAATTTGAATTTTCTAAAGTAATTGTTTTCATGATTTAAAATAAGAATATTTTAAATTATTTTTTGTATAAAAAAGTTTCAAGATTAATTATAAAAACAAAGGGGTTTGAAATTGAACATTTTTATTTTATTTCAAGAAATTTCCAAATATATCCTTTCGGATCATTTTTTTTACCATATAAAAATTTTCTGCACATGCTTACATTTAATTTCATCTCTTTTGCCGCTTCTGTTATACTTGTAAAACTTTTATATAATTTATCGTTCTCATATACCTCGACATGACGCATATATTTTTTATTTGGAACATATACATATCCCTTTATATCTTCGGTATTATTTCTATCTTCTAAATACCTCCATAAAAATCCATGTGATAAAAAACTTTTTTTACATGCATTAACTATAGATTCTTTAGAACCATTAACTTGCCGTGCGGCTTCGGTTGCTGATTCATAAGTTTCAATATATTTTCCATCTCGATCGTATTTAGCTACTGGTTTTTTAACAAGATTATTTTTAATTGGTTCTATTTTTTCTCCTTCTATATGTTCTGACGCAAATCTGAACACAAAACCTTTTACTGAATTCATTTTCTTATTACATAATCCTCCTATTTGAGATGTAAATAGACCTGTGCTTTTTGAAGCTTCAATAATACTTGGGAATTTTGTTATATAATTCCCATTCATATCATATTGAAAAACGCTTTTCGTATTAATTTCTCTAAGACAATCAATACAAGATAAAGTATACCCAAATCCACTATTTTTAAAATTATCGTTATTCAATACTTTAACAACCCCGCATTTATCGCATTTTCGATGTGGAATTAATTCTGTTGCGGGCGCGGGTTGTGATTCATGTCTTTCTAATAAATCCTGAATCTGAACACTTTTAAATAAATTAATTCGTGTATAAATTTGACCAATAACTTTAGAAATATCAAAATCTTCAGCATCTGGGTTAAATCTAACCCAATTATCATCTGTTAATTCTAATTCCTTATTAACATAATCCATTCTTTCTCTCTCTTTATAAGGTTTTCTATCAGCATGACCATTTTCATCACATTCTACGACAATTTTATAGTCTGGGAAATATAAATCAAGGTAATATCTACCAACTTTAAATTGGTCTTCAAATTTTTCAGTTTTAAAAGCATTTGTTAGCGCTGATAGGGTTTGTTGTTCTTTGGTTAAAGTTTTACGATTTGTAGTTACGATTCCGAAACTTTTAAGTAAATGAAGTACATCAGGAGAAATACGCTTACGAGTCTTGATGAGAATCTCAATTGCGCCATCACGTGTGATTAAAACAGTACGAGGGTCTAACTCAGGTTCTTTGATACCTGGGTAATCTCTGAATTCTAAACGATTACATTTAGAAACATTTTTTATAATCACATCTCTTGTATTTTTATATCCTAAAAGAGATGCTATTTCATATCCAACAAAATATTCAAAGTAAAGTCCATTGCTAATATATGAATAACTAACAAGTTCTTTTTTTTCAGACATAATTTCAGACGCAATATCAGTGTCTGAATCGTCATTAGACTTAATATCAGATACATTATCAGTGTCTGATTCGCTAATAAATACAAGTTCAAAATCTTGATTTTCCATTTTTATTAATAAAATCATTTCTTTAAATAACTAAGTCGTAAATAAAAAATAAAACGACTTAGATTATAAAATTTTAAATTCTAAGTCGTTTCGTTTTTTAAAGTTATAATTATTAAAATATACTGGAAACCAGTCTTAATTCATTTTAAGTTTATATTTTAACATACACCCAAACCACATTTCAGTCTCTTTTTAAAACATACAATTGTAAGTCCATCCTATAGCTTGAAATAGTTGATTTGCGATATCATTGTGGAAATTCAGTCTATCAACCGTTTTTAATATCGAAAAATCTTCTTTTTTGCATGGATGCTTATGTTTTATAAGTAAAATATAAAGTAGGAACTGTGTATTGATAAAGTTCTTTCGATCTATATTTTTATACATTTTATCATACATATCTGTAAGTACATCAAAGTCTTCTAACAATTTATCCTCAAGATATCCAATATCATCAGGTTTGATTCCTGTCAAATTATAATGTATCAAATTTGTATTCTCATAATGCTTTGAATATCCAAGGTCTTTTAAGAATATATTAATATGTTCTTTAGTAATGTTTTTGAATCTTTCGTTCTTTGGAATACTTTTATCACTGGAAATAAGGTGATGAAGTTCAAATTCTTTTTCGAGATCATCGTATACTTTTTGGATAACAGTACTGTTTTGTTTTCCTTGATACTGGTTTATACAGTCGCGGAAATGAATGCGTCTATCGTACAGGTATTTCGAGCTTATATTAATTCGATCAATATCCTTATACGAACTCACGTTCTTTAGAATAAATTGTTGCGCTGAACAATTTAAACAAATGTAAATGTTTCCGTCCTCAATGTCAAATTCTTTATTATTACAGTTTTTGCAGACATTTTTGTCTTTTTTTTCGATATTAATTTTTATTTCGACATATTTGTTGGAGATTTCAATATAACTATTAATGATAGCCGTTTTTTCTTTGTTAGATTTATTGGATTTTCCGATAAAACTCATTTTAACAGGTTTGTTTAAAATTTCTTTATATTTTTCTATAAGGTCGGCAGTTTCAAATATATAAAAATTTTTAGAATGGTCGGTTTCAAGGTCAATAATATATTCCGATAATTCTTTTTCATTTTTTACAAGAGATTCTTTAAGATTAGGACGTAAATCAAGTTTCAAACAATTTTGTATATCCTCTAATTTGTTTTTATATTCGGGTAATTTTTCTTTTTCATCTTTGAAATTTTGCAAAATTTTATTATCAATATACAAAATATCTATTTCTGACATTATTTTATATGAAAATTGTTATTGTTTTAAATGTAAAATATGAAAAATGATATAAAAGATGTAAAAATACTAAATGTTAATTTTAACACGTGAATGTAAAATTTTACAAAATTAAAATACATTTTGAAAAACAGATTTAAAGAAATAAAATATATAATAAAAATAGATTTTAATAACATGGAGAACAAATTAGATATCGTACAGATTATCGATAATACACCCGTTAAATTATTTAACGATGCGTATAAGAATACAATTATTCAAAAACTGTCGGAAAATTTTGATACAAACGATCAAAAACTTTTTTTAACAAGTTTTTATTGTTTTCTTAACTATGATACGAAGAAAGATTTTGTCATTGATTTTGATACAGTATGGAAATGGTGCGGGTTTACAAGAAAAGATAACGCTAAAACACTCTTAACTAAACATTTTACAATTGAGATTGATTATAAGGTTCAAAATACTTTTCCTGCGTCGGCAGGAAAAGTCAATTATACCGTAAATAAAGGTCAAAATACTTTTACGGAGACTTCCGCAAAAGTCAATGAGACTGCAAATAAGGTTGCTCCTGCTAACGCAGGAAAAGTCGAAATGGGTAGACCATCAGAAACAATTTTATTAACCATAAATACTTTTAAGAAATTCTGTTTAAAAGCAAATACGTCTAAAGCAGATGAAATACATGACTATTATATTAAATTAGAAGGAATATTACATGAGATAACAATAGAACATAATAAACGATTAGAATTGGAGAATCAGATTAATTTGGATACTATTTCTAAATTAAATAATAAATTAAATAGAAAACAACGAGCAAAATATGAATTAACAAATTGTGTTTACATTATAAGTAATGATTTATTTAAAGGTTATTATAAAATAGGTAAATCATCATCTTTTAATAATAGATTAAATACTTATGCTACTGGAGCACCAATTGATTATAAAGTAGATTATTTACATAAAGTAAGAAGTAAAAGTGAAGAAACTACAATAGAAAATATGGTTCTTCAAATATTGAGTTCATATAGAGTAAAAAATCATATGGATCAAGATAGAGAATGGATAAAAGGTATAGATTTGGCAACTATTAAAAATGTTATGAATAATTGTATAAAATTCATTAACGATAATAGACAGCAATATGATATTAAAAAAGAGGAAAAAAATGGTTTTGAAGAAAAAGAAGAAGAAGAAAAAGAAGAAGAAGAAAAAGAAGAAGAAAAAGAAGAAGAAAAAGAAGAAAAAGAAGAAAAAGAAGAAGAAATTATCGTAAACGAAGAAAACGATGACGACTATGTTGAAAATGATGTTGAAGATTCTTCTTTAAAAAGAAATAATTCTAAATACAATCTAAATAATATAGAAATTAAAAGTAAAAATAATCCGATTGATTTTGATAAATTTGTATCTGATTATTGTGAAACAGGTAATGATAGTTTTTACGTAATACAATCAGATTTGAAATTAGCATATAAAATTTGGGGTCGAACAACATTAGATTTAATCGTAAAACAATTTATGGCATATATGAATGAGCATTATAAAGATACAAGAATTATTATTGATAACCAAAAACGACATGTTTTTAAAGGTATAAAATTAAAACCTTTAAAATATAAATCACAATTTAATTTTGATTTTGAAGAATTTATTGAAAAAGAATGCGTAGTAGATTATTTACATAAAATAAGCTATAATGATTTTTTTCATTATTTCATTGAATGGAAGAAATCATCAGAACCTACATTTAAATTAAATAAACATGATATGAAAAATATAAAAGAAATTTTAGAAAATTGTTTTTGTAGAGGACGTGTTATCAATTCTACACAAAGTAAAACAAAAAATTTATACGGAATGCTAGGAGTAGGTATAAAACATAATAATTATGGTATTGTTGATACGAAAAGACAAAATAAAATTGTAAAAGAAATCGATGTTATTACAAATGAAATTATAAAAGAATATGATTCCATTATTGCTTGCGCAAATGAATTAAATATCGTAAATTCAACTTTTAGTAATTATATTAGAAATAAAACAGTGATAAACGGTAAATATTACACTATAGATTAAATTATTAAACGTAAAATATATGTTTAATAATTAAAAATATTCATTGATGAATAATATTAAATTTAATAATTTCTTTCAATCTTTCTACACAATAATTACTGTATTCTTCTACGCAATGGTTAAAATTATAACATCTTGCAAATTCATCTTCAATATCTTCAAAATCATCATTTTCATAATTTTCATCAAAAAACCTGTCTTTAAGCATTTTTTTATAAAAATTCGCGTAAATCATACTACAGTTGTAATTAGCACTAATAATTTTTATATTATTAACAAAATTTGTTTTGAACCAAATTGTTATAAAACCTATAAATTTATCATAATTTATCCAATGATATTCCGAGTCATGTTCCGTCATGATTTCAACTTTTTGAATTTGACGTTGTTGTCGTTGAGAAACTTTTCTAATATAAAATACTTTATCAGTATCAACATCTGTAATTTTAATATTAACTAAATATTGTATATCTCCATTAGTTAATATCTCGGGTTTATTATGGTGAATATTCTTTAACGTATTTGACGCTTTCAAATAATCACCTTCACTCATATGTTTTTCACATAATTCTAAAATCTCGTTTAAGCTCATTATAATCTGTTATCTGATTTTTATTTCAGAAATATGAATTAAAAATCAATTTTTTTTTTATTTATATAATTATGGATTTTTAAATTATTTTTTAAGAAAAAATTGAATTTTATTTTATAATTTCTAAAATTATAAATAAAAATGTCATCACCACAATATAATTTACCGAGTACTGTTATGTCTTTCATTGATAAACAGCAGTGTCTTTTATATGAAAAAGGTAGATAGTATTGCAAAAAACTGGACTATAATTTATAAAGGAGGGAAAATAATAGTTGCAAAACCGAGTTGTAATCTTGGTAAACCTACTAATTACATATGCAGAAAAACAAATGTAATAGATAATTATATAACGAGACATTCAGAAGTGCAAGCGCTTGCATGTATTAGAAAAATAAAGAAGCGTAAAATAGAATCAAAACTAAATATAGTTAATGTTAGATTTTCTCGAGATGGTGAGATAAAAAATTCGAAATGTTGTTCACTATGTGCAAAAGTTTTGCATCGTTTTGGAATTAAAGAAGTTATATATTCAACTGATAACGGAAATTTTGTAAAAGAAAAAATTAATATTTTACTTGAATCATCATTACCAAGTAAAGGAAGTTTATTGATTAAAAATAAAATTTTGTGATTTTTTATACAAATCATGTATAAAAATTAAGTTTTTTACCAACAAGAAGATGGTTTATTAACTGTAGAATATATAAATAATCCAGTATCATTAAATGATAAAGCACATTTCCATCCTAAACCTTCTAATTCTTTGATTACAATAAAAACAATATCTCTTATAAGTTTTTCATTTTTATTGGTCATGTGTTGTTTACAAAACACATCCAAATCAATATAGTTATTTTCGTCTTTTTCAGTATGATAATTTTTTAACATATGTAAATATATATGTTCTCTAAATAAATTCAAAATACGTTCATTATTTAAATCGGCAAAATTATGTTTATTTGATACCGAAAGTAATTTTGGAAAACTATTCATTTTTTATTTTTATTTTATTCTTTTAAATTAAGGTTTCTTGAATAAAAAATAAATAAGAACAACAATAACAACACATACGGTCAAATTTAAAAACCAATTTGACCATTTTACGCAAATATTTTTAAAACTTTTTTTTTCTTTTATATCTTTATCGTATTCTTCGTCGTTTGCAAATGCCGATGGCACATCAACAGAACACATTGTACAAAACTCTTCTTTAGTATTACCATCCATTTATTATTAGTAAAGAAAATTTTTTACAACTTTTCAATTATTTGTTTTTTTAAATGTTAATTTAAAGACAAAGTTTTTTATATATATAGAATTACAGATTCCAAAATCCTTTTGATTTTGAAATAATTTTTATTTTCTAAACTTTTATAAAAAATGGAATATTATATTGAATTACTTGAATTTGTGTTAAATACACTTATCAATGAGAAATATAAGTCTACTATTATTGACATTTTGAACGAATTCAGACCAAAAATATATGATTATAATATTCTAAAACAAATGAATATTATTATCGAAAATATTGAAAATGGAAGTAAAAACGAAGAAAAAGAATTTTATATTCTCAAAGAAATGTTAGAAACAATAATTTACAAAAAATAAAAAAAAATCTTTAAAATAAATGAATAATATAAATTTAGTTCCTTCTTTTCCTTTAGATTTAGATAAAATCATTAACAATCCGGTAAATATAGTTTTAGCAGTAATTCTCGTTGATATAATTGCTTTGATTTCAGCAAGAAATAATTTAGTTGGTAAAGTTATAAACGAATGGTACGATAAGTTCACTATAGGTGCTTTTACAGCAGATGTATGTTCGATGATATTTCTTATTTACATTTCATTAATACTTTTCAAATATGTTTTAGTACCAAAATTTAATATACCATTTAATTTATTTACTTTTCTAATATCTATTGTTGTAATTCAAATGATTCATGATTTTATATTTGCACTAATCATTATGAAATATCCTGAAACACAAAATGATATGGTAAATGTTTTTAAAAAATATATTGATGAAGGTAGTTTCATTATACTTTTTGTCGACGCACTTATGATGATATCATGTGTCTTATTAATTTCTTTATTTTATTATTATTTTGACAGCAATCTGATTATATATTTATTGTTAAGTTTATCTTTATACTTTGCAATGTTTTTGATTTACCACTAAACAAGAAATTCTTTTATATTTGCAATACAAGTTTTACTAATTTTCCTTACTTGATTTTTTGATGTTGTATATGTCAATCCATCCAAACATTTATCATTTTCTTTAATTTGATTGATAAGATTCAATATTGTTTTGAATTCTTTGCTTATGACACTCGCAGTAACTTCATTTACAGATGGAATTTGACATAATACGATATCCATAAAATTATCTTTTGTTATATTTTCATTCTTTTTCTTTTTAATTACTGAAACATATTCTTTTTCTTCCTTCAAACCATTCTTTGGATAATAAGAAATTTTATCTTTTTCTTTATTTAATTTGTAAGTCATATTTAGAATAATATAAGCCGTCTCGTTTATATTTTCACTACGATAAACGGAAAATCCTTTAAAATAATTCAAACTAAACATAGATGAATAAACCATTTGTTTTTGACTTGTCAAATTTCGTGTCGTTCCTTCAATTAGATAAATAATATTATGATTTTCATTTTCTAACGCATTTAAACGAAAGGATTGTTCATTGTATCTACCATCTGTAATACTTGATAAAAGGTCAGAAATTGTTTTACGTTCAATAATTATTTTATCTTCTTCATTATCATTTTGAATTATAATATCACCTAATTCGAGATTTTTTGTAATAATTTCTATATCTTTATCATCCTTTGTCATTGATTGACACGCCTCAATCAATTTTGATTCTCTACAATCTATAATAATTTTCATAAATTTATATATAATTATATAAATTTTTTCTTTAAACCTATTTTTTTATTAAATATCTTCGTCATCATCATCTGTATTTGTAGGAGTACTTGGAATAGGGGATAAAATTGCAAAACCATCTCGTTCTTTAAATATATCATGAGAATTAATCATATCGTTTATTGCATCAGTAATAATTTTCTCTAAATCTAAAGATAATTTAGTATCATCAATTTCGTTCTTGACTTCATCGTTCTTAACTTCATCGTCCTTAACTTCATCGTCCTTAACTTCATCGTCCTTAACTTCTTCGTTCTTGACTTCTTCGTCCTTGACTTCATCGTCTTTGACTTCTTCGTCCTTGACTTCATTTTTTACATTAATATCTTTGTTTTCAATGTCAAGAAAATCAACATTAATTTTAAAAGGTTCAAACGTGAAAGGAGGAGAAATATTTTGTCTCTTTTTATGTTTTCTATCAGTTCGGTCAAGTCTATCTCTCAAAACAGTATTTTCTCTTTTTAATTTTCTAATGCGGTCTCTTAATAAATCTGATTCATCGAAAATTTTAATTTCAGTTTCTATAGAAGGTTGTTGTAAAGTTGGTAGTTTAGTATCTTCGGCAAGATAAGAAAAACAAGCCTTAACAAATAAGAAAATTGAAATGAATAATAAAGCATTTACTAATAAAACGGGATTCATAAATAAAAATATACATAAAATGAAAATAGAAATGTTCATAAAGATATTTTTGAACATTTGTAAAAATTGTGTGATAACAATTTCATCATTTATGTTAATAATTTGTTCTTGCATTTTTCTTTATAAAAATATATTTTTTAAATAAAAAAATTCAAAAAAAATTCATTTCATTTTAAATAAAAAACATAAATTATTTTCTTACAAATATATATTATAACAAAAAATGTATGGTTGTACCTATAATATTTATTTTGGAATTTATTATTATTTATATAAAATACCTAAACCAAAAAAAGTTTTAAAAAAAATACCAAGTAAACAAAAATATCAAATAAAAAAATATAATCAAAAATTTGAAATAACCTTATCACCAATATATGAATAAAAATTAAAAAGATTTTTATACAAATTTCGTATAAAAATTAACCATAATTCAGTTAGAACAAAAAAAATAAAAAAATATATATATATATAATAAATGGCATTCAAACTTGACTATTCGAGTTTATCATCTGATGAAAATCTAAACAGATTTCGTCGTTCTAATCAAATTGGTATGAAAAATCTAAATGTTACTGATGAATTATCTGTCGGTGATATTAAAGTTAAAGATAATCATATGACAATAAAAAATACAAAAGATCCCGTTATTTATTTGGACAGTCAAATCAATATTTTACAATCAGCTTATAGCAATGATGTAGATGTAATTGATACTGATAAAAATACAAGTTTTATAGATTACAGAAATCTTTCAAAAACATATTATTCAAAAATAAGTGGTTCAGGTGATGAAGACCTGTATAGAAGTAACAAATGTGTTGATATAAATAACAATTTATATATCGTTCTTCGTTCTAGAAGTTATGAATTGAATATTTATGATTCAACAAATAATAATGTTCCAGTTGGAGATGTAATAAAACCTGACGATGATGGAAGTACTCGTGATATTGTTATAGTTAAATATAATCATTTAGGTGTATATCAATGGTCTACCTATATTAGTGGAGATTCCGGATTAAATGAACCAACACTTGTATGTGATATTGATGGAAATATTGTAGTGTGTTTTTCTAATCAAAACAGCGGAGAAGATGTAATAAAAATATATGACACAGAAAATAATAATTATGGTGAACCAGCATTTACAGTGACAGATACCGCAAATGATAGTTCTGTTATTGTAAAATACAATTCGAATGGTGTATTTTTATGGACTGTTCATGTTGACGGTGTTTATGAAGAATCAGGTAATACAGTTACTCCAAAAATTTCTTGTGATACAAATGGTAATGTATTTTTAGCACATTCTTTACAAGCAACTAAAGTTAAAATATATGATAGAACTCCAGAAGATTATTTTCAACTTCCTACAGATTTCTTTATTATAAATCATGATAATGAACTCCAAATATACACTCAACCAATTTTCACATATGATACAGGTATAAATAATAGATATAATTATGTTACCATGAAATTCGATAAAGATGGAATGTTTAAATGGATCAATCATATCGAAATGACAACTGACACAGATTATTCACAAGAATGCTATATTGATAATGATATCGATGGTAATATTATATTAACTGGAAATTTTAGGGATGTTTTGAAAGCGTTCAATCCATTAAACACAACATCTATTCCAGATGCAAAATTAATTGCTGAAGTAAGAAGCGCAGGATATGATAATATATTTTTAATAAAATATAATAAGGATGGAAATGTAATATGGTCTACACAAGTAGCGACACAAAATTTGTTTTACGAACAAAATAATAATAGTAGCGTCTCTTACCCAAATACAATTACAGATTCTGATAATAATATTTATTTAAATTTCACAACTTTTACTTTATCATATTTATATGATACTGATGATAACACTTCTTTTAAACATGAAGTTGTAATGAAAACTGGAACTGACAATAGTTTAATGATTGTTAAATACAATAAAAACGGTGTAATTTCATGGTACACAATTGTAGATGGTTTTCAGGATAAATATGATTCATGTGTGGCTATAGAAAATCGTTTTGTTAAAGGTGCTGAAAATTCCAATCTTTATTTAGCAGGCACATTTAACAATAATTTAAATTTTTATAATTCAACTGATGTAACTCATGTGGCGTATACTTTATCTTATGATGATGCTAATGGTTCAAATGTATTTATTTCTTGTTTTGACCAAGATGGTATGTTTTCATGGGCTACAAAGGCAGCGACAGCAGTAAATAATTTTGGAAGTGCTAACGATATTACTATTTCAGCTGATAAAGATGGTTATGTTTATTTAATTGGTGAATATAATATGTTATTAAATATTTACGATGTTCAAAGTAATAATAAACCTGTTGCTACTTTAACAAAATCAAATGAAGATAATGAAGATGAAGATATATTCATTATAAAATATAATAGATATGGATTATTAAACACATCTGACCCTAAATTATTGTATATCGAGGATAATTCTGACCTTCCAGATAGTTTTTGCAAGCAAATTATTTTAACTAATAATGATAATAACGGAATCGTAAATCTACAAATCTTAAAGAAAGAAAATTATGGATATTCTGTTCGTAGAAATGTTTTAATTACAGAATCCATTGAACTTATTACTAAAGATGGTTTATGGATTCCTAAAATTATAGCTGACCAATATGAACATGTTAATGATTTAGATGTAATTGATACGAGCACAAAAACCAGTTTTGTAAATTATGAAAATCTCCAAAATACATTTTATACAAGAATAGGTGGAGATGGAGATACCCTTAATCCACAAATTCATTTGGATAAGAATGATAATCTATATATGGTAGGTGTTTTTACAAGTAATGAATTAAATATTTACGATTTTACAAATACTACAGTCCCAGTTGGTAGTATAATTAAAGACAATGACGGTAGCGATAAATGTTTATTTTTAACGAAATATGATTCAAAAGGTGTTAATCAATGGTATACAAAAATAGGAGGAGATTATCAGAAATCTGAACCAAGTGTTTTTGTAAATGCAAACGGAGACCTTTTTGTAAGTTTGCAAAGTTACGATGAAGACGGTTTAATAAAAATATACGATGTAACAAATAAACAAGTTCCAGTAAAAACATTAGAAGGTTTTGATCCCAATTCCGGAAATGCAAGTACAATTTTCGTAAAATATAATAATAAAGGAGAATTTTTATGGAATATTCGTATGATTTCTACAAATGCACCACCTGTCGAAAATAGTTTTACATCAACTGCTGTTGTTACTGGTGATTTAGAAGGAAATTTATTTGTTTCCGGATTCTTTGGCGGTGATTCTATTTATGTAATTGATACCGGAAACGATGACCTAACAGAACCTGTTAAAATATTATCAAAAATTGATGAAGGTGCATCCGGTGCATATTTTATTTGTAAATTTGATTACACTGGTAAATTCTTATGGATAAATCATATAGAAGGAGGTTTAATTCCAAATAACGAATTTTTTGGAAATTCATCGAATGACTTATTTAAATATATTAATATCAATTTAAATGCTGATTCTTACGGAAATATTTGTTTGACTTCAAGTTTTTATGATAATGTACTAATTTATAACCCAGATAACACAACAGTACAAGAAACAATTTCTTTTAATAATGAAAGTAATATTGGACTCGGTATATTTACAATTAAATATAACGGTTCTGGAAAATATCAATGGTATAATTTTATAGTAAATAATACCGGTATCGATTCTGGTGATTTGGGACTTATTCAAAGCGGAAGTTGTGTTGATGCTGATGGTAATTTATATATTTCATTCACAAATGTAAATTACATTAATAATAATTATGCAGTTTTTGATACGCGAAAAATTTCTCAACCTGTATATGAATATGCAGATAATGATATATTTTTAATTTCTATTATAAAATTCAATCACAGTGGTATATTTCAATGGAATAATTTTGTTAAAGTGAATAATTATAACGAAGAAGAAACATATAATTTATTATTAAATCCTGTAATTACTTGCGACAATCAATATATTACAGGTCAATATAATGCTAACATTTATATACATTTGAATGGAATTGTAGATAATTATAGAGGTGGATTTAATTTCTATAATGCAAGTTCAAATAATGCTATTGCTTATACTTTACCAAGTAAAGAATATTGGACTGAAAACTCTGATACTATGCATTCAATTTTATCTAAATTTGACGCGAATGGTAATTTTCAATGGGCTACTACATCAACTGGAAATTCTTATTATGAATTTGGAACAACAGCATCTTGTGTTAAAACAGATAGTTTAGGTCATGTTTACATATCCGGAACGTATGTTGATGATTTGTTAATATGGGATGTTTCAACAAATAGTCCAGATGATAATGAAATCGCGCAATTAAATGAAATTGGAGGTATCGATTGTTATCTAATTAAATATAATAAATATGGATTAATTAATGATAACACTCATAGAAATATTTATATAGAAGATGTATCAAATTTACCTGATGCATTTGAGAAATCTATTGTCATTACAAATAATACAAATAACGGACCAGTAAATTGTCAAATATTAGAACCATTATCTTCGGGTTTTGGATTTAATATTCGAAAAAATATTACTTTAACGGATTCTTTAGACTTGATTAGTAATAATGGTATATGGATTCCTAAAGTTCAAGCGGAACAAATTAGTATGAGTAGTGATTTTGATGTAATCGATGTAAATACTAAATTGAGCGTTTTAGATTATAATGATTTAAATCAATCATCATGGGCTACAAGAATCTCTGGAAGTGAAAATGAGACAAATATTCGTTTAAGTTCCGACAAAGATAATAATGTTTATGCAATTTGTAATTTTGATAGTAGCACTGTCCAGATTGGGACATTAGATGATGATAATGTTAGTCTCAATAGGTATTCTGGAACCGGTGGAAGAGATATTGCATTGGTAAAATATATGCAAAATGGACGTATTGACTGGGTAACTCATATTGGGTTTGAGTCTAGTTTTACTGGATATCCATCATTTTACACAGATGCTGATGGTAATAGTTATATTTCTGTTGTAGAAAATAACGGTGTGTCGAATAATATTTACATTTTTGATATAAGAAACCAAAATACACCACTTACATCTACAATTTTAACAACTAATGGAGCATGTCTTATTAAATATGATAAAAAAGGAATATATTTATGGCATGTTCATATTTCAGGTATTAACTCTGGTGGGATAAATGGAACTTGTGTAGTTGCTGATAAGAAAGGAAATGTTTATCTATCCGGTTTTATAAATAATGGTATTGAGATTTCGGATACATCAGATAATGTAAAAGCTACAATAACAAATAACGGAATGTTTGTTGTTAAATTCGATAAAACTGGTAAATACATTTGGAGTATTCCTTTATATAATGGAATAAATACCGAAGATAATAATACTTTATCATGCGATCAAGATGGAAATGTAATTATTTCAGCAATACAAAATGGAACCGTTACAGTTTATAGTCGCCTTGACGGAGCTGTTGATGGTTCTGATGGTCTTAACGAAGATTCCGTCAGAGAACATAGTCAAATTAGTAAAATTAATGATTCAAGTGTTAGTCTTTTTACTGTTAAATATGATACAAATGGTAAATTTGTATGGTCGAACAGATTAGGTTCTAATGGAAGCGGTGAAGATTCAGGTGTTATGTCTGAACCAGTCAGTACGATTGACTCTTATGGTAATTATTATTTAGCGGCACGAATATCTGGTGGGAATGCGTATATTTATGATACAAGAAATGCTGATGTAGTTAAATATTCTATACCAATTCCAACAAATGGTACATATAATACTATTTTTGCCAAATATAATAAAAATGGTATAATTGTATGGTATAATTATGTTTCTGGATTTTCAAGATCCCCTTCTATTTGTGTTGATAATAAATTCGCAAAAGGTATTAGTGGTAATAATGTCTATTTAACTGGTTCTTACTCTGGTGTTGAGGGAACTATTGTATTATATAATAGCGGAAACGAAGGTAGTTATCCCGACAATACTGCAAATTTAACATCAATTACTAATTATTATTCATATCTCGTAAAATTTAATAATGATGGATATTTATCTTGGTGTAGTAAAGTTGGTGGTTCAAGCACTCTCATTAATAATAGTATCGTCGCTACAAATGATGGTCATGTATATCTTGGAGGAGAATTTAATACTGGAACATTAAATATTTATCAAGGATGGACTTTAAATATGGATCCTAATACCAGTATTGCAACATCAATTACTAACGGAGGCGGAGTTGATACATTTGATATTTTCTTAATTAAATATAATCGTTATGGAACAGTAAATAACGGTGCGTATAGATTTGGAAGAGAAGTATATTTAGAAAATAATTCATCAATTCCTAATGGAACAGAGAAATCAATTGTCATAATAAATAATAATGAATATAATGGTTTCCGTGAAAATATATGTTTAATGATTCTTCAAAATGATTATCCAGGATATGACTCTTTCAGAAATATTTGGTTTTCTGAAGGCGTTTCATTAATTAGTTACGATGGTCAATGGTTTATAAAATCAAGTTCAGGAGATACATTACCTAAACGTTCGATTATAATGTGGGGTGGAAATCAAACGAATATTCCACGAGGTTGGAGATTATGTGATGGTGGTTCTTTAAATGGTGTCACGACACCTGATTTACGTGGTCGATTTGTTCTTGGATATAATGATGTTGCACTCGTTAACGAGGGTACTCCTTACGACGTTAACGGTGGAAGTAACGCGCGAGTAGGTGCGTCATTATCTGTTGGAACTGTCGATGGTGAAGCAACACATCAATTAACTATCCCTGAAATGCCTAGTCATAACCATGGAGTTACAGACCCTGGACATAGTCATACATATTATGGTGTTAGTTCACAACAAGCTGGTAGTACTGTTTTCGATAATTCAGCAGACGAAATAAATAGACCCGTAGAAACTACAAGTACTGCATATACTGGCATAAGTATCAATAATACTGGAGGAGATCAACGACATAATAATCTTCCACCGTTTTATGTATTAGCGTACATTATGAAATGTTTTTAAACGTTTCAATTATAATTTTTAAGTAAAAAAATTATAATTAAATTTTTTTGTTAATAATAATAAATATGAGTAGAAAAGTATTTGATGATATAATTATTAATAATTTTTTAGAAAATTGGAAAAAATCACAACCGACTGAACAAACTGAATTATATAAATATTTTATCACAAATTATGAAATACATTGTAGAACAAATTATAAAATAAACAAAATTATATATTCTGATGAAAAAAAAATTATTGATACTACCTTATATACAAACTATAAAAACAACATATGCGCAAGACGAGATTATGATGTAACATTATTGAATGATATTAATAATTTATTACCACAAACTAATAATAAAAATTTTGATTACATTATTATTAAACATAAAGAAAAACCAAATGAAATAATATCTATTCTAATTCTTAATAAAAATGAATGCAAAAATGTTGATAAGTATAATGATATATGGTCGGTTAGTTATATTTGCGCAAAGGGGGCGAAATCTGGTACTGCTTCCGTTATGCTTGGTTTATCTATATATGCGTTAAAATTAAAACAAAATATTATATTTTTACAATTAGCTCAAGGATATGCTAATATTTCAGGTTTTTGTAGTTATTATCGATTTGGTTTCAAAGAAAATTCTAATCTTGATTGTGACTATTATGATAAAATAGAAAATATTAAAAATATAAAAATGGAGTTAAATTTAGAAAAAATAAATAATGAACATATTTTTAAAGTTATTAATGATATAAATTATATTCATGGTGGTGAAAAATTAGATGTTTGTTCAAAAATTGAAAACCGATTAGAATTACAAAGAAATTTACAAACAGAATACGAAAATAAAGTTTTGGAAAAATATAGATGGAAAAATGATGATTATATGAATCAAATTTTAACTACCGGTAAATATAAAATTACAGATGAAGAGCAAGAATATATAAATTTTATTGAGAATAAAAAAATACCACCTCCGCTATCATTAACAGCACCTCCTCCACTACCAGAACCATTAACACAACCTTTATTACAAGAACTTCCACCACCTCCAGTAGGAACGAAACGTAAATCAGAATATGAAGATAAAAACCAAAAAAAAATAAAACCATATAAGACAAAATACTCAGTTACTTATACCAAAGTAGGAGACAATTATATATGTTATTTTTGTGATAATATGCCTATTATTGGAAAACAAATGAGTAAACATATTACATCAAAAACTCATATTCAGAATGTATATAAATATGATTTTCTAATAAAAGACGATAATTATGAATGTAATTTTTGTGACAAAATAATAGCAATAAATCAAATGGACAATCATGTTTTAACAACAGAACATACTAATAATGTAACAGATGTAAGGGTATATTGTGAAATTTGTGAAAAATGGAAATTATTATCAAAAAAAAGACAAGAAAATGGAGATCAAGATAAAGACTCTTTTACTTGTGATACATGTCTTCTTCAAAAAACAGACAAAGGGAAATCAATAAAAGGGAAATCAATAAAAGGGAAATCAATAAAAGGGAAATCAATAAAAAGGAAATCAATAAAAAGGAAATCAATAAAAAGGAAATCAATAAAAAGAAAATCAATAAAAAGAAAATCAATAAAAAGAAAATCAATAAGAAAGAAGAGAAAAAATTAATTTTACTTTAATAATTTTTTTATTCTATACATTGTCATATCGCTATAATCTTTTTTCATAATATCATGAATCTGTGCTATCGAATTTCCTTCACTTCTTAAATCTTTTACTTTTTTTTCTAAATCTACAACTTCTCCAAAACAATCATTTTTCTTTTCAATATCTAATCGAATTCCATTAATTGTTTGTATATATCCATTTACTTTTATTTTTTTATCATGAATTTCATCGTGACATGAAGAACAAACATTCATCAAATTACTTTTTCGATTTTTATGTATATTATGTTCTGTAAGTATTCCATCATCATCGGCTTTATTTTGTTCAATAATATGATGTATTTCTTCCGTTTTATTTTGACAAATACTACATTCATCAAAATATATTTCGCTATTATATTGACTACTTTTTGTAGAAACGATATTTTTATTCATTCCTATAAATTCTTGTCTTATCTGATTTGCCATATATAAAAACTCATCTGGTAAATCTAATGATTTACAAACTTCTAATCCATATTGCCGTGAACCTTGTCCTTCCTTCAAAATACGGTCATAAACTATTCCATATTTATCGTTATATGATACTTCTAAATGATACACGTTAACATTTTTTAATGATTTTACACATTCTATATCTGTCAATTCATGCAAATGTGTAGCCATAAGAAATGAAACCTCGTTTTTAGAAAGAAAATTTATCGAAGCTGATATTAAAGACAAAGCCGATAAGTTTTCAGTTCCTGAACATAATTCGTCTGATATAACTAATGATTTTACATCTGCTCGTTTTAATATTGTTCTTAATTCTAAAATTTCAGATTGAAATAGTGATTGTCCTTTAAATAAATTATCGGAACCGGGGATGCGCGAAAACAATTTATCATATGGGCTATATTTGAATGTATTACACGGAACATAACTTCCACTCTGTGCTAAAATCAAAGAAATACCTATACTTTTCAAAACTGAACTTTTACCACCACCGTTATATCCGTAAAGCAACATCCCTTTTTTATTTTCTGTACCAATATCAACATCATTAGCAATATATGGAACGTCTGTATTTATATTCTCAATCAATATATGTCTTATTTTTGTTGTAGAAATATATCCATAATTTTTCGAATCAATTTCCGGTTTATGTAGACAATAATTAATAGAATTGTATGCATTATTACTATATAAATCAATTTTACATACAAATTCTATTACGCGTGTAAATAAAGAACTAAAATTATCAACAATACGCGTTAATTCATTTAAAAATTTTTCACTAACTTTATTTCTAAATTCACTTTGTAATTCAGATAATTTAACTTGACTGTCATTCATTCCTTTAAATAAGATTTTTAACATTGTTTTATTTGTGGCAGAAACAGGTTTAGAAGAAATATCATCAATTGTCATATCGCATTTCTGTTTTAATAATGCACTTATTCTTTCTGAACGATTTTTATCTTTTAACATATTTTGAAACCTATTTACAGTAACACTTATACTTTTGATATTATCTTTGTTTTTCTCAAGTTTAAATTCGTTTTCAACACATCCATAATTTAGACAATCCACAACATTTTCAAAAATGTTTTCAAATTTATTAATTTCATTTTGCATTTCATCTAAATCAATATAAATTTCTTTTTTGAATAGATTTCGCACAATTTGATTTAAATTTACTTTTTCACATTCTGATAATTCAAAACGTGTAAGATATTCATTCATTCCTTGTAAATTATTTTCAAAACATTCTGAAGAGGATATACCATAATTTTTGAATTTTGCATTTTTATCTTTTAATATTTCAAATAAATTATAAACATTTTGGAACGAATTGTAAATTGAATTCATCTCTGGAGGTTGTAATGTTTTCATAATAATACGTTTATGAAGTCTCTCAAAATCGGAAACTCCTGATAGATATTTACGTACATTTTCATAAAATTTATCTTTGATGTAAAAATCGCATTCATCATATCTCTCATTAATTAAATTTACATTTGTTAAAGGATTAATTAAACATTTCCGGAAATATCTTTTTCCGATATTTGTTTTACAATTATTTAATAAATTTATTACAGAAGATGTTTTATTTGTGCTGTTAGAAATAATATTTAAATTAATTAACGCATTATTAATCAACTGCATATATTTATCATTTTCAATAAATTTTGGCTTATGTATTCCAATCAAAATTTTTTCATTATGTTCGTATGCAAACTGTAATAAATAAACAAAACAAATAATGGCATCTTGTTTCATTTCTAAATCCAGAAATTCAATAACATTTAATAATCCAGTATTTGGATAAACTTTACTTAAAACGGTTGTTTGATACGATAATTTAAAAAAGTTTTCATTAATCATTATTTTAGTTTTGTCATGGATGCAAAAATTAAACAAATACATATTTGCAATAAATTGATTTATCATTTCTATATGTTTTTCACTTGATTTGGTCTGAAAATCAGTAAAAAAGACAATTTCATTTGGATTTGTATTCAAAATATTTTTTAATGTATCATCTAAATTGATTTGAGAATCAGAATCGGTTGTTTCAGTAATAAAACATTCGTTTGTAGAAACATCAACCCAAGCGATAATTGTATTGATGTATGTATTTCTAAATTTATCTTGTGCAAAAGAAAATAGAACTGTCATTAGGTAATTATTTTGACCAGCAATTTTATTAAATTCAGTATAAGTTGAAGGTGAAATAATTTGTGTTATCTCGCGTTTTGGTTTTGGTGGTGGCGTAACCTGTTCAATAACAACAATTGTAAATTGATTAGAAATAAGAATATCAACGAATTTATGTAAAGTATATAAAGGGAATCCTAAAAGATAATGATTGTTTTTATTAATTTCACTTACACTTTTATCTTTTTTCGTATATTGAATATCTAACAATTCAGATAATTGTTTCATATCAGGTCCTTCGCTCAATGTAGCATAAACTTCAAAAAAAGAACCAACTTGCATTAAAATTATCGTTTTAGAACCATATAAAGTCGTGTACTTATTATGATAGTCTAAATAATCGTCAATTATAACCATTTTTCTATTTAAAGGAATTTGAATTTTTAAATATCAATTTTTTATTTTATTATAAAATAATATAATAAAATATGTCAAACAGAAATTTATCATCTTAAATTCGATTTATATAAATCTCTATTTTGTAATACAATACCATCGCCAAAATATTCATTTTTATATAATCCTATACTTGATAATACATCATTAAAAAATGAATATGTGTTATTTTTAAATTTAGAAGAAACGATGGTACATAAATTGTTATTACAAACATCATTGCATATTTTTACATCTATAGGCTTATCATTTATAACTGTATTCTCTAATAATTTTTTGGCCATACGCCAAGTTATAGCATATGCATGTGTACAATTTGGTTTAGTATTATTTACTTTTACTGAAAAAAATAAATTTTGCTGTTTAATATATCTATCAATATTTAAACAAGCACCGAAGAATACAATTTGAGTATTTCTTTTACCACATAGAGATTCTATCATACCTTCACCAAATTGTTTTTGAGTAATTCCTTCTTGAATAAAAATATCATCTTCAAATATTAAAGTCCAAGGTGTTTTATTTTTTACTATATTTTCCCAAATACGTCTATGTGATAATGTACAAGCAATTTCATTTTTAGTTATTTTTGTATTTTCTTTATTAAATTCTTCATTAACTATTTCATCATCAATCCCATTTATCGCTGAAAAACGTTGAGCTTTTATTTTCAATTTATTAAATTGATTTAAGACATTTTCATTTCGGTCTACATCTTTATCCAAATTTATATAGAACACATTATCTTTAAAATAATCTGTTATGAAATTATCTGATAAAACAGGAACTTCGCAATCATTTTCATATTCATCGTCTTTAAACCATCTAAATCCAAAATCATTAGCCATCATATAATTATAAGATATATCTCTTGGAAATATCCATGAATCACCATAATCAACATTTAAATATTCAGTCGGAGTTATATAAAAATTTTCATTTAAAAATACAACTTTGTTAAATTCTAATTTTGGAAATTTAAATCTTATTTGAATATCATAAAATAGACCTTCATAAGATGAATACCAATAGAAATTTGGTTCTTCATACATTATAAATATATCTAAATTAACATGAGTATTTTTATGTCTAAAAGTATATTCTAATCCATCTTCAAATTTACCTCTTTTATGTACTAAATCAAAATTTTCTGACATTGCATTAATGATATCATTTTCTGTTTCGATATCTTTTCTAAAAACGATTAAATCAATATCATTATCATGATTTATAAATTGTTTTTCACGATAATACCCAAGAGCTGTTCCAAAAGATAAAGCAAATTTAATATTTCTTAAATTTTTATTTGCATCAAGTAATGTTTTTTCAAAAATTGTTTGTTTATCATCTTTGAAATCATTTCCAAATTTTTTTAAATTATGTTTATTTAATATATAATTTTTATAATTACTTTGATTTCTAAATAAAGTATATAAATAAGAATCATTACAATTATTATTATGTTCTATTTCTACATCTTTTGTATTAGCAACTTTATAACCATTTAAATATATACGATAAAAATGTTCTGTATGTTCTTCTGTTTTTAAAATATTATCCCATTTAACATTTTTTAAAAGCATGGTTTTACAAATAAAAAAATTAAGTTGTCTATGAGACCACGTTATTTTTTTATTTTTTTTTAAAATTTTATTTTTTTCAATTTCAATAGATTTTTCATTAATGTTTTTAAATAAAGCATCATAACTATATCTATCTATAAGTTGTCCTGCAAGTAAATCAATATCATTATTATATTTTTCAATAGTATCGTAAAATATTTCTAATTTTGTATTTTTAATCATAATCATATCATCATCTAATAATACAGTATACTTTGTATCAACCATATCAACACAATTATTCCTTCCTTCAGAAGAACCTACATAAAAAGGTAAATATATCATAAATATATTTAAACTGTTTTCACCTTCTTTCAAAAATTTGTAAAGACTATCATCAGCAACTATAATTCTAATATATGAATATCTTTTTCTTATGCTAAATAATAATCTTAATAAACATTTAGGTCTAAGAAAAGTTTTTACAATTATTGTAACATGATCTTCAAAATCTTGTTTTGGTTTGAAAACGTAATTATTTACATATTTAGAAAACATATCTTTACAATCATCATTTACTTTTTGCATATTAAATAAATCATTTTGCAGTCTATAATTATGTATATAATCATTTATGTATTTATAATAAATGTATATAAAAATAATTAGCAACACAATTGCTAATATAACTTGAATTTTATAATTCATTTATATTATATAAATATTATTTTTTAAAAAAATTTACAAAA
>Ga0214917_10000463_pt1 | contig 53316 bp, 52 predicted proteins | sample LL_1208_BB_MetaG_FD_177983 | JGI IMG/M metagenome (GOLD analysis project Ga0214917, IMG submission 177983) | Freshwater microbial communities from Lake Lanier, Atlanta, Georgia, United States - LL_1208_BB | ecosystem: Environmental > Aquatic > Freshwater > Lake | place: USA: Georgia | collected... | reverse complement strand
AACAAGCTTATGCAAAAGAATTAGATGCTTATAATAGACAACAAAAACAAATGCTACAAAGTGCATGGATGAGTGCTATTATGGGGATAGCTGGTGGAGCAATGATGGGATTTGGTGGTGGAATGGGCGGTGGACTTCTTGGACCAAAAGCTAGTGCATTTGCTATGCCAGGAGGCATGGGAGGAACATCTAGCGCTTTAGGAAGCAATTATGGAGCAATAACTAGTCTTTATGGTGGAGCTCAACAATCTGGAGGATTTAGTAGTTTATTCTCTTCTAAAAATTTACCAATGCTAGGAATGCTAGGAGCTGGCGCAATTGGTTCACCAATGCTACAAAATGTATTAAAAGGTCGCGGAACTTCTTATGCATCATCTTCTGGTAGAACAAGTTCTGGATTAACAACAAGTAATAGATTTCGCTTTGCAAGTGGAGGAATGGCAGAGGATGATATTCCAGCATTATTAATGGGTGGTGAATTTGTTGTTAATAAAAATGCAGTAAAGAAATATGGTACTGGATTTTTTGAAAAATTAAATAATGGTCAAGTTAGAGGTTTTGCTGATGGAGGACAAGTTGGAAATTCAATATTAGGTGGCGGAACAGAATCTAGTTTAAATGTAGATATATTAACAACTGCAATTGCAGATTTAAATGAAACATTAAAAAATCAAAAAGATAAACAAACATCTTCTGCTGGAGATACTAATAATATAACAATTCAAATAAGTATGGAAGCTGATGGAAAAACAACAGAAAACTCTCAAGATAATTCTAATTCATCAGATCAAAATGATGAAAATAAAAACTCTAATAAAGCAGCCAAAGAAAAGAATATGAAAGAATTTACTCAATTGATTAAGCAGAATGTTATATCTACAATTATTGAACAAAAACGTCCAGGAGGCTTATTAAGTAAAACTAGTCAAAGTTAATTATGAACCTTAATAGACCTTCGAAACAAATAGTTCAAACTTATACAGGTTCTTGTTTAGATCCAGTTTATTCTGGTTTTAGTACTTTAACTGGTTTATTATGGAGCGGTCAACCTTTAAATTCATATTATAATAATTTATATAATCAATTTGGATACTACGCACAGCCATTAACAACTTTATATACTGGTATAAGTTACGGAGTAATAGTAAATGGAATAAAAGTGCCTTTTACTGGAACAGAAAATTCAATAAGCAAAGTAACACTTACTTCAGCTAATCCAACTTCAATCAATGGAAGTTATACTGGATACACAACTTACAATAATAAATTAAAATACAAAAAAAATAATCCTATAACTCAAGAAATTGCTTGGTCAGGAAATAAATGGGTAATTACAGATTATACTTCTACTATAGATTCTGATTATTTATATTATTCTAATGATGATGTTAAATATCCTTGGCTAGCTTCTTGGAAAATTTTTAATGAAGATAATGAGTGTTATACAATTCCTTCTTTGACTCCAAATAAATATCTTCCATTAACAACAAGCAGCGGAAGTGGATTTTTTAATATAAATGTAGAAGCGACTGGAATTGGTGAAACTGGTTTTTATGTAGATATAAATATTAAAACATCTGGAGAAATATTTTCTCAATGTATAGCCAATACAATACCATTAGTTATAAATTTTTCTGGTTTCACAGCGGCTTTAGATAATAAATTTTATGCATCAGGCGCAGGTTATTTAAACAGCCAAATTCCAAGAAAACTAAAATTAGCTGCTTATACAAATTATAGTTACAATTATAGTGGTACTGAAATAAATTTTATAAGTGGAATGAATTTTACAATCTCTAATCCTGGAGTATTACCAATTGATCTTATAATTCCAAAAAGTGGAGCATCACTTGATATTAAACCAAAACTTTATGATAATAATTGTTATTTTACTGGAAACGTTACTGGAATAACTAGTGGATATGTTAACTTAGATAAAAATACTTGTGATGCTGAAGTTAAAGTCAATAATTTAAAAAATAATATATTAAACAATATAAACTGCGATTCTTGTAATTATGATATTACTATGTCATTACCTTGTCCAAATAATTCTGTTACTATTTTAGATCCAGATGCTTTGAGTTATATAAATAGAGCAAAAATATCAGATTTTAATACTAGACAAGATATTAATAATTTTGTAATTGCATTAAAAGAGTATAGTCTTTGGGATAAATTTAAAAATATTTGGATATTAAAATCTGGATATAATTTTACAGGAAATAATTTTTATGATTTAAAGAAAGCAAATTTTAGTGGAACTTTTAATGGAAATATTAATAGAACTGAAAGCGGATATAAAATTTCAACCCCTTCTGATTATTTAAGTTATTCTAATTATCCAATTCAATTTACTGGAAATTGGACAACTTTATTTTTATTAGAAAATTATAATAATACTCCAGCTAATTTTGAAATACTTTTTTCAAGTGAAAGTTATCAAGCAAGTGGATTTAGAATGGGTTATGCTTCTAGCAAAGAATTTCAAATTTGGTCTACTCAAAGCGAGCCTGTAGGAGGTCCAGCAGGATTTAGTGCGCTAGAAACCAACGTTCATGAAAAACCATATTCATTTATAACTGCGGGTGTTAGAGAATATAATACTAACCCTAACGCAATAGTGTTAGTAGACAATAAAAATAAAGTTCAAAGTTTTGGAAATTATATAAATAGCGAAAGACTTTCAAATATTTTTCCTGATGCTGCTGGAGGAACTGATAGATTTGGTAATAATGTAGTTTTTTTTGGTTTATCTTACGAGGATACATCATCTTATCATTCTCAAATACAAAATTTATTGAAAAAAACAATAGCTAAAAATATTAATTTTCCATCTACAATAATTGATTATCCTACTCCAAATATACCAATCTATCAAAGTGGCAATATTGTAGTTAATAGCCAAGATTCATCTTTTGTAAATGCATATGTAAGTGCTTTAAATAAAACAGAATCACAATCTTGTAATAATTGTTATTATATGAATACTGGATCATTTTATACTGGAGATCAAGCTAGAAATTTATATAATTGGTCTGCTGAATATTGTAATGTTGTTGGAACTGGATATTATAGGTATGGAGAAGATTTACTTGGAAATCAAAATTTAAAAAGAGATCTTCTTAAAAATGTAACAGAAAAATCTAATTTTGTAAAATGTTTAGAAGATGATCCTGGTTGTTGTCCAGAGATTGGATGTGATTATGCTTATGTTGGATTTGGAGCAGGTACTAAAAGCAGTTATAGAGAAACTCATGAAATCTTAGCTTTTAGTTTCCAAAATATTTATAATATAATAAGTTATAATCAAGACTTTTATAAACATAGTATTAATTTAGTTGGAGATGCATATATAAGTGGAGATATAAACGCTGATATAAATGCTATAGTTTTAACAAACAATCAACTTGACCAAGCTGGAAATTTTTATTTAAAAAAACCAATAAAACTTAGAGATTGTAATGGAGATAGTTGGAATAGCACAAGAGTTTATCCATTTAAAGTTTATTTTGCTATGAGAATGACTTCAGGTGATAGTAGGGCGGATGGAATGTCTTTCATAATTCAAAGTCAATCTAATACTGCTGGTGGAAGTGCGAATGGGATGGGATATGCTGGAATAAATAATAGCATTGCAATAGGGTTTGATACTTACAACAATGGATCACCACAAGATCTATATGGAGTGGGTCTTTACAATAATAACGTTGAAATAAATTTAAATGGAAGTGTCAACTCTGTTCAACAAACAAAATTATGCAATGTAGATCTTGCTGATGGACAGATCAAGCATGTTTGGATAGACTATTCTGGAGGAACATTAAGTGTTTATATAAGCAACTCTTCAACAAAGCCAATTAATCCATCAATAGTAAGAACTGGAATGGATCTTTGTGAAGTATTTCCAAATTGCGAGTGTCAAACCTTCACGCCAGCAGGAACAGATGCTAATTGTGCAAATTGCGCTTGTTCTACTTATGCTGGAACTTATGGAGGATATTTAGTAAGTTCAGCTTTAGAATGTACTACTCAAGGAAAATACCCAGTATCAGTAAATGTTGGAGACAACACTACTAATTTTGAAGCAGGGTGTTTCAAAAATCCAAGAACTTGTTATGAGTGTTATACTATAGCAAATTGCTCTACAGAGGGATATTTAGCAGATGATACAGATTGTGGTCCACCAATAGTTCAAGGAATTCCTCCTACTACCACTACTACGACAACCACAACAACTACAACAACTACTACAACTACTAGCACAAGTACAACTAGTGCGACTACAACTCCTTCTCTGTGTCAACAAGTTACGGTCTTTGAATTCTTTGGCTAATACTGTGTAAATATTTATAAATATATGGCAAACGGAGATATATCAGGAGTTCAGTTAATAAGGAAATTTTCCTCAAGATCTAATCCATTTTGGAATAATGAAGCCTTGCCATTTTCTGGAGGTTATGTAGATCTTAAGAATTTTACTTGTTTAAATAATAACAAATCATTTAATAGTACAGTTTTAGGATTCTGGGAACCAAGAAGAAAACAAAATGATTTTTCTTTTCCATATAAAAATTTATATGAATTAATAAATCATTCTGGAACACAAAGCGGAAGCATAGGAGAATATTATTTTGCTTCTAGTGGTGATTTAATTAATGCTGGATTTCCAGAACAAGCATCTAAAAGATATGGATATAAGTATACAAATAGTGGAGAAAAAATTGGTTATAACGAAGTATACATAGAAGGAAATGCAACTATAGATGATCTTGTGGGCAAAAGAATTAATTGTATTATGCTTCACAGATTTGCTGATAGCGGATTAAATTTTACAGACAATGGAGATTTTAAAGCTCAAAAACAAAAAACAGGTCCAGGAATTTTAAGATATCAAATATTCTTGACTACTGGAGATTTAGATATAAAAGATGGAATTGATCATAAGATATGCTATCCAAGCATAGGTAGTGAATCTAATACAGAAAACTTTTTAAATTTAAAACATAACAATGAAAATTTCATAATAAAAAAATCTGGTATTTATGGCGAAGATTTATATGGTAATTTTTACATATCAAACTCTGGAAATCATAGATTTGATTATCAAACAATTTCTTTAGATGAAAATATAAAGTTTACTCAATTTAGTAAATTAAAAAGTAAAGTAAGAGCTGGAGTAATGAATAGAATGCCAAAGAGAAGAGATCTTTTTAGAAAAAGAAATATTGGTTATGAAATTCATACTTCTAATCTAATCCCCGATGAACAATATACTGGATATATACAATTTAGCGGAAATTATCCACAAAACGCAATTTATAATTATACAGGAATTCAAATACCAGTAATCTATTCAGTACATGATTTTGGTGCAAGAGCTGGTTTTGATAATTTTTATTTTAAATATACTGGATCTCATGTTAAGAATATAAATAATTTTATTATGTATCCAATTGGAGAAACTATAAATATAGAGAAAAGTCAAAGTGGATGGTACGATCCAATTACATTAGGATTAACAATTTATAATACTGGAGTTGGAGTTTCTGGAGTTAATAGTTTAAATAAAATAAACAAAGGATGGCACAATCCTAGCATAGAAGCAAAATTATTCTGGGAAGCTACTGGGGAAACTCATGTTTATGTTTTAAATAACTATGGATCTGTATATTTTGAAACTGGAGCATATGGATCATTACCTCAAGAACATTATATAAAGTATAATAATCAATCTGGCGCTTTTCAAAATGATATATTCTTTTCTATAGAAAATACTGGTCAAATTCCAGAGGGTCAATTCTCTGGGAATATAAGTGTTGATGTTAGTGATTCTTCTTGTCAAAATTACAGTTTTCCAATTTTACTAAACTATCTACCATAAAATGGTGTAAATACCAATGCCCACATTGAGTGAATTCGGCGAACGTCCTAAAAAATAAAAATAGTTCTTTGAAATTAGGAAAACGCCGAGCCAAGCTTGTATCGCGGTTCTATTGATACAAGAAGGTGTAGAGACTAACTCTTGAGTTGCCGCAACAATAAAAGAGACACGAGCGCCCAAACTTGCTAAAAACAAGTAAGACATAGTCCGAACTTATTGGTAACAATAAGAAATCTTTATTTAAAATTAAAGATAATAACATCATGCGACTCCTACCTAAGCTTTTTGAGATATGAAAATATCCAAATTAATAGGACACTGGAGCGCATCTGGACCAAATTTTAAAACGGGTAAAAGTCCAATTTAAATACTATTTTATATAGTTAAATTAGTTAATTTAATAGTGTAAATCCTCTTATATGGAGAGTCTTTCTTTCAAACACGCGCCCATAAGAGTAGGAAGTGATTTAAATAATTTGTCATTTTTAGTAGCTACTAATGGAAATTGCAGCACAACAAATACTCTAACAGAAGTCAAAGGAATAGGTTATTATAATTCTTATTCACTTCAATCTCCTAACGGTTATATAACTAATAATGTATCTTTTCAATATCTTATACAAAATAATGATCCAATAAGATCTATATTAGAACTACATAAAAGTGGACAATTTGAAAATGCTACTCCATATTATGTTGATATTGGAGGTTTAACTTTTAGAGAGTGTTATTTAGAAAGTTTTTCATTAAGTATTAATCCTAGCACAGTTGCTTCGGCGCAAGTTAATTTTGTAAGTTATTCTCCTGCTAGTGGTCAATTTGGAAAGTATCAATTACCAATTAATACGAATATTGATGCAGACTTTTTACATGGTATAGAAACTAATATCTCGATAGAAAAAGACAAATTAACTAATCTATATCCTTATGACAATAGGGATAATAACACAATTTATAATTCTAATAATATTTATGTTTATAAAGGAGGATCAGCTAATACAATAAATACAGTTTTTAATATTCAAGATTTTACGGGAGGAGGCTCGTCTGCAACAGCAGATTTATTAGTTATAAATAATGTATTATATTATCGTAAAACAGGTGTTGGCGCTGGATGGAAAACAGCAGCTGGTGCAAATGCAAATAATACTGTTATTTCATCTGAATCTATTATATATATTAGATCTTTTACTAATAAAAGTTATACAATAGGAAAAGGTGCAATTATTGAACTGCAAAATGAACTTCCTTCTGAGTATTTTGGTTTAAATTATAATATAAAATTACAACATCAACCTATAAATACAATTGGCTCAAGTTATCCGAAAACAATAAAATTTCATGGCGCAGTAGAAGAATTAGAGCTTACAGAAAATCTTTACAAAAGAATACTTTATACTGGAGATACAAAATCAATTACAATTAATTCTTCTGCAATATGTTGTCCAGATATAGACTATTCTATATCAATAACTGGTGCTCAATCTATTTCTGCTAGCGCAACTACTCAGAATAATGGAGTCGTAACAACTTTAAGAAAGTTTACGAAATATTACTAATGTTTTATTCTCATAAAAATTTACCAATAACTTTAGAAGCATATAATTCTTCTGGAATTAAAGATTGCGAATATTCTTACTATAATTTCATAGCTCAAAATGTATCATTAAATATTAACCCAAGTGCAAATTTTGCTTTTGCGGTAAACTATAAAAAACCATATAGAGGTTTTAATTCCCAAGGATTAACATCTACAATTCAACTCAATTTTATAAGTCAAGTGCCTTATGATAATGTATTTTTTGATAATATATTTGCAGAAAATGGAGTTAAAAATAACTTTAAAATAGCATTTGGTGATAGCGTATTTGAAAGCGGTTATTTAAGATCTTTTACTGCTTCAATTGAACCCAATAATTTAATTCAAAATCAAGCAGAGTTTGTATTTTATAATACTGGAACAAATGGATTCACAGGAAGTGTTGGAAATGAAAATTATCCTATAAATTCCACATCTGGATATTATTATGCTCATGGTGCTAATACTCTTATAGCTTTTAAAGATAATTATAATGAATTTAATAAACATCAAGTAAAAAGAATGGATTTTAATTATTCAGCTAATGTTCAAGCGGTTTATGATATAAATAGCACATATCCTTCTAGAGTAATATACAATAAAGAAGAAATTGATTTAATGGTTGACCTAGACATTTATGGGGTTGGTATAAGAGATATAAATAATATAATAAGTGGCACAAAAATCGTATATACAGGAATGACATCTCCTTCTATGGGAATAGAGATATTCTTGAAAACTGGTTATTTAATGAATAAAAACTTTAATACTAAACCTAATGATATTATAAATTCTAGAATATCCTTGAAATATTTCATATAATCTATTAATGGAAAGATATACTGCCACAAAAATCCAAGATGGAATATTAATTAACGCCAATATATCCAATATACCTTTACGGAAGAATACATTTTTAGTTTTTGATAAAGATTTATTTACCCTAAGAATTGACAGTTTCGATAATTATAAAATTCAAAAACAATTTAAAAAAATAGAAGCAGAAAATAAAATTCATATTTTTGAAAACACTAAAGAATTTTCAATTGGAGATTATATAGACATTTATTATGATGAGTATGAATTTTTTGGATACAAAGAGGTGTCTAGCAGAGAAGGTGTTATATATAAAAATCAAAACTTTTATCCTCAAGATGGATTAGTCTCAAATAATAAAAAAACTATTTTAAGAGTAACAGAAATTGATGACGCAAATATAGATTTAGAAATGGAAGAAAAAGGAGCTTATATAACTCCTCCAGATCAAGGAGTACCATTTATAAGTGATGCGGGAGCAAAAATTTATATTGATCATTTTTATAGGAAATCAACAACAAAAAGTTTTCAAACAAATTTAATTAAAAATATTACTTATAGAGATAATTTTATTATTTTAGATTTATTGAATCCTTTGCCTCAAAATGTAAAAGAAGGATTAGTAATAGTAAATAAAATTTTAATAAAAACCTATACTGACATATCTAATTTAAATAAAGAAAATGAATACTTTTATATTGTGCAAAATAAATTACCCTACTTGAATCTTCCATTTCCAGAAATAGAAGATGAAATTGCATCAAAAATGTTTGAAGATATCCTTTTGAGGATGGACAATAAATTCATGCAAATAGAGAAAATGCTATTTGAAATAAATGATAAATTAGAAAAAAAATAAATTAAATATATAATATAATATGAGCATACCAAACGATTATCCTTTTCTTTCTAAGATATTCTTAGAATTAGTATCAAATCAACAATTTAAAACTGCCTTTCAAGCTGTTGCGCCAGAAATTTATGCAGACATAGAAAGTGCAAGTACTAATCCAAATTGTAGTTGCAGATCTAAAGTCGAGAATTATGTTAATACAAATAGACAAAAAGCTCTTGATTTTTTAAATAATTTTATTGAAAATACTGGACTAGAAGTTAATCTTCAATCAATTACTCAAAAGTATACAGTAAAATCATATGCTGGAGTAGTTGAAAAAGTAAAAATTTCAGAATGGCAAACTTTTCAAAACCGCTTAACTCAAGAAAGAGCAAACTTTAGGGCATTCTCAACTTCAAAAATTGATGACGAATATGTTAACGTATTCTTTCTATGATCTTTTTTGAACTTCTTACTTATATAATATTAAGTTTAGGAGTTAGTTTTGTTTGGAGTTTTTCTGATATATTTGCTCCAGTAAGAAATTTCATTGCAAAGATTCCGTATATTAGGCGACCACTATTATGCCCAGAGTGTTCTAGTTTTTGGATGGGGATTTTTACTAGTTTATTTTATAATCCTCTTTATTATACTCTTGGAATCTTTTCTTTTCCATTTTGCGGATTATCAACTCATCTTTTTGCTTGCTTTTTATATAAAATTTATTTTAAAATTAAAAACTAATATTATTAGTCAAATCTATTGTATCTTCGTTCTGTAGATTATTTCTATTTGTAATTGGAAGAGTAGGTCTACTAAAAGCTTGATAGGTTAAATTAACAATAGAAGAATCTCCAACTGATCCTTGATAACCCTCACCAAGAAATATAGCTTCATTAAAATTAAAAGATAAAATAGGAGACCCATTTGGATTTTTAAAATCTTTAAATGTTATGCCTAAAGATTCTACCTTATATTGGCACAATAAATCTCTTATATTTTTGACTTGATAATCATCAACTTTAATTCCAAATGTAAGATTTGTAATAACTGGCGGATTGGTAATTATTTGAAATGGATAAGAGCTGCCCAATTTGTATAGTATATTTCTATTTGTATCTATAGTCAATGTAAAATTTTGAAGCCTATTAAATTCAAAATCATTTAAACTTACTTCTATGTCTCCATAATCCGCTATTGTTATATCGTTTTTAGGCAAAACTGATAAACTTTTATCTACTCCTTCTCCAAATTCGCCAAGTACTGTTAAATTTGCATTTAAAGTTGGTATTTGATTAACTGCACAAGAAATAGAATAATTATTCAATATGCCCGAATTAAAAGCAAAATATTTATCTTTATATTCTAAATACCCACTAAATGTGGTATCTCCTGTATAATTTATAAAATTATCAGAATCTATTAAAAGCTTATTAACTGTTATCTCTGCTGTTACTGGTTTAGAATGAGAAAAAGTAACGCTTTCCATACCAAGGTATCTTGTAAGATCTATTGGTAAATTATAGTTAAAACTAAAGTCTTGTATTCCTAGAACCTCTTTAGAATCTATAAATAACCTTTGATTTTCTTTAACAATTCTTCTTAACATTATAAATTAATTACACTATTAATAGGTGTAATAATACTAAAGGTGTAAGGTAAAAAATGAGTGATTTATCATTATATAGCGTAAGTGGTTATAACAGTAACATATCATATGTTAGAAATGACATTATCTTAACTGGTAGTAATTATTATTATAGTTTAGTTGATAATAATTTAAATCATACTCCAACCTCTTCCACTTCGAATATTTACTGGGGAGGATATAGATATTACTCTGCTTTAACAAAACCAGAGTTTTTTTGGAAACCAACTTATGCTTCTCAATTGCAAATGAAACCAGCAATAAATGTTATAAAATTTGGTAATGGATATGAACAACGTATACCTGATGGAATAAATAATAATCTTCAAAAATTTAATTTAAACTTTGAAGGAAGAGATAAAAATGAAACAAGAGCAATAGCGCATTTCTTACATAAAAGAAAAGCAGCAGACTCTTTCTTTTTTGATGCACCATTTCCATATAATTTTGATGCGTCTCAATCTTATCCAAAAAGATTTATTTGTGATGAATGGGATGTAGCTTATAATTTTTATAATAATTATAATATAACAGCAAAATTTTCCGAAACAGCAAATGTATGAGTATTAATTCTAACGAGCAAATTGGCACAAAAAAAATATCTACAGAAAGCTCTAAATTAAATCCATCTGCTTTAATAACTTTATATGAATTTGATTTTAGGAATTTTGGAATAAATCGAGATGACATAGATTTAGCAGAATTAAATTTTGCTAATGAAATTCCAATACCATATAATAATGTAGCAAATCTTCCATATAATAGCTCAACAATAGATACTCCACTTGGAATTTTACGTTTTCACAGTATGACTATCAATTTTGAAAATAGTAGTTCAAATTTAAATAGTCCAACTTTATTTAATCAAATAATTTGGCAGGGAAAAAGATATGTTCCATTTCCAATTTTAATTGAAGGATTTGAAATGATGGCTAGAGGTACTTTACCAAAACCAAAATTAACTTTTACTAGCCAAAATCAAATTGAATCATATGATAATTTTTTTATAAAAATAAAAAATACAGTTAGATCAATTGGTGATATAATTGGTTTAGAGATAACCAGGAAAAGAACTTTTTTAAAATATCTTGATGCTGTTAATTTTAAAAGTAAAGGTGGAATTATAAATGATGATGATTTTATAATTGATCCAGATCCTTATGCTCAATTAAATCCAGATATTTATTATGTTGATCGAAAATTAAAAGAAAATAAAAATGTTTTGCAATATGAATTAAGTTCAATTTTAGATTTAGAAAATATAAAACTTCCACTTAGAACATTATATAGCGAAGCTTGTTCTTTTGATTATAGAGGAGAAGGTTGTGGATATCTAGGTATTCCAATTGTAAATGACAAGGATGAACCTATAAGTAGTTTATTAGGAGTTGGTGTTTCAGAGGGAAATCCTGTTTTATGGGAAAAAGCTAATAATGCAAATTATTCAAAAGGACAATATGTTTATGTTGAATTAGATGGAATTAAATATTATTTTGTTTCCAAAATGAATAATAATAGATATTCTCCATTTAATGCTAATTATTGGATTGCAGATCAATGCTCTAAAAGGCTAAAAGGATGCAGAAAAAGATTTAATAGCCCACTACCATTTGGAGGATTTCCAGCAACTTCTAAGGAATTATAATTATGGTTGAAGTAGAATTACATGGCATATTGGCGGAAAAAGTAAAAAAAACTAAATGGAATTTAGCTGTAAATAGCGTAGGAGAAGCTATTAGGGCTATAGAAGCTAATACTAAAATTCTATACAAAACTCTTTATGAATTAGAAAAAGATAATTTAAAATATAGAGTTCTTATAAATAAAAAAGACTTTAAAATTTTTAAAAATCCAGATGAAATTGAGAACGACCTTGAAAAAGCAATTTATTCAAATTTAACAGTATGTTATAAAACCGAAGATTTAAAAAGTATTGATATTATTCCAATTATAGAAGGTGCTAGCGGAGTAATTACTGCTATAGCTGGAATTGTTTTAACTATTATTGGTATAGTATTAATATTTACTGGAGTTGGTGCAGTTTTTGGTGCAGCTTTAATTTTAGCTGGAATAGCTTTAACTGCTGCTGGATTTTTATCTCTCTTATCTTCTCCTCCTCCGTTTGTAGCTCCAGAATTTCAAGCTCCAGAAGTAGCAGCGAAAGGTGGGGGTGGAAAATCTTATCTTTTTGATGGACCAACAAATACGCGAGGTGAAGGTGGGCCTATTCCAGTAGGATATGGAAGACTTATTGTTGGATCTAAAACTGTTAGTGCTTCATTTAATACTAGTTATGTTAAAAATACTGAATCAAGGACAAGTTAATGAATTCAAAAGAAGATAATAAAAAGATTTATCCTAAAGTTTTAAGAGGAGCAGGAGGAGGTGGAAGTAGTTGTAGTCCTAGTCCACCACCAGATCCGCATACACCGATTGAAGCGCCAGAAGGTATTTTAAAAGCTGGAGCAGGAGCAGATAAAGTTCTTTCTAGAACAGAAACAGAAGTTACAGATTTAATTTCTGAGGGTCCAATCGAGGGTTTAGTAAGTGGAAAATATGTTTATGCTGGTCAAACTAATCAAATTGGTTGGTCCAGTTATATCTTTAATAAATATAATAGTAAAGAAAATAATCCTTATCTAAGATCCATATTTTGGAAAAATGTTCCATTAATTGATGATGCTGGAAATTATAATTATTCTCAAATTAATTTTAGATATGATAATGGAAATCAAACTACTGCAGTAAATTTAACTAGTAATTTAAAAAATGTTACTAATAATAATTCAGCAGATGTTCCCCAAGCTTCTAGAACTTTAACACTAGGAGATACTTTAAGATATGGAGTAGATTTTGCTAAAAATTATGATTTTAAAAGTACAAATATAAGTGAATTAATAGTATCTTTAAAAATAACGGCTCTTTTTGATCAACAAAATGATCCAAATAAAGATCGTGTAACTTATGATTTAGGTTGTGGTCAAACTGCTAAAATTTCACAAACTGCAGGAGATATTAGAGATAGAAGCATAACTTATAGATTTAAAATTTTTAAAATAACTAGTGGTGGATATGTTGAAATTCCATCTCTGGAAAGAGATGAAAAAACCGAGGGTAAAATAAGTTCTGGTATAATTGATACTTTTAAATTTGATTTAACTGGTAAATATGATCCAAATGATTTAACATTTTTAGGATGGAGAGTACAAATACAAAGGACTAGTAAAGAAAGTACAGTATTAAATTTAAAAGATTCTGTAACGGTAGATTCGATTACAGAAGTTTTTAGAGAAGATTATATATATCCAAAATCTGCAATTTTTAAAAGTCTATTTACATCAGAATATTTTCAAAACGTTCCAGATAGATCATACGATGTTAAATTATTAAAAATGAAAATCCCAAGCAATTATGATCCAATTAAGAAAACATATAATGGAGATTGGGATGGTAGATTTTCAGATGAATATCATCCTTCTGGTAATGGACTTTATTGGACAGATAATCCAGCGTGGTGTTATTATGACATATTAACAAATAAAAGATATGGATTGGGAAAATATATAAAAAATCAACAAGTAGATAAATGGAATATATATCAAATCGCTCAGTATTGCGATACAATTGTTGATGATGGATTTGGTGGATTAGAACCAAGATTTACTTGTAATGCTGTCATAAATGATTTTTCTGATGCATTTAGTTTATTAAATGATATGACTAGTATTTTTCGAGGAATGTCTTATTATGCTAATGGTGCAATTTTTGCAATTGCTGACATGCCAAAAGATCCTTATGTTTTATTTACAAATTCTAACGTAGAAAATGGAGATTTCAATTATTCTAGTAGTAGTAAAAAAACAAGAAATACTGTTGCAATAATTAGATATAATGACATGAATTATTTTGCTAAACCAACAGTTGAGCATGTTGAAGATCCAGATGGTGTAAGAAAATATGGCATTAGAAAATTAGAAATTACTGCATTTGGATGTACAAGCAGAGGACAAGCTTATAGACTTGGAAAGTGGGCATTAGCTAGCGAGCAATTAGAAACAGAAACTGTTGATTTTACCGCGGGATTAGATTCAGTATATTTAAGGCCAGGAGATGTTATCAAAATTCAAGATTCAAATAGATTACTGCATAGATTAGGAGGAAGAGTTTTAGGAATTAATACGGGAGTTGGAGGTAAACATAAATTTGTTCTTGACGAAGAATTTAATAATATTTCTGGATATTTTACAACAAATTTTCCAGGACAAACTTATAAATTAGAAATTCTAACACCTACATCAAGAGCAACTGGAACAAATTATTCTGATTTTATTACTGGTTATGAAAGAAGTAAAATTCAATCTGGACTTTTTCAAATGAATTCATCTTTTGTAAATACAGCAACAGGTTATGATCCAGAAAAAACTTTAACCGAAATTAACTGCAATAAAGTATTCAATACAACTGATTATAATTTATATACTGGAGCAATTTGGACTGCTCAAACAACTGGTAGCGGATTTGGATTAAATACTGAAACTGAATTATATAGAATTATTGGAATAACTGAAGTTGAGCCGTTTAAATACAATATAAACGCAATGGAATATAATCCAACTAAATATGCATATGTTGAATCTGGAATATCATTTGGAGATGCTCCAGTAATAACTCCAATTTCATCAAAAGAAGCTAGTTATCCAAGTGGTTTATTTTTATATAAAACAGAAGATTTATATTTAAATTACAGAATAAGTGGAGCGATAGATACAATTAACAATGAGACAGCTTATTGGAAAATATATGTTAAAAGTGGAAGCGATTTTGTAAGTAATGATCTTCAAACTCAATATGCTAATATTCAAGGCACGACAGTTAATGTACCAAATGAAGAGTTCTTTTTAAGTTCTATTCAAGTTCCTGATAATAATATTCCTACAAGTGGAAATTATGTTCCTACAATAAATAATCAAAATTATTATTATAGAGTTTATGGCATAAGTCCAAAAGGATATTATTCTAGAAATTATAGACCTGGAAATTTTTATTTTTCTTCTGATTTATTGGGAGATTATACTAATTTAATTGAATTGAATAATTTTAAATATAGGTCTAGTTATGATGATTTAACTACGGTTCCAGTTGTAGATAATCAACCAGGAAGATTTCAATCTGTAGCTTTAAATACTGGTAATTTAATTCATGATAAAACTTTATCTCTTCAATGGAGTATGGAAAATCTTGCGCCAAGTTTAAAAGTATGGACAAACGATGAATTAACTTATAGATTGAGATTTGGAGTTAGAGGTTTTGATGGATCTGGTGTTAATAGTGAAACTGTTATTTATGAAAATTTTTACTCACCTAGCGCTTTATCTGCAGAATTCGCAGCATTCGTTAACTTTAGTGATGCAAATTTAAGATCATTCTTAACAGATGATGTAATTTCTGGATTTTGGATAACTATTGACGCAAAAGAAAATGGGGGAACAAAATATACATCTCAAAAAACTTTAGCTGGTACAGCTTATAATCAACCTCATGGTTATCTTTTTGGAAGATTTCAAAATGATCAAATGACTTCTGAAAAATATGATATAAATACTGCTACAGCTATTATAAATAGTGATAATAATATATCAATAGTACTAAAAAATCCTAAAAATTATATTGGAAGTATTTATGTATTTTTTACTGATCAAAAAGCTGCTACTGGTTATTTGATACCAGATAATTTAAATAAAATAATGTATCAACAATTTACTAGTCCAAGTTATACTAGTTTTGTTAAAGCGTTGGCTAATAGTGGAATTCAATTAAGAGAAGCATTTTTTAATGGAGTTGATACTTTTACAACAACTAGTAGTTTTGCTAAGAGTACTGGCGGTGGAATTCTTAAAAGTGGATATATGGCACTAAGACCATCTACTAAATTTGAAGATAATTTAATGGCTCAATATGATAAAGATTTTAGTAATGGAAGCACTTATGATTTAGGTAATTATACTAGAAACCATTATGAATCTGGTTGCGTAGGCGGAAATCTAGCAGATTGTTTTAATCAATGTGGTTATACACCTTGTCCAACATGTGTCGCAGGATCTTCTTGGAGAGTAGGAGGGGCAGGACAATACAATGGTGCAAAGCTTTGTTTTAATAATACTTATACTACCGTAGAAGCTGTCTCTGTTGATTACCAAGCATTTCCAACTGGATTAGGTGCTACTTATAGATTTCCAAAAGTTAATAATGAAGGAACTGCTGTTGATACTGATAGACAAATAGTTAATAATTTAGCATTCTTGCCTCAAACTAATAATATTCCAATTCCTATCAGTAACCAGTTAAGTAATATTGTTGACGCTGAACAATTATCTGGAGTAAGTGGTTATCTTATTGGTTTAATAAATAATCTAAGTGGTGACGCTTTTCTAAAAAATCAAATAAATAGTGGAGATTTAAAATTAGCAAGTGGTTATTACTTAAATTTAAGTGGTACTGGTGGACGTTTATTATTTAATTCAGATCAAGTTTTAAACTCAACAACTAGAACTTATGCGCCTTCTGGCTATTTTAGACTCGATATAAATGGAACTGGTGTACGAATTCCATTTTTTAGGGCATCGTAGTTATTTTTTAATTTTTTTAATTCTATCAATTAATTCAAATATTTTAGATTTTGGAATATCTTGAAGAGAATTAAGACTCTCTGCCCCTTCGAATTTTTCTTTAATTAATTTTTCTTTGAGATAATCAAAAGAAATCCCCTTGTCTTTCATAACTTTCTCCAAGAGAACTTGTGGAGAAGTCGGATTCTCATTTGAAACTACGGCTTCTTCAAGAAGTTTTGCATCGCCCAATTCTTCTTGTGATACAATATTAATCTTTAAGAAATTACGCACGCATCTTACAAAGGCTCTATTCTCAGCAATTGCTGCCAAAAAATATCTAGCGAAACTCTTTGTATTATTTAAAGTGGCATCTGCAAGGGCTTCGAACTCAATAACTCTTCCATTAGTTTCATAATTAGGAATCCATGTAATTTTACAGGATGTTGCAAAATAATTTTCACTAGCTGCAACCACTTTATACTCAACGCTAGTATAACCTCTAATTTGAGCGAGTTCTTTAATTCCACCTAAAAGAATAAGTAGATCTTTATCTTCTAGTTTAGATACATCTGTTTCTTGAGTTTTTTGTCTATTTGGAACAAGATATTCTTGCTTAACCATTTTACGCCAATTAATAGTTCCATCATCATTGTATGTATAATTAGTATTTTTATCCTCAATTAAGCCATATTTATTTCTTGTGATGAGCTTAGGAGGAACAACTTCTAGTACTGGTTCATTTAATTCTGGCATAATATTGATATTGCTATCAAAAAGTGCAGAGCTTCCAATTGAAGCGGTTTGATCTTGTTGTTTAATTTTTGGACTCATTATTAGTATGATAGTCTATTTATATAAACTAGTCAACTAAAAAAGCATAATTATCTGCGTGTTTCCAAAAGGTATCAGTATCAATGATTTCTTGAATGTTTTGATCAAAATCTTTAATAGGTAAGTCTTTTTCTACTGCAGCTTCACTCATGTATAATTTGCTATTACTTAATATAAAATGATTACTTTTATAGTATTTTATATTTTCACAATCATAATCTTCTTTAGATTTATAATTGAGTTTTAGTATTAAACCTAAATCCATATAATGAATTTTAATATTATTAATATCTTCTTGATCTAATGCTGATATTAATGCAAAACTAATGTTTTCATTTTTTAATAAATTAATAAATAAAGGATCGTTCTCTTTTTCAATTTTGTATACAACTTGAGTGATATTAGCTTTATATGTCTTTATCAAATTTTCTGAAATAGTTTTATTTGTTATAATTAAACATTTACTTTGAGCTAATTGTGCTGCTAGAAAGTTTTCATTAAATTCAATATCCATTCTGACTATAACATTTGGTGCTCCAAAAGAAGCTGGATTAATAACCATATTTGGTACAAGTTCTATAGTTTTATTCATATAACTTGCGCCTATAGATTTGAATTTATTTTTAATTTTATATTTAATATTTAAACTATTTAAAATGCTTTGAGCCAAAATATCTGGTTTTATATTATTTATAACCTTTGGATTCTCTTGCGGGGCATATGATGGTTTCGTTTTTTCATGAAAACCTTGAATCAAAACTAGATCTTCTTCGTTGCTCCAATATGGTTTATTCTGTGATGCATAAATATTTCCATATAGACCTACGATTTTTTTACTATAATTTGAAGCTAATTGTAGTCCTAATAAATTAGAACCAATATAAACTACAGAATTTTTAATTAAATATGCTTTTTGATTTGCTGTATAACCAGTTACAGTATAAGCATTAAGTAATCTAGGATCATTCTGCCCACATATTTGTAGAATATTTATATTATTTTCTTTTAATGAAGGCAAGATTAGGCTAATAACTTCTTGCCAATAATCATAATTTTTAGATTGATATTTTGAATCATTTGTTTCAATTATTATATATTTATCAAAATTTAATGGATAGTATTTTTCATAAATATATGGTTTTGATATTTTTAAACCAGAGGAAGTAGCAAATGCTTCTAGAATATGCATATAGATATTAGAAATTTTTTATATCAAATTCAATTTTATCTTTACCATTATGAAGATAATTTAATATTTTTTGTGTTCCAATATAAGGCAAAAATGCAACTTCAAAATAACCTTCAAAATCTTTATTTCCTTCACACCATATTTGGTTTTCCATTTGTGGTACAAATGGAATAATTTTATGAACATTAGGATTTCCATCTAGTATATCAAAATATTCATTTTTTGTGGCAACGTATAAATTATAATTTGGATATAATCTTTTTATAGATGGAAATAAACTACTACTCATAAATACATCTGACTCATCTTCTGGTATAACATATAGAATTCTTTTTCCGTGATCATCTTTATCAAGAAGGTCTTTGAATTCTACTTTTTTATTTTTTTCATTTTCTTGCCAAGCTACTTGTCTGAAATATTTTTCGATCTCTTCACGCTTTTGCCCTTTAGATAATTCCTGCATCCAGTATTTATGACCATCATCATTTTCATCAACTTCTGGTCTTTTTAAGATTTTTGCATACAAAACTTTTAACCATTCAGAATTATCTTCTATTAGTGGAATTTTGCATAAAGGATCTTGTGGTTCTGGATTTATTGATATACTATTATAGTTTGCAAGTTCTGCTGAGTCTATAAATTCTTCGAATTTATTGCCAATAACTTCTGATGAGTAATTATCTACAGTCCATTCTTTAGCTTTTCTGCCCATTTCTTTTCTTTTTTCTATGGGCATTTTCCATACTTTTTGTAATTGTTTAGCTATTGAATTTGGTAAAGTTGAGGCTTTTCTAAATTCTGTTCCGTGCTCTCTATATTCAGCCCAATCTAAAGCTAATGAATTAGCTTCATCCAAGCACATCTCTTCTCCACAGCTATAATTAGTAACTAATGTAATTAACTCCGTCAATTTGGCTTCTTGAATTGGTATTTCTTGTCCACCACTTGTAAATGGATGGCAATATACATCCATCAAATTATAAACTTCATTTAGTTGTTTTTCTGTAATTCCAATTCCTACATTAGTAGTTATTTGAGATTTTTGAGCTTTACAAAATTTACAATCAATATCTTGTCCAGTAAAATTTTTAACTTCATAGTTACCACAGCTTTTACAAACATAAGTAGTTAATATTTCTTGCTTAGGTATATTATATTCCTCTGCTAACTTATAAATATTCCAACCTTCGGACCAATGAGTATGTAAAAGTAAGTAAGTGTTTTTAACTTCTGGATTTCTAGCTTTCCAAATAGCATAACCTTCTAATAAGTTTGGAACACTTTTTCTTAATTGATTTCTGAAAACAAAACCAATAATAAAAGCGTTTGGATTGATATTATTTTTAATTCTTAAATTCTTTCTTTCATCTTCAGATAATCTATAAAAATTATTTATATCAATTGGTCCATGTATTGTTTCTACTTCTTTATGGCCTAAATCATGTAAGGCTTTAGTAGCAAAATCACTCCAAATCCAATAATTTTTTAATTTTGACGCACAAGAAACAGCAGATGGTAATATAGGTAATGAATCTAATGTAGTCCAAATCGCTGATTTAATCTTATTGAACCAAGGCTTTCCTATGCTATAATCTACCCCCCAAATATCTTGGGCTGCGACATAAACATCTGGCTTTTCTTGCTCTATAACTTTATCTATAAAATACGCACCATAACTAGCAAGTCTTGCTTGATTTGGGTCTTTATTTAATTGTTCTATTTCTGCTGGTGAATTGGGTAAAGTTCCTAAAGATTTCCAAGGCGTTTTTAATAAATCTGGATTTCCTTCTTGCATTCCACAGCAATAATGAACGATATCATATTTTCCAGTTTTATATAAATAAGTTAAAAGAGACTTTGATACTCTGCCGAAGCCAGTTTTGGCTAAAGCAAAATCTGAATGATATAAGAATTTCTTTTTCCTAGACATTACCAAAGCTCGCCATCATTATCAGTTTTGGCATCGTTTTGATTATCGTCATTATCTTCTTTTTTAGAATTTTTAAGTTTTTTAATTGTTTCTATTCTTTGACATTCAAATACAGAATCTAATGCATAAGATAAAAACTGCTTTAATAGACGAGCTTCATTAAAATAAAAACCAATTAGATATGATTGTTTATTTTCGCTATTTTGCTTATCTGTTTTAGATACCATATAAGAGAATCCAACTTGCTTTTCATCCCTAAGATATGGAGATAACTTGATTTGAGTAGATTGCTTTTCTGAAGTATGGTATGCAGAAAATTCAGTATTTCTTTCTAAAGCATCTAAAAGACCCGCAGCTTCTGTTAGAGAAAATTTAATCTTAACACTTTTATTTGGATTATTTTGATTTTCAGAAAACGAGCCGATTTTCTTAGCATCGTTCCAAGAGGATTGTTTAATTAACGAACTCCAAATTGAAGCATCTTTTGAATTTACTGTAAAGCTGCAAGCTGTTCCAGTATTTTTACTATTAGGTTTGTAGAATGATATCATATAGTGATGATATATTATCTTTAATAGAATGTCAAATCTTTTTAATTTCGCTAAGTTTCATATATATATCATGATCTTGAATTGCCACTAGATCAGCAAATATACAATCTTCTTTTTTAATGCCTTTAACTATCACGATATTCTTTTCATCTGGATTCTTATTACCATTAAGAGTTTTGCAGTTTTCTATCTTATCGTTAAATAATAATACAGTAATATCGCTAGTTTCATCTGATACCTTAAGTCTTAGATATTTTGTTTTCTTTTCATTTTTTGATGTTCCAGAATATACATCTGTTATTTCTCCAACTAATGCTACTTTTTGATTTACTGGTAAATTAATAATTTCATTAATAAGTAATAAATCTTCTCTTTTTTCATGAAAAATATCTTTTAATGTTCTTTCGTAAGTATAACCAAGAAGTCTTTTTTCATAATACCAATTAGCGAAACTTTCACTTTTGCTATTTTGGTTATAGATCTTAAGATAAGGTTCGTATTTAGATTTAATTGTATCTAATCTAGAACTCTTAATTATTACTTTATTCTTTTCATCAGTAAATACATTTAAATGTTTAATTATTCTAATAAGATCATAATCAAATTGCTCCGCAAATGAAATCGCATACTTTTTTTCTTTTGCTGTTAATATATTCCAAAGTTGGGCTTCTAGTACTATTTTACTTCTAGATTGTTTAAATCCAGTTAAAGCTCCAGCTTGAATCAAGGAGCATAATACTCCAATATTAAGATCTGCTTCTTCTGCTGCTTGAAAAATTTCAAACTTATTAGAATACTTGTTTCTAAATCCATTTAACTTTTCAATTGATTTATCTGAAATACCTTTAATTGATAATAGTCCAAATCTGATATCTGAACCTTCTATAGAGAAATCCATTTCAGATTTAATAATATGAGGCTTTAATAATTTAATATCAAAATGTCCCATTTCTTTTTGAATCTTAGATATTTCACCAATTGGATCTGGTTCGTTTCTAGTCATCTTTAATAGAGACAAAAAGAATTGTTGAGGATAATTAAACTTCAAATAAATAGTAATTGCGGCTAAAGCTGCATAAGCGATTGAATGTGATTTATTAAATGAATAGTTCGCTGAATCCTCCAAGATTTTCCATAAGATTTCTCCTACTTCTTTTGGAAGTTTATTTTCTTTAATCTTGTCTTCGATCTTCTTCTTCCAAGCTTTGATTTCTTCTGTTTTCTTTTTACCCACAATTCTTCTTAAAATTTCTGCTTCATCCAATGTGAATCCAATCTTATTAGCCATCTTCATTAATTGCTCTTGGTACAAAGCTACTCCACCAGTATCTTTTAATATATCATCAAAGAATGGATGAATACTTTCTGATTGTTGAAAATTAGTATGAGCAGCATATTTATCAGCAAATTGCAAAGCTCCAGGTCTAGCTAAAGCTAAAACTCCGCTTAATTCTTCTAGATTCTTGGGCTTAACTTTTTGACAAACTTTAAAATTAGTTTCCGCTTCAATCTGGAATAGACCATGAGGATTTCTTAGGTCTTGCAGATTTCTATAGATCGATTCATCATTTAAATCAATGTCCGTTATTTTTTTACCAATACTTTTACAAACGTCATCTACTACAGAAACGCTTCTTAAACCTAGAATATCAAGTTTAATATTAAATAATGAAACCCAGCTCATGTCAAAACTTGATACTGCTTCTTTATCTCCAGATAATTCAGTTGGACAAGAATTCTCTAGATCATTATAAGACAATAAAACTCCAGATGGATGAACACCTTTATTTTTAATTAAGTTCCTTAGTCTAAGAGCGATAGCATAAATATCTTTATTATTGTCACACCATTCTTTAAATTTAGGTACATCGTCGTAAGCTGTGGTGATATCTTTAACTTGTCCGAAGATTTTAGGAATCAAAGATGATACTTCTGTCATCTCTTGTTCTGATTTTTCTCCAACAATTTTTCCACACTCTTTAATCAATAATTTTCCGCTCAATGTATTTAATGTTAAAATCTTGCTAGTCTTACCTTTGAATTGTTCTTCTAAATATTGTAAAACTTTATGTCTATTATAATAACAAATATCTAAATCTACGTCACACATCAAACTGCCATCTAAATAGGTTACCCCATCAACAACTTGCTTTTTAGCTCTAATCTTGGATATAAATCTTTCAAAATAAAGATCATATTTAACTGGATCAATTTGAGTAACCCCGATTAGATATAATATCAGAGAACCCGCTGCTGAACCTCTACCTAATCCAACTGGAATATTATTCTTGTTGCAATAATCAATAACACTCCAAACCAAAATAATATAATCAATAAACTCTAGTTCTTTAAGAGTTTCTAATTCGTACTTTGCTCTTTCAATATATTTTTTATATAAATCTGAGTCTTTTTTAAGATTTAACTTTTTAAATCCTTTTAAAGCTAATGCTCTAAGAAATTCGTAATTTGATACATCTTCACTTACTTCTAAATCATGCTTGTATTCATTATTTATTTTAAACTCTGGAAGTCTTACTCCATAAAGAGGTAAATCTACTTGATCAAATAAACTATTAAAATCTTTATTCGTCATCTTCTTCCTCTTCTTCTCTTTGTATTTTATCTATTTGTTTATCAAAAGCCGCTAATCCAGTGGCTAAGATTCTCATGGAAGACTTATCTTTTAAATGAAAGAATACATCTGCTTTGCCTTGCTTTTTGCCCTTTTGAACAGTTATAAGAAGATACTCTATGCCGCTATCTTCTAGCTTTTGCGTCAAATCATATACATCATCTAAAGATCCCATATTATAACTCAATTTGCCACTTTAATTTATTCCAAACTTTTAAGTTAAGATCAAGATCATTAATTGCATCATGCAATTTATCATAGTCATGATCTATACTATTCTCTTTACCAAGGAATGTCAAGCTACTTTTTACATCTTTTCGTTTTGTATGATACGTTTTATATTGATATTCTAATAAATCAGTATTGGGTTTATATGGAGTTCCATACTTTATCCCTCTAGCTATACAATTAGTATCAATTATCTTATTCATTAAATGATCCCAATGACAACCCATAGATTCATATAATTCTTTAATTAAGAAAATATCAAAACCAAGAATATTGTGTCCAACAATATAATCTGCATGATCTAGCCAATCTTTGATTGTGGGAAAAGCTTCTTTAATATCAAGACCTTCCTTTTGAACTTTCTTGTGGTCGTATCTTGTTATTCTTGCTGCATCATCACTAATTTTCAAATCAGTATTCCACTTAATATAAAAATTCTTGCTATCAGTTTTAAAATCACCTTTAGCTTTTATCATTCCAATTTGCCAAGGTAGATTATGGCAGAAATTCAAGCAAAGATTAAATGTTTCTAAATCAATAAAAACAAAAGTTTTACTCTTGTCGTATCTTAATAAATGCTCGTCCATATTAAATTATATCCGCGAAAGGATCTTCTTCTATTTGAGGTCTTTCTATATTTCTGATTTTATAATGCCAGTCTATGTATTCGTCCTCATTTAAAACTTTCCATCCATCTCTTTTTTTCATATCATACATTATAAAGTAACTCATATTTTTTAAATAAGCTACGATAAAAGCTGGCACATTTAATTTATTAGCTAATATAACTGCTTTTCTTCCTTGCGTATCTCTGGTAAACATTCTTTGTACTATGCTATCAAAATATGAATTTGGTGGTATTGAATAATCATTGTCTATTCTAGTCATTTCCAAAATTGCTACTGGAACGTCTTCACCATTTTCTTTGGTCCATTCTATTTGGTCTAAATCTGTAGTCCATAAATATTTTTGTTTATATTTCCAGTTTCTATAGTCTATAAGACGATCTTCTGTATCTTCTCTTTGTCGGCATTTAGTGCCATACTCATTTACTTTTTTATTCATTTAATATTTAGGCTTTCAAAAGAAAATCGATTACTGGTCATATGTGATAATTCTGGTTTATTCAAAGTGGTTCGATTGTTGATACATCTAAAGGTTAGATATGCTTTAAAATCGTTGCCGTTTTTATAGTAGATGCTTTTAGTATTTAAGGTTTCTAGTTTATTAGCTTTGGCGTAAGCTAAAATTTTAGCCTTAATAATATGATCAAATGGAAGACTATTATTTTCAATGAATAATATTGGTTTGGTAAATTCTAAATCTGGCACACAAACTGTTCCTCTTAATGTGTTATTAAAAATAAAAGAATCATAAAATGGAATACATAATATTAAGTTCTTATCACTCCATAATGATTTTAAAGTTTTGAAATCTATTCTTGGTTCATAATAAAAACCATCTTTCGCAGCAGTTGAAAATATTTTAATTAAATCTTTGTAGCCTTGTTCGTTCTTAAAGAATATAACTACTTTAGAGGTTTTTTGACGAGACTCTTCTGACCTTTCGTTCATATCATCGTTTATAGAAATCCTTAATCCATATCTTAAGTTAATATTATATTTCTTGGTATTAGTATAAGCTTGCAAAAATGAAGTCATATTATCTTCAACTAGATTAACTTCTTTCAAGTTGTTATCTTTTGCTATATCTATAATAGAATCTGGTTGATTATCTTCTTTCTCTTCGTCTTCAAGAGTAAGAATAGATCTTCCAATACTAAAATGAGACTTAAATAATGGGATTACTTCCATTTGGATATTATAATTAATATATGTTATGGTGTCAATAGCTAATTTAAATCAGCAAAAGCATCGTGATTTTCGCCTTGCTTGAGTTGTGGCCATTTTGGGCAACCTTCATATTTTCTAGTTTCTACTTTAAATCCTTTAATATCTTTGAAATTATTCTCTAGGCTAGTTTCAACTACTTCACCTTTATCATTTAATTTAACATAATATTCATAAGGATCTTTATATGGACATTTCCAGCCACCTACCTTGCACATCCATTTATTCTTTTCGTTATCTATTGCAAAGTTAGCTTTAGCAGAATTTTCATCAAACTTATTAACATAATCATTGATATGCTCTAAGTAGTGTTCAAAGCCAGTAATTTGTTCATCTGTAAAAGTTAACTCTTGAATAGGCTGCTTTGGAAACCTAAGAAATAAGAACTTTACAATAGGCTTCAGTTTCGGCCATAATTTCTTACTCGCTAGACTATACATCATGGCTTGAATATTGGCTTCAAGGTCATCACCCCTAAACTTATATTTGGAGCTTTTGTAGTCGATTATATGCATTTCTTTTTTGGTTTTAATAGGCTTATCTATAAAACCTCGAATATGGTATTTAGGCTCTTGACTTTCGATATTAAAGGAATACTCTGGTTTAACTATATCTCCATGCTCACCAAAGAAATCATGCTTTAAGCCAACCAAAATCATATCATTTAATAGCTTATAATTGCTATCATCTAATTTAACTTTTTTAGCTAATTTTTTAACTAATGCATCGACACCTTTATCGCCATCAATTGCATTCTTTTTTATTATTCTCTTATAATTTTCAAGATGCCTTTTATTTAAAAGTAGTTCAAAAACTGTATGGCAAATAGTTCCTCTTAAAGCTCCATCATTTTGAGATTGTGGAACTTTAGTATGATAGTTATTCCAGTAAACCCAAGAGCAAGTTTCAAGAGTCTTAATTCTAGAAGCTGAAAGAACTTTTAAATTTTTGGTTTCTTGTGCCATTGTAATATTTCTTCGGAACTCATTTCTCCAAAATCTTTCTTGGATGGTAATTTAATCTCTAATTGTCTTGAATCAAAATATCTTAATAATTTATTATAAGCTTTTTCTGACGCAATATTCCCAGCGTTATTTTTTTCTTGATCATTATTAAATGATATATAAATTTTAGTAGGATCAACTTTTAGTAAAATATTTAGAATTGATACGCTAACCTCTAATCCAAAAGTAACTATAGTATTTTTAACTCCAGCTTCCCATAGAGATAAACAATCACCAATACTTTCCACCAAGAATACTTCTTTAGATTTTTGAATGTCATCAATATTCAAGAATAAAGGATAACACCAATTAATCTTTTCTCCCAAGTGCTTCCATTTGATCTTGCTTTGAGAATTTAAATCTCTTCCAGAAAATCCTACGATATCTTTTTTACTATTAAGAATTGGAAATACGTATCTATTTTTCATTTTGCCATTATCTGCTACTCCACCTAAAAACAGATTTAGGGTTTCTTCTGATACTCCTCTATTAATCCAATAAGCATGATCTTTTTTTAATTTTAAAAGTAAATCTTTATCAAAAGTTTTTGCAGATTTAATCTTTGGTTTTTCATCCTTAAGAACTGTGCTTCCAACAAAATTCTTTTCTTTAAGCCACGTTTTTGCTTGGTCTTGAGTTTCTAATTTTAGACTAAGTTTAATTAAAGTAGCGAAATCGCCACTTATATTTTCTTTAAAATCAACCCAGTTTCCAGAATCTTTATAAATCCTTAAAACAGAATCGTTGTCGCTATCTCTATAGATTGGTCTTGCTCTATATTCTTTTCCACAATCTTTGAGTGAATAACCTATATTGGTTAACACTTCGTGAATATTTATTCCACTTTCCATTGTAATGCCTCACTTATTATAGGAAAATTTTGAATAAAAATATTCTTACATTCATCTGCAATTAATCTATGTTCTTTTTGAGTATTCTGTTCTGTTCTTAAATCAAGATAGTGAACCCAGCTTCTAAGCGACCCTTTCATATACATTGTCGTTTCAGTTGTTAATGGAAGAATCATTCGTGCTACTTCTTTTGCAATTCCTCCTTGAATCATCTTATCATAAGCTACAGTTGAAGCTTCTATGGCTTGTTTGACTGAGCTATACAAATCTGCATATCTTAAATCTGTTGGGTCTAATAAATTCTCTCCTACTTGACGATTTTTATCTCCTTGTAATCTAAATTCAATATCTTCGAAATCTGTTGCGACGCTATATCTTTGGCTAAACTCTTGAAAACTAAATGATCTATGCCTCAAGATTTGTGCTGCAATCGCTCTACTGGTTTTAATTTCAACTGTCATATCAACCATTTCAAATGGACTCCAATGCTTATGTTTAATTAAAAAGCTAAGTAATTTCGGCGCGGATTCAGAATTCATTTGATTTGATGGATTGCTAACTCTAGCGCAATACGCAACTAGATCTTCTGCATTTTTCAATCCTTCAATATCTGGTTTAGTTATAGATATTAATTTTACGTTCACAATAATTCTCCGTCATTTGCGCTTTGATCATTTAATTGATATTGCTCTCTTTGTCTTGTAGCGATATCATGTAAAGATCCTCGCTCTTCGATCTTAAAGTTTTGTACATTGTAATTTAAATAATTTTGCGCCCATGTTTCTTTACCAGTAGCATCTAGTCTTCTAACTAAGTCTTGATGACCCGCTGCTTCTCTACCTTGGAATCTAGTCTTAGTTGGAATTAACTTATGAGTTCCAAATTGTTGACCATCCAAAGCTAATTCATCTAATGTTTTTCTTCTGAAAATCGCTACGAATGAAGCAAACCATTGTAGTCTATCTGATAATGAAATAGCTGAACTGTCATCAACAACTGCTGAAGCGTTTCTATTAAAGTTTTCTCCAGTTCTATTAAGTTGCATGGCTGTTACGATTGGACAATTAATTTCTTCTGAAATTCTTTTAAGTTTGTCAATCTTATCTCCAATCGCTTGATGTTCTGCCCAATTCTGACCAACCTTTTCTCCAGTTAGTTTGATATAATCATAAGCAATCAAAGCTTGGTTTCCTCTGCCTACTTTAGACAAATACCATCTGCGAATCATAGAACAGATTTGATCAATGTTTTTATTACCAACATGATAGTGATAATGTTCATAATTTTTAACATGCGCCCAAGCTGCTCTAACTTTTTTAGTCATGTCTTCATTTTTACGCCAATTTCCAGTTTCAAGATACCACATGGGTACATCTGATATAGAAGATACCATTCTTAATTGAATATCAAAAGTCTGCATTTCTGTATCTAGAATTAATGTTTTTACTTTGTTCTTTGGATTCTTTGCTACGTTAAAACATATATCATTTATCCAAGTAGATTTTCCTTGACCTGGACGACTTACGATTGCATAAATGTTTCCATTCTTTAAACCACCATATAGTCTGTTAAACTCTGGATAACCAGTAATTAAACCAGAATCTTCTCTAGGATTATTTCCTAATTCCTCAATTATATCCTCGACTCCTTCAAATAAATTGATTGGTTCATCCTTTGAGATATAGGATGAAATTTTATTATTATAAATAGAATCTGCTTCGGCTATAATTTTATCAATTGCGTCATCACCATTTTTTGTTATGAAAGATTTTAATTTATCTGCTGTTTGAATTATCTCTCTACGTATTCTTAATTTCATTAATTCTTTGCAAGCATTCATTGTGGCTTCTTCTGTGATCTGAGAGAATGCCAAGTTTTCGATGTAGTCAAATATATTAATATCATCTTTAAAAGATATACCAAGATTTTTAATCTTTTCTGCTAAAAGTACTTTATCTACTTTTTCGCCTTTATGAGCTATGCTTTTATAAACAGAATATATTGTGGAATGAACTTCATTAAAGAAGTCGGTATCATTTAAGAAAATATCTACTTCTGCAAATAAATTTTGATATTTAATTAAACCACTTAATACATGTCGTTCTACTTGAATAGAATAAATCATCAACAATTATGATACTATATTAAAAAATAAAAGTCAAGTTAATCTTCGTCTTCTTGGTCGTCTTCGTCATTTTTTCTGGCAATTAAATCTGTTGTGGCTTCTAGATTAAGTTGATCTACGCTTTGACTCCAAGTATTTAAATAATATAAAAGTGCCATAGCATTTATTTGATTATCAAACTTTGTGAATACTTGAGGCTCACCTTTATTTGAGAAATTAAAAAGAACATATCCACCAAAACTGCATTCATCAATTTGCTTTAAAAGTGCATCTGGAAAATTGAATTTTTTCTTATTAGTCACCACCTAATTTTACACTTAAATAATTAAAATTCCGCACTTTTCTTCTATATATTGTGGTGATAAAGTTTTTAGATCAGATTCGTAGACTTGAAGGAATTTAAATTCATTCATTTCAAGCCATTTTTCTTTTTTAACATCTCTTTTAATACTTTGAAGATATTTAAATCTAGAATTATCATGGAAGAACTTGTTGAATGATTCGTGTTGATCGCCTTGTATCTCGACTGCTATCTTTTTTGTTGCATTTAATAAATCAACTTTAAGCATGCTTCCATAAACTGGAAACTCTTCATATACAATGTGATTTTTCCAATAAGGATAAAAGAATTGTTTGAATTTAAATTGTAATTTACTTCTGGATTTTCCATTCCAATTTACTAGATATTTACTTACATTTTTGTTAACGAGAGTTCCGTTAACATTTAATAATCTCATGAAGCAAGGGTTTGAATAAATTTATTATAAAAATAATCAACGATTGGTTTATTTTCTTCTAGATAGGATCTTAGATTATCTATACCTTGGTGTTGCTTTTTTAGTTCTAAATTTTGTTCTTTTAGTTCAGCAATGATTTCATCTGAGAATGTTACCCATGCTCCTTTAGCTGATGCAAATTCCCAAGAAAGAATTTGATCAATTACTTCATACTCCTTCCAAACTGATGAACCATCTTTGCGACCATATTTAATTGGATATTGAACTTTTGAATTTGTGGATTCATTAGTGGATTTCTTAATAGCGATTTTTACATTATGTCCAATAATCTTATTCTTTACTGGGTCATATCTATCATTTGGTTTTTCAAGAATAAGGTCTTTATTAAACTTTGGTTCGAATTCGAGAATCCAATTAGCAAAATGCAATAACGCATTTCCACCAGTTGCAGTAGTTTGACGAATATCCTTATTCGCTGCATAAGGGTCAAGTTTAATATCTGATCTAACTTGACTAATAAAGATTGCCATATGACCACGTTTAGAAAGAGCGAGAGAAATCTTCTTCATCAACATTGATGAGATAACTGCTCCTCCAGCAACCTTAGTTGCTTCAGTCATGCTTTTTTGGGCATCACCTTTTGTCATCAATCCGTCAACCGAATCAAGAATAAAGATGTACCTTTTATTCTCGTCATTAGATTGAATAAGATCCTTCATTAATTCTGAAACAGTTTCAAAAATATTACATTCAAATACGAAACAAGTTCCATCTACCCACTCTTTAGGATCAGTTACAAACTTAATTCCAGAACGCTCTTTGATTTCTTTGCTTAATCTTCCTTCTGCTTTAAAAAGTAAAGCTCTAGAATTTTCTACTGATTTCAAAAAGTTCTTTGTTACTTCTAATGCTTCTGAGGTTTTACCACCTTCATTCATTCCAATAAATCTATGCAACCCTGGGCATAAACCACCACCTGTAGCGATATCCAGGTTTAAGCTACCAGTAGATACTTTATAATATATCTCATCTTCAAAATTGTAATGATCTTCTTTATTGTCTTTTAAAAACGATAATAGTCTATCTGATGCACTTGGGCCAGATGATTCAATAATTTCTTCTTTAGATTTTTTTGCCATATGTAATAAATTCTAACAGACTTTTAGGTTTTTGGCAAACTTTTTTATCTTCCCCAACTTTATTTTCATTAAGTATTATTTTTTCTTGTTTATTATCTAAACATAATTCATTCTTTTTATGCTCTATAGCTAAAAACGCCTTGCCTTCATCTGTTAAAAACCAAGCTAAACTAGGTAATTTTAATTCTCTTAAACTATTCCAAAAAGAATATCCTTTATTAGTTTTAATTAAAGTTTTAGCAATCTTTATCTCTCTAGGCCAATTTACATTATTTTTGATATATTTCTTAACTATAAATTGACATAGTTTATGAGGAGTGAATTTACCGCTAGACATGCTATATTTATAATATAAGTTTATAATATTAGCAAGTTTTATTTTTATAATAATCTATGGTCTTTAATATTCCATCTTCAAATGATGTTGTTGGAAACCAATTTAATTCTTTATTAATTTTTGAATTATCAATTGCATATCTAAAATCATGACCTTTTCGATCTTCTACAAAAGATATATAATTCTGTGAATCAAGGTTCATGGCGTGACAAATATTGTTAATAATTTCTAAATTTGTTTTTTCACAGTTTCCGCCTATGTTATAAGTCTCTCCAATTCTACCATTATTAAGTATTAACCATACTGCTTGACAATGATCATCAACAAAAATCCAATCTCTTACATTTTTTCCATTTCCATAAACTGGTATTTTTTTATTGTTTAATATAGAATTGATAACTACTGGTATAAATTTTTCATTATGTTGATTTGGGCCGTAATTATTTGAACAATTAGAAATTGTAACTAAGGCTTTAAAGGTATGGTGATATGCTTTTACTAACATATCACTAGAAGCTTTTGAAGCAGAATATGGTGAATTTGGGGCGCAAGGCGTTGTTTCTGTGAATTTACCTTCTTTACCTAAACTACCATAAACTTCATCAGTAGAAATTTGATGAAATCTAATCTCTGGAAAATCCCTAATGATTTCTAATAAGTTGAATGTTCCTAGTATGTTAGATTCAAAAAATTTTCTTGGATCAGATATTGAATTATCTACATGGGATTCTGCAGCAAAATGGACTATATGAGTTATATTATTTTCTTTTAATATATTTTTAAATTTTTTAATCTCTATGGGAAAACCTAAATTCTCCAACCAAAAATCCTCAAATTTATATTTAATATCATTCTTAAAAGATTTAACATTATTTATATTTGCCGCTCCATAATATTTCCCTATGGTGTCTATATTTAGAATAGAATGAACTTCTTTTTTATTAATTATATATTTAATAAAATTAGAACCAATAAAACCAAGTCCACCAGTCACTAGAATATTCATTCACTAAGCTTTTCAATATCTGACAATACCATTTTTTCTATAAGCCTATCAAAAGATATTTTTGGAGCCCATCCTAATTCTTGCCTTGCTCTCCTTGAGTCTCCAAGTAATAATTCAACTTCTGCAGGTCTATAAAATTTAGGGTTAATTTGCATTAATGTTTTATTGTTATCTGATACATAAATTAAATGTTCATTTTCTCCAATCCATTTTCCATTTATTCCAACTATATAAAAAGCTTTTTCTACAAATTCTTTAATTGTATGAGTTTCGTTAGAAGAGAATACATAATCATTTGGTGTGCCGTTATAATTCTTGTTGTATACATCTTGATTTAACATCATCCAAACCCCATCTATAAAATCTTCTGCATCACTCCAATCTCTTTTAGCCTCTATGTTTCCTAATTCTAATGGAATAAAGTCTTGATTATTTTTTATTGCTGAATAAATTCTAGCTACATTTTTAGTTATTTTTCTGGTTACGAACTCTTCTCCTCTACGAACTCCTTCGTGATTAAATAACCAACCTTGTATAGCGTAAAGGTTATAAGATTCTCTATAAACTTTAATAAGTTGTCTAGATGCAGCTTTACTTGCTCCATAAGGACTTCTTGGGCGTAGTGGGTGTTTTTCATCTTGAGGAGTATAGGTTACGTTTCCAAATTCCTCACTAGATCCAGCTTGATATAATCTGCATGATGGTTTATAAAGTCTAATTGCTTCTAATATATCAAGTACTGATGTAGAATTTGTTTGCCAAGTTTGACGGGCGAAATCCCAGCTACTAGCAACAAAACTTTGAGCAGCAAAATTAATAAAATAATCTGGTTGAAGTTTTTCTACTGTTCTTGATATTGCATGAGAATCAGTTAAATCAAAATTAATTAAATAAAATCTATCAGATTTGATATGTTTGATATTTTCATGATTATAAACACTTAACCTTCTGACTCCTCCAAATACTAGATAGTCAGTATTTTTCAATAAAAAATCCGCCATATGACTTCCATCTTGACCAGTAACTCCAGTAATAACTACTGTTTTTCTATTATTGATTAATCTACTGGCATCTTCAATATTTAAAATATTTGCAGTATCTATTTTTTTTCCGTAATAAGTTTCTTTAAAGTTTTGACTCATTAATTTATTTGGCTTTTAATCCATTCGAATGTTTTTTGAATACCTTCTTTGAGAGGTCTTGAAGGTGCCCAATTTAATTTTTGTTTTATTAATTTATTATCAGAGTTTCTACCTCTGACTCCTAGTGGGCCAGGAATATTTTTAATAGTAATATTTTTCCCACTTAACCCTATGATCATATTTGCAAAATCATTAATAGAAATCATTTCTTCTGAACCAATATTAACTGGTCCCTCAAAGTTTGATCTCATTAATCTAATTGTTCCGTCTATGCATTCATCAACATATAAGAATGATCTAGTTTGTTTTCCATCTCCCCAAATTTCAATTTCTCCATTATCTTTTGCATCTATTACTTTTCTGCAGAGTGCGGCTGGAGCTTTTTCCTTGCCTCCTTTATATGTTCCTTCTGGACCAAAAATATTATGATATCTAGCAATATGCACATCTAGTCCATAATTTCTTTTATATGCCAAGAAAACTCTTTCGCTAAATAACTTTTCCCAACCATACTCACTATCTGGGGCTGCTGGATAAGCTGATTCTTCTGAACATTTCGGATTCTCTGGATCTAATTGATTGTGTTCTGGATAAGCACAAGCAGAAGAACTATAAAAAACTTTTTTAACTTTTTTAATAACTGCTTCATGAGCAATATTCAAATTGATGAGTGCTGAGTTGTGCATTACGTTTGCATCATTTTCTCCAGTGAAAATATATCCTGCTCCACCCATGTCGGCTGCAAGTTGATATAATTCATCTACATCTTCACATATTACATTTTTTACAAAATTAGGGTCAGTTAGATCTCCAACTAAAAATTCATCCGCTGGACTTTGGGAATATAGTGGAAGTTTTAAATCTGCTCCCCTTACCCAAAATCCTTCGTCTTTTAATCTTTTTACTAAATGTGATCCTATAAAACCACCTGCTCCGCATACTATTGCTTTTTTCATTCTTGTGTTTTTTCTATGATTGTAAAACCATTGTTATTAGTTCTTCTTTCTAAAAGTTTCCAATTTTTATTTTCATTTAAAAATTCTTGTATAGCTTTCCATAAACCAACTCCACCATATTCGCTAACTTCTCCAAAACTTGTTGTATCATGAAAGCATATATATTTTTTAACTTTTTTAGCGTGAATATTTAATTCTTTTTTAAGTTGTTCGTAAATATGTAACGTATCAATAAATAAAAAATCTGTTTCTTCTATGTCTACAGCTAAAGTATCTCCTTGAATAAACTGCCAATTAATATTTTCTTTTTTTGCTAATTCTTGCGCGTAGGAAATATTAGGATGATAAGATATATCATAAGATACAATTTTATTTGGTTTTGCAGCTAGAATTGCCCAAGTGGAAACTACATCTCTAACTCCAAATTCTGTTGCATGATTACATTTTTTAACATAATCATAAATTACTGGTAGATGCTCATTAATGTCTGATGGAGTATTGCATTTCTCCATATAAATATCATATATCATATTTGATTATATATATCTTTTATTCCATTTTCTAAAGTAATTTTAGGTTGCCAAAAATTCAAAATATATTGATCTGCTTCATTCTTTTTATTTAATTGAATGTCGTATCCTTCGCCAGTTGAATAAGTTGTATTAGATATTGAGCTTATTATTTTAGCTATATCGATAATTTTAGTCCATTCAAAACTAGTAATATGATAATTTTTATCTCTTGCGAGTTCTGAATATTTATTCATTAAAATCTCTAAACATGCAGAGCAATCATCTGCATGAAGGAATTGCCTTTCTTCTTCTCCAGATGTTTTTATTGATATATGTTTTTGATATTTAGCGGCTTTAATAAAATCAGTAATTACATGAAACTTGTTCTCGTCCATCTCTAAACCATAAACATTCCAAAATTTAACTAAAATACCATTCAACATTTGAGTGTATTTTTCACCAATATGTTTTAAAATACCATAATTTGAATAACTCATATTTGCCATTTGGCTTGAAGCAAATATAAATGGTGTTTTATATTTTTCTAAAGATTCAAAAGTATAAAGCATAAGCTTTATATTATTATCCATGAATTTTTTTGTATCTTGATATTTTTTTAAATAAGTAGATCCACCCACATCAAAAGCCAAGAAAAATACAAAATCTGTATCTTTTAGCAATTCGTCTAAAACATATCTATTTCGCAAATCTTCTTTTGAACATCTTTCTATATCAAATTCTTTTACATTGTACTTATTTGATAAGTAATTCTTAAGAGCAGAACCTATCTGCCCACTTGATCCTAATATAAGTATATTATTCATACTCTTCTAGATTATGTTCTTTCGTAGAGGATTATATCCTATATATTAAAAAATTTCTAATATTAACTTAATATTTTAAAACAATTATCGTACAGCCATTTATCTGGAGATGCAAATTTTTCAAATTTATCATAATTTTCTTTGATATATGGCATTTTATTATAATAATCTTCTGGACCAATTTTACCAAGTATTTCAATTAAATCTTCTATAGTGTTCCATGTATAGAACCCATTTTTATTAAAATGTTGATTCATATTTGGATCTCCCCAATAAATTGGAATACATCCAGTAGCAAAACAATCTATAATTTTATCTGTAAAATAATTTGGATATTGGCAATTTTCAATAGCTATTACATACATATAATCTTTAAATGGTTGGACTCTGTCTTCTGGTTTATCACTAAACCATCTATATCCACTTCCCCATAGTTCTAAATCTTTATGTAGTTTTTTCGCAATAATTTCGTGTCTTAATTTATGGCCAGGAGCATAGTTTTTATTAGAAGCAACTATAGATAATAATTTATTTTTTTCATAAATCTTACAATTGTCTTTAGTCAACCAGCATGCACCAAAATAAGATTGTTTATATTTTGGATTATTTTTTGGAGGATTAAACATATAGATATAATCAAATTTGTGCTCAATTTGTTGGATATAAGATTCTACATATGGTTTAATAACTGGACTTTCCATCGCCCATGCTATTTTATATTTAGATTTTACATGATCTACCACTTCATGAAAACACATTTCGTCTGTAAATAAAGATATTCCATCGAACTCTAACATAGGTGGTTTGATGTATTCGACAACATCTTGTGGCCAATGCATATTTATGTTTTTATCTTTACCTGTATTTTTATCAAAAAAATTAATTTTCATTTTTTATCAATTCCTTCCATTTATTTATTTTTTCATTTAACATTCTTTCCGTATCAAATTGAAAAGCTTTTTCGCCTTGCGGAGACATTTCTACCCCAAGATAGTTGATCATTGTTTGCGGGTGATTAGATATATCATGGACATGTTGATGGTGACAATTATTTGCTAATATTAAATCATAACCATAATTTTTTGCCCTATATGTTAGTTCTGTTTCGCAACCCAAAGGTGATGCGCATTCATCATAAATATATCCACCTATTTTTAATATTATAGATCTCTTTATCGCTAGTAAAAAACCTTTTGGAATAGGAATTATATCGCCATGCTTACCTCCAATTTCTACGCATGAGATTCCATTCTCTTCTTTTTCATTTAATGCTTGAGAAAGGTTTTTGTGTGTGTGAGAATTAGTAGCGCAATCATCATTAGCAATAATTAAATTATCGGATTTAGATATACTTGCTCCTAAATTTATAGCTTTAGCGAATCCAATATTTTGACTACAATATATATATCGCGTTATCCTTGGTTCATTCTTTGCATATTCTAATATTTTATAACTTTCTTCTGAGTAGTAATTTATTATTAAGATGAATTCATTTGGAGATCCATCTGTATAAGCTTCATTTATTCTGTTTATAATATTATCAACAGATTTATAACCAATCATTATAATTGCATAAGAATTCATATTTAATTATTTAACTCATGTATATTAGGCAAGTCTTTGTATATATTGACATATTTATTAGGTTGATGATGTATTAATATATTTTCTATTTCTTTTATGGGTATTTTTCTTTTTATTCCAATATCACTTCCAGGAAATTGGTTTGCAAAATATACTTTAGAAACTTTTTCTTCTAATTCTATACCTATATTAATTTTACCTAAAACTTCTTGCAATTGATCTTTGCGTAGAAAAAAACATCCTTGATGACAATTAATTGGGGTAAAATAAGATTCATTAATTTCTAGTATTTCTTTTGTCGGACTAGTAAAAGAAAGTTTATTTATGCCATAGTTTCCGTCAATCAAATATCTTTGCCCATTTAAAAATTCATACCTTAAAAAACCTATAGCTTCATTTTGATTTAATTTATGTTCGTGATTAAAGAAAGTTTTAAAATTATCATTTTTAAAAAGTAAATCATTTTCTGTTACAAGAATATGGGTATATTGATCTAATTTATTATTTTTTAAGTAATCTATTGCATTTATTCCAAAATCAAATCCATTGTAATTTTGAGAAATAATTTCGTTGCAATTATTTAAATTATTTTTAGAACTACTGAATACTATGATATCGTTTGCGTATTCAATATTTATTAAAGAATCAATTAAATTCTGACAAAAATTCGATTGATTTGTGCCGTAATTTATTACTAAAGATAATATTTTAATTGATTTTTCCATATAAATTTTCAAAATCTTGAATTATTGTTTCGTTTTTATTTCCATTACCATATTTGCATGGTCCTGCATAATGTATAAAATCGGCTTGATATCTATCATTTTTAAAATCATACTGCCCAAGATCCATTCTGTTAAAACAATGATCTAGTGATTTGAATGGAGTTTTATTTTTTGCTATCGCATAGTTTAACGCCGTTTGTTCTCCTCCATCAATACTAAAACATTTTTGCGTGAAGGGAATTTCTTGAATAGTTTTAAAAATATCTTTATGCTTTTTGGAATAAATTACGCATCCAGAATTAAAATACATTTTTCTATTATTATAAATTGGCCAGTCAAAATCTGGAGAATAAGTATCAATCCATGAATCTCTATTCATATGCTCTACTTCGTCATTTTCATTAAATGCATAAAAATAATCTGTGTCATTATATACATCAAATATATTTCTTGCATGTGGAGTTATTAATATATCTCCATCTAAACATAAAACCCTGTCGTATTCATTAAGCAATCCTAAACATTGAAATTTTTCAAAATAATGATTTATAAATAGTATTTTTTGTTGGTTGCATACAAAGTATGGCGTTTGATATTTTTTAGCATAGTTAGCTATGGTATTTAAACTGTATTTATATTTTTCTGGATTACCTAAAACTAAACTGAATATTGCATTTTTCATTTTATAACGTTATGTATTATATATTCTCCAAGCAATTTTGGCGATAAATTTTCGCATTCTCTTTTGCATGATAAAGATTTATTTTCTCCACCAAAAGTTTGAAGAAAATATGAAGGACAATGTTTTCTGCATTCTAAATGCAAGTGCTCTGGAAAGAATGCATTGCCCAATTTAAAGAATTCTACTTTATTAATTAAACACGCTTGAAACAACACTACTGGTTTATTTCTTATATTGAAAGCGTGATGAATACCACCATCGCTCATAATTCCAAAATCCATAAAATCAACATTTTTAATTAAAGTAAAAATGTCACCATTATCTTCAAAATGATAATCTCCAAGACCAAAATTTTCTTTAGAGAATTCAAATATTTTTATTTTATTATTTAAGTTTTTCATCGTAGATATAAGTTCTTTCCAAGACTCCAATCCTTTTGTGCCATTAAATCTAAAACCTTTTCCATCGCAACTTGGGTGAGGATTGGTTTTGCCAGAAAGTTTAGTGGTAGGAACTATGCCTATATTAATGAATTCTGTAGTATTGCGATTACTTTCAATATTTAAAGATCCTAAAAAATTAATATCTTTATCAAATAATAAATGTTCTAATTTTAATTGTAGAAGATAATTTACTGTTATAATATTTGCGGTGGAATGATCTTCTAGCATCTTATAATTATCTTTCCAAAAAGAAAATACCTTTGGATGCCAGTCTGGGTATATTACTTTAATGTCTTCTTGTTGTTCGTCTGAAAATGCATATTGTTGAAAATTTAAATATAGTTCTTGTTTATTTGGTTCTCTAACTATATCTACGTTCTTATCCAATTTGAATAGATCAATCAAAAAGCCATAAGTAATTATTTCTAATTCTGAATTTGGATAAATTTTTTTTAAAATTTTAGGAACAAATGTACAAACTAAGCTATCTCCTAGGTTATTGGGAAAAATCCATCTTGGAAAATAAAATTTTATCTTCATATTATGAAGGTTTATAAGATTTTTTTAATCTAATATAATTCGCAGTCTTGCTTTGTTCTGATATTCCTCCAGCTGCACTATGAGGTTTATTGTCAGCATAGATATTCTCGTCATTATAAATTAATAATATATTTGGTATAAATTCATAGTGATCACTTCCTGCGATTTCAATCATAGGAAAAGAATACGCTACGTCTGCTGCAGATTTGAAATATTCATTATTTTCATCTAAAAAAGATTCTTTTTTAATTTTCTTCCATAAATGAGCTTTCCAAGTTCTTAAATGTGAAAATGTAAAAAAATCGGTTCTTATATTTTTGTAATTAACTGGAGATGAGAATCCATATCTTCCATCTGAATACATAAAACTTCCATTGGTAAGCCATAGATTTGAGTTATTTTTATATTTGTTATTTATAAAATTTAAAACATCATAGTGGGCAAGTGAATCGTCTCCATCTAATTCAATTATAATGTCTTCATTATTAATTTTATTCTCATCTCTAATTAATTCATCTATATTTTTTAATTTAAATTTTTTCTCTTTATTCTCTATAAGCTCAAACCTTTTATCATTGTCTATTAATGATTTTATTTTTTCTATAGTATCATCCGTGGAAACATCATCTATTAGATACATTTTAAAATCTATAAGAGATTGATTTTTTACTGAATTTATACATCCTTCGATATATCTAGAGGCATTCCAGAAGCAAGAGATTATTTTTATCATACAATATCTAATAGACTAATTTTTTTATTTTTAAATAAAGCACAAAATACGCCCTCGCTATTATAGATTATATTCAAATTAATAAAAGAAACTAAATCAAATCCGTTGCTATTAAAAACATTAACCCAAGTTTTTTTGGTTTTTCTATTTATATGAGTTGAATCTTTTTCAGATATTTCTAAATAAAAATTTCCATTATCTTTTTTGCATACTGGAATTCTTACTAATATAAAATCTGTATTTATATTTTTTAAAATTTTATTTACTTCTGATTCTTGTATATGCTCTAAAACATCAAGAAAAAACACTAAATCTTGATGTGGAATTTTATTTGAATTTAAAATTGTGAGTTTTTTGCTTTTAACTATTGATTTTGCCCATTCAGATATTTCTATACCTTTAATTTTTTTATAACCAATTTCTTTTAATCCTTCCATTAAAAAGCCTACCGCACATCCATAATCCAATACTGATTTATTTTTGAAATTAAAACCTAGAGTATATAAGAATTCATCAATTTCTTTAGCTAATTTTTGATAACGTCCTTTTCTTAACAAGTAATCTTTGTAATTATTTGTAGTATAGTATTCTTTTTCAAATTTCATGGAAAATTTTTATTTGGCATCTCTTGACATACTGTATGAAGTAATTTATTATTAAATTTATAATAACAGTATTTGCATGTATTTTCCCAATTTTCTCCTTTATTACCCTTTACTTCGTAAGGATAAGATCCGTCTTTAAATTTTTGATTTATATTATTCCAAGTATCAAGAATATCTTCTACTTTGCAAAGCGAGTAATCCAAATCATAATTTCTTTTATTTAAAACATGACTAGTACAAATGTAGACGTAGTATTGATTTTTTCCATGTGGATCTGGAGCTATATAAGGACGAATCATTCCAACGTAACATCCGTCATTAAATGGAGAATCATCATATCCAATATCTTTAATAAAGATTTTATTAAACTTATCTACTTCATCAATTGTATCTTTAAATTTATTTCTTATGCTTGCATTATTCCCCTTGACTAAGCAGTTTCCAGCAATTCTTACAAACTTTAAAGTTGGGTTAAGCTCTAAGACTTTTGCTATTCTTCTTATTGTTTCTGCACTAGTTGGTTCGTATTTTTTTCCTAATCTAGTCCCAGTTCCCTCTTCTCCTTCATATATGATATATGATAATCCCATTTTTTCGGCTGGAAAACCGCAGAAATCATAATCTTCTGGATTATATCCTTCGTCTAATTTAATTAAACTAATCCTTATCCATTCTATTTTATCAAAATTTTCTTTTTTAATCTTATTCAGCTTTAATGTATTTGTAATTATTCCAATATCGTATCCTATGCTATTTGCATATTCTATAATAGAGTTAATGTCGTCTCCAGTATCTTTGTCTCTATAAATTAATGGCTCGCCACCTCCAGTAATCTCAACACTTTTAGCTCCAAGAGTTTTAAAATCTTTAAGAGTTTGTTTAATCTTTTCAAATGGCATGTATGTTTTAAGTGGTCTTTCTGCAACAGAACAAAATGGACAGCCGCTAGAACAAGCTTCAATTGGGGCTAATTGAATTGTTATTGGTTTGAAAACTTTCTCTTTTTGAATAGAATATAGAACATCTGTATGCTGTAATAGTTTATCGCCCCAAGTGCTATATTTTTGGGTTAAATCTTTATGTTTATTTTCCATATAGTTATTTTAACAGATAATTAAATTTTTGTCTATTATTTAATACATATTCTGGTAATATAATAGACTCATCTTTATTAATGATAAATCCACCTCTGTCGTAAGGATCTATTAAATTTTCTCTTCTTGTTTTAATATTTATTGGGCCTGTGTAATGTGGAGCGTGATATTCGCTATGAGAGCTTGCTAGCATTTTATATGCTATTTGATTTTCGTCTCCTAAATGAGAAAAATGCCATCCTGCTTCTGGAACTTGTCTAAAACTATATTTTGATTCTCTTAATTCATTAAATGATTTATTTTTAATATTTTTATAAAAATCACATATTACTGATGGGAACCAGTAATGATTTACTGGGGAGAATATTGGGGTATTTAAATACCAATAAAAGCCTCTTAAGTTTAGAATGCATGGCAAATTATTTAATTGTTTAACTGCTTTCGCGGTAGGTATTTCATCTAAATCTGAAAACATTATAATGTCTTCATCGTTGCAATTAGATAAACTTTTCATAATTGCATCTCTTTGATTATACATTAACGTATGTCTGTATTCATTGTTGTGATCATTGAATTGAGACGACAAGATTTGTTGACCGATTTCTAATTTATGGTATATGATTCTATCTTTATATTTATTATAAATTTCTGATTGCTCTAGAAAAAAAGGTTTTATAACATTGGATACAGTTATATCCGATTCACAAATTACGAATTTATCAACTACGGATTTTAATTCTTCTATCCTAATTTCTAAAATATGAGCTTCGTTCAAAAAATTAAAACAATCATAAATCATATAATTGATTTCCAAAAAATTTCTGGTGCATTTTTACAATTTTCAATAAATTTTTCTTTACCTAATTCTCGAAATTCATGCATGCATCCTATAATATTTGAGCTAGATGACATTAATTTTATTCCACATAATGTACCTTCTGCAACTGATCTACAGAATGGTTCTGGTATAATTGGACTATAAAAAAGTGTTTCATATTTATTAAAAAGTTTTGGCATATCCTCATGGACAATTGTCCCTAAGTATTCTACATTTGGAGTATTTCTAGCTAAGAAATCAAAAACTTTTGTTCCCCATCCTGCAACAACGAATCGTAATTGAGGATTATCCATAGCAAATTCAAAAAATGATAATGTACCTTTTAGTTCATGCATAAATCCAACGTACAAAATTTTGTCTTCTCTTTCTTGATTTTGATTATAAAATATATCTGTATCTATTGGGTCTGCTACTATTTTAACATTATTAAAAATATCACCATAATTATTAATAAATAATTGATGATGAAAATTTGTTAAAAATACAGTTTTTTTACATGATCTAAAAAGTTTTTCTCTATCATCTTGTTTTAAGTATCTATTTGAATCGTGTTCAAGTCTGACATGATATTTATGAGAAGCTATTTTATCTATTATATTAGGATTTAGCTTGTATATCGCTTCTAGATTAGATGAGATAAGTATATCGTATTGATTAAAATCTTCGGTATTAAAATTAAAATTAAAATTTGCTTCTAATATAGAGTATCCTAATTCTCTGCCTTTTTGAATAATTATATCATTACTTCTTTGTGCGCCTCCAGCGGAATGCGACAAACTGTAATCTGAAATAAAAATTATATTTTTCATGCGTAGTTTTTAATAGATTCTTCAATGCTTGAATCGACATCTTTTATTTTAAATCCAGTTTTTCTTAATTTTGTATTATCTAAAATGCAGTTTGATCTTAAAGCTTTTGCTGCTGTAGAATAAAATTCTTTTTCATTTTTGAAAAAATCAAATCTCTTGTCGGTTATATGTTTATTAATATATTTTACAACCTGTTTTGTATAAATTGATCCAGTATTGGTTATATTGTATATTCCAGTTTCACAATTTTTTGTTATTAAATAATGGCAAGCTTTTATAAAATCGTTAATATTTGTCAATGAATTTTCTGCATTTAGTAATTTATTATAATTAATCAATTTAGTTATATAGTTTTTAGGATTTGATATATTGTTAAATGGTATTCTTAATCTACATAAATATGCATTAGGATCATTTTTTAATAGATCTTCCATAATAGCTTTTGTTCCACTATAATAAGAACAAGGTTGATGATCAAACGAAAAATTAGGTTCGTCTATTTCCTTAAAACCATTTTTGCCTTTTGTTCCAGTATATATGCATCCACTTGAAACTTGTATATATTTAATATTTAATGTAGAGCATATATCTGATAAATATTTGGCTAAAGTAACATTACCATTCCAACATGCTTGTTTATTGTTCTCACAAGCATCTACATTTGGTTTACCAGTATATCCAGCGCAATTAACAATATAATTTGTTTTTACAGATTTAATGATTTTAAATAAATTATCTTTATTAAGAAGATCACATTCTTTGCGATTTATAGTAACAAGTTCATTATCATTTCCTAAAAAAGTCTTAAAGTAAGATCCAACAAACCCATTTGATCCTAATAAAATTACTTTAGACATAATCATATTATAATCTAATTTTATTAAAAAATCAATTATAATATTAAGTCAAATTATATTTTTTATAGGGTTAAAACTGCAAAGACGTAAGCCTTTGTTAAACTAATGTTAATAGATATTTTAATCTATTTAAACTGCCAAGTATCTCATCTCTAGTATTTAATAGATCTGAATCTTTAGTTTCATCGAGCATATCATTTAATCCAATCAAAAATTCAATATATGAATTTGTTGCAGTTATAAAATTTAAATCAGAATAATTTGACATTTCAAGATTAAACTTAGAGGCAGCGATTACTCTGCCATATTTACCCATATATGTTTCAATAAAAGTATCTATACTTTCATCTAAAAGTTCATAAATTTTTCCAAAACTTTTGTGTTGTGAGAATGAAGTTGTTTGCCAATGGAAAATTTGGTATTGTTTTTGCATTTGAAGCATCGCTGTTTGAATTTTTTCTCCATCTAAAGATTCAGTATTTTGATCATCTGGTATATCAACTATATTATCTTGAGCTTTAATTTCTGGTGCAGTTATTGCAGTATTCGTTGGTTCTTCTATTTTTACTTCTTCTTTATTCATGTTTTTAATTTGTTCCGAGAAATCAATTTCAACTTCTGCCTTGCTTTTCTTTTTAGGATTATTATAAGTGTTAAGACAAATTGCAACTTGTTGTTTATTTTCCATTTTTGGATTATCTTTATTGACCTTATGCATGCAACGACCCATGTAATCGTTTTGTTTTTCGTTATCTTTTGGCTGGGGTATTGGCATGTATAGTATTACACTTAAAATCAATAAATATGTGTAAAATATAGTATGATTTCCTTTCTTACTATAACATATCAAAGGAAACATCTATTAGAAGAAGCTATATATTCTTTTTTAAATCAAAAAAATTTAAATGATTCTGATGAGATGGTTATTATTAATGATAATAAAAATGTAGAATATATTTTAAATCATCCAAATATTAAAATTGTAAATTTAAAAGAACGATTTCCTTCTATTGAAAGCAAGTATCATTATGGTTATACACAATGTAAGAATGATTATATTTATAGATTAGAGGATGACGATTTATTAGCTGACAATGCGATTAATATATCAAAAGAAACCTTAAAAGAAAATCCTGGATATGATATATATAGAAGTAGTACTCATTACTACTTTTTAAACAATGAATTTAAAGCCATAAGTGGAAATGTTAATACTGGTATTATTTTTACTAAAAAATATTTAAATAAAGTTGTAAGTCATGACACAACTTATCTTGAAGATATGAGAACAATGAATAATTATAATGCTAAAATTTTCATATCATCAAAAAAGCCTACTATGATATATAGGTGGGGAATGAATACTTATCATATTTCTGGTATGGGAAATAAAACTAATAAAGAAATCTACGATTGGGCCGAAAAACTTTGTATAAAAGAAAATGGAATAATAAATTTAAATCCACATTTTGATCATGATTACTATAAAATGATTGAATAAATTTTATTTGACAAAATATATTGATTGATGTATTATAATACGACATCTCGCTGCAAAGCGAAAAGGTTTGCCATACTCCTCAAAATGGTGAGTTAGATTAGTTCTTAACGTCGGGCAACGCTATCAAAGCTTGCGACCCGAGAAACCAGAAGAAATTCTGGGAGTGTAGGTGTAAGGGCTAACACGCGATGGATGATCCTACCGACATCCGATAAGTGTTAGGTGGCCGAAAGGCTTACGGACTCAATTGGGAAATAGAACTAATGGCTCGAGCAATCCTGTAGTAAAATACAGGGAAAGCTTTGCTTTGTAAGGAGCTCATTGGGAAATATTTATTAAGAAAAGATATAAAATCAGTACACTTGTTTAGTATGATATAAAGTTATTAACACTAGTTTGATTATTTTTCTTTTATAAAAATTAAAAACACTGTAAACTATTCTTTACCTTAGAAAGAAAATATGAGCAAGAATGTTATTATAAAGAAAAGAAATGGTGCAACAGAAAAATTTGATGTAGAAAAAATAAATAAAGTAATCAACTGGGCAATTGATGGTTACGCTGGAGTGAGTTTAACAGATATTGAAATCAATGCAAAGATAAACATACATGATGGTATCACAAGCAAAGAGATACACAACCTATTGATTGAAAGTGCAGCTAATCTTATTTCAACTGAAAAACCAAATTATCAATTTGTTGCCGCTAGACTTCTAAATTATCAATTAAGAAAAGACGTTTGGAAAGGAAAGCATGCTCCAAGACTATCAGAGTTTTTAAATCAAGGGATAAAGAATAAAGTATACGATAGTTCAATTCTAGAAAATTATTCTGAAGACGAAATAAATAAGATCGGAGAGTTCATTGATCATGAAAGGGATTTTACTTTCACTTACGCTGGAATTAAACAGCTTTGCGATAAATATTTAATTAAAAATAGAACCACTGGTCAAATTTATGAAACCCCACAATTTGCTTATATATTAATTGCGTCTTATGCTTTTGCGAAATATCCAGTAGATTCAAGATTGAATTATGTAAGAAAATTTTATGACGCTATTAGTAAGCATAAAATTAATTTACCAACGCCAGTAATGGCTGGAGTAAGAACTTCTAGTAGAAATTACGCTAGTTGTTGTTTAATTGGCGTAGATGACACAAGAGAAAGTATTACAGCTAGTGCAACTGCTGTTAGTATGGCCACAGCTAATAGATGTGGAATTGGTATTGATATTAGCAAGATTAGAGCTATTGGATCACCAATCAAGAATGGCGAAGTTGTTCATACTGGTTTAATTCCATTTTTAAAAATCTATGAAAGTAGCGTAAAAGCTTGGCAGCAGAATGGATTGAGAGGTGGAAGTGCAACTTGCAATATTCAATGGTGGCATTATGAAATTGAAGATATTGTTGTACTAAAGAATAATGCTGGAACAGATGACAATCGAGTTCGTAAGCTTGATTATACTGTTGGCATGAGTAAATTATTCTATGATAGAGTTTTGAAAGATGAAGATATCACATTATTTAATAATTCAGAAGTTCCAGAGCTTTACGAAGCTTGGGGAACTAAAGACTTTGATAAAGTATATAAAGAATGCGAATCTAAAAAATTAAAATTAAAAAAGAAAGTATCTGCTAGAAAATTATTCTCTTTGATAATTAAAGAAAGAGTTGAAACTGGTCGTATTTATATTCTTAATGTAGATCATGCTAACGAGCATGGAGCTTGGTCTGATAAAGTTACGATGAGTAATCTTTGCACAGAAGTTATCCATCCAACTATTCCATTAAACGATTACAATGACAAGAATGGGGAAATTGGAATGTGCATTCTTTCGGCAGTAAATATGCTAGAAATAAAAAACTGGCAGGATCTTGAAAAGACTTGCGATCTTATCGTAAGATTTCTTGATGAAATCATTGAACTTCAAGATTACTTTAATGTTGCTGCTGAAAATTTTGCTAAAAAACGTAGAAGTCTTGGAGTTGGTATTACTAATCTTGCAGCTTTTCTTGCTAAAAATGAATTAAAATATAGTTCAGATAAGTCACTACCAGTAATTGATGAATGGATGGAATACTTTCAATATTATCTTTTAAAGAGTAGTCTAGAATTAGCCAAAGAAAAAGGTAAGTGTGAAAAATTCAATCATACAAAATATTCTAAAGGCATATTACCAATTGATACTTACAAAGATAAAGTAGACGAAATATGTAAAAGAAAACTATCTCTTGATTGGGAAAAGCTAAGAAAACAAATTAAAGAACATGGTTTAAGACACTCAACATTATCTTCCTGTATGCCTTGTGAAAGTAGTTCGGTTATTCAATCCTCCACAAATGGTGTTGAACCTATTCGTAGTCTTATTACTTATAAAACTAGTAAAATGGGCAAGCTTCCAGTAATGGTTCCAGGAATTGGTAAGTATGATGATAATTATGAATTAGCTTATGATCTTAAAGATAATAATGGATTATTAAAAATAAATGCAGTAATTCAAAAATATATTGACATGGCTATATCAACTAATGTATACTATAACTATAGTCATTATGAAAATAATATATTACCAGACGCTAAAGTAATGAAAGAAATCATGTACGCATATAGTCTTGGATTAATTAGCCTTTATTATAATAATACAGATGATGGAGATAGAGAACAATCCCTAGACCAAAAAGAAGATAGAGATTGTTCTAGCGGTGCGTGTAAGTTATAACACATGAAAACAGTATTAAATTTTAAGAATATAGACACCACAAAGCAACCATTATTTCTTGGTGAAGATCTTAATCTTCAAAGATACGATCGGTTTAAATATCCAATATTTTTTGAATTGTTTAAAAAACAAAATGAAAATTTTTGGTGGCCTCATGAAATAGCTTTAGGAAAAGATCGCAGTGATTACAATAATCTAACAGATACAGAAAGATTTGTTTTTGATAGTAATCTAAGATTTCAAACTCTTGGCGATAGTATGCTTTCCAGAAGTATTCATTCTCTTAAAGACTATGTAAGTAATCCAGAACTTGAGATTTGTATGAATACATGGGCTCAATTTGAAGGTATTCATAGTTATTCTTATTCTTATCTTTTGAATAATGTTTATCCAGATGCAACTAAATTCTTTGATAGCATTATGGAAGATAAAGAAATTACAAGTCGCGCCCAATTGATTAGAGATAATTTCGATAAAATTCTTGGCGATGATGAAAAGAAAGACCCTAAACAAAAGATTTTTGACGCTATTCTTTCTATTAACGTAATGGAAGGTCTTGTATTTTACGTTTCTTTTGCTTGTTCTTTTTATTTTGGATATCGTGGTAAGATGGAAGGCAACTCTAAAATTATAAAATTTATTCAACGTGATGAAGCTCTTCATTTTGCAGTAAGTCAAAATCTACTTAAAATATTAAGAGACGAAGATAAAGAAGGTTTTACAAGTATAGTCAAGAAAAGCGAAGATAAAATCTATGCTTTTTATGAACAAGCAGCCAAGAATGAAAGTGAATGGTCCAAGTATCTTTTTAGTAATGGCAGTTTACTTGGATTAAATGCAGAGGTTCTAGATGGCTACTCAAAGTGGCTTTGTGACAGCAGATTAAGGAGCTTAGGTTATAAGAAGATATTCAACCAAAAAGATAACCCTATTGGTGGATGGCATGATAGTTATCTAGATAGTAGCAAAGTACAAGTTGCACCTCAAGAAACTGAGATTTCTAGCTATAAAGTTGGCGCAAGAAAAACAGACATAGAAGACAAAGATTTTGGTGATTTAAAGCTATAATATCTATTAATTGATGTGTAATTATCTATGTGAATTTAGATATTACAATATTATTTAATATTATTTTAGGGGCATTATCCTTCTTAGGTGGATGGTTATTCACTAGAGTATTCTCTCTTTTTGATAAGCAAGAGAATCTTATGAAGGAAATCAATGATAAAACTTTTAGTGATTTTATTACTTTAAGAAAAGAAATGGAATTAGAAGGAAGGAAGCATCAACAAGAAATAGCTGATTTAGCTTTAAAGATAAGTACTACTTATGTTACAAAAGAATCTTTTGAAGTTTATTTTGACAGAATCGAAGCCAAGTTAGATCGTAATTTTGATATAATACAAAACCATTTAAATAGAAAATAAATCAATCAGTGTGTGATTTAGGGTGTTTTTTACCATTACGTTTTTTACTCCAGTCTTTAAAATATTTATTCTTAACTGGATCCTTACCATAGAGTTGTTGCCTCTTTTCAGAAAGCTCTTTGCTTCTGTCAAAAAGATCGCCAACATTTCCTCTTTGTGAAGAAGTTACTCTAGCAAAATCTTTATCACTTGAATTTGCTGATAGTTTTTCTTGTGTATTTATCTGTGGACTAGTAAATAGTCTATTCCATTTAATACCTTTTATATCAGTATATTCATGTTTATCATTGATTCCTTGAATTAAACAAATTGTTCTTCCATCAGTAGGATGCTGATATAGATATTCTGGCATATTACTCCATTAATTTTAATATTTGAGATACTGTATTATCTATGCTATATTGTTCTTGCAATTTTAGACCATTAGAGTTTATTTTATTAGATTGAAATCTTTTGATTGCTTTTTCACATCCATCAATAAAATCATCTTCTTTGAATGTGTATATATTACCTTGATTGGTAACTCCTCCCTTATGAAAGAACATATTATCATAAGCTTCTATTTTAGAAGATGGACTAACTAAACAAGAATTTTCTTCATTTGCCCAATCTTTGTATACATGAGCATTTAAAATTACTGCATGTTTACCTAAAGCTAGTGAATGAAATTCTGGTAATCCCCAACCTTCTCCACCACTCATACCAATTATAATATCTCCACTATTTAAATAATCATTATAAGTTTCATTACTCTGCATAAAACCTAAGAAAGATATATTAAAATATCTTTTACCATCCATAATAGAGTTTATTAAATTTTGTTGATCTTCTGGTTTTAAAAATGGATTAAAAATAGAACATTGAAGAAAATATTTTGGATTATTGCCATATTTTTTAAGCCAAGACTCTATTACAATTTTATGATTCTTTCTTTTCTCTAATTTACCTACTAAATTAAATGTTATTCTTTCGTCTTGAAAGAATTGCTTTTGCTTTACATTAAAATTATTTTTATCAAAAAATAATGGCACATATTCTATGTTTGAACATCCACTATTTCTGAAAATTTCACATGTATATTTAGATGTAAATATAGTCTTGTAATTATTTCTAACAATATTTATCTCCTCTTTGGTTGGAGAATCCAACTCATAAAATGAAAGAAGAATTTGTTTTTCAGAAAAACTTTCTAAACTACCCATTAAGTGCCAGAGTTTAAATATTTTTTCTTTTCTAGAGAAAGAAGATAATGACCCATCTATAGATTTTTTAATCCATAAATTAAGATCATTATCAACTTTCTGACTAGAAAGATCAATGTTATTTCCTATTGGAAATATTTTAGCATTAAAATTCCTTTCATATAAATTTTTAAGCAAAGCAAATGAAGTTTGCCCAAAACTTAAATTATTTAAAGGAATATTAAGAGCTATATCCATTTTTACAATAGATCTTCTTCTACTTCTTGTACTTGTTTAACTTGAGGTTTTTGTACCTTAGCTTTAACTGGTTGTGGATTTTCTGTAGTTTTTACTGCAGAT
>Ga0214917_10000462_pt1 | contig 53327 bp, 42 predicted proteins | sample LL_1208_BB_MetaG_FD_177983 | JGI IMG/M metagenome (GOLD analysis project Ga0214917, IMG submission 177983) | Freshwater microbial communities from Lake Lanier, Atlanta, Georgia, United States - LL_1208_BB | ecosystem: Environmental > Aquatic > Freshwater > Lake | place: USA: Georgia | collected... | reverse complement strand
CGGGAGCCGGTTTGGTTGGGGCTTTAGCCTACACTTTTAGCGATACCTTTTGGTTCTCGGCGGTTGAAGGCGAAGTGTATGCAACTTCGAGTTTATTTACCGCCCTTGTTTTTTGGGCAATGCTTAAATGGGATGCGGAAGTAGATCGAGGTGAAGCCGGTGCGGACAGATGGATTATTTTAATTGCATACCTGATGGGTTTGTCGATTGGAGTTCACTTATTGAACCTGTTGACCATTCCCGCCATCGGTTTGCTTTATTACTACAAAAAATACAAGGTAAGCAACCAAGGTTTGATGTATGCTTTGGGTATTTCGGCTGCAGTTTTGGTGTTTGTACAATACGGCATTATTCCGGGCACCATTAAATTCACTGCCGCCTTTGAACGGTTTTTCACAAACTCCCTTCAATTTAATTTCGGAACCGGCTTTTTGATTTCGTTGTTGATGCTGTCCTTGGGTTTGGCGGTGGGGATTTATTATACTCAAAAGCAGGGGAAACATCTTGCCCATTTAGGTCTTTGGGCCGTCACGGTGATTATTGTTGGTTATTCTTCTTACGGGGTGATATTTGTTCGTTCTATGGCCAACACGCCTATGGATGAAAACAATCCCGAAGATGTGTATTCTATGATTTCGTATTTGAATCGGGATCAATACGGAGATAGGCCCTTGTTTTACGGTCAATACTTTGATGCACGCCTGGTAGATATTTCCGATGGGAATCCAATACGGATGAAACTGTATGTTGTAAAAGACCAGGCAGGGAAAGAATTGGCAAGTTTCGGTTTGAAATACGATGCTGAGACCTTTGTTCAGAACGCAGAAAACAAAGCTTCCTTAAAAATTGACCACGAATATCAAACCATAGAATACAAGCCCAAATATTCTTACGAAAAATCCAGGCAAACGGTGTTCCCCAGGATGTATAGTCCGCAAGGTTCTCATGTGAGTGCATACAGAGAATGGACGGATTTGGCCGAAGGTCAAAAGCCGGGAAGCAAAGAAAACCTATCTTTCTTTTTTAATTATCAGGTACGCTGGATGTATTTCCGATACTTTTTCTGGAATTTTGTAGGCCGGGAAAACGACAATCAAGGCAATGGTGAACAAGGAAATGGGCATTGGCTTTCAGGAATTTCGTTTATTGATGAAATGATAACAGGAATTCCTCAGGACAATCAGCCCGAAAAATGGGCCAACAACGCAGGAAGAAACACCTATTATTTTTTGCCCCTGATTTTGGGCTTGTTGGGTTTGGCCTTTCAGGTTTATAAAGATCCCCGAGGTTCTGCCGTGGTCGGAATGCTGTTTTTTTTAACGGGCTTGGCCATTGTAATTTATTTGAACCAAACTCCATACCAGCCTCGTGAACGGGATTATGCCTATGCCGGATCATTTTATGCTTTTTGCATTTGGGTGGGGCTGGGAGTATTGGCCTTGGTGCATGGAGCTCAAAAATACCTGAATCTAACAGGAGTACCTGTGGCCTTGGCTTCGACGGGAGTGGCACTTGGTATGGCTCCCGTATTGTTTGGATTCCAAAACTGGGACGATCATAATCGTTCTAACCGCTACACTGCCAGGGATTTTGCCTATAATTACTTAAACAGCTGCGAAAAAGATGCGGTGTTGTTTACCAATGGCGACAACGATACCTTCCCATTGTGGTATTTGCAAGAGGTAGAAGGGGTGCGCACCGATGTTCGGGTAGTGAATTTAAGCCTGCTAAACACCGATTGGTACATCAATCAAATGAAGCGAAAGGCGTACAATGGTGAACCCGTTCAGTTTTCAATGACTGAACCTGAATACCGTGGTAGTGTTCGGGACCAGGTTTTGCTGGATCAGTCCAACGAAAAATATTACACAGTTCAAGAGCATTTGGATTGGCTACGCCGCAAAGACGAACGCAACATGACTTCGGTGTCTGGCGGAGAAATGCTATATTATTTGCGGTCGAACAAGTTCATTTTACCGATTGATTCAGCCAAAGTTGTTCAGGCAGGGTTGGTAACAGCCGAAGAAATGGCAGTTCTGCCAAAAGAACTTCGATGGGAAGTTCCAAAATCGTACATACTAAAAAGCGAGGTAATGTTGCTTGACTTGCTGGCTTCTTTTGAATGGGATCGTCCACTTTCATTTTCGGTTACGGTTGGCACCGACAACTACATGGGCTTGGAAAAATTCTTCCGCCTTGATGGCTTGGCCTACCGCCTGATGCCCAAAGAAATGACACCCGAGGTGAAGGGCCAAACCGGCGGGGTTGGCATTGAAACCACCTACAGAAATTTCATGGAAAAATTTAAATGGGGAAATATGAATGGTGAGGGTGTGTATCTGGATGAAACAAACATGCGCATGACCATGAACTTCCGGAGTAATTTTGTGCGTCTTGCCACGGCATTGTTGAGCAAAGGAGATACCGTTCGTGCGGAGAAGGTTTTGGATCGGGCTATGGAGCTGATGCCCGACCATCAAATGCCCTACGATTACTTCAATTTGCTTATGGCCGACCTGTACCGGCAGATGGGTAAAAATGATAAGGCACTGAAATTGGCCAATGAGCTTGAAGTGAAATTTGGCAAGGAACAGGCCTATTTGCGACGCATTCGGGTGCGCGATGCAGGTTTAAGTCAGGAATTGCAGAGGGCTGATTATTTTGTGAAGGCTGTTGACAGTTTAAAAAAGCAATTGAAGCCTGGATTTTAATTTTTGATTGGATTAATGGGTTTAGGGCGTTTGCGCCCCCGATTGAACCGGCATTGACTGAAGGCAAAAGCCTGCCGGCCTTTGCCGAGGAGGCGACCATAGGGAGCCACCGCAGGCAATTAGGCCGGCGGCTTTTGCCGAAGGCAATACAGGTGAAAGCGGGAATAGGCGCCAAAAAAAATCATGCATTTGCAAAACCGAAAATTAGGACTACCTTTGCACTAATTCACTAAGGTGTAAAAGTTCTGATCCAGTAGTCCTTAATTTTTATTACGCAGCGCAGTTTGCCTTATTGAAATCACTTCTTATTTTTTTCCATGAACATTTTTGTAGCAAAGCTGAGTGATCAAACCACTAGCGAAGACCTGAACCAACTTTTCTCGGAGTACGGGGAAGTAACGTCGGCCAAGGTAATTATGGACCGTGAAACCGGTCAATCCAAGCGTTTCGGCTTTGTCGAAATGCCCAATGACGATGAGGCTAAAAAGGCCATCAAAGAATTGGATCAAGCGGAATACGATAGCCGTCGGATTGTTGTAAAAGAAGCACGTCCGAAAGAAGAACGCCCACGTTCCAACTATGGCGGCGGTGGCGGCGGTGGATACCGTGGAGGATATTGATTAATTCCGGAAACGGATTTGCAAAATTCTTGGGCAATAAATACCTTTGCCTGATGTAAGCAAACTTTGATGGAAGGGCCTCAGGCCCTTTCGTCATTTTTTAAGATTATGAGCGTTAGAATCATATTAGACGAAATGCTGCCTGAACTGCTGAAGGAAAGCAGCTTGGAATTGATTGAACTGAATATTCCGGCCGAACACCGCATTGAAATTTTTGTGGATGGAGAGGACAATGTGAGTATTGAACAATGTGCGGCATTGATGAGGGAATTGCGTGGAAGAACCGGCGAAGCACTGGATCCGTATCAAATTACGATTTCATCGCCCGGGTTAGATAAGCCACTGCGGCATCCGCTGCAATTTAAAAAGGCCCTTAACAAATCCATTGAGGTTTTGATGAACAGCGGAGAAAAGCATCGGGGAGTATTGGTGAATTACAACGAAGAATTTCTAAAACTGCATCTTTTTCTCGGCTCAAAATCCAAATCGAGCTCGAAACCACCTCTTGGCGAAACCACCCTAGACCTACCGCTGACCGAAATAAAAAAAGTACTTAAAATAATCTTTTTCTCCTAACTAAAATTAATATCCTAAAACCACATGAATACCCTCTCACTGATAGATTCATTTGCTGATTTTAAAGAGCAAAAAAACATCGACAGAGTTACCATGATGCACATCCTGGAAGACGTTATCCGTGGAATGATTGTGCGCAAATATGGCGAAGTAGAGAACTTTGACCTGATTGTAAACGTTGACAAAGGTGACCTTGAAATTTTCCAAAACCTAACCATTGTTGAAGACGGTGAGGTTGAAGACCCGGTGACAGAAATCGCCCTTACGGATGCCTTAAAAATTGAGCCTGATTTTGAGGTGGGAGAAGAGGTTTCGGTGGCCGTTCCCTTTTCCAATTTTGGACGGCGAGCCATAACTTCTTTGCGTCAAAACCTGCATGCCCGGATTCATGATTTGGAAAAAGACGCGGTGTACAAAAAATACAAAGATAGGGTAGGCGAAATTTTGGCCGGTGAGGTTTATCAGGTTTGGAGAAAGGAATTGTTGATCTTGGACGACGAAGGGAATGAGCTGATACTTCCTAAATCGGAAATGATACCCAGCGATTTTTTTAAAAAGGGAGAAACCCTTCGTGCCGTAGTATTAAAAGTGGACCTGAAAAACAACTCGCCCTTGATTATTCTTTCAAGAACAGCACCGGAATTCCTGGAAAAATTGTTCGAACAAGAAGTGCCAGAGGTGTTTGATGGGCTGATAACAATCAAAAAAATTGTTAGGATTCCCGGCGAGCGTGCCAAGGTAGCCGTAGAAAGTTTTGACGACCGAATTGATCCCGTAGGTGCCTGCGTAGGAATGAAAGGAAGCCGCATTCATGGGATAGTTCGTGAACTTCGCAATGAGAATATTGACGTGATAAACTATACCAACAACACATCCTTGTACATTCAGCGCGCCTTAAGTCCCGCTAAAATTGTTACCATGGAATTGAACGATGCAGACCGGCGGGCTCGAGTATTTTTAAAACCCGACCAAGTAAGTTTGGCCATTGGAAAAGGCGGAATGAACATTAAACTGGCTAGCCGTTTAACCGGGTACGAAATAGATGTGTACCGCGACGATGAACCCGATACGGAAGACGTTGCCCTGGATGATTTCCGCGATGAAATCGAAGACTGGGTAATCGATACGCTCAAGGCGGTGGGTTGCGATACTGCAAAATCTGTTTTGGAATTAAATAAGGTAGATTTGCTCAACCGTACCGACCTGGAAGAGGAAACCATTGATGAAGTCCTACAAATTTTAAGGTCTGAATTCGAAAAATAACCATTTGCCCTAGAATGCGTACCTTTGCAGTGTTTCGCAAGGGGCCGTTTGATGTTTAATACTGTCTATGTCTGAAGTCAAAACACTGAGATTAAGTAAGGTAGCCAAAGATTTGAATGTTGGGGTATCTACACTAGTAGAAACCCTGCACAAACATGGACACACCATTGAGTCCAACCCCAATTCAAAAATTTCAGAGGAACATTATTTGATTCTGTGCAAAGAACACCAATCGGATGTTCAAACCAAGGAGAAATCGCGGCAAATGGGCGGAACCCCGGCACCCCCAAGGGCAACCGTAACCATTGAGGATGTTAAAAAAACCGAACCTCAACATGTGTACGATGAGCCCCAGCAAGAAGTGTTGATAAAAGACATTAGCTTGTCTGCACCCACGAAGACGGAACTCGAACCGAAAAAAGCAGCAGTTAAGGCAGATCCCGTTGCAGTCCCTCCTCCCGAGAAACCGGCCGAAGACAAAACGCAAATAGGCGGAATCAAGGTCTTGGGTAAAATCGATTTGACTCCAAAAAAGCCCGTTAAAAAGGCCGAACCCCCAAAGGAACAACCTAAGCCCAAACCTGTTGTAAAAGCAGTGCCTAAGGTTGAAACGGAACCCAAGCCGGAAGTTGCCGATCCTGAACCTAAACCCCAGGCTACCAAGGGCAATGAACCTGCGGTTGAACAGAAACCCACCCTTCCCGATAACCCTAAACCAGATGCGGCTCCGGAAGTGTTCCGTGCCGCAGCCGGGAAACTAGATGGGCCAACGGTAATTGGGAAAATCGATCTGCCTGTTTCGGGAAGTCGGCGCTCCGATGATAAAACCAAACGCAAACGAATCACCAAAGAAGTTGTTAAGCGGCCAACACTTCAGGGTGGACAAAACTCCGGTCAAGGCCAAGGTCAAGGGGGAACAGGTCAAGGCCAGAGCGGCCAAGGCCAAGCCACCCCGGGCCAAAGGGGGCCAAATCAATTCCAACGCGGCCCCGGGCAGTTTCAGCGTGGCCCCGGTCAACCCGGACAACAAAATCAACGCGGAGCCTCCGGAGGCCAACGCGGCCCCAGAAAAGACATCCGCCCCGAAATTAAGGTGGAACTCACCGAAGAGCAAATCCAAAAACAAATTAAGGAGACCCTTGCTCGCCTAAGCGAAAGGGGTAAATCCAAATCGGTGAAAATGCGGCGCCAAAAACGGGAGGGAATTCGTGAGAAAATTCAAAACCAGGCCGAAGCTACCGAACGCGAAAGCAAAATTTTGAAAGTAACCGAGTTTGTCTCGGCAAACGAGCTCTCTCAAATGATGGACATTTCCGTCACCGAAATTATTTCGGCTTGCATGAGTTTGGGACTCTTTGTCTCGATTAACCAACGCTTGGACGCCGAAACCATTCAAATCATTGCCGAAGAATTCGGTCATGAAATTAAATTCGTATCGGCCGATACAGAAGACGCCGAAGAAGAGGAGGTGGATAGCCCCGATTCCCTGAGCGAACGCCCCCCCATTGTTACCGTAATGGGCCACGTTGACCACGGTAAAACCTCTTTGCTGGATTACATTCGAAAAGCCAATGTTATCGCAGGTGAAGCCGGAGGAATTACCCAGCACATCGGCGCCTATGGCGTTACCCTTGAAGGCGGAAAACAAATTACTTTCATTGATACCCCCGGCCACGAAGCCTTTACAGCCATGCGTGCCCGCGGAGCACAATTGACCGACGTGGCCATTATTGTAATCGCCGCAGACGATTCGGTGATGCCCCAAACCGTGGAAGCCATTAACCATGCCAAAGCCGCAAACGTGCCTATGGTCTTTGCCATCAATAAAATCGATAAACCCGGAGCAAATCCGGAAAAAATCCGCGAAGCCCTAGCCAACATGAACCTGCTGGTCGAAGATTGGGGAGGTAAATACCAATGCCAAGAAATCTCTGCCAAACAAGGTCTAAATATTGAAACATTGCTCGATAAAGTTCTGCTTGAAGCTGAAATATTGGAACTAAAATCGAACCCCAATAAAAACGCCCAAGGTGTGGTTATTGAAGCTCAACTCGATAAAGGTCGTGGTTATGTGGCTACCCTGCTGGTGCAATCCGGCAGTTTGTCCATGGGCGATGCAGTGTTGGCAGGTCAATTCAGCGGTAAAGTCAAGGCCATGTTCAACGAACGCGGAACACCCATTAAAAAGGCCGGACCCGCTATGCCCGTTCGGGTACTTGGTTTGAACGGAGCCCCACAAGCAGGCGATAAATTTAAGGTGATGGACGATGAACGCGAAGCCCGCGAAATTGCCACCAAACGCCAACAACTGCAAAGGGAACAAGGACTTCGCACACGCAAACACATTACCCTGGATGAAATTGGCCGACGCATCGCCATCGGAGATTTCCAACAGCTCAACATCATCATTAAGGCCGATACCGATGGCTCAGCCGAAGCCCTTACCGATTCGCTTCTGAAACTAAGTACGGACAGCATCCAGGTCAATATTATCCACAAATCGGTTGGCGCCATCAGCGAAAGCGATGTCATGCTTGCCTCTGCCTCCGACGCCATTATCGTTGGTTTCCAAGTTCGACCCAGCCCGGCTGTACGCCGCCTAGCAGAAGCCGAAGAAATCGACATTAGAACCTATTCCATTATCTATCAGGCAATTGACGAAGTTAAGGCAGCCATGGAAGGCATGCTTGCACCCGAATTCGAAGAAAAGGTAACCGCCACGGTCGAGGTCCGCGATGTGTTTAGCATCACCAAAGTGGGCACCGTCGCAGGTTGTTACGTTACCGACGGAAAAATTGCCCGCAACCATAAAGTTCGCATTATCCGCGAAGGCATCGTTATGCACACCGGCAAGCTAAGCAGCCTGAAACGCTTCAAAGACGACGTTAAAGAAGTCGCAACCGGTTACGAATGCGGCCTAACCATCGACCGCTTTAACGACATCCAAATCGGCGATATTATTGAGGCCTTCGAAGAGGTGGAAGTAAAACGCAAACTCTAAATTTTCTTGGTTTTATGGGCGGGATACCGGGCTTTCACCGGTTGTCCGCGGTGCTCAGTGGCAGGTCCAGCGGCCTTGCGGGGGCTCCTAAAGTCGCCTCCGCGGCACGCGGAACCTGGCACTTCGCCCCTTGCGGGCAACCCGGCTCAATCCCGCCCGCAAGCCTGGTCCTGCCCTGACTTTCCTGCAAAAAATGGGCGGAATCGCAATCGTAACCAAGCATATCCCTTGCAATCAATGGTCTGTGCGTTATGTAAACAGTCCTATTAACCTATTAATCAAAGCTTTGCAAAAAAGAATGGAAAAAAAATCAAAAAAAATGGTTTTACCCTTGACAAAGCAAAATGCCGCCCGTACCTTTGTACCTCACCGGTGAAACAAAAAATATTTGCCCCGTCACATATTAGGGGTGGCGGGGAACACTTAGGGGATTAATAGGAGTGAAGTTACGGAATCAGGGGAAGGCCGCAAGGCAAGAACCGGGTTCGCATGGGGGATCTCAGAAATGCTTTCTTAATCAACAAAGGCAACTTTGTTGAGGCGGGAAGCGGGAGCTTGGGACTGAGACGGGTGAACGTGGTGCATTCACCAAAGGGGAAAAGAGGATAGAGGGATTTGATATGAAGTTTGGAGAAGAGAGGAGGAAGGGGAAGAGGAGGAAAGGCAAATGGAAATTCAAGATTCCTAAAAAAGATGGAAAAGAGAACGGACCAGATGAATAGGGTCCATCCTGGCTTTTGGTTTAGGATGCGGCTCTATTGGTCGTGGCCGAGGATTCGGGCCCGATATGGGGTTTTAAGGTGCCCACCCCCCATGTCGCCCGAACCCAATTCATCCCATAAATCAACCACTCCTTAGTTCTGCAACCTTCAATTTCAAACTCTACTTTTTACCCCTTACCTTCAAAAATTCACCTTGCAGCTTGCCTCACTTTTTAAAACCCCTTACCTCAACCACACATATCCGGGTAGGGTGTTGGTCGAAGAACCATTGTTCCATTCCGAATATCCACAGCTGGTTGTTTTTGGGGGATTTCCGGCCGAGGTGCCAAAACCAAAACCTGAATCGGAACCCGAATTGCTGGGTTGATTGAAACTGTTGCCACCATCGTCCAACGGACATCCAATCCATGCTCCTGCACGGCCTGTGTTGGCAAAGCCTTCCCCCATGTTTGAATTCGCAGAATTTTTCGCCCACATTCCAATTCCATACGATTGTATATATTGCTCTTGTCCGTTTGCATTTGAAAAGGCAGCCCCGGCTTTCATAGGCAGATTCCAATATGTGCTGCTGGGTGGAATGGCAGGGTCAGTGGCGTCGCAACGAACGGTGGAATTCAAATTGCTTGGGGCATTGATTCCCCCGGCTAATGCGATGGCTTGGGCAAAGGTTCTGGCTGTATTGTATATTTGAATTGGGGGTACCTTTGATTGCCCTCCCTGCCTCATTTCCATGGCCAATCGGGTAAAGGGAAAGCGATTCCAGGTGGCATATTTTGACCAATTTCCTGAATTTAAATTAAAATCACTGTCATTGTGCAAAAGGGTGTCTGTCCACCGCGTACTTCCCGAAGGCATATCGCCTTGGTTGAACACCTTTAGCATCAGCACCCAATCGCCCCCATCCAGGTAATTAAATCGGCAATAGGCCTGAATTGCCGGACCATTGTTTGCAGCCTTTATCCAATAAATTCCATCTAAAATCTGAGGATTGGCCTGGCGTATGGCCGAAGGATGCACAGCCGGGCAACCGCTTCGTTGACCCGGGTAAGAGCAGGGATTCACCGAAAATTGGCTTGCAACACCATTACCACAGCTGTTTTTGTCGCTGACCGAAACTTGGCCGGTATCGCTTCCCACCTGAACCAAAACGTTTGGAGTATTTTGACCACTAAGAACGGTCCAGTTTGAAGGAAAAGTCCATTGTGCATTCGTTAATCCCAAGTTTGAAACCGAATACGATGCTTGCCCTCCTGCGATTGGTTCGCTTGGTCCAGAAAGTTGGTTTGGAGCTGGCGGTGGTCCGGTGCAAGTATCTTCGCATACAGACTTCCATATTTTCCCTATCCAAATTTCTAAGCAATGATTCGTGAGGTTGTAAATGGTTAAGCCTTCTAATCCTGAGTTTAGAACGCCCGGGGTAGCAATGCTATCGCGTTGTATCGTTGTTAATCTGGGTGGAAAAAAACCTTTGTTTGTGCTTTCCAATTCCAGAACGGCACTGGGATTGAGCAATTGGGAGTTGGTTCCAATTTTTACTTGTGCTTGAAGTAAGCCTGCCAAGCACAAAAAGCAAAATAATAAAGAAATACGCATATGAATACTTTGTATCATTATAAATTTAATGTTCAATCCTAAGTTGGCAAAATAATAGGCCTTGCATTCCTAAAACACAACTTATTTTTAACATTTGAAGCAAAAATTAGATTGGTTTTATTCCCTTAAAGCTAATCCTGTGCAGTGGACTAGGTCCAAATTGATGAATTGCTTGCTTATGGAAAGAGGTGGGGTAGCCCTTATTTTGGTTCCAACCGTACTTTGGAAATTTCAAGTGTGCTTGGAACATCAAGTCATCTCGATGGGTTTTTGCTAAGATGCTAGCGGCGGCAATGTTTGCAAACCGGGCATCGCCTTTGATTTCGCAGCGGTGTGGAATGCCCCAATAGGCTTTAAATCGATTTCCGTCTATCAACAACCCTTCCGGACGTACTTTAAGACCGTCAATGGCTCTATGCATAGCTAAAATAGAGGCATTAAGTACGTTGATTTCATCAACCTCTTTGTGGCTGCAGATACCGATGGCCCAAGAAATGGCTTTTTCTTCGATGTCAATCCTAAGGCGGTTGCGTTGGTCATGGTTTAGGGCTTTTGAATCGTTTAATCCTTCAATTGGGAATTCGGGATTTAAGATGACTGCAGCCGCAACAACGGGGCCTGCAAGGCAGCCTCTGCCGGCCTCGTCGCAGCCGGCCAAAAGAGAGGTTCCGTTGATGGGATAAATCACCACAAATGACCATCGTTGTCTGCCTCAAACCTGAAGCCAAGTCGTTTTCCGGTGCGGCCCATCGCTAATTTTGTGTACGCCTTCACTTGTTCTACGGTAGCCAATTTCACTTGATCATATTGTGGTAGCAACAAATCAAAATCCAAGCTGTAGAGCAAACAGGTATGCAAAACTTTTTCAAAGGCCTCAAGGCTGATGGCATCTTCGCTAAATCGATTGTACAAAAAGCCCAACTGCCGCTTTCCCTCAACCATAAAATGGTTGTCTTTGTTGATGAAAATGCGGGCAATCAAATAGCCATAATCTTCTTGACGGTTGTATGCCAAACTATCGTGAAGAAAATTGTAAACATGAATCACTCCAAAATAGCTTCTTTGCTCATCTGCTTTTAGGTAGGATGTTTGCCATTGTGGATGACTGCGTTCAAACTGAAATACATTGGAATGGTGGTTCAATATCATTACATCCGAGCCGAATGTAAGGCTAAATTCATGGGCATTTACATCTTGCAACTTCCATCGTGCTGTTGGTTCTGTCCAAGATTCCACCTCAGGCTTAAAGTCATTAAATACTTTTTCCATAGCCTGCCTTAGCAAATCAAATCCAGAAATGGTGTTTGCATAAATCAACTGTTTTAGTCGATTTTTTTCATGAAGGGTTTCAAGAATCAAGGATCGGGTATCGGCCATTTGAGGTTGTTTTAGTAAGCCAGAGCAAAATAAACCCGCTGATTTGAGGGTTTCCCCGAGAAAATGCATGCTCCTTTTTCATTTTGGTTATTCAGGGGGATACAACGAATGCTTGCTTTGGTTATTTCTTTGATTTTTTCTTCGGTTTCGGCGGTTCCGTCCCAGTGGGCCGAAATAAAACCACCTTTATTTTGCAGAACCGATTGAAAATCTTCCCAACGGTCCACAGGGGTAATGTGTTGATTTCTAAATTCCAAGGCACGTTCAAACATAGAACGTTGAATTTCTTCCAACAAGAGCAATAGGCGTTCGTCTAGGCCCTGCATAGGAACATTTTCTTTGGTCAAAGTATCTCTGCGGCTTAATTCTATGCTTCCTGATTCTAAATCTCTGGGTCCCAATGCCAGTCGTATGGGAACACCTTTAAATTCGTATTCTGAAAACTTCCACCCGGGTTTCTTTTTATCGTCATCGTTCATTTTTACACGAATTCCGGCAACCTTGAGTTCAGCCGCCAATTTCGAACAAGCATTAACCATGTCAGTTCGCTCTTTCTCTTTTCGGTAGATTGGAATTATTACGACTTGAATCGGGGCTAGGCGAGGAGGCAATACCAACCCGTTGTCATCGGAATGGCACATAATCAAGGCACCCATAAGGCGGGTGGAAACCCCCCAGCTGCTTGCCCAAACAAATTCCTGTTTTCCTTCCGAACTTGTAAATTTTACATCAAAGGCTTTGGCGAAATTTTGACCCAAAAAGTGCGAGGTACCGGCTTGCAATGCTTTTCCGTCTTGCATTAGTGCCTCAATACAATACGTATCTAAAGCCCCGGCAAACCGTTCGTTTTCTGTTTTTACACCCTTAATGACTGGAATTGCTAAAATATCCTGAACAAAATCAGAATACACATCCAGCATCAGGCGGGTTTCAGCTTCTGCTTCTTCCCGCGTAGCGTGTGCTGTATGACCCTCCTGCCATAAAAATTCAGCGGTTCTTAAAAACAAGCGCGTCCGCATTTCCCAGCGTACCACATTTGCCCATTGATTAATAAGCAAAGGTAAATCTCTGTAGCTGTTAATCCAGTTTTTGTAGGTATTCCAAATAATGGTTTCCGAGGTAGGGCGCACAATGAGTTCTTCCTCAAGTTTGGCTTCAGGGTCAACAACAACACTCTTCCCATCCGCTGAAGTTTTTAATCGGTAGTGAGTTACTACCGCACATTCTTTAGCAAAACCTTCAATATGAGCGGCCTCCTTACTCAAAAACGACTTGGGAATAAATAACGGGAAGTAGGCATTCTCATGACCTGTTTCTTTAAATCGTCGGTCAAGGTCGTCCCGCATTCGTTCCCATATGCTAAACCCATAGGGTTTAATAACCATACAACCTCTTACAGCCGAATGTTCGGCCAAACCTGCCTTTAAAACCAAGTCGTTATACCATTTGGCATAATCGGTATTTCTAGATGTCAACTGTTCCACTTCCGAACTTTTTTATGGTATAGTATTTGCAATATCTTAACAAATGCCTCAAAAGTACAAATTGCCGGTTATTGTTAAGTCCTCAAGAGCTGCTTTGCTGCGTTTGTTTTTGCTTTCTTTTTGCCTAATTGGTTTTAAAGCATGTCGAATTTCGGATATTCAATCCTTTCCTACCGACGATGCTTATTTTTCCCGCTCAGATCTACCTAAAACCGACTATATTCCCCTGGGTACCAATTCAGGTAGCATTCTTTCTGATGCAGTGGAAGACAGTAGTCTGCTTATTTCCTCAGGTGTTAAACGCGATGCCTTTGGAAATTTGATAATTTCTTCCGGTGAGCCGGTTTTAAATTACGAGGATTATTATGATTACTCCTACAGTTCTAGATTACGTCGGTTTGGTTCGGTTGCCGCATTTTCTGATTATTTTTCTCCTTGGTATACTGACCATTATTGGTTTTCCCATGAGCTAAATTATTGGGGAATCAATATTTATGAAACCACTTCATGGTATTGGTTTGGCAATTGTTCTCAGTTCAATCCCAATTGGATTTTGTGGGGCTTGAATTCCGGCCTATCCGCTTACAATTGGCCTAACTCTTGGTTGAATTCTAAATTTTTTTGGCCATCTGTTTCCAATCCCAATTCAGAATCCGACGGCAATCTGTTTGTTTTTAGAAAAAGGACGGCACCTGCTATTTTAAAATCAACTTTTTCAGGTTTTACTTATTCTGGTCGGCCAACCGAGCAGCCTGGAAATTTTTCTGAATCAGAATCGGGTATTCGACCAGCCCGACCCAATTCAACCCTTCTTCGCAACAACCCGGAAAATTCAACCAAACCACCCAACATTCGGCAAGCTAATACAGACAATCCTCCAATTCGGATAAATTCTGTTCCAACAAATTCGGCAACAAGGTTCGATAATAGGAAAGAAAATGGGCTCATTAGGGAGGAACCCTCAACAACCATTCCCAAAGTTTATACACCACCCGCCACCAATACAGGCCGAAAGGCTACATTTGGAGAAGGCAGCCGTACTGTTCCCCGTTCAGCTGCCCCTGTGGTTCGTTCCGGCAGTCCTAATTATTCCCCAATAAATAGATCAAGTTCACCTACTCGGTCATCTGGATTTGACTCGCAAAGGCAACCCTCCGCTCCCATTCGTTCTACCCCCTCCGGTCAAAGGCCAAGATAAGGCAAATGGTATGGCAAAGCTATTTTATCTTAAAGGCATGAATTTCGGAATTGCTTTGGTTGCTTTGCTTGTAAACTGCAGCTTATTTAGGGTTGTTTTACACGGGCAATACGCCGAAGATGCTTTACGCTTTTCTGTGTATAATCTGCAGGGCAGCAGTCGGTTTGTTGGAATGGGCGGAGCCATGGGGGCGGTAGGAGCCGATTTTACCACTGCTTCGTACAATCCTGCCGGTATAGGTTTTTTTCAACGGCAGGCTTTAAGTTTAAGTCCTGGATTGAACTGGGCCACAACGGAATCGGATTGGCTTACGCGTCAAAACGACTCGAAATCTTTGTTCCAATTTGGTAGCGCCGGACTGGTTCTTACCCGCCGTAGCAACCACGACAGCAACCAAGGACTTCAATTCTTTAATTTTAGCATAGGTTACAACCGCTTAACCTCTTTCAACCAACGGATTTTGCTGAATGGGGAACAAGCCACCCATTCTTTGGGCTCGTATTTTACTGCCTTGGCAAATGGCAGCAATCCGGGTAGCTTAGGCCTTTTTTCTTCAGCCTTGGCTTTTCAAACTTACCTTATTGATACCATTCCGGGATCAGAAGGGATATCTTATGAACCCCTAGGCCCTAGCAACGGAACACCGGTTCAAATTTCACGTCAAATTAGCCGTTCGGGTTCCCACGGTGAAGTGGTCATTAATAGTGCGGTTAATTACGCTCACCGTTTTTATCTAGGTGCCACCATTGGAATTCATCGTTTGGATTTTGAACAAGAATCCACCCTTCTCGAGCGTGATATTCAAAATGCTGTTCCCGGGTTTGAATCGGTTGAATGGAAAGACAATCTTCAGGTCAGCGGAACTGGCTTTTCCTTTAAAATTGGTGCAATTTATCGGATTACCGACGCTTGGAGGATAGGACTGTCATTGCATACCCCCGTTTTTTTAAGTTTAGACGAACAGTTTAGCAGTACAATGAATACGCAATTTACAGGATACGGCTACACCGCAATTAGTCCTACCCTTCAATATAGTTACGATGTTAACCTTCCTTGGCGTTGCCAACTTTCTACGGCTTTCGTTTTTAAAAAGAAAGCCATCTTTGGCTTGGATTACGAACAGGTAAATTATTCTGGGATATTTTTTGCCCCGGCATTGGACTTTACCCAAGTAAATGCCTTTGTTGATTCAGCTTTCGGTCTTTGTCATATTGCTAAATTAGGATTTGAGTATCGCTTTGAAGGGCTTTACGCCCGCTTGGGTTATCAGTTTCAAAGTTCTCCCTTTTTTAGTTTGCAACAGCCTTCCTTTTACAATCACATTTTTTCCGGAGGTGTTGGCTGGCAGTTGCGCAAATGGATAACCGTTGACGGATCTTTTGCCCTTCATCATAGGGAAGGAAGGCAGGCGATTTTTGAAGGTTATGGAGATTTGGCACCGGCTCCGGTTCTTCAACAAAATTTACTGTTTCAGGTTTCTGCAACTCTATTTTTTTAACCTCCGAACATTTGCAGGCTTGCTGAAAAAGCAAGTAAAATCCCCAAAAAAGGAAAGGGTGAATTCCTCTCCTTTTCATTTTCAAATTTTTCCTGTGTTAAGCAAGCACCTCGGCCACTTTTTGTGCAGCCTCTTCAAGTTGAATGACGGAAAATACTTTAAGTCCCGATTCGTCAATCAATGTTTTGGCTTCAGTTGCATTGGTCCCTTGCAGACGAACAATTATGGGCACAGATATATTACCCATATTTCGATATGCATCAACTACCCCCTGAGCAACACGATCGCAACGTACAATTCCCCCAAAGATATTGACCAAAATGGCTTTTACATTCGTGTCTTTTAGGATAATGCGAAAAGCTTGTTCAACACGAGCTGCATCGGCAGTTCCACCAACATCCAAGAAGTTGGCGGGTTCTCCTCCGCTCAATTTAATAATATCCATGGTAGCCATGGCCAAACCGGCTCCATTTACCATACAACCTACGTTGCCGTCCAGTTTCACGTAATTCAAATTGTAGCTCCCTGCTTCTACTTCAGTGGGGTCTTCTTCGCGTTCGTCGCGCAAGGCGGCTAAATCAGGATGGCGAAACAATGCGTTATCGTCCAGGTTTACCTTTGCATCTACCGCCACAATTTTATCGTCGCTGGTTTTAAAAACGGGGTTAATTTCAAACATAGAAGCATCAACACCTTCATAGGCGGCGTATAATGCTTGAACAAATTTCACCATTTCCTTGAATGCTGTTCCACTCAGGCCTAAGTTAAAGGCGATTTTTCTTGCCTGAAAGGGTTGCAATCCGGTTCCCGGATGAATCACTTCTCTGTAAATTTTCTCTGGAGATTTTTCGGCAACCTCTTCAATGTCCATTCCACCCTCTGGGGAATACACAATGATGTTCCTGCCTGAACTCCGGTCTAACAATACCGACATATAGTATTCTGCGGTAGCAGTTGGACCAGGGTAGTAAACATCCTGAGAAACCAAGACCATGTGAACATGTTTGCCCTGTTCCCCTGTTTGCTTGGTTACCAAGTTCATTCCTAAAATTGCATCTGCTTTTTCCTGTACTTCTTCCAAATTTTTAGCCAGTTTAATTCCACCCCCTTTACCACGGCCACCGGCATGTACCTGTGCTTTGATTACCCACCATTCAGTACCTGTTTTTTCTTGGAGCTCTTTGGCTGCCTGAACGGCTTCTTCAGGGGTGTGAGCTAAAATCCCCTCTTGAATAGCAACCCCGTAGGATTTTAAAATGTCTTTCGCTTGATACTCGTGGATGTTCATGGAGATTTGATTTATATATGGGCAAAAATAGAAGAATTGGCTTTGTCCAAGGCATTTTAAATTTAAATTAATGCAGAAATTACCTGCAAATTGGACATGGTTTGAAAAGCCTGAGTCCTATCTGTTTTATCAAACTTCTTATTCATCGGGATTTCTTGCAATAAAACCTCCTCCAATTACATCTTCCCCTTCGTACATTACGGCGGATTGACCGGGAGCTATGGCTTCCACCGGCGCATCAAATACCACCTCCAGTAAATCAGGACCCGGATACAATGTAGCCGGAGCCCCTCGATCCTTGTACCGAATCTTCACGTTGGCTTTTTGTCCTTCCTCAATCCGGCTAAATTTTATAAGGTTTAGATTTCGAACATACATGGTTTGCCGCATCAAGTCCTCGCGGCTACCCAAAACAACTTCATTTGTTTCAGGTCGAATACCCGTAACAAAAGCAGGTTCCCCTAGGGCTATGCCCAATCCTTTTCGCTGCCCTATCGTAAAAAATGGATATCCGGAATGGGAGCCAAGGATTTTCCCATTTTTATCTACAAATTGACCTTCCCGCATCTGTAGGGTTTCTTCCGGTTTTTTTCGTTGCAAAAATCCCCGGTAATCGTTGTCGGGAATAAAGCAGATTTCATAGCTTTCTGCCTTTTTAGATAAGCGTTCAAACCCTGCTTTAGATGCCAATTCTCTAATCTCGGTCTTTTTATATCCCCCAATAGGGAATAAGGTTTTGGCCAACGAAGTTTGGCTCAATCCCCATAAAACATAACTCTGATCTTTTTGGGGATCCAACCCGGTACTAACTACATACCGTTCCCCTTCCTTTCTAACCCGCGCATAGTGTCCGGTGGCTATAAATTCGCAATCCATCTGTTCAGCACGCTTGGCTAAGGCATCCCATTTAATATGGGTATTGCATAAAACGCAGGGATTGGGTGTTCGCCCGGCCAGATATTCCTCTACAAAATTCTCAATTATTGCTTCTCCAAATTCGGCACGAATATCTAAAATGTAGTGCGGGAACCCCAATTCAACAGCCATTGCCCGCGCATCGTTGATGTCATCTAAACTGCAGCAACCTGTCGTTTTTCTTCCCCCACCACTTTGGGCATAATCCCAGGTTTTCATCGTTATCCCTATTACCTCATACCCCTGATTATGCAGCAGCATCGCGGCTACCGAACTATCTATTCCTCCGCTCATTGCCACCAATACCCTTCCTTTCCTGCTCATTGCTTAATAATCCGGATAGCCCCTTTGTCGAAACTGTTGCTTCAATTGCTCTTCAGGTATGTATTCCTTGGTTTCAGGCAAGGCTACTTTTGACCTGTCTGCCGGATGCAATTCCCCCTTAATATACCTGAGTGTTAACCGTTCCTTTCCATCTTCATCGTAATGGATAAAGGTTCCATTTCTCAAGTCATTTTCATAAACTCCAGTCATGGCCAACCGCCCATTTGAATGAAAAAAGGCGACATGGCCATTCAATTTGTTTTTCACATACACCCCTCGGGCCTTCAGCACTCCTGAATCAAAATATTGCTCCCACAATCCCTCTTTAATCCCATCTTTGTACACCCATTTTTCAAATAATTTGCCATTAAAATGAAAGTGCTTTACCGTATCGTTCAGCAATCCGTTTAAATACCGTTCTTCCGAAATTACGATTCCATCAAAACCATAAAAAAACCAGAGCCCTGTCCTTTTTTTGGTTTTGTACATACCCTCACCCGCTAATTTTCCGCTCGGGTGGTAAAATTTTGCGTTGCTGTACGCTGTGTCTGTCAAAAATTCCATCTCCGATTTTAGTTTCCCCTGCTCGTTGTAATAAACCCAACGCCCAATTTGCCGACCATCTTTATACAGGCCTTCCGACTTTTTTAGTCCATTTTCATATTTGAATATCCAAGGCCCCTGTTTGCGTCCCTTGGAATCTACTAAATTATCGGTTTGCCCAAATACAAAGCCCCCTAAAAGAAATCCCAGTACCAGCAATATATGAACCCGCAATTTCATTATGCAAAGGTACGAAGCTCCGGTTTGCTTTTCAAGTATTTTTGGTTTTGGCATCCTTTTCTTGAATACCTTAATTAGCATAGCTTGTGGCTTAAGTATTTGCTTGCAAACTAAAGTGCTCCGGGTTTTTCTTGCTTTCCTAAACAACTTCTGCCCCAAGGTACTTATTCCATTCACTACCACAGCAAGTATTGCACTTTGTTCGATAGATGCATTAGTTTTGCACCAATAGTAAGGCATGAAATTTATCATCAGCATTGTAACGAGATTGGTGCCCCGTTCTTATTTGCACCATGTTAGTCATTTTTTCTTGAAAATTGTTGGGCTTTTCTATTTGGGAAATCGAGTGGAAGATCCCATTACAGGAGATACTTTTCGCCGATTCTTGCCCTATGGCCGATTGGTTTCTCGCATAAATGCCCTTAGTCCTTCCACATTAAGCCTGGAAAGACATAGGCTTATGTGGCTCTATCTGAAGCGGGAAACGGATTTTTTTATGTCGCCCAAAAAAGTCCTTCACATTGCTCCGGAATACTGCTTTTTGAAGCGCTTTAAATCCATGAAAAACCTGGATTACCTCACCGGGGACTTGCTCTCACCCTGGGCCGATATTAAATTGGACATCAACGACATGCCATTCGAATCAAATACTTTTGATGTTGTTTTCTGCAACCATGTTTTGGAACACATTCCTGATGATATTCATGCAATGAGCGAAATTTGCAGAGTTATGAAACCGGGGGGCTGGGCCATTTTACAAGTGCCAATGAATCCGGGAGCAGAAAAAACCGACGAAGACATAAGCATTACAGACCCCAAAGAACGAGAACGGCGATTTTTGCAATCCGACCATTTTCGACTTTATGGAACCGATTATTCCGATCGCCTTGTTCAGGCCGGTTTTCAGGTTGAGGTGAATGACCTGGCATTAAGACTTAGCGAAGCAGAGCGCGAACGATTTGCAATTCCTTCTGCTGAAATGCTTTACATCGCCCGAAAACCCCTTGTATGATCGCCATCGTTTTAGCAGGAGGTAAGGGTACCCGATTGGGTGAAGCTACAGCCCAACGTCCCAAACCTATGGTTGAAATAGATTCCAAACCCCTGTTGGAATACACCCTAAGTTGGCTTAAAACACAAGGAGTTTCAAAAGCCATTCTAACCCTGAATTACCTGCCCAATTGCATTATTCAATATTTTGGTGAAGGTGGCGCTGACTTTCCTGCCCTAGAATACATTGTTGAAGACACACCTTTGGGAACCGCAGGATGCCTTTCCGGAAAAGGCCACGAATTCAATGAGCCCGTTTGGATTGTGTATGCCGATGTTTTTATGGATTTGGATTTATCCAGAATTTGGCACTCCCACCTCCTCAATCAGGCTTCAATGACCTTGGTTGTACACCCCAATGACCACCCCCAGGATTCCGATTTGGTAGAAACCGACGCCCAAAATAAGGTCGTTCAATTTCACCCAAAGCCCCGAATCGGAAAGCCTTGGTTGCCCAATCTGGTAAATGCAGGGTTGTATTTGATGAATCCCGAGCTGTTCAATGAAATTCCAAATATGCCTTGTGATTTTGGCCGTGATTTGATTCCAAAATGGGTAGAAAATTACCCCATTTTTGCCTACAGTACCCCTGAGTACATGAAGGACATGGGAACACCGGATCGGCTAAAAAAGGTAGAACACGATTTAACCCGCGGATTTACAAAGGCCAGAAACCTTCGAAACAGTCAGAAAGCATTTTTTTTAGACCGTGATGGAGTTATTAACGACGATACCCATTTCATTTCTAAAGCCGAAGATTTTCAACTTTTTCCTTTTACACCCCAAGCCATTTCCAAAATAAATACCTCCGGGTTTTTGTCTGTGGTGGTTACAAACCAGTCTGTGCTGGCTAGGAATATGACCACCGAAGCCGGTTTGAACCGCATTCACCATCGTATGGAAACCGAATTGGGAGAGCAGGGTGCCTATTTAGATGCCATCTATTTTTGTCCCCACCACCCCGATAAGGGCTTTCCAGAAGAAAACCCATCCCTAAAAATAGATTGCGATTGCCGCAAACCCAAACCCGGCATGCTGTTTCAAGCCGCAAAACGCTTCAATATTGACCTTAAATCCAGCTTTATGGTGGGCGATAACGAACGGGATATCCTTGCAGGCAAAAATGCCGGATGTACTACCGTTGGGGTGGCTACTGGCAAAGGCCTGAAATCCGGAAGCACTCAACCCGATTTGTTTTTTCAAACCTTGCTTGAAGCCGTTGAGTTCATTACAAATCCTCCTTTTCTACCCGATGTTTCTACCTTGTGCCAATTGATCTTAGACAAGGTCAATCAACCCCTTTCCTTTGTTCGAATTGGTGGAAATACAGGCAGTGGTAAATCCTCTCTTGCTGCTTTGATTAAACAAGAACTTGAAATTAAGCAACACCCTTGCCACCTTGTTCGTTTGGACGATTGGATTTTGCCTTCCAATCAACGCATCAATCAACCCCACAATTGGAAAACCTCATTTCAACTGGAAAAACTTCAATCAGACCTGCCCAAATTGATGAATGGCCTGCCGCTGTTAGCCCCGGGCTATGCCAGGCACCCCAACCACCAATTTAATCCCGTTGCTTACGGACCCTTTGAAAACGGGATTGTGCTTTTCGAGGGCATTCCTTCTTTCGCCCATGAATTGGATTCCTTGCCTTGGTCCCTCAGCCTTTTTATCGAGCAATCCGATGAATTGCTAAAACAACATGTTCTTCAATTGTACGCCTGGAAAGGTCTTAATCAAGATGCCGCGCTCCGGCTTTACCAAGAGCGTACCCCCACCGAATATCATCAAATCAATGCCTTGAAATCCAAAGCCGATATTTGCATTAAGCGCTCCTAAAAAACAACTAGGTGGTTACGTGTTATTTTTCTCTACCTTTGGACACCAAAACAATTCCATAAAGGAATGGAACTGAAGGTCAAAAAAGAAGGTAGTTTCGAGTATGTCGAAGATGGTCAGGGTCCGCCCTTGATTATCCTTCACGGACTCTTTGGGGCTTTGAGTAACTTTAAAGAGGTGGTTTCGCACTTCAGCAAAAATTACACCCTGGTTATTCCCATTATGCCGATTTATTCTTTGCCCACCTTAGATACCAATGTGAAGCGCCTTGGGGATTTTCTAGCTGAATTTATCGAGTTCAAAGGATATGATAACGTGTCGCTTCTGGGCAATTCCTTAGGCGGACATGTTGGCCTGATTTACACCGCCGCCCACTTAAATAAGGTGCAACGTTTAATTCTTACCGGGTCATCCGGTTTGTACGAAAACGCTTTTGGAGGCTCCTATCCTAAAAAATCCGACTATAATTTTATTAAATCAAGAGTCGAATATACCTTCTACGACCCCGCTACAGCAAGCAAAGAATTGGTGGACGAAGTTTTTGAAATTGTCAACAACAAGCTCAAAGCCATTCGAATTATTTCCCTTGCAAAATCTGCCATTCGGCACAATATGGCCAACGAATTGCCTAAAATGAACCTTCCGGTTTGCTTGATTTGGGGAAAAAACGACCACATTACTCCCCCTGAAGTGGCCAATGAGTTTCATGCTCTGCTGCCAAATAGCACTTTATACTGGGTCGAAAATTGCGGACATGCCCCCATGATGGAAAGGCCCTTAGAATTTAATTCCCTATTGCAAGGTTGGCTTGAATCAACCCAAACTGCATAATGGGGAATAGAACCGTTGAATTTATTGCTTCTTCCGCAAAGGTATCTCAATGCCCTACCACCGGGCTTCCTGAATACGCTTTCATCGGACGTTCCAATGTGGGTAAATCTTCCTTGCTGAATTTGCTGGCCGGTGGAAAAGGTCCGGCAAAAACCTCATCAACCCCCGGAAAAACCCGACTAATCAATCACTTTTTGGTGGACAACCGCTTTTATTTGGTGGATTTGCCCGGCTATGGTTTTGCAAAGGTCAGCAAAAGCATGCGCCGCGATTTTGACCAACTTATCCATGGTTATCTGGCAAAAACCCAAACCCTTCTTGCTGCCTTAGTCTTAATTGATTGCCGACTGCCTCTTCAAAAACTGGACCGCGATATGCTTCTTTGGCTCGGAAAAAACAACATCCCTTGTGCCATCGTTTACACCAAAATTGACAAACTCTCAAAACTACAGGGACAACGCCAAATTCAAAACATTCAAACTGAACTGAAAAAGGATTGGGAGCTGTTACCACCTGAATTCATGACAAGTTCGCTAAAAAAAACCGGCCAGGATACCCTTTGGGAATGGATGGAAACCCACATTCCTTAAGGCCTGAATTCAGCTCTGTGCCCTTAATTCTAAAATGGTTTGCCTGGGATTCACCGAACCGAAAACACTGCTTCCCGCAACCAAAACCGTAGCCCCGGCCTCTACAACCGCTCCGGCATTCTCAAGCCCTATTCCGCCGTCCACTTCAATATGAATACTCGAAAAACCCGCATCGTCAATCATTTTTCGCGTTTCTGAAATCCGCTCTATTGATTCCGGTATAAATTGCTGGCCTCCAAATCCCGGGTTTACACTCATTATCAATATCAGGTCGGTTGACGATAAAATACTGCGCAATCCCTTCACCGGAGTATGCGGATTTATTGCCACACCTGCCTTTTTGCCCTGATCGCGAATTTGTTGCAGGGTTCTATGCAAATGCCTGCAAGCTTCCCAATGCACGGTAATTACATCTGAACCTGCCTGTGCAAATCGCTCAACGTACAATTCAGGCTGTTCTATCATTAAATGCACATCTAAAATCTTCCGGCTCTGCCGTCGCACGGCCTCTATGACCGGAAAACCAAAGGAAATGTTCGGAACAAACCGCCCGTCCATAACATCCAAATGCAACCATTCCGCTTCACTCGATTCAAGCATTGCAACCTCAGCATCCAATTTACCAAAGTTGGCCGAAAGCAGCGAAGGAGCAACAATGGGCGTTTTCATGCCCGAAAGGTACTACTTTGTTATAAATAGGCCCGCAGTGCCTCTATATTTGAACATTGTTTTATGCGCCGAATTCCAAATTCTTTCAACTGCCTGACTCGCTCTCTGGTTATATTCAAACGATAACTAATTTCCTCTAAATTCATTGGGTGCCCCCCCCTTAAACCAAAAAACATTTCGATGATCTCACGCTCCCGCTCGTTTAATGCTTTCAACCCCTGAATCAATTCTATTTTTAATCCAACATCCACCAAGGTCTCGTCAGGTCGGGCTATGTTGAAATCCGAATACACATCCAAAAAACTACCGTCCTCTCCCTCCTGCAGGGGCGCATCCACCGAAAGATGGCGCGATGGAGCATTCAAAGCCTCAATTACTGCCTTGGTTGTCATGTTCATTGCATCGGCCAATTCTTCTACCGTTGGCTCACGGCCATACAATTGCTCCAATTCCCCTGAAATTCGAAACGCCCTTTGGGCTGCACCAATCCGGTTCGAGGGCAACCGAACCAAACGGGCATTCTCTGCCAACGATGCCAAAATCGACTGCCGTATCCACCAAACCGCGTACGAAATAAACTTAAATCCCCGCTTTTCATCAAACCGCTGTGCGGCCTTTATCAAACCCAAATTTCCTTCGTTAATCAAATCAGGCAAAGCCATTCCCTGATTCTGATACTGCTTGGCCACCGACACTACAAAACGCAAATTTGCACTTACCAATCGTTTTAATGCCTCATTGTCTCCTTCTTTTATTCTTCGCGCCAAATCAACCTCTTCTTCCATAGAAATCAATTCTTCTTTGCTAATCTCGGTTAAGTATTTGTCCAGCGAGGGATCCTCCCGGTTGGTAACCTGCTTGGTAATTTTTAATTGCCTCATCCGTTTATTTTTTTCTCCTTCTTGCTATTACGATTAATGCCCCTGCCGGGTTGCATACCCCCCGATTCAATCTGTTTAATTTTGTTAAATGAACTGCCTGCTTTCCATACTCTTTCCTTTTTTCCTTAATGTTCTTTTTCTAACCCCCTTTACTCTAATTTTGCTTCATGAAGTATTGCCTGATTCGCGAACGCAAATCTCCGCCCGATTTACGGTGTCCCTTAAACCCTGAGCAGGCATCGGCCTTCGCCCAAAGCAGCCCCAACATTTCCATTTGGGCTGAACCTTCCCCTTACCGCTGTTTTTCAGATGCTCAATTTCTAAGCCGGGGCATTGAGCTTGTTGAAAACAATTCCGCCCAAATTTACCTAGGTATCAAGGAGGTTCCCCCCCTGGACCTGATTCCAAATTCCACCTATTTCTTTTTTTCCCATACCATTAAACGCCAAGCCCACAACCTAAAACTTCTGCAAGAGGTTTTAAAACGCAATATCCGCCTGATTGATTACGAATGCATACGCGATTCCCAAGGTCAACGCCTTATTGGTTTCGGATTTTATGCCGGAGTTGTGGGGGCCTACAATACCCTGCGAACCTTTTCGCTTAAAACCCTTCAGCAGCCACTGCCACATACCAACAAGCTGAAAAGCCAAACTGAAATGGACCTTGCACTGCAAACTTGGTCTGTCTCCGATGTACGCCTTTTGCTCACCGGTAAAGGTCGGGTGGCTCAAGGGGCACTTTCTATTCTTAATAAATTGAATTTCAAAGAGATAGACGCTTATTCGCCCTTTCCTGAAACAGGCCGTTGGTTCAAAAACATTGATTACGACCAATACAACGTTCGAATTCAAGACGGTGGCTTCGATGCAGCCGAGTTTTTTGCTCAGCCACAGCTATACAAGTCTCATTTTCAGGCCTTTATACACAATGCTCAAATCATTGTTGCCGGACATTTTTGGTCTTCCATTTCCCCGCGTTTTTTGAGCCCTGAACAGCTTGGCAGGACTCAAGTTCAAGTTGTGGGCGACATCAGTTGCGATATCCAGGGGCCTTTGCCCTGTACTTTGCGGGCTTCTACCTTAAAAAATCCGGCCTACGGCTGGCATAAAAAAACATTTCAAGAAACAGATTTGCATGATCCCCTGGCCATCGCTGTCATGGCGGTTGACAATCTGCCGGCGGCTTTGCCGGCAGATGCCTCTACTCATTTTGGTTCTGAATTGCTTCCCCTGCTTCAACAATTTGATAATCAGCCAGATGCATTTGTTTTTGAGCAGGCTACCATTGCTCAACATGGCCGGCTTATGCCCAAGTTTGCCTATTTGCAAGCTTGGGTAGATGGGGTGGAGTAGGGCGGCTGCGGGCTATCGCAGGTAGTCCTCGGTGCTCGGCCGTGCTGTCAGCGGGCTTCGGGTAGCTCCCAAGGTCGCTCCCTCAGCCTCGCGCCAGCATGGCCTTGCCCCTGTGGGCTACCTTGCTCTATCCCTGCCGCTCTGAATCCGTTAACCTGTTTTGAAACAAAAATCCCCTCAAAACCTTAAGCCAAAAGGACGCCCTTCATTTAAAGCTATTTTTGGATTTAAACTAAACATTTTGATTGTCTTTGGGTTATACCAATATGACGCCTAAGCCCACTTCGTTTTTTTTGCCCCTATTTCCTTTGAATGCAGTGGTCTTTCCCAAAGAGAAATTCAACCTGCACATCTTTGAGCCAAGGTATAAAGAGTTGATTCATCACATTAAAAATGAAGATGGCCGTTTCGGTTTGGTACCTGTAATAAATGGCATCCCCTCTGAATGGGCTACCATTTTAAAATTGAACGCCATAGAAACAATCTATTCCGACGGGTCTATGGACATAAAAACCATTGGTCAACATTGTGTCCGCATTCTTGAGTTTTTTAAGATGGCTCCCAATGCACTTTGGCCCGCAGGAATCGTTACCGAAAACCACGAATTGCACACATTTCATAGTCAGGCTGAAGCCGACCCCACCGTATGGAATGATTTTAAGGATAGCCTAATTAAATTGGCTCATATTTTAAAAATCCCGGAGCGCTTTGTCCCTGAAAGCAATTATTTTGCATCCTTCCAGGTGGCTCATTATTTGAATTTACCTATCGAGCGGGAGTTTAAACTGCTGACTTTGCCCAGCGAAACAGTTCGGCAAACGGAAATTTTAAGCCATTTGCGTGAATTTCTTCCTAATTTGGTCTTCCGAGAAGAAATTAGAAAACGCGTCGCTCTGAATGGTCACTTCAAACACATCCCTCCTTCTGAATGGTAAATCCATTCTAACAGCTTTTTTTCTGTATTTGGGTTTTTCAATCCATGCCCAATCCGATACGCTGCAGGTTCGGCTTGATTTAAATCGGGTTGAAAACGATAAAATTTGGGTACACATTCATTGGGCCCAAAAACCTTCCCGGCCTGTTGTTTTTCGATTGCCCCGCATGGTTCCCGGAACCTATGCCGTTTACGATTTTGGCCGCTTTGTTGATTCTTTGTTCTACTGGATTGCAGGGCAACGTTATTTTTTAGAACCTGCCGACCGGAATTCCTGGAACATTCCTGCCAATACAGATTCGCTGGAGTATGGTGTTCAAGATAGTTTTGATGACGACAACTATTTGAACCGGGTTTTTGAACCTGCCGGTACTTCCTTTGAGTCCGGAAAAGTTTTTCTGTTGAACACCCATGGAATTGTTGGTTATCTGGCAGGAAAAGAAAGCAACCTGCCATATTCTCTTCAGGTTAATTTGCCCGGGAACTTTAGTTTAAGCAGCGGTACCGATATTCAACTGCACGAAAATACGGCCATTCTGAAATACAGGAATTACCATCAGCTGATAGACCAACCCATTTTGGCGGGTCCGCTTGACAAAATAAACCTAAAGGTTGGAAATTGTGAAATTGAAATTGCCGTTTACCACGAAAAGAAACAAATCTCGGCCCAAGAAATAAAAGTTGTGCTGCAACCCCTGATGAATGGGATTCATGAATATTTGGGTGGGCACCTGCCGGTGAACAAATACAGTTTTTTGTTTTACATATCAAACGAATTGCGGCCCTCGGCAGGAGCATTGGAACACGGTACCTCTTCGGTGTATTTTCTACCCTTGATTACCCGGGAGTATTTGTTGAACATGATTCGAGATGTAGCCTCCCATGAATTTTTTCATATTCTTACCCCATTAAACCTGCATTCAGAGCAAATTCATTATTTCGATTACCACAATCCCGGCATGTCCAGGCATTTGTGGTTGTACGAAGGCGCCACCGAATACACCAGTGCCTTGGTTCAGGTTCGAGCCGGAATTATGGAACCCGATGTTTTTTTAGATTGGATTGCTGAAAAAATTAGAGGGGCCGCCCTTTATGGCGACAACCTTTCATTCACCGAACTTTCATTAAACTGCCTTGGAAAAACAAAGGCCCAATACGGCAACGTGTACCAGAAAGGTGCTTTATTGAGTTTGGGATTGGATTTATGGCTTCGGCAGATGGATCCAAAATTTGGTTTTCCGGAACTAATGCAGGAATTCATGCAGCGCTATGGGGTTGACAGGCCTTTTGTAGATTCAACCTTAATTTCTGAAATATTGACCATGCATCCCGGTGGCACATTGTCTGCTTTTTTTAGTCAACATATAGAGGGAAACGAGCCTTTTGGGGTGTACACTACTGCCGGGTTGCCGGCCAACGGAGCTCATTTAAAGGCTGCATTGGCTTTAGCGGGAATTTCGTATCAAAACAACGACACCTTATTGTGTTTCGACCCCGGCTTTTTGCCTGAGGAGCTTGGCTGGAATGGCCGTGAGCAAAAGGCCTATATTTCAAGCAAGCTTTTTTTGACCAAAAAGGGAAGAAAAGCCGGTCTGCGCATGGGCGACTGCATTTTATCGGTTGGAGGCATTCCAATTCAATCGGATGCTGACTTAAAGAAACTGCCTATGGCCTTGTGTGAATTGCAGTCAAACACAGAGATAGAGCTGAGAATTGCCCGGATTAAAAAAGCGGGCTTGAAAGAAAGGCGTATTTTTTTGCCGAATACCCGGCATGCTTGGGAAAGTGGGCTTGAATTAAAATGGATAGAGAATCAAAGCCAAGAACAAAAACAGATAAAATCACAATGGCTAAATCAACCTTAACGGAATTATCGGCATGTGTTGCCGAATTTCACGATGCATTTAAGATTGGAAACAACACAAAACCAAACCGGCTTGGTTCAGATGAGCAGGTGTTGCGCTATTCGCTGATGCGTGAGGAGAACGAAGAATATCTGGAAGCAGCCCGGCAGGGAAATTTGGTTGAAATTGCGGATGCCTTGGGTGATCAGTTGTACATATTGTTGGGAACGGCATTGAGGCATGGATTGATGGATAAAATGGAGGCGGTTTTTTTGGAAATTCACAGGTCAAACATGTCGAAGCTGGATTCCGATGGCAATCCTATTTTTCGGGAGGATGGCAAAGTATTGAAAGGCGAAGGGTATTTTCGGCCCAATATAGCGGCCTATTTTACAGCGGAAGAGTTAAGGTTTTGAGGATTGCGGTAGGGATTGAACCGGGTAGCCCGCAAAGGACTGGGGCTTGCGTGCGCGTGGCAGGCAGGGCGACCTTGGGAGCCACTGCCTGGCCGCTGCACGCTTGCCCCAGGACTGCGGACTACCGGTGAAAGCCCGGCAACCGCCCAAACAACTTCTTATTTTTTTTGCAGGATGATGCGTTCAATTTTTCTGAAATTGCCTTTGAACAGGGCCAAATAATACATTCCGGAGGGCAAATGACCGATGTCGGGGCGGAAATCGCTGCCGCGCTCGATGTTCCAGGTTTGCACAACCCGACCGCCCAGATCGAGTAGATACAGGGTGCTGCCCTGAAGGTTGCCGCCGTCTAAGCGCAATTGAAATGGCCCGTTTGTGGGATTTGGGAATACGGTAAGGCGTAGGCCTTCGGGATTGTCGGTGTTGGGCTGGTCTTGCAGTTGCTCGAACCATTTTTCAACATAGCGAACTTGATTGCTGTCAATGCCGGGGTTTTGGGGATTGTTGCAATTTGGCATCCATGTAAATCGGAAAATAATGTCGGCCAACAGGGCATTTAATTTTTGAACGTTGAGCGAAGCGGCGAGGGGAGTGCTGTGGCTGCCGCCCACCTTGCTGTCGTCGGTTAAGCTGGTGTAGGTGCCGTTGGTGGCCAGTGCAATGGAGCGCATCAGGTATTCGGCGCTGCCGTCCATGCCGCTGCAAGCCAATGTAATGATGCGAATGCCCCGGGCGGCGGCTTCGGCGGTAAGGGTTTGCATGCGGATTTTTACCAGTTCATCTTGGTGGGGTGGGGCATCCAGGGCAATGAAAAGAATGCGGGTGCGTGCTTCGGGGTTCCAGCTTAGCCTGTGCAGAGCCACTTCGAGGGCGTCGTCCACGGCTTCGGGGAAATCGCCGCCGCCGCCTGCTGCCTGGTTGCTGAGGAAGGTTCGGGCGGCAGAGCCTTTGGCAAAATCCTGAAAGCGGGTCAGGTATTCGTCGCCGTGGTCGCGGTACACTACAGCGGCAGTTCTGAATTCAAGGTTTGAATTTCGGTCGATGGATTTCTGAATAACGTCGTCCAGTTCTGTTTTCAGGTAGTTCAGTTCATCGCCCATAGAACCTGTTGCATCCACCAGAAAGGCAACATCTACCTGGTTTGAATTGGTGCAGGGGAGGTTCAGGTAAAGTTCAAACTGGCGGGTTCTCCAGCCCTCGGCCGGGGCCTCGAAGCTGCGGCGGGTTTGGTTGCCGGGTTTTCCGGCCACGATGGTCCATTTTCCTTTCAGTTGAGCCGAATCGCGGAAAACATGGGCCCATAATTCGGCATGTCCCTGGTTGTCGGTTAGGGCACTCCAAATTAAATTGCCTGAGGGGCCAATCAGGTCAACGGGAACGTTTGCCAGGGGTTGGCCTTCGCTGCCCTGAAGATAAACGGCAGAACGGAAGCGGGGAAAAAGGCTCCAGGCTTTTCCGCCGGACAATAGGGTAGGAAGGGCGCTTTTTTCCCAGAAACTCCATTGAAGGAAATCGTTTACCTCGCCTGCGGTAAGTGTTCCGGCCCCCGGGGAAACAGGGCTTGAGCCTGTTGTGGGAACGGAGCCACTGCGCGATTCCATTAAATCTGATTCCATGGACATGGGGCTGGCCTCGTAAGCGACCGAACGGCGGGCTTCCATTCTGTATTTTGCCGCCGATTTTCGTTTTAGGGATTCGCTGCTCAAAGTAACTTTATCGTTGTCGCTGTTGGAATTAATTGGTAGGCCGGGGTGGGGTTGAGCAAAAAAACCGGGTTTTAAATCGAGGGTATGCAATTTGGGGTTGCTGTCAACGCTTAGGAACCAGCGTCCGAAGGCTTGCAAGCCTTCGCTTTGGATGTCGAGTCGGTAGATTCCGGGAGATAAATTAATCCAAAGGGTATCTTTGGGAAGGCGTTGTCCTCCAAAAACCAGGCTGTCGTTGAGGTAAAGGTGAAACAAATGGGCTTGGTCGGCAATTTGTGGACTTGCATTGGTGCTGAAAACGATGCCTGAAAGGGGTAGGCAATTTTGGATGTTTTCATTCCTGCGAGGGCCCAAAGAGTGGCAAGGCAGGCAAGGGAAAGAAAGATGATTTTTTTCATGGTTTATTATTTTTGATATCCGGTTATACTTGGCAGATTCAAATAGGTTCATTTGGGGGGTGAATTTTTTTTTTGAGCCAAAAGAAAAGCATTCAAAACCGAGATGAAATTGAGCGAAGTTTTGGAAAGAAACAGGAAGAAAAGGGAATTTAAACCAAAGGGTTTAAAAACGGAAATTGGGTCAAAGAAAATCAATGTCGTCTCGAACGGGGACCTTCATTAAAACATCGATGGCTTCGCGGGCGGGGAAATTGTCGTAGAGGACCTTATAGACCATTTTGGTAATGGGGGCTTTCAGGCCGTTTGCTTCGAGGATTTTGAAAACGACGCGGGTGGTTTCAACGCCTTCGGCAGTTTCTTCCATGTGGTTTTTAATTTCTTCCAGGGATTTTCCTTTAGAGAGCAACAGGCCGACGGTAAAGTTTCGGCTGTTGATGCTGCTGCAGGTAGCCATTAAATCGCCCAGGCCGGCAACTCCGAGGAAACTTGCCAGAGTGCCGCCCAAATGCCGACCGATGTGGATCATTTCGACCATAGCTCGGTTGATGAGCAGGGCTTTGGCGTTTTCGCCGAGTTCAAAGCCATGCAGGGCACCGGCGGCGATGGCCATGATGTTTTTGAGTACACCGGCCAATTCAATTCCGCGCAGGTCTTCGGCCACCAAGACCTGAAATCGGTGGCTGCGCAGAAGACTAGGGATGCGATCTAAGACATCTTGGTTTTGAGAGGCAACGACGGTGGCTGCGGGTTTGCCTTCGGCGATTTCACGGGCAAGATTTGGGCCGGCCAAGCAACCGATTTTGTTTAAGCCGGTAAGGCTGTGAATCAGTTCGCTCATGGTACGAACTCCCGGACCTGGATAATTTGCATCCAATCCTTTTACACCATGAACCAAATAATGGTTTTCGGTTAAGAAGGGGGCGAAGCGCTGCAGGACTTCGGCCATGTTTTGGCTTGGAACAACGGGGAACAAGGCCGTGGCCTTGCATAATTCCTGAGGAATATCGGTCAAAAAAATGTTTGGATTCAATGCTTGTCCGGCGCAGATTCCGGTACTACGTGCTTCATGCAGAGCCTTAGGCCTGCGAATAAAAAGGGTGGTGGGTTGATTTTCTACCAGCAGATTGGCAATGGCTGTACCAAAGCTTCCACCACCAATTACGCCGGCAACAGGGTTCATAGGTTCAAAAGTACTAAAAACCAAGGCCTGAGCAACAGAAGTGGTAAGGTGATAAAAATTGCTGTATGGGTTTGGTTTTGGGAATTACCTAAGGAAAAGCAGTTCCCTGTATTTGGGTAGGGGCCAATCGGCGTCGTCGATCATTAATTCCAGTTTGTCGACGTGGTAGCGGATTTGGTTTAGGAAAGGACGAACATGGTGGCAATAGGCTTTGGCTTTTTCCGGGGTATTTTCAAGGGCGTTGGCGGATTTTCGAGCTTCGGTCATTTCTTCCACCAGGGATTGAACTTGTTGGATGTGCCGGGACATTTCGCGGATGTAGGTCAAGGAATTTTGTTCGGACATACCGAGGCTTTGCAGACCTTGTTGGTGTTGAACCAGGAGGTGTTGGTACTTAATGGCGGTAGGAATCACGTGGTTTCTGGCAAGATCGCCGGCGATTCGAGCTTCAATTTGAATTTTCAAAATGTATTCTTCGAGCAGAATCAGGGTTCTGGCTTCCAATTCTTCGGCAGAAAAGATACCGAGTTTTCCGAACAGGGATATGGCTTTTTTGCTGAGCAAGGCATCGAGGGCTTCGGGGGTGGTGGGTGTATTTGGTAGATTTCTTACTTCGGCTTCTTTTTTCCAGGCATCTGCGTAATTGTCGCCTTCAAAAAGAATTGCTTTAGAATCATTGAGCATAGAGCGCAGCAGTTTCAGAACTACCTCTTCGCGTTTAAGGCCTTGTTGCAATTGTTTTTGAGCGGCATCGGCAAAATCGTTTAGAACTTCGGCTACGGCGGCATTCAGGGTAGTCATGGGGTCAGAGCAAATGCCCAGAGAGCCAACGGCTCTGAATTCAAATTTATTTCCTGTAAAAGCAAAGGGCGAGGTTCGGTTTCGGTCGGTGTTGTCGAGAAGGATTTCGGGCAATTTTGAGATTCCAAGTTTCAGGTAGACGTTGTCGCCTTTTTGCACGTTTAGTTCGGTATTTTTTTCGAGTTCCGATAAAAAGCGGGTTAATTCCTGGCCTAAGAAGACGCTCATAATGGCGGGCGGGGCTTCGTGAGCACCAAGGCGCAGGTCGTTGGAGGCCGAGGCGATGCTGGCCCGGAGCAAATCGGCATGCCGATGCACGGCTTGAATGGTGCAGACCAAAAAAGTGAGGAATTGCAGGTTTTCTTTGGGTTTTGAGGAAGGGGACAGCAGGTTTTTGCCTTGGTCGGTAATCAGGGACCAGTTGTTGTGTTTTCCGCTGCCGTTGATGCCTTTGAATGGTTTTTCGTGGAAAAGGACCTTAAAATTGTGTTTTTCGGCCAGGCGTTCCATGATGTCCATGAGCAGCATGTTGTGGTCGATGGCCAGGTTGGCCTCTTCAAATTGAGGGGCAACTTCGAATTGGCCGGGTGCCACCTCGTTGTGGCGAGTGCGTACAGGAATACCCAGTCGGTGGGCTTCGGTTTCAAATTCCACCATAAAGTTGGTAACCCGGCGGGGGATGCTGCCGAAATAGTGGTCGGAGAGTTGTTGGCCCCGTGCCGGGGAATGTCCGAATACGGTTCTTCCGCACATAACAAGGTCGGGACGGGCCAGGAAGAGGTGTCGGTCAATCAAAAAGTATTCTTGTTCGATTCCCAGACTGGGTTTAACGGAGCTAACTTGTCGGTCAAAAATTTGGCAAACGCGGGTAGCTGCTTTGCCTATGGCTTCAACGGCCTTGAGGAGAGGAGCTTTGTGGTCGAGTGCTTGTCCGGTGTATGCAACAAAAACGGTGGGAATGCACAGGGTTTTGGCCAAGGCGGTTTCGTAGATAAATGCGGGGCTGGTAGGGTCCCAAGCGGTGTAGCCACGGGCTTCGAAGGTAGAACGAATTCCACCGCTGGGAAAGGAAGAGGCATCGGGTTCTTGTTGAACCAAGGCGGTACCCCGAAATGTTTCAATGGGTTTGTCGCCTTTTAGTTCAAAAAAGGTATCGTGTTTTTCGGCGGTGGTACCGCGCAGGGGGTGAAACCAGTGGGTAAAGTGGGTAGCGCCATGGCTCATGGCCCAATTTCTCATTCCGGTGGCAGCGGCCTCGGCAAGTTCGGCGTCCATTTTAGTGCCTTCGTGGATGCATTTGAGCATTTGTTTGGCGTGAGGGGGCGAAAGCCATTTTAGAAGGGTGGCATCGTTGAAGACCAGTTCGGCAAAATATTCAGAGATGGGGGCCTTAGGCCTTGCGTAGGGCTCAAATTTGTGTTGAGCTATGGCATGAACAGCAGAAAAACGTGGATTTGTCATTTTACCCTTAAAATTTAGGGTTAAAAGTATAGAATTGCTTTGTTTTTTTAAAATTTTCTACAAAAAATAAGGGTGTTATAGGAAAATTGACGAATTTTTGGTTGGAGTAGGGAAAAAACCCATGAAATAGGAGAAGGCCGATGGGTTGTGCCAAGGGAGTGGGGCATTGAGCTGGCCTGCGGCAGGGATTGAGCCGGCAAGCCCGCAAAGCAGGGCGGCCTGTGCCCGCGAGCTGCGGAGGCGACTTTAGGAGCCCCCGCAAAGCCGCTGGGCACACGCCGAACTGCTGCGGACTGCCGGTGAAAGCCCGCGGCCGCCCCCTAAAAAAATCTTCATTGAAATAATTTGGATTTGCAGTAAAGGAGGAGCAAAAAAAAACCCGGCTGGATGGACCGGGCTATAAAAAATTTAATGGTAGCGAGGACGGGAGTTGAACCCGTGACCTCAGGGTTATGAATCCTGCGCTCTAACCAACTGAGCTACCTCGCCAAAAAGGAGTGCAAATATAGGGAACGCAAATTGGTTTTCAAAAGGGGCTTGATTCCTGACGTTTTAATGACTTGTTTTGAAATATGCAAGCGAATGCAGGCCGGCAATCTTTTGAAATTGAGCAATTGAAGGCGAATTATTTTGGAAAAGTGCCCGGGGAAAACCGATTAAAAGCAAATGCCAATGTGCCGGAAGGGGTTTGGATGGTTGATAAATTACTATCTTGTAAATTGTTAAAAACAAATTTGCCTTGAATTCTACTTTAGAGCTTGAATATTTGGTTCGGTCGAGCCCCAAGATATTGTTTAAGTTTTTAAGCAATGCGGAATCGTTGCAGGAATGGTTTGCGGAGGAGGTAAAAAAAGATCAAAATGTATTTTCATTTGTTTGGGATGGGGAGGAAGAGCAAGCGGAGCTTCGGGAATGCAAAGATGCGGAGCAGATTCGTTTTCAGTGGATTAGCGGAGAGCGTTCGGGATCTAATTTTGGTTTTCGGATAGAAAAAGATGATTTGACCGGAGGTGTGGCATTGTGGATCAGCGATGAGGTGCCGGATGGGAAGGTGGAGGAGTACACCCAAATATGGAATGTGCAAATTGAAGCCTTGATGAAGGTACTGGGCTCCTGATTGCCTACCTTTACAGCATAGCTATTGCATGAAACGTTTAGGAGTACTGTTGCTGCGCATGTATATGGGTCCGTTTTTCATGACCTTTTTTATTGCGTTGTTTGTGTTGGTGATGCAGTTTTTGTGGAAGTATATAGATGATTTGGCAGGAAAGGGTTTGGAATGGCAAGTACTTTTTCAGTTGTTGTTTTATGCGAGTGCCACGTTGGTTCCCTTGGCACTGCCTTTGGCGGTGTTGTTGTCGTCTATAATGACCATGGGGCAGTTGGGAGAGAATCTGGAGTTGGTTGCGGCGAAGTCGTCGGGGATTTCGCTGTTAAGGTTGCTACGTCCGTTGGTGGTGTTTATAGTGATTGTGGGTTTAGCTGCGTTTTTATTTAGCAATTACCTGATGCCGGTTGCCAATTTCAAGGCCAAAAATCTATTGTCGGCGATTCGTTCAACCCAGCCCACCCTGGAATTGCAGGAGGGGGTATTTTATCAGGGTTTGTCGGGGGTTTCAGTGTTTGTGGGGAAAAAGGATCCGGATGGAAAAACCATTTACAATGTAATGGTGTACAACCACAGTCAGGGCGGTTCCGGAGCTTCCAGATTAACCTTAGCAAAAAAGGGAAGGATATATCCAACCAGCGATGAAACCTATTTGGTTTTAGAGTTAAACGATGGGATTCGCTATGATGATTCCGATTTTTACTTGCATCAATACGGAAAACTGCGTCTTTTCACTGAATCTTTTAAAAATCAACAGTTGTGGATTGATATGTCGTCTTTTATGGTGGATACCAAATCAAACCGGGATTATTTAAAGCAATCGTATTCCATGATGAATGTGGTGCAATTGCAGGAGATGTACCGAAGCATTCGGAGCGATTTAAAAAGCCAACAGCTTTATGAGGCAAACCAGCAAATAAATAGGATGTTGGGGAATGAATTTGGTGTGGGCCGAGGTTCAATGGAGGGGATTGGGTTGCCAAAAAATCAGGTTTCAGCCACAACGGAATTGACCAGTTCTGTTGCGGAAATAGATCTTCAACGAGAATCGGCGTTGTCTGTTTTTTCAAAACCCGAATATAGAGGGGTGATGGCCGAGGTAAAAAATCAATGGGCAAATTTTAAGCAGCAGGCCGAACAACGGATAGAGAATGCGGAGTCCACCGAGAAGAATTTGGTAATAAATCGGGTGGAATGGCACCGCAAGTTTACATTGTCATTTGCCTGTGTGGTGTTCTTTTTTATTGGGGCACCCTTGGGGGCCATCATACGAAAGGGGGGCTTGGGATTGCCTTTAATTCTATGCATACTTATTTTTATTGGGTATTATGTGTTTTCAACTTTAACAGAGAAATCGGCAAAAAACATGAATTTGGATGTATTTTGGGGAATGTGGTTGAGCAGTTTAGTATTGTTGCCATTGGGATTGTTTTTGACCTTAAAGGTTTCGACCGAAAGTGCTTGGTTTCGATGGGAAACGTATGTAAGATGGGTGCGGCGGGTTTAAAGGGCAAAGTGTTGCTAATTTGTTCGAAGCCACCTTTTCCTTCGTTGGATGGTGGTTGCAAGGCAACGGCATCGATGCTTTGGTTGTTGTCGGATTGTGAAATGGAGGTGGATGTATTGACCTTTTCAACCTACAAACATGGATTTTTTTTGGAGGCATTTCCGGCACCTTGGAATGGGGCTGATCGCTGTTGGGTATTGCCAATGGATACGCGTCCCAGGCTGTGGGATGTTTGGCCATTTTTGTTTTCAAGGTTGTCCTATCAGGTATTGCGTTTTAAGCGGTTTTCAAAAAGGGAACAAAAGCAGGTTCAACAGCGGGTAGGTTCAAATGCCTATGGGTTAGTGATTTGGGATGGTTTGTATTCCAGAGCCATTTATGGGGTTTTGGAATTTGCAGGCAGTCCAAAGCATGTGTTGCGGATACACAATATAGAACATCGGATAGAGCGATTTGCAAAAGTTCCGGCAATTTTTCGATTTCTTTTTCGGAGAGAAACAGAACGGTTAGCTGAATTTGAATTGGAGCAATGGGGGCAGGCAGATGAAATTTGGGCGATGACGGAGTTGGATTTAGGGGAGGTTACAAAGGCTGTTTCCAAGCGGGTTGAGCTTCTTCCTGTGCCCTTAAAAACAGAAAAGCGGGAATTGCCCGGGGGGGCGATTCGGTTTTTTCATATAGGTGCAATGGATTGGATGCCAAATCGGGAGGGCCTTGATTGGTTGTTGGAAAGGGTATGGCCATTGGTTGTGGAGGCGTGTCCGGAGGCTGAATTGCATTTGGCGGGGCGAGCGTTTCCGGAGGGCTATGCCGATGGAATAAAAGGGGTGGTAGTTCATGGAGAGGTGGAGGATGCGGAGGTATTTTCGTCCCAACATCATGTATTGGTGGTGCCGGTGCGGAGTGGTTCAGGAGTTCGAATAAAAACAGTTGAGGCCGGTTTGCAGGGGCGCATGGTGGTAAGTACTTTGGTTGGGGCAGATGGGCTTCCCCAATCGGTCAGGTCAAAATTACTGGAAGCATCTCAAGCTAAACCATTTGCAGCGGCGATGATATGGTGTTTTCGTCATACTGAGGAGCTTCCAACCAAGGTTTCGGAACTTCGGGAGGCCATGTTCGAGTTTGCGGGTTGGGATAGGGCAATTTGTACTTTAAAAAACGCATTGAACCCATGATTGCAACCTATCTAATCATGGGGTTGATTGCTTTGGTAAGTTTAATGGGGTTTTGGCTACCTTGGTTAAAAGAGGCAGGCTGTTTTTCACCATTCGAGACGGTTAAGCAGGGAAAGTGGTGGCAGTTGTTTAGTCATGGTTTTTTTCATGCTGACTTCATGCATTTGGCATTGAATCTTTGGGTTTTATTTTTAATGGGGCCGCCGGTGGAATCCTATTTAATGCGTGTTCAAGGCGAAATGGGGGTATATTCATTTTTGGCCTTGTTTGTTGGGGGACTGCTTTTTTCGTCTTTGTGGGCATTGGTAACCAAATCGAATCGTCCCAATTACCGCGAGTTGGGGGCATCGGGAGCGGTAAGTTCAATGTTGTTTGCATTTATAGTAATTCAACCCAACGAAAAGTTGTATTTTATTTTTTTACCCGTGGTAGGGATACCTGCTGTATTTTTTGGTTTGGCGTATTTGGGTTATTCTGCATGGATGTCCAGGCGAAATTCAGATGGAATAGCCCACGATGCCCATTTTACCGGAGCGCTTTTTGGAATTGGGTATATGTTGATTGTAAGGCCGGGACTTGGATTGTACTTAATTGAATTGGTGGGCTATTATATTGGAATATGAGTGAACTAATTTGGTTTGAAGGAAGTTGGACAAAGACCGGATCAATTCCTGTTTCGGCATTTAAGCGTGCATGGGCTTATGGGGAATTGATTTTTGAGACATTTCGTTCGGATTCCGGGAATATTCCTTTTTTAACAAGGCATGTAGCCCGGATTGAGCAATCGTTGGAGTTTATGGATTCGGCGGTTGTACCGGGGAATTTGGCGGAATTGTTTCAAAGTTGGTCGGTACAGGCGCATGAGCAGATGAAAGAGCGGCATTTGGCAGTAAGGGTAAACGCTTATCGAGCAGGTTTCGGACTGTTTGATGGGTCAAGCGAATGGTCATTTTTTGTAATGCCTAGGGCTATAGAATCGGCAGAATGTATGAGTTCAAAGCCCATTCAATTGGAGTTATTGCCTTATAAAGATGGGCTTTTTCCGGGGCGTGGGGGGATGAAAACATCGAATTATTTGCCTTATTTAAGGGGGTTGAACGCTGATTCAAACAGGGAAGTAGTATTGTTAGGAGCAGAGGGACAGCTTTTGGATGGGATGAGGAGCCATTTGGTGTTTTTAATGAAATCGGGCGAATACGTCAGTGTGAACGAAGAGCATGGCATGTTGAGAAGTTTAGCTAGGCAGCGGAGTTTGGATTGGTTTGGGGAAAAAGGCATAATTGGGATTGGGGGGCGAATTTATCAATGGGAGTTGCCTCAGGTTCGTTCTGCATGGGCGGGGAATGCTGTTTGGGGGTATAGGCCGGTTTCGGGGATAGGGGAAATAATAATGGAAAAGCGAGAATTGATGCCTGTTGGGGAGTTTTGGAATTGGGATTAGAGGAATTCCGGGAAAAGGGAAAGGGCTTTGATTGAAGGGAGGTAGGGATTCCTTTGTTTTCAGGTTGGGTATTTATGTTCCCAGATTTTGGGGCGACTGATATTTGACAGGAAATCCAAGTTTGTTGGCCAACCCGGATTTTTTTTAATGGAGTCTATTTTCAGGAGAGCAGCCAGGGAAATGGCGTCGGTAATGATGCCATTTTTTGCCCATTCTATGGCTTGGTCGATGTGGCAGTGGTGAAGGCGGAGTTGTTCGGTTTCTTCGGGGATGGCTGTACCTTGTTCAAGTTGAGTGGCAATAAAAACCGTAGCGTGTTCATTGGTTACAGAATTGCTGGTGTGCAAATCGAGTAAATAATGAAATTTAGAGGCGCTTAGGCCTGTTTCTTCGGCGAGTTCTCTTTGGGCGCCAAGGAGAAGGGATTCACCGATTGGGCAACCGCCTTCGATGATTTCCCAGGAATAGGAATTAAGGGGGTATCGGTATTGTCCTACCAGGTAGGTAAAACCTTGATGGTCGATGGGAACGATGCCCACGGCCACATTTTTAAAAGAAACGACGCCGTAGATACCGGGGTTTCCGGCGGGATTTAAGACTTGGTATTCATCGACTTGAATCCAGGGATTGGAATAAATGAGTTTTGAATTCTGGGTTACCCAGGGGTTGGATTCCTCTTTATTTTTTCCCTTTGTCATTGGTTTGAGCACCTTCCGATTTGCTGATGGCATCGCGCATTTGGGTATCGCTTTGCAGGTTTTGCATGCGGTAATAATCCATAACGCCCAGATTTCCTGAGCGGAAGGCATCGGCAAGGGCTCTTGGCACCTCGGCTTCGGCCTCAATTACTTTAGCCCGTGCTTCTTGAGCGGCGGCTTTCATTTCTTGTTCAAGGGCGATGGCCATGGCGCGGCGTTCTTCGGCTTTAGCCTGGGCGATGTTTTTATCGGCTTCTGCTTGGTCCATTTGCAATTGAGCTCCGATGTTTTTACCCACATCGATATCGGCGATATCGATAGACAGGATTTCAAAGGCGGTACCTGCATCCAGGCTTCGTGCGAGTACGGTTTTAGAAATTCGGTCGGGGTTTTCAAGAACCTCTTTGTGAGAAAGAGCGGAGCCGATGGAAGAAACAACGCCTTCGCCAATTCGGGCGATGATGGTATCTTCGCCGGCACCGCCAACCAGACGGCGAATGTTTGCCCGCACAGTAACTCTGGCTTTAGCAATCAATTGAATTCCGTCTTTGGCCACAGCTGCAACGGGAGGCGTATGAATTACTTTGGGGTTCACTGAAAGTTGAACGGCTTCAAAAACGTCTCGACCGGCCAAGTCGATGGCCGTTGCGGTTTTAAAATCTAAGTCAATGTTGGCTTTGTCTGCTGAAATTAATGCATTAATAACAGGAAGAAGGCGGCCACCTGCAAGGAAGTGGGCTTCAAGCTCATCTCTTCCAACGGTTAAACCGGCTTTCGTTGCGGTCACCATGGCTTTTACAATAATGCTGGGTGGAACTTTACGTATGCGCATAAATGCCAATTGAAACAGATCAATGCGAACGCCTGCGAATTGGGCAGAAATCCATAGTCCAAAGGGGAGGAAATAAAAGAAAACCAAGAAAAAAAGTAGAACGACGCCGAGGATCAGGAATGCTTGTATCATAATTAGGAATTGGATTTGATGTAAATGTACTTATTTTCTATTCGTTCAACGGTGATATTGGTGCCAGCCTCCAAATAATCACCGGTTGCATACACTTCGTGCAGTTCATTTGAGATTTCAGCCTGCCCGATGGGATTGCAGCGCGAAGTGGTGATGCCGGTCATTCCTACCTGAATGGAGCCCAGTTGGCTTGGAGCTTTTGAACCGATGGCTGATTTTACTTCAAACCGAGTCCATGTTTTTGAGCGCAACCCTATGAAACCGAGTGCGGCTGAAATTACAACGGCCGAACCTGTAAACAGCCAGGCATGCAGATTTGGTAAATAGAAAAAGCCAAGACCAATAGAAAGTAAAGAAATAAAGGCACCTAAAATTCCGACGATGGTTGTACCCGGAACAAGAATAATTTCGATTGCAATAAGAAAAAGGCCAAGGAGTAAAACTAAAACGAGTGAGGTTAGAGTCATTTCAATTAGGCAACTGTGGCGCTTAATCCACGTAATTTCATTTCTTTTTTCATGCGAATCAAACGTGGTTCTTCGCCTTCTTTTACGATGCATTTACCTGTAAAGTGAACCAGATAGGCAGATTGTTCAGCCTGTTCAGTGCTGTGGCCACAAACATCGATTAGGGTTTTAATTACCCAATCGAAGGAGTTGACATCGTCGTTGTGCAAAATAAGCGAAGCGTCCTTGCCTGAATCCGATGCTAAATCAGCTTCTTCAAGGTCTGAATGCCAAATTGGTGAATGCATAAGGGAGGAAAATTTCTGCAAAATTGATAAAATAAAACCGACTTATCAAGGCTTTGGTTCTACTTCGGGTTGATTTTTTAATGGGCATGTTGAAATTCCCAGAAGGGAATACAAACCGCAAAAACGGAAAAGGCCGGTGGTTAGAGCAGCACCTGCTGCCACCAAAAGAATCCAAGAAAAACTCCAATTTGAAGTTGAAGGAATGAAATACAAAATCACAAGGCCGGCTGCAGCGATCCAACGAATCCATCTATCAAGGGTTCCTACATTTTTTTTCACAGAAAAATTTTTAAAACCTGGTAAAGGTAAAAAGAAAAGCGAGCAACACCAATGGAAGGGTTGGTGAAAAGAAATGCCCGGTATTAATTAATGTTTGGGAAATATTCCAGTGATTTAACAAAATTCACCGTAGCAATTATGGTTAAAAAACTTCTGGAACCTTTTCCAAGTAAAAGCAGAGTCCGATTTCCTCTGTCAATCGAATACATGGCTATGGTTTCCGGTTTTTCAAAGTAATTAATGACTAGGTGTTGTCCTTCCAGAACAAGGCGTTTTCCTTCGGTGGTTTTTACTTTTTGCTCGTATTGAGTCCATTCTGACAGGTCGGCATTTATGCTTTTTACCCAGGTGCGCATGAAACCAACCAGGTCATGTGGGGGGTTATTTTTCCATTCAATCCAAAGCATTCCGCGTTGCAAGGGGCCAACCAGAGTGTCTAATAAAAATTGAGCTTTGGCTTGTTCTGTTTCTAGGGATTGAGAAATGGGGAAGGTCCATGGTTTATGCAGTACCCATCCAAAGGGGTCTTTTTGTTGGGCACAGGCTAGATGGCTGAAAAGCCAAAGGAAGGCAAAACCAACTGAGGTTGTCGCTTTCATTGACCTACCCCCAATTTAATAAGTGCAAAAAGGGCATAATTTGCCATATCCATGTAATTGGATTCAATTCCTTCTGATACGCTTGTTTTTCCTTGGTTGTCTTCAATTTGTTTAATTCGATGAATTCGGTTTAAGAGCATGTCGGTAAGAGAAGAGATCCGCATATCTCTCCAAGCTTCGCCGTAATCATTGTTTTTGGTCTTCATGAGTTCAAAAATTTCCGTAGCGATGCTTTGGTACCAATCCAAAATGGGTTCTAATTGAATTGCCGGGGAATCTAAGTGGCCGTTACGGCACTGAATAATGGCCATTATGCAATAGTTTACAATACCCATGAATTCAGGTTCTACTCCTTCGTTAACCTGGGCTTGCAGTCCATTTTCCAGATTGCGAATGCGCCTTGCCTTAATTAATAACTGGTCGGTGAGGGATTCTGAGCGTAAAATTCGCCAGTTGCTTCCGTAGTCGGCCAATTTAGCCTGAAATATGGATTTGCATACCTTTGAGGCAGCTTGGTATTCATTTACTGTTTTTTCCATTCGTTAAAATGCTATGCAAACCTACCAATTTAGATGGAACAAATCCATTGTTTCTTTTCAACGGCCATTAATAATGGGGGTATTAAATGCAACACCCGATTCTTTTTTTTCGGGCAGCCGGACTACGAAAATAGACGAATTGGTTCAGCGGGCCATAGAGATGCAAGCAGCGGGGGCAGATATTTTGGATTTGGGAGGAATATCAACCCGCCCTGGTGCTGAGGAGATTTCGGAAGTTGAAGAGTGGGCACGGTTGAAAGGTCCACTGGAAGCCATAGCAGAGGCAGGACTTTCCATTCCATTGTCTTTGGATACCTATCGGAGTTCTGTGGCGGAAAAAGCATTGGCTTATGGGATTGCCATAATCAACGATGTCTATGGTGGAGCATACGATTCCGAACTGCCTAGGTTGGCTGCCGAACATTCCATGGTTTATGTGTTAACCCACAGTCAGGGAATGGCGAAAACCATGCAGCAGAATCCAAGTTATGGGGAAGTGGTTTCGGAGGTTATGCATTTTTTTGGTGAGAAGCGGCAAGTGCTTTACGATATTGGTGTTCATGATTTATGGTTGGATCCTGGGTTTGGATTTGGAAAAAATTTAAAACACAATTACGACTTGCTTCGTGCATTGCCCGTGTTTACCAGGCTTTTTGAGGAACCGATTTTGGTGGGATTGTCTAGGAAACGAATGATTCAGGAGGCTACAGGCCGTGGAGTAGAAGACTGCCTGCCCGGTACCTTGGCGGCCCAAACTTTAGCCATGGAATGGGGGGCAGGAATAATTCGAGTGCATGATGTAGCTGAAGCTGTTCAGTGCCGGTCAGTCTGTTTTGCGGGTATTCAATGAAAAATATCCAGAATTACTTTAATACGAACCTACTAACTCGGTTTTGTTAAAGTAATGGTTCAGAAAGATATTGGTTTAGCGACCAATGATTAAGGGGATGTTCCAGATGCGTTGGCTGGTGCTAATGTTCACCATATACAATCCGGAATCCCAATTTTCCAATGGAAGTTGAACTGTTTCTTGCCGATTAGAATTAAAGGAGTAAACCACCTTACCTTGAACATTCATCAATGTAACCCTGGCAGTTTCGTTTTGCAATAGACCGGGTATTTCAAGATTAAGGCTTTGGCCGGAGCAGATGGGATTAGGGTAAATGGAGCAGGTTTGAATGCTTGGGATGTTGGGGTTTGAATTAACTTGTCCGGTGATATTCACCTTATCAATATAAAGGTTGTTTCCCCAATATCCCCAGTTTCGGAAAGCAATCATTAGTTTGTTGATTTGAAGGTAGTTTTGAAGTGAAATTGTATCGGTTCTCCATTGATTTGCGTTGGGAACAAAGTAATTTTGATCAAAGGCAGCAGTAGAAAGGTCGGCTCCACCTTTTTTAAACAAGGATTGGAAGCTTTGTCCACAATCGCTTGAAATCAGTACTTCTAGGGTATCGGAATAATTTGGGGCATAGGCTGCGTAGGCCACATCAAAAGTGAGGTTTGATTCGATTGCGTTTGCTGTTGAAAAAATAAATTGAAGGTCATCAAAGCTGGCTTGGGAGTCGATATCAAAATTGGCAAAGAGGGCGCTGCTTGAGGATTGACCAAAACTGCCGGCCTGAGGACTTTTTGTCCACTGCCCAGGTTGGTTTTGGTCAACCACACGCCAAGCCGGGGGCGGGAAACTGCCTTCAAAATTTTCGGAAATCTGGTTTGAAGGGTTAAGCCTTGAAACTCCAATAAAAATGGTATCTTGGCTAATGTTGCCTTGGGCATCTTTTATTTTTAGTGTAACCATATGGTTGCCGTCTTGAGCAAAGAATACAACCGGATTGCGTTGGGTTGAGGTAGTTGGGTTTCCATTTTGAAAGGTCCATTCCCATGTGGCATTCATGTGATTCAAAAAAGAATAGTCTTCAAAATAAAAAGAGTCTGGGTCACACAGGGCAATCTGGTTCAGGGTGTTTACCGAAATGCGGGCGATGGGTAAAATACCGGGTTCGTCCAAGTCTTTTTCCCAAATTCCTTTGCCATAAGAAGCCAGGCGGATTTTTCCGTCCCGGTAAAAAGGCCTGGCAATGTTGCTGTTGCAGTAGGTTGGGAGGCCTGAGTTGTCAATAATCCATCCGGAGCTGTTGTTGTTTGAGTAATAGGCAGAAAATTGAGTGAACAGGTAAACGGCTCCGTTGGTTCCGGCGATGTGGATTAAGGCTTGAGGAGATTCATTGTTTAAAATAGGGCTGCTCAGGTTGTTCCAACTTGTTCCCCCATTGTTGGTTTTAAACACCTTGTTTCCATTAGTGCCATCGGGATATGCAATCCACAATTCATTTTCGTTGATGGGATTAATGCTAAGGAGCATACGGCGGCTGTTTCCGGGAGGTATGGAAAGGGCGGCCCAAGAGGTTCCACCGTCGGTACTTTTCCATAATTGGCCAAGGTTTCCGGAGTTGGGTTGTTGGTTCAGGTAAATCACATTTGGATTCGATGAGGCGATTTCGATGTAATGAACCCGGTCGAGGGTATTGTTGCCAAACTGGTGGACCAGGGAATAAGAAGCTCCGCCGTCCATGGTTTTCCAAAGTTTGTTTTCTTTTCCAATGTAGGCAATGGAATAGCAGTTGGGGTGAAATTCCATTTCGCTTGATTCAGCCGCCCAATAGGATTGGTTGGGGAACATTCCTACGGAAAAATAGGTAAGTGGGTCGCCAAAGGCATGCGGAATCACTACCCCACCCAGGTCGGAGTGGTAGGTTTTTCGGTTGAAGCCCGGATTGACATAGCCGGTAGGGTCTTCGGCACCGCCAAGGGACAAAAAATTGCCGGAGCCATAGTTTTCGTGGTGGGCCAGATTTCCGTTGTGGTAGAGTCCTCCTACCAGAACATCTTCGTTCCAACCGCTTCCGAATCCCCAATAATCGCTGCCACGAAGACCTTGCATCATAAAATCCGGCTGGGAGTTGAAAAAATCGGTAGAACGGTAAATACCTCCATCGGTGCTGATCCAGTAATCGCCGTTGCCTGATCGAAAGTCTTGCATGTCAACGTGCATATCAAGGGGGCCACCCACATAGCCTGCCACGGAAGAAAAGGTGGCACCGGCGTCGTCGGACCGCCAAAGGTTTAGTCCACCAATTAAAATTTGGTCTGCATTGGTTTGCGAGGCCATCAAGGCGCAATTGTAAAATCCTTGATGGTAAGTCCAATTGGGATAACCGTAGGCCAGATTAGGATGTGTTGCGGTGTAGGGGCCACCTGTAGGTCCATTAGGCAGGGACCATGTTTGACCGGCGTCTGTACTTTTGAAAACGCCTATGAAGCCGTAATCGTTGGGTTTTGATTCTCCAATCAAATAGGCATACACACGGTTTGGGTCGGCTTCCGATACCGCAAGTCGGGCTCCGCCGTCGAAGCGAGCGGGGTCGGTTGACGTGTACCACCCGTTGGTTTGAACCGTCCATGTTGCACCCATATCGGTTGAACGAAAAAAGGAGCAAATGGATTGAGTCGGATCGTTTTTTACCAGATAAAGCAATGAAGCATTGCTCGGATTGGCTGCCAGGTCATAGCTTTTCTCGCCAAACAATTGAACCCAATTGTTTCCGGTATCGGTAGAGCGGTAAAGGCCTTTTTCGGTTGCGGCTAAAACCACTGAACCCTGTCCGGGTTGTACCCATATTTCATTCACTCCCAGTTGATTGTCGGGTAATACATTGGTCCATTGGTTGCCGGCATCGGTGGTTTTAAAAATGCCGAGATTTCCACCGGCAAAAGCCAAGTCCGGATTGCCTGGATGAACCGCCAAGGCAGTTACCCCATATCCAAAAAAATCATCCATGGAAACGCAATCCCAGGTATTGCCTCCATTAGAGCTGCGGTAAATTTCGCCAGGCTCGGTTCCGGCGTACATTATTTGTGGATTTGAGTTGGAGACGGCTAAGCTGTAAATGTTGGATTGAGTTTTTCCTTGCAAAAATTGAGGATTGGAAACAAAAAAGGGGCCAAGTGCCGACCAGTTGGCTGAGCGGTTACCCGATTGCTTTGCCTTTTGCTGAATAAGAAGGTCTGTCCACTCTTGCTGATTAGGCATTTGCACCTCTCCCTGTGGATTTATAAAATTGGCAATACTTCGGCGCCAACGTTTGTAGTATTGGGTATGAAAGCTCTTTTTAAAAGGGAATTGAGAATAATAGGTCCTGAACAGTGAATCTACCCTAAACACGTTGGGATTTGCACTGTACATTTCTTTGGCCCATTCGGGTAGGGTCAAAATTTCGGTCTGAGATGGCTTTTGTTGAGATTGAATTGTACCCAGGCTTAAAATAAATACAAGCAGCAGAAGAGGATATTTCATAGTTATAAAATCGGTTTCAACCACTCCCTCAAAAATAATTTCGGGGATTTCAGTTAAAGTTATACTAAATATTAACCAAAATCGTTTGCCTAAAAATTTAAATATGCAGAATCATTTTATTTATGTTTTGGTTTTTACGGGACTGCTAAGCTGCCAGCCCAGCTCATCAGAAAACAATCCAATTCCCTTGGAAGGAAAATCAATATTTCGGGTGGATCTAACCTCGAAGAAAAAAACGGAAAACGCTCTTGAGCAAAACCAATCAAAGGAAAAATTATCCAATCAAGCTCAAACATTCTCAACACATAATGAAGATCGAAATCCATCATACCTGAGTTATGATGAGCCAGCTTTGAAGTACGATTTGAACGCAGAAACGGGAGAACAACTGTTTTTAGAATCGGGAACCGAAATATACATCCCTGAAAGGGCATTTTTGCAATCAAATGGGCAACCTGTTGCCGGAACCGTTCAGCTGGTATTCAAAGAATGGCATAGTTTAAGCGAGATATTTGTTTCAGGAATTCCCATGAATTACACAGAAAAAGGGAAAAAAGGAGCCTTAAGCAGTGCTGGCATGTTTGAAATTCGCGCCAATCAGAACGGGGTAGATTTGAGGATGAATCCGGATGCTCCGATTGTTGTAAACGTAGCTTCAAAACGTAGGGAAACCGATTTTATGAATTTAACCCTAAACCCCAAATCCGGCAAATGGGAAGCACTAACCCCATCAACTCCTCCCCAATTAAAATTAAACATATCGCAATATACCATGGGATTTAATGAAGAAATAATGCACCCATATTTTGTTTTTTTGAGGCAAGAAAGTGGACAACCCCAAAAGGCGATCCTAAGATTCATAAAATGGAAAATAGATTTCAAAACCAGATTTGTTAATGAAATAAGTACTATTGCCCAATGTAAATTTCATGAAGTTAATATGGAGTTTAGCGAAGTACAAGACTTGCTCATAAAAACCACGATGGATACCTCATGCCTTCGAACAGGAAAATACCTGTTTGATTTTCTTAATTTCACACCACAAGGCCAGGTGGTATTGGGTAGAGGAGAAAAACAATGTACATTGAGTGTTAAACCAGCTCCAGACCAAGGGTTAAACGAGGCATTTTACCCTAAATTTTTAAGTTCATTTGAACCTCAGAATCCTTTGTTGAAGAATGTCCAAATTGGAACTTGCTATAGCTACAATGGGAATGATTTTTATACAGATGAGATACCATCCTATTTGGGAGACTTGGTTACCAGACCTTTTGTTTTAGATGGTTTTGGTATAAAAAACATTGACCGGTTTGTTCCTTCTCCAAGCCAATTATTGGTTGTTCCAATGCTTCCTAAAAATAAAAATAAAATGGACTATACATATTACGTAGCAGATATGGATTCAGAGGTAATTTGGAAAATGCCGTACAAAAGCGTGCTGGTAAATAGAGAATCGCATTATAAAATTTGGGCCGTGGGTTCAAAGGATGTATTGGTTGCCGACAATTTAATTTTTTCAAGGGTAAAGGTTGGCACAAAATCTATACAGGTTAATTTTACACCTATTTCTTTAAAAAAGGTATTGAATCAGTTGGATAATGAGGTGGTTATGGTTAAAGCTAATCCAGCAAGGTAAATGACTTTCCATCAAAAAGTCCCTTGTCGGATAATTTTAATTCAGGAATCACCAGCAAAGCCATAAAAGATAAGGTCATGAAAGGTGCGCGAAGGGGGGATCCCCAAGATTTTACAAGAGCATTGAGTTCCGAATAGCCTTTACCTACTTCGACCGCCGGAGCATCAGACATTAAACCGGCATAGGGTAGGGGTAATCCTAAATCGATGTTTTCTGAGGCAAGGGCAGCACTAATACCCCCCCGCATTTCACGAATCCGCTCAATTGCCATCAATAAGGAGGCATCATCTACACCGACTGCAATTACGTTGTGGGAATCGTGGGCGACCGAAGAGGCAAATGCACCCCTTTGCAGCCTAATGTTTCGGATAAATGCAAAAGCTGGAGGAGCTTGTTTGTAGCGGTTAACCACAATAAGCTTTAAAAGATTTTGTTCGGGTGCGGCTAAAGCTTCTCCATTCCTAGAGGGTGGAATTACGGTTTCTGATTTGGTTACCAATTGTCCATCTTCAGCAACAATCGCCTTAAAAGTGGGCTGCGACGGAATCCGTAAGTCTTTTAGGCTGATTTTGAATGGAAAAAACCTGTTCACAGGCTTGGAGATAGGGACCTGAAAATCCACTTTCCCATTTTCAGCAACACGTTTACCATGAAAAAAGGTTTCAATAATCTGAAAATCAATAAGGTTGTTCGCTCGGATAAAATCGGCAGAATCACCGATCCTTAACCGGCCTAAAGGGATTTGGTAGTGTTCCAGCGGATTTAAGCACGCGGCTTGAAGCACATTAAATACCGGCACGCCAAGGGCAACAGCTCGACTTACCAAGGTGTTAATATGCCCCAACAGCAGTTCATCGGGATGTTTGTCATCGCTACACAGCATAACTTGGTCAGGGTGCGAAAATAACAGAGGCCAAAGGGCTTCAAAATTCCGGGCGGCAGAACCTTCCCGAATAAGGATTTTCATGCCATACGACAATTTTTCTACGGCTTCTTCAAAGCTAATGCATTCGTGGTCGGTATGAATGCCTGCCTGAATATAGCGCAATGCTTCTTTGCCTCGAAGGCCCGGAGCGTGACCATCAACAGGTTTCCCCGCCGCTTGAGTTGCAGCAATTTTGGCCATGAGTTCCGGATCTTGCAACAAGACACCGGGTACATTCATCACTTCTGAAAGGTAGGCCCACTCCGGTTTAACAATGCGTTCTGCTACTTGCTGAGCTGTAATGGCAGCACCTGCTGTTTCGAAGGTGGTGGCGGGAACGCAACTGGGTATCCCAAAGCAAAAGTGAAATGGTACTCCTCTGGCATTGTCCACCATAAAGTCTAGGCCGTCGGTACCGCAGACGTTTCCAATTTCATGGGGATCTGAAACTGTGGCTAGAGTTCCATGCCTTAGGGCCACCTCTGCAAAGCGAGCAGGGGTTAGCATAGAACTTTCAATATGAATGTGAGCATCTACAAACCCGGGCATAATAAATCCAGGCTCCGGATCTTGGCATGGAACAATGGAAGCAATCTGCCCATTAAGGACTTGAATTTCAACAGGACGGAGTTCCCGGGCTGGAATATCAACCAAGGTTCCTGAAATTAAGAATCGAGGGCCCATCTCAGGGGAAAACCTGAATCCACAGCACCATTTCACCCGGGCCAGCTCTTTGCTCCAAGGCAATGCTGGCCATGGGAGCTTGAGCCCAACTTTTGACTTTGGGAATAAGGTGCCAGGTCAATCCCCCAACCAATTCCTTTTGAACTAGTTCGTATTTTTCGGGAAGACAAGATTTAAATCCTTGAATAAGTTCATCGTACTTTGGTTTGATTTGCCCAACTCCTTCAACAGGACCTTTGCCAAAAGTGAAAGTAAGAAAGGGGCCACCAGGACCATGGGGACTCCATGAGCCGGGAATATCAAAAAAATAAGGTTGATCCGGGGGCGTTTTACCTGACTTCAGGGCTTCGGTAACCAAAGAAAAGGCATTTTCAAGAGCCACACAAACGTAGTTTCCATATTCGGATGTGTAGGTTTGTTCAAATTTTTGAATGGTTTCCTTTAATGCATTAAACCGCCGCCCAAGAATTTGATTGGCTTGAACAAGGTCGAGAAATACCAAAAGTTGTTCGGGGGCCAAATCTTGGTCTGTTTTCACCGTTGGGGGGTATACAAATACCCGTTCAGTTAAGGTAGAAAGGATAGGTAAGAGGCTGTCGTTGGTTTGCTGAAAAAAGGCAATAAGGGCTATTTTATATTCAGCGTTGCCGCGGTAGTCGTTGGGTATTGACTCCGCACTTTTGCTGTAGAGTTCGTGCATTCGGATACACTCCTTCAGTTGAAGACGCTGAGTAGCAGTATCTTTTTTACCAAAATCTTGAATGGCTTGGCTGCACTGCCGCATAAATCCTTCAGAAGGTCGAGCAATAGCACGGGCGTAATCGTAAGGGTGGGCGATTTGGCCTAACAATGAACAAGTCAACATCAGAAGTAAAAAGGAAAGCAAATTTCGCATGGCCTAAAGGTAGGGTATTCTTTAAAAATACTCCAAATAGGTTTTGGATTTCAATGCAAAAAACACCAGAATCAAGGCCTTTTTGAGGTACAATTTTTTTGGGGAATGAGGAATCAAATGAGGTAGTTTTTTTAGCCTGTTTAGAGCCTTAAATACTTTTCTTGCCTAAGAAATGTACTTAAGCACTGTAAAATGATACCAAGTTTTGGTATTAATTTAACCACTGATATTTGGATTCCGCAAACCCGAAGGTTAAAATTTTATTAATTTAAATCATTCAAATTCAATGAGTTGAAAAAAAGAATGGAAAAAAATCAAAAAAAAATTGGTTTTACCCTTGACAAAGCAAAATGCCGCCTGTACCTTTGTACCTCACCGGTGAAACAAAAAATATTTGCCCCGTCACATATTAGGGGTGGCGGGGAACACTTAGGGGATTAATAGGAGTGAAGTTACGG
>Ga0214917_10000461_pt1 | contig 53352 bp, 53 predicted proteins | sample LL_1208_BB_MetaG_FD_177983 | JGI IMG/M metagenome (GOLD analysis project Ga0214917, IMG submission 177983) | Freshwater microbial communities from Lake Lanier, Atlanta, Georgia, United States - LL_1208_BB | ecosystem: Environmental > Aquatic > Freshwater > Lake | place: USA: Georgia | collected... | reverse complement strand
GTTTTTTTCCTTGTCGATTGGTGAACCAGTAGGAACTATCGATGTCGCGGAGGAAAGAAGGGAAATTGTGATCCTCAAACAAGACGAATTCTGTCTGCGATTTGGTCTTTTTGCCTCGGAATCGTAGTTCGAAGTCCTTGATGTTCTTGTAGAGATGCTGGCAACTGTTTTGTCTCTAAATACCTCAATTGTTTCAAAAACATGACGGGTTTAAAGACAAGCGTTTCCATTATAGATAATACCGGACTCGTCTCCACCAGCGACTACGTCCCGCCGCGCGTCGTTTCCCCTGGCGCTTTTCGTAAGATCCGCATGCAGGATATTGAGGACGTTCTTGGTCTCTCTGTACCTGCTGGTACCGTTTCAGAAACAAAGATGCTGTTCCTGAGAGATAAACATGTTACGTTTACGAAACATCGTTTCAGCCCATTCTTTTCTCGGCAAAGACGAAATAACGCACGAGATCCCGACCGGTGATGCCGTGCTCCCGGATCAGGTCCTCCAGCAGCTCGCGGCGCTCGGCGTTGAGTTTCCCCTGGCGGTAGGCCTTGTCGTCGACGAAGCGCACCAGCTCCTCCCACGAGAGGTTCTCGGGTCTTTTTTTCTTGACGAAGCGGCGCCGATCCCAGTCGTAGCAGGCCATGACGAACGCGAACGCGGCACCGTTCATGGTTCCGCACTCCTCGCTGAGCGGTGCCAGGAACTCCATGAAAAACCGGTTCGCGGCCTCGTCCGAGACGAATCCGATCTTTTCCAGCGTGTTGACGGCTTTCTGGCCCTGGATCTTGAATTTCTCCGAAGGGTTGCGCTTTGCCGGGGGCGGGTAGTCGAATTGATACCTGGCGGCGACCGCGGCCTCCGTGCGTTCCCGGTCCTGGTAGGCACCCCCGAAATGCGTGTCCGTCCCCCGGATCTGCGTCTCGTCCTCGAGGATGAAGAGCGTCCCCTCGTGCGTCTGAACGACACGCTCGATCCTGGACGCGGGCGGCCAGGGCTCGTCGGACGGCCACGCGGCGGGTCTTGGTTCCGTCATTTTACGTTTCCGATTTTGTTTTTTTATGATGGTTTCGGCACGATCACCGTCTCGTTGGATCGGTACGCCGGCCAGTCCGCGGTGTCATACGGCAGGAACCAGTACTCGCGCGGGTCGATCTGCGGCGTCGGCACAACGGGATACGTGTCCGGCAGCGTGTAGTTATACCGGGGGCAGTTCTGGCGCGGCGCCGGTCCGAGCCGGTAGAACGGCGGTTCCGCCGAGTAGCGGCCGTCGGTGTCGACGTGATTCAGGCGACCCGGCCGGGGCAGCGCGAACGCGCTCGGCTTGTTGAAATACGGCTGCGTGGCATAGCCTCTGCCAAATGTCATGGCCCACCCGTAGACAGGCAGGAGGTTGGGATCGGTCATTTCTGGATAGATAGAATAAAAAACGTCCGTGGAAAACTGAAAAAACGGCATCATTCCCGGTCTGTCATTCAGTAGATCACACTGAATACTAATCATTTTCCTGTCCCTGTACAGATGGAGATTGTGCGCTGCGAGCGCTGCGATCGGGAGTTCAAACCCCGCGGGCTCAAGAACCACCAGCGCCGATGCCAGCAGCGGCCGCCGCTGCCGCAAGCGCCGGCCGCGGGCAACAACGACGCGCTCCAGAGGATGACGGGAGCGCTCGAGCGGCTGGAGGCGCGTCTGGCCGAGAAAGACGACAAGATCGCGGCGCTCCAGGAGACCACCGCGGCGCTCGTCCTTAAAGTCGAGGAGCTCACGAGGATCATTGTCTCGGAGCGCGGTGGCGCGCCACCGCCACTGCCGCCACCGCCAGCCGTCGAGACACCGCCATTGCCGCCAGTTATCGAGACGCCACCGCCGGCCGTCGAGACGCCACCGCCGCCACCAGCCGTCGAGACACCACCGCCACCACCAGCCGTCGAGACACCACCACCGCCGCCACCGCCAGCCGTCGAGACACCACCACCGCCGCCACCGCCAGCCGTCGAGACACCGCCGCCACCGCCAGCCGTCGACGATCTGAATGATCGGACGATCCGATACCTGGAGCAGTGGGATCGTCTGGAGCCGCTGCTGGAGCGCATGGAAGACATGGACGACGACGAGCTCCGCGCGATGATGACCGGTGGTCACCTTGATGTTGCCGACAAGGATCTCTGCGAGATGATCCTCCGGCACGGTTCCGTGGAACGGTTCTGCCGCTTCATGGAGGAGGAGACGACGCGCCTGTGGGACGACCTCATACCAGCCGATGCGCCCCGATCAAGGTTACACTAAAGAGACATGATAGAGATGTCGAGGATGTCTGTTCGTGCTCCGAACGAGAGGTGTTCTCCATGGGTATCGAGAAAGACGAAATCGTTATCTCGGATAGATCATCTCAGGAGTCTCCGATCGCGGAAATGTCTGAGGCTGGGATGATCGGATGTTTTTTTTTTTTTGGGCTGCTCAGCGATTCTTTGGCTCATTCGACCATGGAAAGCGGACGATCCTTTGTTCCATCGTAAACTCAGAGTGGATAACCGATGATCGAGATCCCTCGTTTTCTATTTCTGATCTTGTCCAGATAGTAACGCAAATTATCTCTCAATTTATCGTAGGTCAAGCCTTCCCTGAAAAATCTTTCTCGAGAGATTCCATCATCGGCTTCCCAGATTCCATCATTCGAGTTCCAGCTCTTTTCTAACTGAGCCTCGTTTCTGATTTGAGAACCGTTACCCATTTATTTGTTTCTTGTTTTTTTTAATAGTACGTAGGAAAAAAAAAAATCATCATCGAGCCGTGAGCGTCAGGAGACGATGAAAAATGTCCAGGTGATGATCCTCGACGTACTCCATGCCGTTTTTGCGCACGAGCGTAAAGCCGTAAGGATTGAGCGTGATCCACGTCGAGGCATTCACCGGCACGAGGTACCGGCCGTTGCTCGCATAAGTAAACGCGATCAGCGGAGAAATGTTTTCCTCGAGCGGCCACGGTCCCACGTGCGGTTCTGGGAAGATGTGGAACGAGATTTTCCGGGCACCGATGGTCTCGGCCAGGCAGGGACGGCCGTCCGCGCGGGTCATGATCTCGAGCCCCACCGGGAGGTTCAGCGTATCGATGCTCGTATGGGCAGCGGCGATGTACCAGCGATCGCTGCGTGTCGATTTTCGTTTCATCATGATAAAACGGGAGGAATGATCTCTGTCCGCGAGCTGCCTGAGGATCCGATCCAGGCGTCCCCGGATCTGACGACGCGTCTGCACCGCCTGATCCGTTTCGGGCCTTGTCATGCTCCCCACTTTCGCCGGCGGATCGTCCTGGAAACGAAACACCTTTGTCCTCCTCACCGGTTGACGTTGTTGCTGCTGGTCTTTTTTCCTCTTTGGCACCCGTTGCTGGCTGATCTCCATCGGTATCGGTGCCGCGACGCGGTTTTCGTAGGCCGTCTGGAGCTCACGCAGCCGCTGGATCATCCGTGGATCGCGCTGGCCGCGCTCCACCGCGGAGAGCCGCTGGCGGACACCAAAAGACTCGAGCGCTCGCCTCTCTCGTTGCTGTAGGCGCTCAGGGAGATCGTCGAGACCATACAAGAGCATGGACTCGACTCGTTCCGGATCCTTCGGAAGGCATGCGAGCAATCGGCGGACGTGCCCGCGTCGCAGCATGTCGTAAAGCTGCTCGTTGGACATTCCTCTTTTTCTTTTTGAAAAAAAAAAGAATGGCAGATGCGGGATGATTCCGTGGAACGACAGCTCGGCCAATCTACCGTTTTGATTTCCATAAAAAATGAACAGCCGGCTGGGTCTGTGACGAGGAAAAAAAAGACAGATGAATGCCATCAGCCTCTTCTCGGGATGCGGCGGCGACACGCTCGGGATGATGCGGTGCGGTCTCCGTGTGTGTGCTTTTACCGAGATCGATCCCGTCGTCCGAGAAACACACCTCCAGAATTTTCCCGAGAGCCGCCTCATCGGCTGTGGCGACATGACCAGGATCACGGACGACGAGTTCCTCGCTTTCCGCGAACAGACGGATCTCGTCTTTGCCGGCTTTCCGTGCCAGGGCTTCTCAAACGCCGGGAAGAAAAGAGCCGACGACAGCCGGAACTCGCTTTTCTACCAGTTTGTGCGCGCCGTCCGGCTGATCCGGCCGCGCGTCCTGATCGGCGAGAACGTCAAGGGCCTGCTCTCACGCGACAAGGACGGCGTGACCTACATCGACCTGATCCGCAAAGAGTTTGGACTGGTGGGCTACCGGATCGCGTGGCGCGTCTACGACTGCGAGCGCCTCGTCCCGCAGATCCGCCAGCGCCTCATCATCGTGGGCGTGCGGGAGGACGTCCCGATCAATCCCCGGCACCTCCTGCCGGACGAGCCGAAAACGCCGGTCCTGGATCTCCGCGACATCCTCCGGTACTCGTCGCGCGGCGAGGCCGTGCTGGAGGAAAGCGACTCTGCCACCCTCCCGGAGGAGGCCTGCGTCGTCCAGACAGACAGAGACGACGACGACGAGCCCCGCGAGCCGCCGCATCCCTACCTGCTCCTCAAGAAAAACGCAAGAGACTGCGAGTACGCCGGCAGGCGTCACGCGAATCTCCTCTCGTTCGGCAAGCGGGACTCGCCGATCCACGCCGAGATCATCGACCGGTCCCGGCCCTCCAAGACGATCATCTGCACCTACGAGAACCAGCCGAGGCTTTTTGTCCCACAGAAAAAAAAAGACGGCCGACGGACGATCCGGTGCCTCCTCGTGGACGAGCTCAAACAGATCCAGGGATTTCCCGCCGATTTCCGGCTGACCGGCAGCCGCCGGCAGCAGATCCACATGATCGGCAACGCCGCGCCGCCACCGCTCGTGTCGTTCGTCGTCCGACACATCCTCGACCGCCTCTCACGGCCGCCGCACCCGCTCGCCTCCGCAACGGCCGGCGCGCTCTTCGGACAGGTGTTTGACGTCTTCCGGCAGCAGATGGGTGTCACGGATCCGGTGCGCCGATCGAGGGGAAACACACAGGCCATGGAGAACCAGTACACGGACGTCTTCTCGGCCGTCCTCGACCGCCTCGGGCTCCTGTACACGCGAGCCGGCTCGCAGAAGCCCGTGGACTACGTCATCCACCATCCCGTCCACCCGGATCGCGACGTGTCCGTCGAGCTCAAGCGCACCTCCGGCAGGATCATCATGTGCAACGACACGTACCCGAAAGACGACGTGTACTACGTCGTCCTCCACGAGAAGCACGGAGCCCGATGGTCGCTGGGCAAGGATCTTGCGCGCCCCGACGATCCCGATAAGCTGCAGGAGTATAAATGGAACATCGATAGTCTGCACAGCCCCGAATACGTCAAGAACGGCAACGTAACGACCTATGTCCGCCCGAATTATAGCATCAATATCAGCCACCTCTATCCCGGCCTCCTGTAGTTTTTTTTTTATCTTTTTAGACCATCAAAAAACCAGAAAAGGAAAAATAAAAAGAATTTTTTTTTTTTCTGAAAGTTAAAAAATGTCCCAGATCAGTCTTACGGGAAGTCTGCGCACGTGCAAAGTGGATCAGGGCTGGGCCTCGCGCATCCAATCCGATCGTTTCGAGAACCCGGAGCTCATGGTGTGTCCCGTGTGGTCCGGCTTTGATAACACCAACCGTCCCGTCTGCATCGACTCGTACTACACCAAGTCGCCCGGGTGCAACAGCCCGCTGGATCGCGTGGACGTCGAGAACTACCTGCGGCCGCAGTACATGGAGTACATCAACCTGGACGCCGAGGGCTTCCGGTACACCAGCGACCGTTTCGCGCCGGAGATCGTCCAGGGAACGTCGGAGAATTTTGAGAGCTGCACCAACTCGAATACCAACATGAGCTGCTACGAGTCCGGTGTGCGGACCATTGGCATGGAGCAGCTGCCGCGGATCACCGGCAATTTCAACCAGTCGCCCAATGGCGCGCAGATCTACCCGCGCTGCGGCTCCTACCCCATAAACGTGGCCATGAAGCAGGAGGCGGTCGTGGCTCAGGCCAACCAGCAGAACGCATAAACCTCATTCCAACACGTTGATCTAAAGAAAAGCATGTGTACATAAAACCGCTGATAGCTCAGCTGGTAGAGCTTCCGATTGTAGTGGGTCTGCGATGCTCGGATGGTCGCGCGTTCGATTCGCGCTCGGCGGAAATTTTTATTTCTGGAGACAGAAATAAATCCATGGAATCCAAGCCGTGGACCCGCGGTCGCGGTCAGCACCAGTCGCTGGATCAGCAAGAAAAAGAACGCTTCGATCCCAAAAATCTACACGAGGCGCTGCGCCTCGCGTTCTGTGGAGACAATGGAATGGTGATTGTCTTTTGCGGTATGATCAAGAAACACCGATGCCTGATGGCCGGTGGCTCCGTGCTCTCTGCTTACACCAATTTTCCCCTCGACGACCTTGATCTCTACGTCCATCCGACGCGGTGCGAGGATCTGCTGGACGATCTGAAAAGAGTCCAATACCGGTTCTGCGCGATACACCTTGCTCCCCCGTACGATCAGTCTTTTTTTCGGAAGAACGGCATCCTGGCTCGTTTTCGGCTGGTAAAGCCAAACTCGCCGCCCATCGACGTCATGATGGTGGCGGAGGACAGGACGCTGAAAGACGTGGTGCGGAATTTTGATCTCTCTTTCTGCGAGATCTGGTTTGACGGAGACCGTGTCCACGCGGAGCACCCGACCCACGTGCTCCATCGATCAGGGATCCTGGAACGGAACTACCTGCGCAGCCTGCTGGTGGATCACAACACGTTCATCCTCAAACGGATCGCCAAGTACCGCAACCGTGGTTTTAGCATCGGCGTGGCATCAGGAGACCGTGACGTGTTTGGCCTCTTGCGGCTCAACGATCAGACTCGGCGCCGTCTGGAGCGCGTCGCCATGATCCGGCTCGAGGCCACACAAAAAAGGACTGCCATGAAAACATTTTTTCCAGAGGAAAACCAGTGTACCATCCTTGTCGGCAAGATCCGATTCTATACCCCAAGGACGCTTTCGGATGGTGATGCCTGGGTGCGCTACAAGCTCATACACAGGATCATCAGAGGATCGAACCTCGCAAATAAAGCCCACTACCTGTGTGCTCACCCAGACACATTTCTTCCGGCCACGCTCGAGTCTTTCAAGACCATATTCGGCGAGCACTGGAGGACGACCTTTGACCTCGTGTTTGAATGCATCCTGTACATGGCCGAGCCCGCGTCCTACCTGCGCGCCGTGAAACGGCTGATGCCCGACTTTGCGCTCCGTCCGCTCCTTGAAGAGTTCCGAGAAATACTGAGAAACGGCATCAATGTGAGAGGAGAAAAAATCAAAATGATGTGCTTTTACACGGATTTCGCCATCCAACGCGACCGGGAGGAGGTCTTTTACCTCTCTTTCCGAGAGCTCATGGAAAAGACGAGGCTGCTGAAAGCATACCGCGATGCCTATGCGAGGTGTCTCGCACTGATCCACAGATTCATACGCGGCGACATGGACACGGCCGCGCTGCGCCAACGATCCGTGCGGATCGTCCAGCAGAAACTGCTGGACAACCATGCCGTTAACACTCAAGGAAATATCCTCGAGGTTCTCGGCATGGTCGTGCACCGCTTCCTCAAGACGGCTTTTCCGGCTCTGCGGGAGCAGCAGCAGAAGCAGCAGGGAGACTGGCTACGTTCGCTCCAGGCGGCTCGGAGACAGAGCCAGCAACACAGGCAACGGCAGCGACAGAGGATCATCACGGCGATCCGGCTCGATCTGGACGCGTCGGCTCGTCAGATCCAGCAGATGCGAGTCTTTGATCCGATCCAGCTCCGGGATCGAACCGTGCGCCAGATCCTCGACGATCCGTCGGCGCGACCGCTCGTGTGTTTTACGCGTGATCTTGATGACGAGGTCTACACGGGCGCTTTCGTTTCTTACGACGGCCTCGAACGGATCGTCTACCTGTGCCGGGAAAGCACGGCGTGGCACGAGTACCTCGACCTCCCGGAAGCGGAGCATCTCGTGATGCTCAGCGGAGGCGGCATGAACCTCGTCACGCCATTGGTGCCGATCCGCGAGGCCGTGGCACGGGGAGAGCGCGTCCTCTTCTTGACTTTTGTGAGGGTCTCGGATCCGCTCGTCTCGAGGGACGCGCTCCATCCCGAGCTCAATTTCGTCGGCCGGATGCACTGCGCGGATCAAGACAGGCGCCCGCTCTACCGGCTCGACCGATCTGTCCGGTGAGAGAAAAAAAAAATGAAAAACAGATTAAAAAGATTGATCGAGAAATTTATAGCATGTCCGTCAAGAAGTGTGGCATCATCTTTTATCACCCTTCCGCAGACAAATACCTCCTTGTCCTCGGTAAGAAATCCGAGAAATGGGGCTTCCCGAAAGGACACCAGGAAAAAGACGAGACCGAGGAGGAGACGGCCATCCGCGAGCTCTTTGAGGAGACGGGGATCCACGTCCGCCGGGAGGATCTCCAGACCAAGACGCGGTTCAAGAACAATATTTATTTCAATGTTGCCACGGTTCCGACCGGCTCGCTGGGCATCCAGGACACGAACGAGATCGTCCGGCTGTCCTGGTTCTCGCTCCCAGAGATGATACTCCTCCCCAAAGAAAAGATGAATTTCGGGCTCAAGAACTGGCTGTCGTCCGTGACCGGTACGGATCCGGGAAAGAATCCCAGGTTCGTCCGGCACCGCCCGATCGCGATCTAACTAAATATATAGCCTTAAAAAAATGCCGTGGGAGCTTCTTTCTGCGAATCCTTATGGACATGTCTTTCGGGACAGGGACAGGATCATCAAGGTGATTCCCGAGTTTCAGAAAAAAGAGGTCGAGTTCTGGACGCACCTCCGGCTCGATCCGGGCGAGGATCGTCTCTTTGTGATCCCAAAGGTCCGGCAGGAGCGCATCACGGGCAGCAAGAGGCTGCCGGACGGCGTCTACAGCCTCCTCGAGATGGAGCGCAAGCCCGTCGTGCTGCGAGACCTCTTGTCGAAGGAGCTCTCCCTCAAGACGGAGGCTCGCGCGATCGCCGACATGCAGGCCGTCATGGGCGTGCTTTTCCGCAACGGCCTGGTTCATGCGGACGTCCATGCCCAGAACATCCTGTGTACCGCGCGCAAGGATCGTTTCTACCTCATCGATTTCGGTCTCATCCTCCACCCGCGCTTCTGCCAAACCGAGGGTGAGACGCAGATGTACCGGTTGTACCTCTGGTCCAGAGATGATTATTTTTCTTTCCTCCGTCTCTTGTTTTTTGCGGGCAACGAGCGCCTCCTGATCCGGGACAACGACTACAGAGAGATCCGCGGGGTGTGGCGCACGCATTTCCAGCGCCTCCCCAAGCAGTGGCTCCGTTTCAAGGAAAATTTCCGCGGCACGTTCTGTCTTGACGACGCGCCGGACTACTCGTACTGCATGGAGCATTTCCTGGATCGCGTCCTCTCCGACGACGGCGGCCTGTCGCCGTCGCCCGGGGTGTATCTGTACGACATGCTGACCAAGATCTTTCTGGAGCGGGCTTTCCTCGTGTTTGCCGTGTACTATCCGGGGCAGATGAGCCTCTCGGTGCCCGCCGCGCGTGCGCGGCTCTTCCGAGCCGCGCTCAGGGATTTCCCTGCCAGCGATCCATGAACTGGGCGACCGCGTTTCTCTTGACGCTCATGAACGGGTTGGTCCTTTCGCCGCCGCCCGCGGCGGGACGGTCGAACCTCGGCACGCTTGAGCCGCGCGCCTCGAAAGAGGCGAGAGACACGGGCCGGTGGCCCGTGTGCGCCGCGCCGTCCACCGACTGGACGCGCTGGTAGAACTCCGTCCCGAACGATGTCCGGTCGTGGACGGTCTCCAGATCCTGGACGAGGGGCGTGCTCCGCTCTCCCGCGCGGACCTCACCGAGCTCGCCGGCACGCTCGTGCCCGCCACGGATGCCGGACACGGAGACGGGTGTGCGGCTCTCCCCGATGGCGCTCCGCGTGGTGGAGGCGGCAAAGACGTCCAGGCCGGCGAGGTGATCCTGTTCCACCGGGTTCGCCCGTCCCTCGACACGGAAAGCCTCCCGGAGCGACGAGGACGCGGGCGCGTGGTACGGATCCGAGACCACCGGACCGGAGATCCCGCTGGAGGCCGAATACGAAGGGATCGTGCGCCGGGGCGCGCGGGCGAGAGACTCGGGACCGCTGATCCGCTGGAGCGCCGGTGCCGACGGCCGGGTCTCTGCCTGCGTGTGGAGGATCTCGCGCCGGGCGACGACCGGCTCGCCCACATCCACCCGACCCGAGTACACGGGGATCGGCCTCGCGTCGGCGCGGACGTCCGGTCGAGCCGCGGAGGCCTGGGACGGCCGGTTTTCTGGCGAGGAGGACGCCGCCCTGCTCGGGAACGAGCCCGTCGAGACGACAAACGTGCCCATGCCTCCCTCCTCCCGCACGGCCGTCGATCTGGTCTCTGGTCGTCCGTCGACCGTGTATCCACCAGATGCCGAGAGCACCGGTTCTGTGCGCAGCGCCTCCCTTGTCTTGGCATCCACAAAGCCGCCGGCCTCGATGGATCGGAACGGGAGCGACGGTCGGGCCGGTGCCGAGACCGCGAGGACGTCGTCGCGCGTCTGCGACGAGTATCCCTCGATGCCAGACGACGGACCTTCTCGTGCGGGGTTGGTGGAGACCTCGGCAGAGAGGGTCGCCTCCCGGATGGCTCGATTCTGATCGACCGTGGGCGTCGGCGTGTGCTTGCGACCGGCCACGGCGCTGAGGGCGCTGTACAGCAGCCGGTTCTCGCGAACCCGACCGGAAGTGTCCTGCCGGATCGCGACATCCGCTCTGGGCAGGCTGACCGAGGTCTGCGCCGAGGCATGGAGGCCGTCGGTGATCTGGTAGTCGGACGGGACGGAGGAGGCGGCCGCCCGGTCGTGGATCGGCACGGTACACGCAACGCGATCCGCCGTCCTCGTGTTCTGCTGGATCGTATGCGCCACGTCGGGCTGGTTTCTCGGAATCTCCTGGAGCGTGTACTCCAGGTTGGTCGAGGCCGACGGGTGCAGGACGACCTCGTGAACTCCGGATTTCTGATCCGGGCAGACGCGGTTCTCAAAGATGGGTGTCGCCAGCGGATTGGTCAGCGCGTAGAACCAGTTCCGGGGCTGCCGGGAAAGGGGCATGAGGTCTTCCTGGCGGAAGACCGGTGGATAGAAAACTTCCGGTCGGAGGGGCAGCTTGACACCGGCCGTAGATTTGCTCCCGGCGTTATTGCCGTAGTTGTCGTAGGAGACGCTCACCATCGGGTTCACCCCGCGGGCGTACACGTTGATGCACTCGGCCACCCGATCCCCGCTGGCCTCCTGCGACAGGAGGATGCCCTGCGTGTCCCCGACCTTGTCGATGCGCCGTGTAAACACGCTCTTGTACGGATCCGCCAGGATGTTCATGTTGGTGCCCCACATCTCCACGCTCGGCAGCGTGGCCTTGCGGTTGGTCGTCAGACAGGAATAAGAAAGACCACCGGCGCTCATATTTTGTTTGCTACGAGGTTAAAAAAATTTAATAATCACGAACCGTCCTTAGATGTTTTTTTTCTGTAAGAGAAACATGCAGCAGAGAAAATCCCGCCCGGTACCGATTACGGTTCTCGAAGAAAACATCTTTTTGTGGTACTCTGATGGGAAAGAGGGTATGCTGGTGTACGTGGTGTGCGTCGACGAGGGAGAGGACGTCTACCTTTTCCGGTATAAGACCAGAGAATTGCTGGAGATGGTCAAAAACCCGATCATGGCGCGGGTGATGCTAAACGCAGCATCTCCGCATACCGAAATACAGCGGATGGTTGGTGTCTTTCCGAACCCATTCGCCGGAGACGAGGAAAAGAGCCGTATCCTCGCTTTCATTGCAGAGACCGGTTTTGTGGGAAGAGCAGCCGATTTCCTCTTTACGAGGGATGGGTTAAGGATGATCGTAGAGAGGCATGCAGAGAGCGACACGGATGAGCCGCTGTCGGTGCTGGTCAACGATATCATTTCGTTTGCGTCCAGAGCGATCGCGGTCATGACCGCGTACGAGAAAAAGATAGATTTCTATAATATGGACGAATTCGGGAGCGCGGCCAGTGAGTACGAGGAGCTCGGCACGAGCAAGATTTTTTACCTGGCACCGGTGGATCGGTGGTTCGGATACGATTCCAAAACGTTTTTCAGCCCGACACGGAAAGAGCTCGCGGAGCACATACAGAGCCTCCTGGGGTATTATCGGGCGAGCCGTTCCGTGCCACGCCCCGCGGATCCGGAGCTGAGACAGACCGTTCTGGATAGTCTGAGGCGCCGAGCCGACCAGTCCCAGCGGATCCAGCAGTTCGAGCACGGAAACACGGCCTATATCGGGCTCCGCTCCACGCAGGATAACTATTACCGCAGACTCCCATCGCTCCTCAGCCTGCTCTCCGAGGTGGTGGTGCGGAGATCCGTCCTATCGCAGGAGTGTGTGTATTTCATCTATCCTTTCACCGCCAATGTTGTCCTTATCGTGGTGGCTCATGCGGGCGACGACCGCGCGGTGCTCTACATCCCCGCGGAAAGACGGTTCATGATACAGCCGCAGCCGCTGTACGTGCTGAACCGACCGATCCAACCGTCCGTGGTCCGAGAGTGGAACGGACGGGTGGGATGGAGCACGGCGGATCCCGGCGTCTTGGAATGGATCATTCAGACGCTCCACGGCGACGCGGACGTCCGAACCGAGCCGATCCTTGGAGGCACGGCCTACGTGGCGGATCGACCGTTGAGGCTCGAGGCCGAGGCACAAGAGCTGCGGCGCAACCTCTCGGCGGTGACCACAGATTTGCGGCCGTTTGTGGACGACTACCCGATGTTTTTCGGGGAGACAAATATCTTGTACTGTGCGCCGCTGAGAGGCCTCGTCGGACGTGGCCTCCAACGGGTCTCCAAGGATGAGATCCAGAGATTTATCGAAAACATCCATCTCCTCGAGAACGGGCTCGTCTACGAGTGCACAGATGTGAACGACTGGCGGAAGCGGCTGCTGAGAGAATTCCTGAAAAAACGACCGGGGAGCCGGCGCCTCGTCATCACGCCCGCTCCGGACGGGCGGGTTCTCGTGTCTGTACTCGATCCGAAAATGCCACAGACCGAAACGGAAACCAACAAGGCAGCCGTGGACGCGCTCGTCCGGAGTATCCGCCGTGAGCAGGACAGAGCCAGACCGACAACAACGACGACGACGGAAGCGAGCAGCGAGGCCGCGCGGCTGGATCTCCTGAGGCTTCTCCAGCAGCAGCAGCAGAAAAACGTACCAACCAAGAAAAAAAAGAAAAAAAAATCACCGGCGGTCAAAAAACAGCTGCCGGCATCCAGCCAATCGCAGAAACAGCAGGCGCAGATCCGAGCACAGCAGGCGGCGCGGCCGCTGCGGCAGCAAGCGCAACAGATCCGAGCGCGGCAGGCGGTGGTGGTGGCGGAGGCGCGGCCGCTGCGGCAGCAACAACAGCAAGCGCAACAGATCCGAGCGCGGCAGGCGGCGCAGCCGCCGCGGCTGCCTGAAGGAATCGTCTCGAGGCAGTTCCGAGGCGATTTCAAGCGATTCCAGGCCGTCCTGAACGAGGCCGGGGAGAAACTGGTACAGCTCTTTCCCACCCTTGGGAACGAACCGCACCTGACGACGGTGGTGGCACTGCTGACCGTTCTGAACCCGATCGTGCGGAAAGAACGCGGCGCCATCTTTGTGCTGAAAGGGGGTCGCGCGGCCTGTTATCACCTCCGAGACTCGTCCTGTGAGGACAGGCGGATCGAGACGCACGATTTTGATTTCCGGTTCTGCTGTTCTTACCCGCTGGAGCCGGCTGAGCGGCTGGCGATCGTGGGCGAAACCCTCCGGTTCATCCAAGGATACATGAGGAGCCGCCGCGCCGGGGAAAGCGTCACGATCGAGATCAAGATGCCCGAGCTCGGCCGGCTCACACCCACGACCGCGTGTTCGCTCGATCTGAACGGTCGACGGGCGATCGACATCATCGGTCTCCTCGACGGCGCACCCTGCGACACGAAAGCCGAGCCGCTGGCCAGCGGAAACGCCGCGATCCTCTTTGTCGTGTCCAAGAAAGAGCTCGTCACCGACTGGATGCGGGGTTTCTGCCACTACCACGGCCACAGACAGCTCCTGAAGATCGCGGCGAATCGGAAATTCTGTGAAAAGACGGTACAGCGCCTGAGGACACTCTTCCCCGGACTGGTCGGACTGGACGAGAAGCATTTTCTGGAAACACATTTTGGTGGCATCATCGGCCAGGATTGCCTGGAGATCATCACAAAACACGTATTTTATAAAGATCAAAATTGATCCGTGTGCCAGAAAGACCGGTGGAAAAATAAATGTCGGTAGGATTTCCTTCTCTCATGCGGTATCACGAGCGTTTCCTCCACCCACCGCCGTCCGATCATCAGGTCTTTTACGAGTGTACCATCTCGTGCCGCTCCGTCCGGTGCCGCCGACTGACGGATTGGTATCGTCCCCAGAAAGACTCGACACTGATCACCGTCCCGCGTCTTGTCCCGTTCTTTCTGCACCGGCACGTCTTGTACGCCAAGATGATGCCCACGCGGCTGGAAATGCTCTAAAAAAACTGATCCAAAAAAAATGTTGCGTGTGTACCAGAAAAATGTCGCTGGGAAAAACAATCGACGTCCTGATCCACGACCGGGTGGTTTCGTTCTTTCAGAGCCTGGAGGATGTGGCGCCGCCGGAAAAGACGAGGCTGATTGCGCGGTGGGAAGCCTTTAACGGCGACGAGAAAAAGCCCAAGCCCAATGAACTTGTCAAGAAAGCGACAAGCACTCCCCTCAAGAAATCCAGCTACCAGAATTTTTTTGCCCTCCGCCGAACCGAGCTGAAGCTGAAAGAACCGGCTCTCACGTTCGGAGACCTCTCCAAGAAAATCTCGAAAGAATGGAGCCAGTTCACGCCGCAGCAGAAACAGGTGTACCTGAATCCGGAGAAAGCCGCAAAACCGGAGTTTACGTTTGAATTCCTGAATCAGAAAAAGATGGACGAGCTCCGGACGCTGTGTGAGCAGCGTGGCATCGTCAAGGGCGGGAACAAGTCCGAACTGATCCGAAACCTGCTCCAGAACACGCAGGAGAAGCCGAAACCGGAAAAGAAGCCGGTAGAGCAGCCGTCTTTTGATGTCTATGTCAGCACACGCAACGACAAGCGGTCGGACTTTGAGACGGAAAAGGATTACGCGGAAGAGGGCTTTGTCTCCGAGATCGGGAGCGACGCGGACTCGAAAGTGGACGACGAGGAGAGCCTCCCCGACGTCGACGACGATGATGATGATCCCGTCTCTGACCTGGACGATGCCTAGGTGTGCCCGCAGTAGTCGCGGACGATTGGCTTGTCCGGGTCGTAGATCCCCAGCTCGACGGCGCGCTGGAGCTGCTCCTGAAAGATGCGATTGAATTTGGCCGTATGACCGATCTCGTCGCACAGGACGTGCGCGAGCTCGTGGATCGCGACGTACAGGAGCATGTTCTGGTCGTAGTACTCCTCGTTCTTGTCTTTCAGACAGAGGTAGATTCTTTTTTTATTGATGGTATAGCTCTTTTTTCCCTCAAAAAAATCAATCGACTCAACCCTCGGGTGGAGCGGTCGGAGGGAGTCTTTGATGGTCTGCAGCATGGGATCGAGCTGCTGGTAATGCTCCGAGACCTGCTTATAGACGAGCAGGACGACGACCGCCACGATCGCGGTAATCACACACAGATAAAGTATTGTTCGGAAAACACCCATAGTATTTTTCAGGAAGCAAGTTTTTTTTTCTCGGGGAAAAAAAAGATGAACCCGAGCTACGCGACGCTGACTACTTATAACGAGGTCGATGCGTCCGATCTGTCCCGCACCGGCTTCCTGTCTCCGCCGCCTCCCGTCTTTCCGTTTGCCGTGCTGGGTTGTCTCCTGTTCTCGCTGGTCGATCCACAGGAGGTCTGCGGCACGGTTCAGCTGCTCAACCACGACGACCGGTTCTACGTCCATCTTTCGTTGGTATCCGTGGCCGGCTACCGCGGCTTCGGGCTCTATTTCATCAATGACAACGACGAGAAAGGGGATCTCATCATGGCGCTCCACCAGGCCAAGACATCGCTCATGCCGCCGTTGGTGATCTCCGAACCGGTAATGAGCCGCTTCTCTTTTCCTTTCAACCAGCTGACGACCGAGCAGCTGCTCGGGTTTGTCGGACGAGAAAGAGTGCTCGTCTCGGTGTCCGCCGAGACCGGGGAGTGTTGTGAGGGCGTCCTCCGGCGTCTCTGGTGAAAAAAGATAAAAAACGATTAATCCAAAGAAAATAAACGCCAGAAAATCATCAGATGCTCGAGTTCGTTTCGCGTGTATTCTACGACAAAGTATTATTCGGCGGTTTCCCGAGCCAGGAATGGCTCTCGGAACTGCTCGAGACGGGTGTCGTGGCGGTCGTTGACCTTACGGCGGAATCAGAAAAGACCGAAAAAGGTCTCCCGGTCTACGAGTCTCTCCTGCCACCGTCGATCGCCTGCCTCGCCTACCCGATCCCGGATAACGGCGTGCCCCACGACGAGCCGGGCTTCCGCTCGTTCCTCCGGATCGTCCGGGACGTGGTTCGCACGCTCGGCGAGAAAGAAAAAATATACATCCACTGCAAGGGCGGCCACGGCCGCTCCGGGATGGTGGTCGCGTGCCTGCTCTGCGAGCTGACGGGCATGTCGCCGGACGCGGCGCTCCGGGAGACGACGGAGGCACACGCCGCCCGGAAAAACCTCCGGGAGAAATGGCGGCAGCTGCGGTGCCCGCAGAACTTTCGCCAGCGCAAGGTGGTCATGGATCTTTTCTCGCGACACGTCGTCTCGCAGCGGATCCCGGTCATGATCCTCACCGAACGTCCGGACGAGACGCGTCCGTCCATCATCTAAAAAAGAGAGATGGAGAGATGAAATGGATTGGAGAGAGCACGTCCGCTGGGTTCAGGTACGACATTGGCTCCTGTGTGATGCACTGGACCAAGGAAATCGAAAAAATATGGCCGGAAGCACAGATCTTGTGTTTCGAGGCCAATACCGATCTTCAGTTCGTGTACAGAGACGATCCGCACCGGGTGTTTTTCGACGTACTCAGCGATCGAGACGGCAGGCTCGTCAAGTACTACAAGAGCACGATGTGCTTTAACGGAAACAGCTACTATAAGGAGACCAACGATGCCGTGTTTCATGAGAATGACCAGAACCCTGGATTCGATCGTAACGGAGCACGGGCTGCCGCTCCCGGATCTGATCAAGATCGATGTCCAAGGGGCGGAGATCGACATCCTGAAAGGGGCTGCAGCAACGATCCAAAATTGTGAGCGGCTCATCGTCGAGCTCCAGTGCGTACAGTACAACCGAGGAGCGCTCTTGGTCAACGAATCGCTGCCGATCATCGAGGGGATGGGTTTCGAGTGCGTGGATCCGCTCTTCTGCAACAACGGCCCCGACGGCGACTATGGATTCCGCAACCGCCGGTAAAAAATGAAAAAACATCGTGGTGCGTCGTAAATGAATTAACTAATATCGTTGATTTCTTTCTCATTGACAACATCTTTTTCTGCGGACAGGTCATGACGAACAAGTGGACGGAGAAGAGCATCTTCCTCAGCTTCCTCGTTTACAAGGGGATCAAGGAACCGGAGGATTTCCTGGATCGCGTGGACGAGCTCGGACAGGACTGGCACGACAAGGCTTCATCACTCTTGGCGAAAGTGATGAATTTTGACCAGTTCGTCCGCAAAGGAGAGTCTCATCTCTGCAAGCGGGGGAAGCAGGTCTGCCGGCTGTACGCGGACGTGCCGGATGCGACGCTGCTGGCGGTCTGGAGCGCGTTCTACCGCTGAAAAGAGCATGAGTGGATGCGCTCACACAGAAAGTCGTTAGATCCGAAAAAAAAAAGATCCATCAGCGCGGTGGATTAGAGGTTGAAGCCGGGGGAGGCGACGGTGACGCCGGCCAGGGCGGGCGCCGAGGACTCGACGACGCGGAAATTGAAAGAATAGGTGACGTCCACCACGGCGTCGGGCAGGCTGCGGGCGAGGATGCCGATAAAGATGCGGTTGCCGTAGAGGCCGTAGACGGTGTTGGAGCCGGGGGGCAGCGGGATGGTGTTGTCGAGGCCCAGCGGCGTCGGGTTGGTGATGGGGATGACCGTGCCACCGACCACGATGCTGCCGATCAGGGTGCTGTACTTGGTGGTGCCGGTGCCAGACACGGACACGACCGCGAGGGTCGAGCCGGCGGGCTTCTGGCTGAGGTTCAGCTGGAAGATGATCCAGGTGCTGTCGCCGCAAGGGATGGTGTTGACGCCCGCGAGGCGGCCGTCGTAGGTGTACTGGTAATCCACGCCCAGGCAGCCGTTGAAGGCGAGCTTGCCGAAGAAGATCTTGCGGGCGATGGAGTCGAGGACGGTGCCGGTGGAGATGTAGCCGATGCCGTCGGGGCTCACGGACGCGACCCAGTTCGGCAGGCCGGGTGTGAGGTCGAGCACGAGCTCGGGATTGGCATCAATCACCAGGGGCGAGCGGGCGATGCGGGCGTTCTGGTTGCGCTGGTCGTTGCGCAGGTAGTAGGGCTCCTCATCGATGCGGGTGTAGAAGTTGTTCCAGGGCAGGGCGTACTGCGGGAAGACGTAGTTGACGGTGTAGTCGAAGACGATACGATCCTGAACCAGAGCGCAAGTGCTGGTCATAAGTCCTTCTCTACTGTTGCGAAAGAAAAAAAAAATCCAAAAAAAAAATTCAGAAACAGGTGGCGACCGGGTAGTACGCGCCCATGACCCGGCTTACCGCCGTGCCGTCCCGCGTCTCTTTCTGGTTATCCATGGCAAAAAGACCCGTCGGGGTGGCCGAGACGGAGACCACGCGAAAGACGAGCACCGGGCTCGTCCTGGACGCGTCCCAGAGCAGCAGCCGATGCCTGGCGGCATCGTATCCGAATGTGGCCGCGAACGAGGCGCTGTACGCGACGTACAGCGTGTAGGACGCGGGAAGCGACGCGAACGACACGGACTCGTTCGTGGAGGTCGTGTCGAAATCCGAGGCCATGAAGCCGAGGTAGCGGTACTCCGCGTTCTGGAATCCAATCTCGGGCGGGAGCCTGCCGTCGACCCGGATGACATTGTTGGCGGCCGGGAAGACCATCAGGTAGGCCGCGAAAGGATTCGGAAACACGAGGCTCATGAGGCTCTTGGCCGGGAGAAAAAACGTATGGAGATCGACGCCTCCGAACGTCGTGGACAGATCCATCGACGAGAATTTCTGGGTAAAGAGTTTCCACAGGAGCGACTGGAGCCCGGCCGAGTTCTTTAGCCTCGCGGCCGGGGCAACCGGTCGGACGCGACCGGTCAGCCCGATGGAGGGCACGAACGCGGGCAGGAGCGGGGGCGTCTCGCTCGTCGTGTAGACGCGCTGGATGACACAGTACGAGCCCGGCGGCGCCGTCCCGGCTGTCACGCCGAGGACGATCCGGTATTTCTTGTCGGGGTATAGCGTGTCGTTCCACGAACGAAAGACCGTGCCTTTGGCATCATAGACCGTGATGCTCCAGAAATAGATGGCGGTCGGGATGATGCCATCCAGGATCACGTCACCAGAAGCGTTATTGAACGAGGCCACATAATAAATGATGGAGGCATCAGGGTAGGCAACATTCAGGGAAGACGGGTGGAAAGAAGAGACGACGGGCCACTCCTGGTTGAGGAACTTGTCGTAGAGATACCCGAGGCCGAACTCTTTGAGCCGGACGAGGCTCTCGACACGGTACAATGAGAGGAAAAAAACCACGCCTACGACGACGACCACCACGAGCGTTGCGATGGCAAAGGCAAGCGTTGCCGAGGAAACACCGTTATTGTCCATTTCTTGTGGATGAAAAAAATAAATTTTATCTGAGCATGGAAAATAACCATTCTCCGATGTGCCGCACGACCCGCACGTTCACCGCGTTCCCCATCTGTTTGTAGCATTCGTGTTCGTCGTAATGATACGAGTCGGGAAAATCCTGGAGCCTGCACACCTCTCGGCGGGTAAGGTACCTCCACTCCGGTCCGTAGACCGGGATCATGGACATGGCCACAAGCGTAGGAGAGTACTCGAGGCCACGAACGCGGATACCGGAACCACGGAATGTCCACAGGCAGTTGCGGAGCGAGGTCTCGTTGCACTGCCACTCCAGCTTCCGCATGCACCCGATCCACTTCTCATTCCGTCTCGCCTCTTCCAACCACGGCCCGAGTATCGACCGGTGCCTCTCATAAAACGCTCTGTTCTTGTCGATCCAGTTCTTGTATTTTTCGTAGTGTTCCTTGTCGCATTCGCGATCCCAGTCGTCCGTCCAGATGGGGAACCTCGGTATGGTGATGTTGTTCTCTAACAGCAACGCACAAAAACGCTCCCATATCAGACCAGACTCGTGGTGCTTGGGTATGAGTGCGCTCTCCCCCTGATATGGTGAGAGGATCGATCGGATGTCCGTGGGATGGATCGGCGGAGCCACGAAATCAGGAAGATCGGCGCCGTACCGACCGACAATGAACGCCCGTTCGCGGTACTGTGGGATCCCAAACTGCAGCGGCGAGAGCACGATCGGTCGATCATGGATCCGGTAGCCGATTTTCTGGAGCTCTTCCTTGATGATCTGGAACGTTTTCCCCTTGTCGTGGGTTACAATGTTCTTGACGTTCTCGAGAAAGATCGCACGAGGGGTGTGATGACGGAGGATGCGGACGATCTCGAAAAAAAGATTTCCTTTCGTCTGGTCCGTAAACCCGGTCTGATCCCCTGCTTTAGAGAAAGGCTGACAGGGGAATCCCGCGCAGAGCACATCGAACGGAGGGATGTCTTCTTCCCGAACGGTGCGGATGTCTCGTTCCGGCATCACGCCAAAATTGAGATGGTAATTCTCGCGACACCTGTCGTCAATGTCCGCCGCAAAGACGCAGCGACCACCCAACGAAGACAACGCGTAATGAAATCCTCCTACCCCACAGAACAGATCGATAAAACGCGGCCTCCCGTCCTCGTGCTCGAGCCGAGGCCATTGCAGACCGCTCGTCTTTTTTTTGAACCCGCCGTTAAAAGTATAATCATAACGGTGTGTCGCCGCGGGCGGGAGCGCCACAAACATGTCCTCCTCCAACGATCGTGTCAGCATCCGGTAGAGATCCTCCGAGTCAACGAGGGAATCCGTCTTGTTGTTGCTCTTGAGTCGCACGTTCTCGTTGCAGAAAACAGGATCCACCAGATAAAAGCCCGCGTTCAGGAAACGATCAAAGCCTCTCTTGCTTTTCCACCAACTGCCCTCTTCCAGGTTCATGATCAGAACGGGACAGTCGAATCTTATCCCGCCTGCGCCCCCAGGATTCTTGCTCCAGTTCAGCGCGATCGAGGATTTACCCGTAATCTTCTTGAAAGAGACTTTTGTGCCCGCCACCAGGCAATCCGACTGTTTCTCGTTGTTTCTCCTGAACCCGTCCAGGTGCTTCTCCATGATCTCGAAAATCGTATTCTCCATCATCATGCCACCCGACAGACCCTTGCCGTCGGAATGAATGCGTCGTCCCAGCACCCATAATTTATCCGAGATCTCCTGCAAAACGTCAGTGGACAGCGTCCGTAAACTGTCAATGATCGCGCGCATCTTTCTTTTATCGTTCTGAGGCTTTTAGGTTTGTTTCATTTTTTAGAAAAGACATCCGTCGTCGCGCCCATGCTGCAAAAAACACGAGGATCATGGTTGCCGTCAGGCGGTAATCACGGGCCGCCAGGAAAAGCACGAGCCGCTCGGACGCGTCCATCAGCACGTGCTGGGAAAGCATGGACAGACGCATCCAGATAACCCTCATCTCGAGCAGCACGGTCAGGAGCGGCTTACCGGGCAGCCGCGAGAGCAGGAGAGCGAGAAACCTGCCCTCATGGACGATGAGGGCAACGAGACCGGTCTGTCCCTCGGACAACCACAGAAAAAACGTGTACACGACCGAAAAAACAAAAACCTCGAGAATCATTATTTCTCGTCTCCAGAGAACGAGCACCGCATGGTCATTTTTTCATCTAAAGAAACGGTAAATCGGGAGAATAAAAAGACAATGAGCATCATCTTTTTGGGAAGAGACGATTTCGCGGTGCGGAACGGCGACCGCGGTCGCGTGCTCTCGCTGATCTACGAGTCGACCGGCCTGACGCTGATCCTCTTCTACTCGACAGAGTGCGACTACTGCACATCGGTCATCTCGGTGTTCAAGCAGCTGCCGAACCACGTGAACGGCTGCCGCTTCGCCATGCTGAATGTGGACATGTACAAGTCAGTCGCCGAGATGTCGCGGGACACGATCGCGCCGATCACACACGTGCCGGATCTGATCCTGTACGTGAACGGCTACCCGTACGTGCGCTACGAGGGATCGAACAGCGTGGAGAGCGTGCGCAAATTTATTTTCGAGATGAACGAGCAGATCAACAAGACCAGCTTTGTGGAGCCGGCGGCGGCCGCCGCGCCGAGACCGAACGCCGTACCGGTGGTGGAGAGACCCGCGGCGGCGGTAATACCGCCCTCGACGATCCCCGCGTACACGATCGGGGCGCCCCTTTACGGCAACAACAAGCGGGACAACGTGTGCTACCTCAATTTTTCGACGGCGTACGTCCAATGAGCAGATTCTCGCGGCGACGTTCGAGGTCGGAGGTCGCGTCGTGGTAGTCCGAGAGGAGGCGCGTGTCGCAGATGTAGGGCAGCGACCGGTAGAGCACGGGATAGCGGCTCAGGAGGGCGACGATGGAGCGCGAGAGCAGCCCGAGGTCGGCGTTCGGCGAAGGGATAAAGAGGCGCTCGGATCGGTTGATGAGGCCGGAGACCCTGCCGGTGGAGTCCACGACGACGCGGATCCCCGTGTGCCCGATCACGGACTCTTTTGCAAACGTCCTGTGGAGCAGCGGCCGGAAAACGGCCTCGTAGGCTCTGGGATCGCCGAGGCGGAGGTCGGAACGGAGGCTGTTGGTAAAGGCGTCGCAGCTCACGAGGTTGACCCAGTCCTGAGCCATCCGCGGATCCGGAAAATAGCTCGAGGGGATGATGTGCTCCTGCGTCGTCTTGCTAGGGGAGAGGATCGCTCCGTTATACACGTTGATGCCCAGGGATCGGATGTGGCTCCGCATCGTGGCCGCCGAAACCAGCAGGAAAAGGAATTTCATTTTTTTTTCGCCAAGAAAAAAAACAGTCCCCACCGTGAATCGAACACGAGCCGGCGCTTTACAAGAGCGCTGTTCTGCCACTGAACTATGAGGACAGGCAGAGGATACATCATGTTTCTTTAGACTAAAAAAAAGCGCGAGATAGAAAAAATGTTCCGGACGGCCGTGTGCTGCATGACGCGGGACGCGCCGGATCTGCCGTTCTGGATCGCATACCACCTCCGTTATTTCGATCGGATCTTTCTGCGGGTGGAGGGCGGGAAAAGACCGCCGGAGGACGACCGCGTCGTGGTCGTCGACACGACCGAGCCGGAGGATGGCGGTCTGCTCCGGCAGCAGGAGCGCCAGAGGGATTTCGTGGATCTGTGCGTCCGACGGGTCGCAAGGACGCACGGCGTGCGATACCTGCTCCACATCGACGACGACGAGCTCTTTGTCATGGAGCCGCGGTGGAGAGATGCCGGCTCGCTGCTGCGCACGCTTGCCTGGTCCGGTGCCACCCACGCGCGGATCCAGAACCACGAGGCGGTCTTCCGCGTTGATCCAGGGGATGCCGGCGCGACGCCGTATTTTACAGATGCGAGGATCGTCTTTCGCGACGGCGCGCGATCTGCTTTCATGCGGGGCTACCGGAACGGCAAGAGCGTGTGCGACACGTTCCATCAGCCTCGGTGCACGGGCTGCCACACGTTCGAGGGTTCTCACATCATCCTCAGGGAGGCCGTCATCCTCCATTTTGACTGCCTGGACTTTGTGCGGTGGCAAAACAAGTTCTTGAGGATCCGCGAAATAACCGGTCTCCTGCCGTTCTACGGACGATCCGTCCGAGCCGTCCGGACGGGAGACGAGCACGAGCAGCGGCGGGTGTGGCTCGGAGGCGTGGTGGTCAGGGATCGGGAGCCGCTGCTGCTCATGGAATGGATCCGACACGCGGATAGAGAAAATAGTGCTCCAGGTAGCTGAGGAAGCCCCGGAGCGCGGCATACACCCGGTACCAGTGGATGACGGCTCGCCCATCTCCGGCAAACTCACCCGTCTCGTAGCAGGCGACCAGGTTCTCCCAGTCCGCCAGCGGATCGAGGTATCGCACCACGGCGGAGTGGTTGGAGAAATGGAGCACCGGCGGCGGCTCGCGCGGCGCCGCCAGGAAATCGCGGAGCCGCTCCGCGGACGGCGTGATGCCGTCCGCAGACAGCCTCGGTCGCGTGTAGATGTCTTTCCGTTCAGAGCAGCGTTCGTAGAGTGCCTCGAGTCCCGGGGATGAAAAAGCGGGTGGCTCGCGGGGCGAGAATCCCTTCTGGTACGGGAGGACGGCTCCGGTCGAGTCCTGGATGCGTGGCCAGATGGATTCGAGATATACCAAGAGGTCGTTCGGATTGTCGTAGATGGCCGGCAGAGAGACCGCGTTGTAGTAATCGTCTTCTAGATCGGAGAGATCCATAAAGGTCTCGGGCTCGGAGGGCCGGTCGAACTGGATGCCCAGGAAAGGCAGGAGCACATCCCGAAAAAACGGCCGGAGCACGTAGCCGTTCGTGCCGGGCTTGAATTTCTTTCCGTGAAAGACGTTCCGCCACATAAAGACAATCATCTTGAACACGTCCGCTCCGGGCAGGAAAAATGGAAACATGCCGTGGACGGCAAACGAGTGGTCGCCGCCTTTCCCGAGGAAGGCTCGGTCTCGGCCGAGCGCGCACGAATGACCAAAATCGATCAGGACCGGCACCCACCGCGTCTCTGGAAAGACGTAGGCGGTCTCGTGGACATGGTAGACGAGCCTCGTCGGTTTTTCGGTTTCCCGGATGATAATGTTTTCCCCGTGGAGATCGTAGTGGGTAAAGAGACACCGTTCCTGCGCGGCCTCGAGACCGAACAAGACCTGAAAGAAAACATCGAAAAAGCCGCTGATGGATTTCTGGGAGAATTTTTCACGGCACGTGTCCTTCAGGTATCGCGAGAGCGTCGGCCCGGGGATCTTTTCCTGGAGGAGGCCAACGGTTGAATCTTTCTCTTCGAAAAACAGGCCGTAGGTGTAGACAAAGTTTGGACACCACTGTCGGAGCGCGTTCAGGGCATGTAGACCGATCATGGCCTCGTGGACGAGATCCGTGAGCCCGGCCGGATCCATGTCGTCCTCACAGGGCATCTTGAGGACGACCGGGATGTCATTGAACTCACATGCACGCACGCAGGAGGACTCCCCGCTCCCGATCGTCTTTTCTTTCTGACGGTGCTGCCGCGCGGCGGCCTCCGAGAGGCGCGGAATCGTCCCGGTCGTGTCCAGCGGCGACAGGACGATCTCCCGGAGGCACCGCATAAAGACCGGATCGTCGAAATGGAGCGTCCATCGCCGGTAATCGGTGATCTGTGCCGTCTTTTCGGTGTGTGCGCCCGGATCCAGGGATCGTGGCTCTACGAACGCAAACATTTCTTACCCAAACTCGTGTCTCTAGACCGACTTTTCAGTTTTCGATGGTCTCAGAAGCACCAGAGGTAGGACGGATAAGAAGATAAGAAGGAATCCAGCTCATGGACGATCTCGTCGGCCGTTGGCCGGCAGGAGGGACGGTGATCGAGGCACCGGAGGATGAGATCCCGGATGATGGAGGGGCTTCTGGTAAAATCAGGATATTCGTGTCGGAGGAGACAGCTCGTGAGCTCCTCACGGGTCTCGCACCAGCCGTACAGGGTCTCGCGCTCAAACATGAAATACATGACGGCACCGAAGCTGTAGATGTCGATGGCTGCGCTGTACCGGGTGGATCGTTCGAGGCGGTGGAGCACGAGCTCGGGAGCCATGTAAAACAGCGTGCCGACATTGGCCGTCCCGTCGATCTCCTGGGCGCGGCTCATGTTCTCCTGACTCCGCTTGGCCTCCAGGTTCTGGAGGATCTTGCAGATCCCGAAATCCGAGATCTTGACGCGCAGATCTTTCGTCAGGAGGAAATTGTTGGGCTTGATATCCCGGTGGATGACGTAGGAGGGCTTCCGGCGGTGGAGGTAGCACAGGCCGCACGCGATGTCCAGAGCCATCGTGATCCTCGTCCTGAGAGAGACGCGGGGACAGGTTCGGAGATAGTTCTTCAGGTCGCCGCCGGGCATGTGTTCCATGACGATCCGGAAAGGCTCGGTCGTGTAGCCCAGGAGCTGGATGATGTTGGGATGGTGGAGGCGGGTCATGACGTGGAACTCGTTCTTCATGAGACGCGTCTTGTGGTCATCCAGATCGTGAAATTCCTTGACGGCCACCTGGATGCCGCGCCACGTGGCCGTAAAGATGCGGCCGAACTCGCCGCTGCCGATCATGTTGTCCGTATGGATACCAAGCTCGTCGGAAGGGATCTCCCACTCGTCAAGCATGTTTCTCTTTACACAGCAAATAGAAACACGGCTTCATTTTTGAAAAAAAAAAATCACGATGCATATAAAAAACATGGGTATCGATGATTCGATCAAAAGAATAATCGTATCGTGCGTAAATGACAAGACAAGGATCCTGTACAAGCCGGGAGATCACGAGGCCTATATCCGGCTCATGGAGACCCTGGATCGGACGATCGGCGATCTCGAATCCATGGAGCGCGCGATAGAAAATATAAAGACGGCCTGCGAACGAGAATCCACCAAAAAGAAGGCATGGGAAAACGTGCTGAACGCGCTCAGATCGATAGAGATACGACGGACCAGGGTGATCGACTGGTTCATGATCCACAAGGCTCTGTACAAGATCCTATACACGCTCGGTACTCTCCCACTGGAGACGCCGCTGCTGCCGGGTGCAACGGCCGAATACCAAGATCTCTACGGAATGATCCACACGGATCTCGAGGGATTGAACAGGATTGCCGGGGCTCTTTCCCAACCGATACCGAAAAAAAAAGATGTGGTCAAAATCATCACCGAGCTCGGGAAATACCTCGGAGATGAGGTAATCGAGTTCGACCGACCCAATATAACCCAGTTATATGCCCTGCGGTACAGCTCGGGAACCGAGGACGAGAAGCGGGCATCCCTGTTCAGGAATTATTTTTTCGAGCACCTCGATCTCCTCTTTCCGGATTTCAAGAAAAGTATCCTAGAAGTCCTCTCGGGACGAGAAAATTTTGGGAAAATCCCCCTTGGAATCGTGCTGAAAGCGATCGACATGGATCCGGAACGGCTGAACCTGCCCGATGCCGTCATCTCTTTTCTTCCCCAGTTCAAAACCAACAAGCCCCTGTATCACCGCATCGTCCGGCTGCTCATCTCATCGCAGCGAGTATTCTTGTCCGTAATGAACCATCTCCGTTCTCTGGTGTACAGCGCCCGCAAATGGCATCAGTTTCTCCGTCTCTGTGTCTCGGACATCCAGCCACCCACCCCGCCCGTCCTATCGGATTTTTTCCCGATGATTGATCAGAGCAGATTCGAGAGACTCTACGACAGCATCCTCGTATTTCTCTTTATTGCTTTTACGCTCTACGGGTTGATCCTCGAGCTGGAGCTGGATCTGAGCATGATCAATACTGGCCTGCTGAATAAGGAGCTCGTTATCAACGGCTGGCTCCTGGCGGAAGAAATGATCGGTGTTGAGGCATTCCCACCGCTGCCGCGGCAGCGGCAGGACGATCCCTCACAGAGACAGCTCCAAAAGAAAAAACAAGAGGCACAAAAGATCTACCACGAGCTCCTCCAGCAATACTCGAGGCAACGACAGAAACCGATTGTCCCAAAACAAACGAAACCCGTCCTCGGCAACCGGCAGCAACAGCAGGCCAAGCAGCAGGAAGCACCGGCTCTCGTGGCTCTGTTCCAGCAGCTGCAGCAGCCGGAGCAGCCGGATCCGCAGGAACTGCTCCGAGCTGTTTCCGTCTCACACGAGGTGTCCTCAACGGAAAACAAGATCCGGCACAACCGAGGATCCGCGGAAAAGATCCTGAAAGGGGCGCTCGCCTGGATCATGGAACGCGCAAACAATCATCATTTCATTTTTTTGGTGGATGCCCAGAACCTCCTGTGGACCATCTACGGGGAGGTGAGCTTCTACCGGCGGAAAAAGCTCCTGGAGGGCTTTCTCCGCGATCCGGATCGGGCAAAAGCGTTCCTCCGCGATGCCCTCGGTCGCCTGTATCCCCGGCTTACCGAGGCTCTAGAGGCACTCGAAGCGAGCAGAACCCTGACGGTCGTCGTCAACCAGGGCGACATCTCGGATGCCACGGAACTACATGCCTGGTCGGATAACCTCCTGGAAGTGTCTCTCCCTTGTGTCGATCCCGGAACCAAGAAGGACTGCTTCGTGAGCGGAGATTTTGAGAATCCCATGGACGATTATGCCATCCTTTTGCTCCGCAGGGTGCTGGAAGATCTGTCCGCGGAATGGGAAAAACAGAAGCACCGCACGCTGCGCCGGCACCGTGACCGGATCGTGGCTCTGCACCGCCAGGTAGGCCGATATCCCTCCCAGGATTTCCAGCAGGTGCTTACCCGGATCTCGGATCTCCAAAAGCAAGCCCGACAGGCCGAGAGAGAAAGGAATCCGTATCCCGTTGTCCTCGACCTGAGTTTCGATCTCCGTCGTGGGTGGAACTCCGCCGCGGTTTTTTGAGATGATCTCCGGCCTGGAGACGAGGTCTTTGCCCCACTCCAGCCGAATAATGAGTACCACTGGGCAGAGATCCTCAGAGATAACCATGACGGCACATTCCTTGTTGGCTTTCCCGAGCTCCGCTTTACGGACGTCTACCATCGTGCCTGGCTCGAGCCGATCTCTTACGGAGGATCCATACCGGCACCGGTGCTACCGCCACCGCGTGGAGGCGGAACCACCGCTCCGCATGGAGGCGGGAGAACTCCGGCTCCGGTGCCACCGCGACAACGATCCTCACAACCCGCTGACCGATTTGCCACTCCTGTCATCCCGAAGCCGGTCGAAAGACCGCAGCGCTTCCGGGTGGTTAACCTATAATCTCTTATCCCAGCCGTTCGCGCAACTGATGAAAAAAGCCATAGGCACCAACGGACAAAAATACAACCCCATTCATCTGATGCCGTTCCGAATTACCAAAATCTCGAGAACGCTAAAAGAGCTGCTGATCCGGGATCAACCCGTCTTTTGTCTTCAAGAAATCTGGAAAGATATCGTGCCCACGTTGACCGAAATTTTTGGGAATCGGGATTGCCGTTCCCATGAATTTACCAGCTCTTTTCCATGCAAGAGAAATCGACTCTGCCAGGAGGACGGCCATGTACCTGTACCTCAAAGAGCTTGCTGACGAGACAAAACCCCATGCGATCCAACGGTGAAACGGGCTTTGACCAAAAAATAATCTTTCCGGGAGTAAAATGCCAGCCAGTAAAAAATTTTGCGGGAAAGCAGCCAAAATCCCGGAGGGCTACTCCGGTCGCGCAACGCGCTTCGAGTGTCTGAAACGCGGCTACGGCGCGTGCCTGGCCTCCGGCGCCGCCGGGAGCAAATGTCCGGCTCCGCGGCGCTCGCCGCGGAAGCGTGAGCGAGTCTACTGCGGGAACGACCTCCTGCTGCCGGAGGGCTACGACCGCTACGGCGACCTCTACGAGTGCCTGAAAAAAGGCTACGGCGCCTGCCTGTACCACGGCAAGAAACAACCGCAGCCGGCACGGAAGCGCTCGGCTAGCCCTTCCAAGAGATCACGGTCTGGAAAGTCTCCAGCGCGGCGGCGAGGTTCCCCTCGTTCCAGTACTCGATCTCCTGGTTCTTAGTGTGCAGGAGCGACACCCGGAAGATCGGCGGCCGGCCCTCGTACACGGAGATCTCCCGGTTGTTCTCCACGAGAACCAGGGGGATCTTGTACGCCGGGTCGCGCTTCGGCTCGTACGGGTGGACGCCGAGGGAGGTCAGCTTCTCGTCCTCCAGCGCCCGAGCCTGGAGCACTTTCCACCGCTGACCGGCCAGGCGCTCGCGGTATCCGACCGGCCGGTCGTCGCGGTCGACGATCGAGATGAGGTATCGCTTCTCATTCATGAGCATGCACGGCAGGCGGACGGCGTACATGGAGAAAGGCTGCTCCATGTCCCGGATCTTGGTCATGACCGGATCCTCGTAGTACCGGGTGAGCAGGGCGTAGAGGCCATCCCTCTCCGGATTCCCAAAGAAGATCATGTTTCCATTTACGCGTCTTTTCTTTAGACGACGACGGAAAAAATGAAAACCGGTGCGACAGGACACGGAAAAAAAAAACACACGGATGGAAAACTTTATTGTCCTGGATCCACTCTACGCGGAGTACGTGTCCACCTACGTGCTCCCGGTCTACAGCCGGATCTGGGCCAAGAGGATCAGCCCGGCGCTGGTGTTCTCCGAGACCTACGGCTACCTGCGCACGTTCGATGAGCCGCGCCAGAAAGTGTGCCTCATGGAAGAGGACGCGTGGCGGGCCGCGCGCTTCGAGATCGAGGTCGTCCATCCGGCGGGATGCCACGTCCATGCCGGTCCGGTGGAGGGCGCGGCCTACCTGTTTACGCTGCCGTGGAGGACAAGGACAGCGGTCACGCACAAGCAGGGCAATCATTTCCTGCTCGAGAGCGGGGGCTGGATTCAGGAGAAGCTGACGCGCTACCTCCCGAAAAAGAAAAGATCCCGGGTGTTCAGGCTCGTGCCCCTCCAGAAAAAGACATTTGTGGGCATTGCGGTCAACGAGTGGAAGAGCATCCTCATCAGGGACAGGCGCTGGTTTCCCGGGAAAGATCATCTGTACTACGTGGATCAGAACGACCGGATCATCCCGGCATGGAGCGTCCTCCCGGTGCGCGCCGAGGCCGCGCCGATCCAAGCAAAGATCCAATCGCCGTGCCTCATGTGCTCGGAGAAACAGATTGACACGAGCGTGCTCCACCTCGGCTTTGCGCACAGTTTTTCGTGCTCGAAATGTATCGAGAAGCTGGGGAGCAAGACCTGCCCGCTGTGTAGGCTTCCGATCGAACAGATTATTACGAATCACATCACGACCTGGCCAGAATAAATAGACGAGGGAAACGATTTATTCTCTAGTGGATGGCCAAACGACAAACCGGACACTTGGGCTCGATGCGGAGCAGGCACGTGGGACACACGCAGTGATTAAAGACATTGTCGTGGACGTTGATGCATTGTTTCTCCTCGAGACAGACTGAGCACTGGTTGTCGATCCTGGGCACAAAATGATAGACGAGCTCGCGGTGGAAAGCAAACGTCTGGTACGGGAGATAGACGAGGATCTCCTGGAGATACATGCCGCTCGTAAAGAGCACGCAGGGCATGAACTCGTGCGGGTTGTTCTTACGCGACGTGTTGTAGGTGATGAGGGTCTTGGACATGACCTGTCCGAGCGTAAAATCCTGCGGCCGGATCCGGAAATAAAACTCGAAAAATCCGGAAACGAGGTCAATGTTGATCCTCGGGTTCTCGATAAAAAAGAGGAACGAGTTGTTCATCTCGCATTTCATCTGGTATTTCTTGACATCGACCAGCAAGATGGGATTATAGAATTTCTGAAACTCGACCCTGTACTTGTCCGAGTTCAGCAAACAATAAATGCTCATGATTTCTTGAAAATTTTATTTTTTTTTTCGGCAAAAAAATTGAAGACGACAGGGGTAAAAAAAAGATTAAAGGATCAGACGATAAGAGACAAATGGAGAAAAGCCTGGAGGCGTTGGTGCGCAAAAACACCAAGGCGCAGCTGGTCAAGACCTGTCGCGAAAAAGGCTTTGCGGTGACGGGCACGAAGCACGACCTGGCCGGCCGGCTCCTGGGCGTCACAAAAGACCAGCCAATCGTCGAGAAGATCCAGATCGTCATCCGGATCGTCAAGAACGAGCACGGGAACTACTGTCATGACGAATCGAAGCTCGTGTTTGACACGAACAAGAAAGTCATTGGCGTCCAGCTTCCCGACGGCAGGGTGCGCGGCCTCACGCGCGAGGACATCCTGGAGTGCCACAAATACAAGTTCGGCTACGTCATGCCGGTACGGCTCGACCCGGATCCGGATCTTGTGTCCGAGCCCATCCCGGCCGGATCGGACGGCGAGGCGGAGGAAGGAGAAGAGGAAGATGAATAAAATAAAATTCCGTTTCTATAGAGGTCATGCTCGATTATCCCATCAGCATCGCTCCAGAGGCCTGGGGAGCGCATTTCTGGGCGGCGATCGAATCGGTCGCGTGCACCCTCAGCACGCACAACAAGAAAGACGTCCTCCGGTTTTTTGACGTCCTGCGGCGGGTGCTGCCGTGCGAGACCTGTCGCGGGCACTACAACGAGTACTGCGACCAACACCCGATCCACGGGTACACCGAGAACTGTGTGGTGCTCCTGATGTGGGTCTTCCGGCTCCGAGCCGCGATCCGGGAACGGAACGGGCAGCCGCCCGAGGATTTCCGTATCTACCTCCAGGATCTCGCGGAAAGGTACGATATCCCGGAGATACGGTACCACATCGACAAGATGCACGAATACCTCGCGATGCGCGAACGGCACCCGCGATCGGTCTTTCTACAAAAATTCCGTCTGGACGAGTTTTCTGTGCTCTTTATACCGGCTGCTCCTTGAGCTTGGTGACGGCGTTCGGGTTCATCTGCTCGTCCTCTTTCTCCCGCTGTGCCTGGAGCTGCTGCGCGAGGCTCTTGATGCTCTCGTTCTTGCGGCTCATCTTTTTCTCCACCCCGTTTTCGTCTTTCCTCTCTTCGTCAACGACCGTTGTCTTCTGGATGAGCGGCGTGGTCTCGATCCGTCGTCTCATGCCGTCGCTGGGGTCGGACGGCTGCGTCACCATCGGTGGTGGTGGTGGTGACATCTCCTCCCGCGGGACGACGGGCACGCGCTCGGGCACGGCGAACGACCGGGAGATGCCGTCTGCCCACCGGAAAGCCTCCTCGTTCTCGTATTTCTTGACAACCCCCGAGGCGAAAAAGACAAGCACGGCGGGAACCGTGCGGATCCCGTATTTCTCCGTGTCCTCGAGGATGTGTGTCCGGATCTCGTCGTGATCGACACAGACCTTGCGGTAGTCGATCGCACGGATCTTCTGGAGGAAGCGGGTGCTCTTCTCCGAGAAACGACTGTAAAAGACCACCACGACGCTGTCACTCTCCATTTTGTAGAGACGGTGTGCTCATTCCTTAGACCGCTAGACGAGTGCCGTGGGCGCGTCCTCGATCTCGACGGCCAGATCCAGCCCGAGGTACTTGATGAACGAGTCGTTGTCGTCGGCCAGGCCGGACGCCCGCCGCGCCTCCATGTATTTTTCCTTGTATCGATCCACGAAATCGCCGTGCTCGGCGTCCAGCTCGCGGATCCTCGCCGTGGCCTTGTTGAAGCCCTCGCGCATCTGCCCGAGCTTCTTCTGGGTCTCGTGGAACGTCCACACGAGCTGGGCGCGCTTGACCTGTTCCGTAATGTACTCCTCGAACGCATCGCGGGGCTCGTCGTTCTGCGCGCGCTTGGACTCGTCGAGGAGGTTCTGCTCGCGCTGCTTGATGTCGATCATGTCCTGGCGCTCGGCCTCTTTCTTGGCCAGGATGTCCTGGCTGATGACGTCGGTCGTCTTTTTCCGGATGTCGATCTTCTTGATATCTTTCGAGAAGCCCTCGCTGGTCGTCACGGGAAACGGCCGACCGACAAACGCGTGGTAGATCTCGTGGTACGAGTCCACGTTCTTGATGAGCCACTCGGCTCGCTCGTTCGCCTCCTCCTCGGTCGCGTACACGCCGCGGACTTTCATCATCCCGTAGATGTTGTCCTTGTCCGGGGTGGCGCCCTTGGCAGGCGTGAAGCTCACCAGCGCGATGCGCTGGTTGATCTGCGCCGGATCGGCGTAGTACCGATCCACCTGCGCAAAGGTAATGTTCCGGCTCAGGGTTCTGAGCGCGTCGTCCAGCGGCCCGCCCGTGAGCGGCTCGACCGTGTTCTTGGCCGTGTACTCGGTGACCGGCACGCGATCCGACGGGGCGACGAGTGAGTGCATATCCTTTTTTCTCTGGTTTCAATTGTGTTTAAATGACATTTTTTCGAGATCTGAAAAATAATCCGAAAAGATAGAGACATGTCTCGGGTCTTGTTTATCGATGCCGAAAACATTCGTCTGTCGGACACCGATCGGGACATCCTGTGCTCGCTCTACCCGGTGGACAGAATCCTGATCTACGGCAACCTCGAGAAGAACAATATCCTCAAGCACTACCAGCACTGGGTCATGGATCTGGAGGACTGCTGGATGATCCACGTGCCGTCGATCAACGGCAAGAACAGCGTGGATCTGCAGATCTCGGTGGACATGATGGAGATGTATTTTTCCCACGGCATGACCGATGCCGTGCTGGTCAGCCACGACCGCGATTTCCTGCCCGTGTGTTCCAAGCTGCGCGGCTACGGCCTCGATGTTGTCATTGTCTGCCAGCGACAACAGAATACCGTCTTTGACGCGTTCACAACGGTCTGTCTCAATGATATCGACCCGGATCTCCGGATCGTCATCTACTGCTTCTTGTTTGAGCGGACGGCCTCGATGGAGCTCGTCTACCTGAACCGTCTCCTCAAAAAAATCAACAAGAGGAAAAAGATGAGGGACCTGACCGCTCTCCGCACGAACCTGGAGACCGCGTGGCGAAACTATTTTACACTGGTTGGCGACAAGATCGTGCGCACGGGCGCGGTCAAAAAAATGATCCGGGCGGCCGGCTCGTAATGGCCGATCCATAAGATGGATAAAGCGTACGAGGACGTTCTTTTTGAGCGGGTGGGCGAGTACCTGCGCAAATACGACTCGAGCCACGTCCAGCGGGAGTCGTTCGATTTTTTCATCACGCACCGTTTGTCCAAGATCATCGAGGAGGAGCCCGTTATCGAGATCCCCCTGGGCGGGTCGAGGACCTACAACATCCACTTTGGCCAGGTGTTTATCGACCGTCCCTACATCATCGACGAGAACCGGCAGATCCGGTACATCTATCCCAACGAGGCTCGGCTGAGAGACCTCACCTACTCGAGCCTGATCTCGATCAACATCCACACCTTTATCCGCGACACGGCCACGCGGCAAGAGTCCGAGGCGCAGGATTTTTACAAGGTCAGCCTGGCCAGGATCCCGATGATGCTCGGCACGACCCGGTGCAACCTGTACGGCAAGACCCCGGAGCAGAGGATCACGCTCGGCGAGTGTCCCTACGACAACGGCGGGTATTTCATCATCAAGGGCAAGGAGCGGGTGCTCGTATCCCAGGAACGGATCAACTACAACATTGTCCACGTCTTTGACATGAAGACCAACAACAAGTTCTACCTGATCTCCGAGATCCGGAGCATGTCCGAGGAGACCGGTCATTCCGTGCTCCTCCAGATGAAGATCACCAGCTGCGTCGAGAAAAAAGTCGTCCTCCAGATCCCTTACGTCAGTCAGGACATCCCGCTGGGTTTCATCTTCGTCGCGTTCGGCTTCTCGCTCGCGCAGGTCTCTGACATCCTGGATCTCAACCTCAGGAGCCAGTACGGAACCTACCCGCAGATCCGGCTGATCAGCCAGCGCATCCTCCGCGAGGCCGAGATGATTGGCGGTCAGGAGAAGGCGATCGCGTACATTGCCCAGTTCTCGATCCACTCGCTGTCCAGGGATCGCCGGCACTACTACATCCACCAGATCCTCAACAACGAGCTCTTCCCCCACCTCGGGATCTCCAGCACCCGGGAGCAGAAAGGGTATTTCCTGGGTCACATGCTCGCGAAGCTCCTGTTTACCCTGGTCGGCAAGCGGGCGCTGGACGACCGCGACCACATCTCGAACAAGCGCCTGGAGACGGGCGGCCACCTGATGGCGGAGCTCTTCCGCACCCTCTTCAAGCGGTTCGTCCGGAGCATGGAGCCGCAGCTGGTCAAGCGGCCGGACATCCTGGTGGTGATGAGCCGGAACAACACCATCACCCAGGGGATCAAGCACTGCTTCTCGACCGGGAACTGGGGCATCCCCAAGTCGAATTACATCCGGACGGGCGTGAGCCAGGTCATGTCCCGGCTGACACACAACTCTTTCCTGAGTCACCTGCGACGCATCCTCGTGCCGATCGGGAAAGAGGGCAAGAACACCAAGATCCGGCAGCTCCACCCGTCACAGGTCGGCTTCATCTGTCCTTTCGAGACGCCCGAGGGTCACTGCCTGACCGCCGACACGATGATCCTGATGAGCGACGGGCTCTCCCAGTTCCCCATCAGCGAACTCGCCAAGAACGCGTCGATCAGCGTCAAGACGACGCGGCTGGAGGACGGTGTCGAGGAGTCGTCGGGCATCCGCGGGATCCGGGTGTTCCATCCGGAGCGCCTCTACGGCCTGACCACGATCTCCAACCGGACGATCCGATGCTCCGGGCGGCATCCTTTCCTGGTCCTGGACGACAGAGACAATATCGCGTGGACGGTCGCCGACGAGCTCCGACCCGGTTCCATGGTTGCTCTCCGGTACGCGACATCGGTTCTGACCTCGCTCCCGGTCAACCGGCGGTGCCGGTACATGGGTCTCTGTAGGGCGCTCCGCGGTAGAGCGGCACCGGTTATCGACGAGGATTTCCGTGAGTTTGGACGGATGGACGTGCCGGACATGGATAGCGTGGTTATTCCTCGGTGGATCGGCAGCGCCGGGTCGGTGCGGGACTTTGTGGCCGGCCTTTTCTGCGGCCTGGGCGTGGGCATCGGCCTGCGCGAAACGGATCGGTACGAGGTCTCCGGGCTGTTTTTCCCAAAAGACAAGGACTGGACACACCGGCTGGCCGCGTGGCGGGCATTCGTCGTCAAGATCAGGCGCGTCCTCGGGCTCGGCATCGATCTCGTGAGCGACCGTGAGGAAGAGCGCTTGTGGCTCTCCCCGCACCGGACGAGGAAAAACATGTGCCGCTTCATCGACCTGTTTGGTTCCTGCTACGACGATCCGGAGATGGAGAGGGAAGTGTTTGTGTTTGCCGAGTACCTGCGGTCCGAGAGCGGCGTCCCGTTCTCCGAGTGGACAGAGTCGCTTGTCTACTACCACGACCGGCTGGTCTTTATGCCGCTGGAGACGGTCGTGCCGCTGCCGGTTGAGCCGACTTTCGACCTGACCACGGTGTCCGAGAACCACAACTACGTTGCCAACGGCTTTCTTACGCACAACTCCGCCGGGATCGTCAAGAACATGACGCTGACCACCCGGCTCACGACCAAGCTGAACTCGGTCTTTATCCGGATCACGCTGGAGGAGATCCGAAGCCTGATCCTTGGTTTTGAGGATCGCGAGCGTCTCGCAGGGTGTCGCTACAAAGTCTTTCTGGATGGGGACTGGATCGGTTCAGCCGGCTCGACGGGCTACGAGGACATTATGCGGTACAAGAGGACGGGACGCCTGCCGGCCTCGCTATCGGTCTCCGTCAACGATAAAGAGGAGGAGATCCTCCTGTTCACGGACGAGGGACGCATGATCCGACCGCTGCTGAATGCGCTCGACATGCCCACGATCGAGGATCTGCGGACGGACAGCCTGGAGACGCTCATCGCCCGGAACAAGATCCTGCTCGTGGACTCGTACGAGATCGAGAACAACGTTGTGGCCATGTTCCCGTCCGAGGTGACGCAGCAGCCGTTCTACACGCTGTGCGAGATCCACCCGAGCCTCCTCACAGGCCTGTGCGTCGGCCTCATCCCGTACTCGGATCACACCCAGGCGCCGCGCATCACGTACCACGCGGCCATGGGCAAGCAGGCCATCGGCGTGTACGCGACCACGCACAACATCCGGACGGACACGATCGTCCACACGCTCCACTACCCGGAGAGGCCGCTGGTTCAGACGCACATCGGCGCCATCACGGGCAACGACGAGATGGTGTTTGGATCCAACCTCGTAGTGGCCGTGGCCATGTACACCGGCTTCAACCAGGAGGACTCGGTCATCATGAACAAGGCGGCCGTGGATCGGGGTCTGTTCCGGACTTTTGCTTTCCGAACGATCCATGTGGAGGAAAAGAAAAAATCCACGTCCTACACGGAAGACATCCGCCTGCCGCCGCAAGAGATCCGGGCACGGAGCTACAACTACGGCAAGCTCGACAAAGAAGGGATCGTCCTGTGCGGTGCCTACGTCGGTCCCAATGACGTGATTGTCGGCAAGATCCAGACAAAGCACATCAAGACGGGCGGTGAGCAGCAGACCGATACGAGCGTCGTCATCCGGAACGGGGAGGAGGGCTACGTGGATCGGGTCTTCATCTCGACCTCGCCGGAGGGCTACCGGATCGTCAAGGTCAAGATCCGCTCGCAAAAGATCCCCGAGATCGGGGACAAGGTGGCCTCCCGCAGCGCGCAGAAAGGGACGATCGGGATGATCTACAACCAGGAAGACATGCCGTTCTGCGCCCAGACCGGCCTGATCCCGGATCTCATCATCAACCCGCTCTGCCTCCCGTCGCGGATGACCATCAACCAGATCATCGAATGCGTGGCGGCCAAGTCGTGTGCCCGGGAAGGACGATTCCGGTACGCGACGCCGTTCTCGAGCCACAGCACGGGCGTGGTCGACGAGCTGTGCGCCTCGCTGGTGGAGAACGGCTTCACCCCGGACGGGAAAGAGGTCATGAATAACGGCTTCACGGGCGAGTCTTTTGCGGCACGGATCTTTATCGGTCCCACGTTCTACCACCGCCTCAAGCACCTCGTGAGCGCCAAGATCCACGCCCGGAATAACGGGAGCCTCCAGGCGCTCACACGGCAGCCGGTCGAGGGGCGTTCCAGGGACGGCGGCCTGCGCTTCGGAGAGATGGAACGTGACAGTATCAGTGGATCTGTATCGGTTTCCCTGAAACAAGGTCTCGCCGTGAGGATATGTTCCATGGAAGGTGGTTCATGGGATGTTTTGGGATGGGATGCGGACGTACGGGGGATCGTTCCGAAGCGTCAGATCGGGTTCCTCGACAAAGGAGAGAAGGAATGTGTCCGGATTACATGCCAGGATGGTCGTATTTTTGTGTGCACACCTGATCACCCCATGTTGACCTCAGACGGAGAATGGGTCAGGGCACAACATCTGCAGAAGGGTGTCTCCCGGTTAAAGTGTTCCGTCGCTTACCCCGTCGTCGATATCGACGCTGAGGTAGCCGAGTGTAAGGGTTGGACCTACGAAACCCCAGACGGGAACGTACGCCTCTCGACGGATACTCCAGAACATTTCTTGAGGAGTCTTGCGTTCGCACGTATCCTCGGGTTGTTGGTCACCGACGGTACGATCTCGAAAAGGAAACAGGGAGGCTACGTTGGTCATGTGAGTGTGGGGCATCTGATCGACGTATCGACTTTTCTCGACGATCTGGATCTGTTCTCCCTCTCTAAGGAACAAGATTTTACCAGGGAAGACAGGATGTATTCCTGTTATTCCATTCCTATCCCGTACAGACTCTTGAACACCATTATCGAGATCCCCGGAATCCTTGTCGGGAAGCGCGTTGAACAGGAGTCCACGCTACCCGATTTCCTCATACGCGAGGACTGTCCTCGGCCGATCGTGCGAGAGTTTTTGGCCGCGATGTTTGGTGGGGACGGTCATACATGTGTGTTGGGGATGCACCGTGGGAAGCGAGACATCCTTACGTCGCTCTCGTTTTCGAAATCGAGGGTTGCCACACGAAGCGATTCTCTGGTCCTGATGATGAGGGAAATCACCCGCATGCTCAACAAGTGCGGGATCCACAAGATGACTCTCCAGGAACTGAAAGAGACCAGCGTGTCCAAAAAGAAACGACACGAGAATCCCGAGGCACACGAGAGGTGTTTCCAGTCTACGCTTCATCTGGACATCTCGGAGGTCATTCCTTTTCATGACAAAATCGGGTTCCGGCACTGTTCGCACAAGACGGTGAGGCTGGAGGCGGCCGTGGCGTATCGGCGCCTTAGAGAGAATGTGGTTCGGCAGCACAACTGGATTGTCCAGCGCGTCGATCAGATCACCCGTTTCTCCGAGATCAAAAAAGCGAGCCCTACCAAAATCGTGGGGACGAAGAAAGCCATCATCCAGGCCGTGGACGAATTGCGCAGCATGGAGGAGATCATTCACCCGTACGCGATCCCGACGACACACGACATTACGGATCACCTGATCAAAGGCACCCAGTTCGGCAAATTCACCTCGAAAAATTTCCCCACGGCGGAGGAATTCCTCAAACAGATCGGCGCGTACTCGTGGTTTGTCCGAGAAACAGAGGACGAAACCGCCCGTCCCGTGGCGTACGGCACGTGCCGGTCTAGTCCATGCATCCCGGTAATGGAACTGACGGTGCTGGACGTACGACCTTGTGGGAAAGAGGTGGTCTACGACATTGAGGTCGACAAGATAAATTCTTTCCTCGCGGACGGCGTCGTCGCGCACAACTGCATGATCAGCCACGGCGTCTCGCGCTTCCTGGCCGAGCGGCTCTTTGACATGTCGGACGTCTTTTCCGTCCCGGTGTGCTGCGCGTGCGGCTGTCTCCCCCACACGCTGGAGGCGTGCAACATGTGCGAGTCGGGCAGGATCAAGAGGGTTCGCATCCCGTACGCGTGCAAGCTCCTGTTCCAGGAGCTCATGGCCATGGGCATCAACGTGAGCCTGTTTGTCGACAAGGACGAGAAATACCTGGCAGCAAAAAATATTGGCTCCTTGTAGACATGAGTTGTGGTGATTGTTCCAGCAGCTGCGGCAGCAAATGTGGCTCGTCTTCTTCTTCGAGCCGCTGCAGCAAATGTGGCTCGTCTCTTTCTCCTTCGAGCGGCTGCCCGCATCATGACTGTCGGTGCTGCCTGTTTGTCCGTGATCCCTGCACCAGGCTGAGATGGTATCTCCTCTGATACGAGACGCCGGCGTCTCGTGTCGAAAGACAAATATTTTGAAAGAAAAAAATATTGTCGCTCTGTAGAGCAGATGTCCTCGTCCTCCTCCAGCTGCCACACCTGTGGCTCGTCCTCGTCCTCCTCCAGCTGCCACACCTGTGGCTCGTCCTCGTCCTCCTCCAGCTGCCACAGCTACCACAAGACGTGCGGCTACAGCTTTGTCTACGATCCCTGCACGGGCGAGCCCATCGACCCGTGCCTTGCCGAGCTATTTCAGTGCTGCGGAGGATCCAAGTGCCGGTATTACTATTCTGATGTGATCTGGTGCACCCTCTGAGCAATGAAATATCATGACAAGATCTCTCGCATCGTGCCCAGCAGCCGTGTCCGGAGCGATCCGTGGTGCCGGGAAAACGTCGGCCGGTCCTCCGGCCTCAGGAGGCTCTGAAAATATTCCGTGTTCTTATCGAGGAGCATGTCCAGGATACGGATCGGGATCTCTGATCCGGTGATCCCCTCGATCCCGAGGAAATTGAGGATCCGTCGCTCGACGTCCTCTCTGCCGATCCGTTTCTCCAGAAAAGCGGCGTTTGCGCACAACAGCAGGGTGTACAAACGGAAGAGGTAGACGGCCTCCGCCCCGTGGATCTGGTTCCTGGTCATCAGGTCGTGGAGGGACACGGCGTCCTTGTCGGTGCCAAAGCATTTGGGGTATTTCCGCTGCATGGTTTCCTATGGATGCGCAATTTTTTTTTAAATGAGCTTTTTCCCGGCGGCTACGAGATCCACACCTGACTTCGACTCTTCTTTTTTCAATCCTTGTCATCTCCAGACGCAGGTCTTTTCAGGATGAAGCATCAGTAGTACGACGTCTTGCTCTCGCTCTCAATACGGTACGGGTATAGAGAGAACGGCAGATCGTCGTTGGACGGCGCCACCACGAGCCTGGCCACATCGGCCTCCATGTCGTAACGGACATTCAGGACCTGGATGCCGTACCGCTCCGAGATCCTGGCGGCCGTCCGCGCGTGATCCTCCTCAAACAGCTCGTCCCACTCGGCCTTCGGGATCGTCAGGGGTGCCATCGAGTACACGAGCCGTGCGCACCGTGCCTCCCCGTCATAGGTGCCGCGGTGGATGTCGATCTGCGGCGACGCCCAGTGCGCGGGCAGCCGGGGCACCGGCCGGTACCGCTCCCGGACGTAGCGCATCGCCTCCGCCCATCCGCCCGTCTCCTCAAAGATCCAGAGCCAGTTCTCGCGATCGATCCGGAGCTCCATCTGCCAAAAAAACAACGACAGAGACAATCAACGACCGGTTCTGCGCGAGCACGGCGTGGATCATCGAGCCACACGCGATGCCGAACCAGAAATACTCTCCTTGGACAAGAGATTCCTCCGTCTTTTACCCTCTTAATCATAATAGGGATCAGGGGCAATGAAAAAAGATCCGGTTCTCTCGGGAGGATCTTCTCCTCGTTGCGCTACGACAAATCCATTTTTATATTCCAGAATGACGTTTGGCACTGATGTCTTGGCCATGATCGTATGTCTTTTTAGGATCCGTCTCTCGTGATCATTTTTTAAGGACAGGCCATAGCATCTGAGCTTTTTCAGATCATCATTCTTATTCTTGATGTAGAGCATCGTATAGGCATTGGCACATAGGATGATCGGTCCGCACAGGGGCACGGTGCGTGCATTCGCCTGAATCGTCTGGGTAAAGCGACAATATTCATTCGTTGGTTGCAGCTCGATGACATTCTGGGTCATTATGATCTCAATCACTGTATCGACCGGACTGTAGAACGCCGTCAGAATATCAGCATTGACATTCGCATAGTTGTCACAAAGATATAATTTTTCATTGTCTTCAGGACGTATATTGGTGAGTATATCGATATTCCCGTCAAGGACCGTAATATCATTGAGATAGGTTTCCATAGATTGTCTATTCATTTTTATCCTTTTCATTTTCTCTTTAAAGCATTCCTGACTCCTTGTGCCAGTGGGGAAAGATGGAACCCAATGACCTCGTCCTCAGGTCTTGAAAGCGAGGGGAGCGGTGGCCAGGCCGCACGTCCCGGCACCGCCGGCATCCTTCTGCAGCCGGATATACCCGTCCTCGCCCCAGCCCACGCCCCAGCTGTTGCGGACGATCCAGTAGTCTTGGCCGTTTTCCGTGCCGTAGCCCACGAGCTGGACGGCATGATCCAGGCTCTGGCCGCACGACCGCGCATCCAGGATGCCCGAGCTGTAGAACTGGAAGGCCCGCTGGTCGGCCTCGATGAGCACCACCACCGGCGCGTCCTGGAGGGCGTCTGCCAGTGCCGCCTCGTCGTCCGGTGCAACCTCGAAACAGCCCGAGGCCTTGTACGGGCTGTCGTGTCCCCGGCACGTGCCGTCCGCGGCCGTGTACGGATACTCGGTCTCTTTCTCCAGGCCGTGGGTATCGGCATAACCCATCGCCAGCTCCGGATAGCCGCCCTCACAGCCGTAGCTCGACGCGTCGCAGTCCACGAGCTCCTGCGGCGACAGCGCCACCAGCTCGCCCTTCGCGATCGCGTACGCGCTTTCCAGCGTCTCGGCCACGGCAAACGCCCAGCAGCTCCCGCACTGGCCCTGATCCTTCACCGGCGTCACAACATCCTTATTACGCCAATCGAGAGACGACGGGTTGTTCCTGACCGGTCGCGGAGCCGGCGGCTCGCACGGCGTCGCGGTCTCGTTCAGGGACGGGTAGCGCGTCCCGGTATACCACGTGACGAACTCGTGGTGCGTCAGATCCGCAAAAACATTCGGAGCCAGCCGGTACGAAAGGTTCTGTCGATTGGTCTCCTCGATGAACGCCAGGTTGTCCTCAAACACCGAGAACCGCTCCCAGAACGTCGGCTCGTCGTAGATCCGCTCGTTCCGGATCAGGAACATGCAGAAATGGTACAGCGCGTGGTACACTCTCATCTTTCTTTTTTTTTGGTGATTGATCTGTTGAGACCGGATCAGTTTTCAGGAAAGATACTCGAAATCGATGCTCTTCTGGAGCGCCGCCTCGGTGGTGTCACGCTCGTCGAATCCGTCCACCAGGATCTTGGGGATCGTCCAGGCCTTGTAGTCGTCTCTTGTCGAATACCCGTCCGAATAGACACGAGCCTCGCGGGAGAGCAGGTAGACGGTCTCTTTCAGATAAACACCGGCCTCGACCGTCTTTGGGGAAAGGATCTTGACGTCCATCCGCGGCATGCGGTCGCAGCGGCAGTAGCCGCGAGAGCAGTAGTCAGAACAGGAGAGGTTGTGCTTGTCGGCATCCTCTGTTGTGATGGCCTCGTTCTTTTGTCGGACGACGCGTCGGAGCCGCCCCATGAATTCCCGGAAGGCCGGCGTGTCGGGTGGGAACGCCGTATCTTCCTTCTCGCAGTGAAGACGGCACTTCTCGGAACGGATGGTCTCGCGGTTGAGCCTGTAGGAGTGCTTGACGGTGCCGTGGCACTCCGTGCACCCGTGCCGGTCGCACCAGTATTCTCCCGTGAATCCGGCGGGACGCGGCTCCGCGCAGACGGCGCACCGCGACATGTGCTCGTCGCATTTCTTGGCGTCGGGCTCGCAGGTCGTCCGGAGATTCGGGCACTGATAGACCTTGCACCGATGCTTGTCCAGGCAGTACACGTGTTCGTCCATCTTCTGCGCCAGACAGTCCGGCAGCGAACACGTGTGATCCGTGCAGAACCGACCCCCAGCGACCTTGTCGGCACGGCAGTTCTTGTAAGCGTACTCGCACTTGCCGAGGCACACCCGGCAGCACCGCTTGCCGTCCTCGCGTCGTCCTTCCCGGTATCCCTCGCGGCACGTGTCGCAGAAATGATCCAGGCAGTAGTCTTCCGAGAAATAGGTCGCACGATCCTTCTCACAGCCCCGGTACCGGCAGTGACACGTGTCGCAGAAGACGGCACCGATCCTGGTTTTGGGTCGCCTGCAGAAGCTGTCCCTGCACGTGTGGTCTCCGCAGTACATCGAGCCCTTGTACGGCGTCCGCTGCTTGCGACAGGTCGGAAGATGGCACTCTCTCATCTGTCACGGAAAAGAAATACTCAGTGTTTTCTTTTTTACTGTATTTTCTCCGACGACGTGCTCCGTAATCAGTTTTTTCTGTCGGTCTAAAGACTGCGCACCGCAGCGCAATCGGAATGACGATAGACAGGATGCTCAGGATCCTGGAGAAAAAGAGGGGTACGGGATGGCACCTGGACGTGGGTGACCCGGCGCTGGCGAGGCTGCTCGGCAACCTCCTGGATCCGGTGACTCTCTGCGTGCCGAGGGAGCCCGTGGTCATGCCGGACGGCTCCCTCTACGACAAGAAGACGCTGGAGCGGCTGAGGGACGGAGACACGATCGTCTCGCCCGTCACCCGGCAGGAGATGAGACCGGCCGAGACGGGCGGCGCATTCGAGGAAAAGATGGTCACGGCCGTGCTCTGCCTCGTCCTGGATCATTTCAGGCTTTCTTGATGTACAGGGTCTCGATCTTGGTCGAGGTGCTGTACTTCTCCCAGACGTCCGGCGGCACGTCTTTCTTGTTCATGGTCGAACGGATGGATTCCTTGAGGACGGCCTCGAGACCGTTCTTGGAGTACGAGGGCTGATCCCTGTTCTTGAGGTCGCCCTTGATCTTTTCTTTCAGCTCGTCCATCTCTTTCTGGAGGGTCGAGACCTGTTCCCGGAGCCCGACGTAGCGCTCGATCCATTCTCTCATTTTATGCCCATGGACGGAGACGGGGGGATCAGGAGATCATTTTTTTGGCATTGACGGCCGGCGTCAGGAGACGGGAGAGGTCGAGCACGCCGTTCCGGTACCACAGAAAATCGATCTCTCGGGGAGAAAAATCGCTCTTGTGACGGGGGAAAGGACGTGCCACGGAGGCAAAAACCCGGAGAGGATCGATGGTCTGCGCCGTTCCGTCTTTACTAGTCGATCGCCTCAGCGCCGCCTCGATGAGCACACAGGAATAGAGCAGCGGGAGATCGCTGCTTTCCCGGCGAGCCAGTTCTTGGGCTCGTGTAGCGGCCTCGTCGAGGACGGCCTCGATCGAAAACGCGGGGGTATCGATGCCCAGGCCTCGGAGGAGACGATCGAGGATTTTTTGTACGTCTCTCCTCCTCGTATTTTCCGACAAGACAGAAAACATTTACCCAATACTTTTTTTTTTTGTTTTTCGCAAATATGCGTGTAGTCCTGTTTTTGGGATGGTTGGCTCTGTGCCAAGCCGTCTTCACAACGCGCAAAAACAAGATCTATTATAATGACGCCGAGTACAGGATCAAGGGGATCAACTGGTTCGGCCTGGAGACCGAGTGCCGGTGCGTCCACGGCCTCTGGATCCACGACACGGCGCATTACATGGATCTTTTGCGAGCCTGGGGCTTCAATTCGATCCGGGTGCCGATCTCGTACGAGCTGGCCGTAGATCTGGATCAGCCCGTGAACCCGCTCTGTGTGATGGCCGAACCGGGGATCGTGGGATGGTCGGCGAGACACTACCTCCATCACCTCTTTTATCATGCCGAGACGAGGGGCATGTCTCTGCTCCTGGATCTCCATTCGGATCACGGAATCATCCAGCCGTCGCCGACAAGCCTCGTAAGCCTCCAGGACAATCTCGAGGCGTGGCGCCGGCTGCTCCTGGAGTACGCGTCGTACGATAACCTGATCGGGATCGACGTACGGAACGAGCCGCACGGGACAACCACCTGGCAAGAATGGTACGCCTACATCGATACGCTGCTGCGTTTCGTAAACTCCAACCTCCCTTATTTCCAGGGCTTGTTCTGGATTCAGGGGATCGAGGACGACGACGCGCCCTGGGGCGGGAGCTTCCGTTCCATGGGCACGCTGCTGGGAAAAAAACCCGACAAGAACATTGTTTTTTCGCCCCACGTGTACGGGGTTTCTGTCCGGGGCATGGACACCCTCGACGACGTCCACACGAGGTGGGACGAGTGGTTCGGCTTCCTCACCCAGTACTACGATAACCCGGTCTGTATCGGAGAGATCGGGGGATGGAATGCCGGACCCGACCTGGAATGGCATGAGATCGTTTTACACTATCTCAAGACACGTGGGATCACTGATTTCTACTACTGGTGCCTCAACCCGGACAGCGTGGACACCGGCGGGCTCCTGGCGATGGACTGGACGACGATCGATCAGAGCAAGATCGACTGGTGCTATAATCTCCAGCCGGATCCTACTTTTATCCTTTTCTAAGCTTCTTGCGATAAACGGTGGAAAAGATGCCGTCCTGGGTATAAGTGTCAATCGACTCAAAGCGGCGCTCAAGCACGAGGAGAGCCTGCTGTGCGTAGGCGTCGTGGTCAATGACCACGAGGCGTCCGTCGTTGTCCATGACCCTCCAGGCCTCGTGGATCACGTTCTCGTCCCGGATAGAAAACAGGCAGAACCGCATCTGAACGAGATCAAAGACGCGTGGGGCAAACACGGGCTTGCCGGCGTCGCGGCAGAGAAAAAGGGGATTCCGATCGCCGTAGCGCTTCTTGGCATGGCGGATCGCGCCCTCGTCATTATCGATCCCGACAAGCGTCATGCCGGGGTTGTTGCGGAGCACGTCCATGGTGGATTCACCGGTTCCGCACCCGATATCCAGAGCATATCCACCGGATGGAGCCGTGTCCCTCCCTCGACGCACGAGGATGGGCTCAGTGATCATGTAGCCGGGAGCGGTCGTAGCGCTGGCGATGACGAGCAGCCATAGCAGAAAAGAGCGCATCTGAAGCATGGGGAAAAAAGGAATTCAGTCTGGTTTCCTTTTTTTTTTTCCAGAAGCGGAAACATCAGGGTATCAGTTTTTGACGGCTAGCGGATCTTGAGACACTCCTTGATCCTGCGGACGATCTCGTCGCGACTCATCTTGGAGACGTCGTCCGTAAAGATCGGCGAACCGGCCTTCCTGGGCGGCGAACCGGCTTTCCTGGGCGGCGAACCGGCTTTCCTGGGCGGCGAACCGGCTTTCCTGGCCGGCGAACCGGCTTTCCTGGCCGGCGAACCGGCTTTTTTCTTGATGTCTCCAACGATTTTAGCGCGCCTAGCCTGGATGAGCTGCTCCACAAGGCCGCAATAATATTCTTTGATTTCTTTTTTCTTATAGACGATGCCGTGCGCGTCGAGCATGGCTTTCAGATCTTGAATGGTGACGTCCTTGTTGCACGCCACGTAGTTCTCCAGGGTCTTGGTCTTTTTCGCGGCGGCGCCTGCCGCGGCCGGCGGTGCTGGTGGAGCACCGGCTCCGGCCAGGATCTTTTTCCCCACGGCACCCGTCCTCAGCACCCACTTGCCCGTTGCGGGATTGCAGACGTAGTCTCCCGGCCTCTCCCGGTATTTCCTGTCCTCCGGGTTACAATTTTTCATTTGTTTTTTACTCGATATATTTTTTAAAACTTTTATTCATAAAAAATGCCGTACAAGATGCGAAAGCTGCCGAACATCCCGTTCTACAGGGTGTACAATTCGGAGACGGGTGCCGTCAAGGCGTTCCGAACCACGCTGGAAAACGCCAAATCTATGTTGCGGCTACTCCGGGCTGTGGAGCACGGGTGGGTGCCAACCGGCAGCCCCGGACGCGCGGGCAAGCCGGGACGAGCCGGAGGACGCGGCGGCAGCCCCGGACGTCCGGGACGAGCCGGAGGACGCGGTGGCAGCCCCGGACGTCCGGGACGAGCCGGAGGACGCGGCGGCAGCCCCGGACGCGCGGGCAAGCCGGGACGAGCCGGAGGACGCGGCGGCAGCCCCGGACGTCCGGGACGAGCCGGAGGACGCGGCGGCAGCCCCGGACGCGCGGGACGAGCCGGACGATAAAGCGTTTCTGACAAACTGTCGGCGTCAGAAAAAAATTTAAAATACAATAAAGATACGCAAAAACCATGATGCAGACCTACCAATTAGGCTTCTGGATTCAGGTCTCTCTGGTGGCTATCCTCTTGGTGTTTATCGTCTGGCTGGCCGTCGAGCGCGGCCTCCGGGATCGGCGGACACGCGTGGCCGACGTCGGTCTGGAGTTCCTCGTGTCTCAGTACCTGCGGAAAAGTTTCCAGCAGGTGAATTACCTCCTCCTGCGCTCCACCGGTGGCGTCCCGAAACTGTCCATCACGGACGTCAACATCCAGCAGACCCGTTTCATCGAGGACGTCCAGCAGACACTGAGCAGACGGCTCGTCCGCTTTGTCCGCGGTCGTGAGATCGTCTCCGACCTCCAGACCGCCATGCTCCGGCTCGAGTTCAAGACGACGGACATTTTTATCCTGCCGGACGCCGTGCTCTCGGGCCTCGGCTTCTACAAGAAAATGCTGTTCCTGGCCTCCGAAAAGACCCTTGACGAGCCTCTCGAGATGGAGGATGAAGAGGCAAAAACATTCATCAACACGCGTCTTTCTACCGGAGCGTAGGCCGCTCGCGAAAGATCAAGATTGTTTCTTGGATGATTGTCGTTTCTGCTGGTATCGGAATTGTTCCAGCCACCGAGCCCGAGTCAGGGGCGTCTTGGCTTGCTCCTGCAACCGGGCTCGAATTGTCTCGTCCTTGGTTTGTGCCAGCCGCTTGCGACACCACTGATTGAACCTCACCGACTCTTGATTATCTCGCGGCAGGCTGCGCACGCCGTACCGCAGGAGATCCCGAAATAACTCATGGGGCAGCCTGCCGGCGAGACCGACAGCGCTTTGCTGCTGTTTTGCGCCACCACGCTCGACCAGTTGGAAGCGCTGCTGCGCCTGCTGGATCTGTTGTATCCGTGCCTGGGCGAGCGCCGCAACATCCTGTGTCTGGATGTACTCCATCTCTTCGGGCAGGGGGATGTATCCGTGCTCCAGGAAAGCGAGCTGGACATCGTCGCTCCCTCGGGTGAAAGCCGTCCGACCGAACTGGTCGCGCAGGTACGGGTCGGCATCGTAGGATAGGAGGAGATCGACGGCCTCGCGATCTAAGCGATTCTCGACCGTCTCGTGCAGCGGCGTCCGACCGGTATGGGTCCGGGCGTTCGGATCGGCTCCACGCTCCAGCAGCAGCCGGACGCTGTCCAGGATGTCGTATCCCGCCGCGATGTGGAGCGCCGTTTCTCCTGCCCGATTCCGGAGACGGGTGTCCGCACCCCGATCGAGCAGCAGCCGGATCGTGTCGGTATATGCTCTCTCGGAGCTCTCGTGCAACGGAGTTGCCCAAGAACCCGACCTGTGGTTGACGTCCGCTCCGTTCTCCAACAGAATCATTACGATTTCATGGTGGCCATACCTGGCCGCCATGTGGAGGGCACGGTTCATATCGTCATGATTCCTCCACCTCTCGACCAGCGCACGGACGGCTCTCACGTTATTCATTCGAGCCGCGAGTACCAGCGGTGTAATACCCTCTTCGTCCGTAATAGAGGGATCCGCACCAGCCTCCAGCAGCATCCGGACGATTTCTTCCGAGGCATCGTGTGATGCCCGCACCGCCCGGTGCAGCGGCCTCATCCCCTGCAGAGGCTGATTCGGATCCGCTCCGTTCTGTAGCAGAATCATTACGATTTCATGGTGGCCATACCTGGCCGCCATGTGGAGGGCACGGTTCATATCGTCATGATTCCTCCACCTCTCGACCAGCGCACGGACGGCTCCCACATTATTCATTCGAGCCGCGAGTACCAGCGGTGTAATACCCTCTTCGTCCGTAATAGAGGGATCGGCTCCACGCTGCAGCAGCATCTGGACGATTTTTTTTTCCGAGGCATCGTGTGATGCCCGCACCGCCCGGTGCAGCGGCCTCATCCCGATCGACAGAGGCTCATTTGGATCCGCTCCGCTCTGCAGGAGGCGGCGTATGGCCGCGGCGTCCTGCCAATTCACGGAGCGCCACGTCTGTCCTTTCTGTTGTTTCATTGTTTTACCGATAGAAAAAAAAGAAAATCAGCGCGGCGACGACCACCACCAGCGCGACCGCGACGGCACCAACGATCCACGGCCACGCGCGCGGCCGCTTGGTCGGCCGGAGCTGCGCGAGAAAGTCTTTGTAATAAATGTCCACGAGCCGGTTCTTGGCCACGGTGTCGACCGGTTCGACCGGTGCTCTTTCGAGGCGGAACGGCGTTTTTTGGGTCTTGGAAAAGACGAGTTTCTGGTCTGTGAGGCGGAGGTATCCGAGACGGCCGTAGGGCACGCGTCTCGTATCCCAAAAAGCAAGAATGACACGGTCGCCGGTAGTCGGATCCATTGTCATGTACGGAAAGAACCGGTTCTCGTCGTACGAAAAGACGCGGCTGTTTTTCTGATTCACGATCGGCATCAGGACGAGCACGTTCTTTTCGCGGTCGTAGAGCAGCGTGTTGTTGGAGCGGCGCATGGTCAGGAGGTACGTGTGCCTGTTTTTGAGGTTGATAATGTTGTGCCCGTTATCGTTATGGACGAAAAACAGCTCCGCGGCGGCCTTGTCGATCACGGTAGTGTCGTCCGCGGCGACATACGAATCGTCGGCACGCAGGTAGAAATTTCCCGTAAGGAAGCTCTCGAATGAGGCGGGATCGTAAAAGACGGTAGATTCATATCGCCCACCCAGCGCGATATCTTTGGATGGCACGAGGTTCTCGATAGGCGTCCGGTTGTTGGCGTACCAGCGCGCGTTCGAGAGCATGAACGGGATGCACACGCCGCCGTGTTCGGTCTGGAGGTGCTGGCCGAAACTCGTCAGGGGATTGTTCTCGATAATCCGACGGCACTGGTCTTTCGAGACGTTGTGGAGGCACTGGCCGTTGACGCTGTCGAAGCACGAGTACAGGAGCGAGTCCGGGTACCACGTCTTGTCGCGGATCTCCGAATACTTTTTGTAAGGCTTGTGCTCGGAGATCGGTGGCGGGGTGACGACGGGATGGCGGTCGTCGACGGGCCGGTAGCGCAGGTTGTTGTCGCGGCAGCAGGCCGCAAAGACGTCGTCGTCGTCTTGTGCCAGCTCTTTGCATTTTTTCAGAGACGCGGCCTTCATGGTGTATTTTTTTGGCCGGCCGTATTCTCGTTCACAGGCCGCTCTGCACGCCTCGTAGCCCTTTTCATCCACCTGTCCCGGCTCCAGGACGCTCTTGCGGGCGATGATCCGGCAGCGGTTGAGACATTCTCGGCGGACGGCGGGTTCGTCAAGGCTCCGGTAGACCACGCCGTCGTGGAAAGAGTCGCCCACCCCCACAAAATACTTGACCATCTTTTATCCGTTGTCTCTATTTTTTTCTCGTAGCGATCAGCCGATTCTGTTGATTGTCGTGATGACCGAGGGTATCTGAGGACTAGAGTCAAAGCTATATGCGTCGAGGTAGATATTGTCAGTTTTATAGAAAACGAGCTGGATATAGTCATTCGCACTGACGTTTACGATATTATTTGTCGTGACCACGAGAGCCCTCGAGTCATTAATCTGTACATAAAAATTCGAGGCGGAGACGTTTACCCCGTTCTGTGTCAGCCAAAAATAAGCGACACTGCTAGACCCACCACCGGGTGGGTTATAGACCTGATACGATGTGATAATCAGATATACGCCACTATTGGTGAACGTGATCCTACTGGAACCCGTCAACCCGATCCCGTTCGCAAAAGATGTATAGTTGAAAGTGACATAGGCTCCCGTTGAGCCCGTGCCATAAAACGGACCTGTATTCCCAAAAAGAGCATAATGACTTGTCCATGATGAACCTGTCGGACCCGTAGCGCCTGTCCACCCCGTTTGTCCGGCTGAGCCCGTTGAACCGGTACACCCGGTGGTTCCTGTAGCACCTGTCCATCCAGTGAAACCGGCTCCTGTAGATCCCGTGCTCCCGGTGGAACCGGTGCTCCCTGTAGCACCGGCTCCTGTCGCACCCGTGCTGCCAGTCTCGCCGGTTGAACCCGTCGATCCGGTGGCTCCGGTGGTTCCTGTCTGACCCGTCCAGCCTGTAGAACCGGTGCTCCCGGTGGAACCGGCTCCTGTAGATCCCGTGCTGCCGGTGGATCCGGTCGCAGCCGTCGAGCCCGTGGCTCCGGTCGCACCGGTTGAACCCGTCGATCCTGTAGGACCGGTGGTTCCTGTCTGACCCGTCCAGCCTGTAGAACCGGTGCTCCCGGTGGTACCGGTGCTCCCCGTAGCACCGGCTCCTGTCGCACCCGTGCTGCCAGTCTCGCCGGTTGAACCCGTCGAGCCCGTGGCTCCGGTCGCACCGGTTGAACCCGTCGATCCTGTAGGACCGGTGGTTCCTGTCTGACCCGTCCAGCCTGTAGAACCGGTGCTCCCGGTGGTACCGGTGCTCCCCGTAGCACC
>Ga0214917_10000460_pt1 | contig 53354 bp, 70 predicted proteins | sample LL_1208_BB_MetaG_FD_177983 | JGI IMG/M metagenome (GOLD analysis project Ga0214917, IMG submission 177983) | Freshwater microbial communities from Lake Lanier, Atlanta, Georgia, United States - LL_1208_BB | ecosystem: Environmental > Aquatic > Freshwater > Lake | place: USA: Georgia | collected... | reverse complement strand
AAGCCGCAGTAACAGATTGGTTTGTTGACAAGGCGGTGTTCATGGAAGTACCGCTAGAAAACGCCAAGTTCACAACAAAGTTGTTAGCGGCATTGCTTGTGTAGTATTGAACAGAGCCAGACTGGACATATAGATTGGTCGTGCTAGAGGGCGCAGAACCCACCACGTTGACTGTTTCGTTAGCATCTAGAAGTGAAGCACCAAATACGCTTGTTGATCCACTAAATGTTTGTGTTGCTGTAAAGGTTGTTGCTGTAGCGGGCGCTACATAGTCCGTACCAGCAGTTGCCGCAGATAAAGCGGTTCCGTTACCTTTCAAAACGCCAGTAATGCTTGTTGACAACGTCAAGGCTGGAGTTGCACCACCAGAACTTGTTCCTGCAAAGCCGTTAGCAGATGCAACTGATACCGCTGTTACCGTGCCTCCCGCAGACCATGATGCTGTTGTACCGTTAGAAGTTAAAACATAACCATTTGCACCAATTGCAAGGCGCGTGGCGCTGTTTGTACCATTTCCAAGAATCAAGTCACCAGTAGTTGTGATTGGAGACAAAGCATTAAATGCGGCAGACGCTGTTGTTTGTCCTGTACCGCCGTTAGCAATCGCTAATGTTCCTGCCAGCGTAATTGTGCCAGACGTCGTGATCGGGCCTCCCGACGTGGTCAATCCAGTCGTACCACCAGAAACAGCAACGCTTGAGACTGTTGCCGATGAGCCTGCATTACTTGCAAGCAGTTTGACAGTGCCTGCGCTGTTTTTAAAATACAGTTTTTCGTCTAACGTGTTGAGCGCAAGTTCGCCAGCAACCAAGTTGCCAGAACTTGGGACAGCGGAAGCCGTCGTGCTGTAGTACAGCGATATTGGGGTATAACCTGCTTGAGACATTAGAAAGTTCCTCCGAAGATGCCAGTTGTTGCAGTTACTGTCGTTGCGGCTACAGTAGTAAACGCGCCCGTGTTTGTGGTTGTAGCACCAACAGTTCCGTTGATGTTAATCGATGCCGTACCTGTTAGGTTAGTTACCGTACCGCTTGATGGTGTACCTAATGCGCCGCCATTGACTACAAACGCCCCTGCCGTGCCTGTATTGACCCCTAGAGCCGTTACAACACCTGTACCAGTAGTGGCGGTGCTTGGAGCAACTCCAGCGCCGCCACCAACCATTAAAGCGTTTGCCGCCAACAATGCCGAAGACGCTAAAGTTCCTGTTGCCGTATAAGCAAGTATTCCGCCGCTAGTTCCAGCAGTAAGACCTGTTCCGCCATTGGCAACTGCCAAAGTGCCAGCCAAAGTGATTGCACCACCAGTCGCCGTGTTTGGCGTCAAACCAGTGGTTCCTGCGCTGAAAGTCGTCACACCACCAGCAGGGGCTGGTTGCCATGAGGCAGTTGTGCCATTAGACGATAAAAGATAACCGTTTAGACCAATCGGTAATCTGGTAGCGCTGTTAGTGCCATTGCCAAGAATCAAGTCACCAGTTGTGGTGATAGGCGACAGAGCATTGAATGCCGCGGAGGCTGTGGTCTGACCAGTGCCACCATTTGCGATTGCCACAGTACCTGTAACATTAGACGCAGTACCCGTCGTATTTTGATTAAGCGTAGGAACATCGGCAACTTGTATGGTGTTCATCACCACATTCGTTCCGTTACCTCTCAGGTACGATCCACTTGTGACCGCACCCGCAAAAGCGTTCATTGCCGCCTGAGCTGTGGTTTGACCTGAGCCGCCGTTGGTAAGTGCCAAAGTCCCCGCCAAAGTGATGGCGCCAGCGGTTGCAGTGTTAGGAGTAAACCCAGTAGTGCCTGCGCTAAATGTTGTTACACCTCCAGCCGCACCACTTGAAGCCAAAGTAATGCGACCCTGTTGATCAACCGTAATATTGGCATTGGTATAGGCGCCGGGGGTCACCGCCGTATCAGCAAGAGAGATAGTACCCGTGGAGGTGATTGGGCCTCCGGTGAGTCCCGTACCCGTAGCAATAGATGTAACACCAGAACCAGAGGCAAATGAAGTCCAAGCACCGTTAAATCCCTCAAACAAGCCAGTTGATGAGTTGTAACGAATGTTTCCTAACGTAGATGATCCGCGTTGCCCAGTCGTTCCCACGGGGATGACAACCCCGCCAGTGCCGGGTAACACCGCGTCGCTTGCAATTCCAATAACGGGCGAGTTGACGAAATTACCATCGGTAACGTTAATTTGACCTGCTGTTCCAAGAATTTGTCTTGTTGAAACCGTAGTTGGGCTGGTTAGCGTCAAGGCGCCCAAACCCGTTGCCCCAGCCACAGCCAAAGCAACACCAGTCAAAGCAAATACTGGCGCACCCGCTACCCCGTCCCCATTGGTGATAGACAATCCAGCCGTAGAGGAGGTCATTGTCCTTGCCACAACAGCGTTGCTTGCGGTCTTGGCAATCATCCCATTAGAAGCCGCTTCTAAGCTACCAGAGGCGGCGTTTAAAGTAATCTGAAGGGTAGACTGGGGGCCACCATCAACAAGCCCTATACCCGTCCCATTGGACAAGGCACGACTGTTGTTTAGAGTTGGCTCTTGGTTCTTTGTAATGAACGTCTGAGTTTGAACGGGAGAGCCTGCAAGTGCGGCAGTCGTGGTCTTTACGGTCTGACCATTTTGGACAATCGGAACAAGCTCCGTGCCAGTAATCGCGCCAGCCGTAGGTAATTGTGTGATCGTTACTTGTGCGGACATATTATGGGCTCAGTTGGTCAAGGTTACCGTTGTTCTCAGGATTCTGAGTATTACCTTCGGTCGAGATGATAAAGCTACCACCAGTGATACCATTTTGGGTTGTAACAATGTTGTTGTCATTGGCGGCAACGCTCACGTCAGGACGTGGGAATCTGATCGTTATTCTCTCAGTTTTTCGGGCTGGAAGTCTATAGGGATCTTTCTCATCTGCACAGCCTTGTCCACACACTTGCAACCCCGGGAAATTTGGGTCAGGCCGCATCTGGTCGTGGTCGCGCTTCATCTTGCAACGATCACAGATCGCTATCGATAAAGTAGCATTTCCACGGGTGTCTAGAAAGATAGGCATTAGTGAGTTCTCCCTTGCGCGGCAAGAGTAGCACGGCGAGAGGCAACACGTTTGGCAATCTGCTCAGGTGTCTGCTTACGGCCTTTGCCAGCTTTTCCGCCTTTGCTGAAGAAGTTTTCGGGCATGGGCTTTGTTTTGCCGACGAGCCACGGTGTTGGACGTGAAACGCCTTTCAATGGGCTGACATAGTCTTCGCCACGTGGCTTTGTAACTGGTGGCTTAAATCCGCCAACAGCAATGTTCCAGCCAATTAACTCTTCAGAACGAAGCTTGCTTTCAATGTCGTAGCAGTATTCAGAGCCTGCGACCAGCACAACTTCTTTGATCAGGGTATCCCAACCGTATTTGTTGATTGCATTTGACAAAATCGCGTTGTCATGACGCTTGTTCTTATGAGCCCACTTGTGACCGTAGTTCCAGCGCTTGTCTGCATCTTTGGACACGCCGACATAACCCTCAGTGAACATGTCACTGTGGTGCGGTGCGCGAATCCAATAGACGGAGCAAACGGTCATCGTGTGTAAACTCCTATGTTTGGGGCAAAGTAGATCGGCGACTTGTCGCGCTCTTCCTGCTCAACCATGTTCAGATACTTCTCAGCTTGACCCTCAAGGTACTGGACACGCGCCATGTCAACACCGGGGAGCTCTAGGCTCATGCGGTGAGCCAGCATCATCAATGTTGCTTCATACCAACGGGTCGGAATGTACAGCTCGTCTGTCAAAGAACCAACGTCCATGATCTGCTTGCTGTACCAGACGGTAATTTGGACAAATGGATCACTGGGGACTGGCCACAAGTACAAAGTGGGCTGAGGAATCGTACGATCAAACCAAAATTGAAACGGTTGGTTGGCCGTAAAGTTCTTGTTTGGCAGGTTTGTGTAGTCGTCGCGGTTCAAACGAGACATTGTGATCTCGGTTGAGTTGTTTCCGACGTAAAACTCACGCAAAGCCAGCGTCGTACCGTTAGAAGCACGTACGCGGTAGTACTGGACGGACTGACCGGGGTTAATATCCGTCCAGATCCACTGGTTGTCGGTCACAGTCACGGTTCCAAGGCTGTCAAGCGTCGTCCAAGTGCTGTTATCGGTCGAATATTCCAGTGTCAGCGTCCAAGTTGCGCTACCGCCGCCTGAAACGTAGGGCAAGATGCCGATTGAGCCAGCATAAATTGGGTTGTTTGTCCCAAAATTGGCTGAAATATTGCCGTTTGCACTGGTTTGTTGGCAATAGGTGTCTACGTTGTTGTCACCAACATTGGAAACCGTACCACCAGCAGAAGAACTGTAGCTACAAGAAGGGCGGCTCATCTTGCGATAGAGCACGTTTAGAGCGTCGTTTGCACCTACGGGCAGGCTGTATATGTAATTGTTCGCAGAAACGCCCAAAACGATCTTATCGATGGCGAAATACTGGATGCCGATGTTGATCAGGTTCTGAAGCAAGAAGCTCAAAGACTGACGAGCTGAAACTAACTGCTCAGAGGTCAGCTCTTCGGCAAGTTTGCCGGCACGCCTCGCACCATGATCAATCAGGGTTTGGACATTGACTGTTTGACCGTATGTGTCTGAGTACGCCATTTGTGTTCCTTACCAGCCGGGGCAATTCCAGCGTTGCATCGATGCACGCGCTCTACTGCCCTTTTCGCTCTTTTCTGCTACTGGCCCCATTCTCGCGCAAAACGAGTCCCTGCGAGGGCCGCCTTGGGGTTGTGGAGCTTTTAAATGTGACCCTGTTTCGCGGTTGTACTTTTCGCGACCTTTGGCGGTCAAGCCAGCGCCCTGTTTGGCAGGAAGCTTCTCACCGCGACCAATGGCCAAACTTGGGCCACCGTCTTTCATTCGGGCTGTTTTGGCTGACTCTTTAAAAGCTTTAGCCGTTGGAGCACCTTTGCTACCGGGCTTACGCATTTTTTCACCAGAGCCTTCAGAAATTCTTTGCTGTTTTGCATGGATATTGGCATACAAGCCACCTTCCTTAAATTGTTTACCCTTGTCGGCCTTGGCAAACTCTTTGCCGACCTTTTGGGGGACACCACCAAAGCCACCCTTGGTATGGGCGGCGGCTTCCATCAAACGATGTTGGGCAGGTGATTTGCTTGGCATGATCAGGCGTAAGACTTAACCATCTCAAGGACAACTGTGTATGTATCACCAGAACTTGCATCTGATGTGCTAAACACAATGTTTCCATTCTTACCCGTTCCAGCATTATTTGTAATGCCACCAAATCTTGAAAAATCGTTTTCGTAATTGGTGTTGATGGTTGACAGGAAAAAAGGAACGTCAGTTGTTGCATCCCAGTACATGCGAACTTCTAAGCCGTGGCAAACAGAAGTAATTTTGTTAACAGTCACGCCAGTGCAAGGTTTACCTGATGCGCTAGCGGTAAGGTTAGCTACGTTCACTTTGGTAACTGCTGTCTCACCAGTGCCATCACTGATGTTTGTAAATTTCATGATTGCAAGACGCTCACCATCTAAGAGCGTTTGACTTGTAACTGCATCAGCCATTATTCATTCTCCAATAAAAAGCAGGGAGCCGAAGCCCCCTACTTAGGTTCAGCACTTAACTGCACCACCACGTTTCTTAGGTGGGGACACTGTCACGGACTTCTCAGTCTTGGTGACAGAACCAGAAGGTTTGTCGTCCTTGCTAGTAAACAGGCTCTTCGCACCCTCATACAGCTTGCTAGGGATGCTACGGATGGCTTTAGCCATGTCCATATCTTCCTCAGATGGGCCGATTGATTTGTCGTAAGCGCCTTTTGATGCGTCAGTTAATTTAGCCGCACCGCCAGATTGATACTTCAGGTTGCTCTGGGCTTTCGCTTGCTTCATTGCTGTTGCGCCCTCAGCTTTGAAGGCAGATTGCTCTTTCTTCTGGGCTGGGGTTACACTGCCACCCTTTTTAAAGGCGCCTGATTGACGATCATTGCTGACAGGAGCGGATGGTTTCTTAGCAGGATATGCTACGGCGCGGCCGCTGTCGTTAACAGCTCCCCCCGTAGCGTAATGCTTTTTTGTTGCACCGCCTTTTTTGTAACCACCAGCGTTACCCATCTTCACTTCGCCTGTTGGGGCTGAGTTGTTGTCAGGTGTAGCTGTGTGCATCTTGGTGTCGCGATACTCGCCGCCTTGGCCTTCGGTGTTGATGATGCCGCTCTTTGGAACGCCACCAGCCGCCATCTTGACCTTGCCGCCCTTTTTGTAGCCGCCTTGACCGTTAACTACACCACCTGTGGCGTAGTTCCCGGGCTTCGTTGACTTCAAAACGCCACCAGTAGCGCAAGCCATACCACCAGACTTCAGACCTTTATGGCCCTTGCTAGCTGGCTTAGACTCGTGAGACTTCAGCTCTTTTTCAAGACCCTTCATCTTCGTCATCTCAGCTTTGTGCATACCTTTAGACTCGCCACCTTCCTTCATGCCCATCATAGCCGCACGACGTGCCGCCATAGAAGGACGCTTAGGACGAGCAACGGGCATCATGCCACCGCGAGCAGGCATTGAAGATGCCATAGGAGCATCCATGGGCGCACCCATCATGCCGCCCATAGCCTTCTTCACGGATCCGCCTTTTTTGAGCTTTAACTCAACTGTTGGCTCAGTGGTCATCATTTTGACCATTGGTTTAAATTGTCCCATGTCGCTCTCCTATTAGGCTTGAGTTACACCGAGAGCGCCAACGCGAGTTGCGTTAGGGCCGACAGCGATTGCTGGCAACAAGATTCCTACCACTGTGCGAACGATACCGTTCGAGGCAGTAGCAGGGGTGTATGTACCGCGAACATCACCAGTGGTGGTCGTAGCAGTTGCAGTGTCAGCGGCAGTAAAAGTACCGCCATCTTGCGCCAAAACATTGTTGCTCTTAACGCTTGCTACATAAGCAATGTTAGGAACGCGAACTGGGCAACCCAACACGTTGGTTGTACCAACAGTCAAAGCAGTACCAGTAGCGCCACTTACAGTTACAGAAGTAATGAGGTAGAAGGCTTTTAAACCACTTACAGCAGTGCTTACAGCGGCGCTAGAAGTGATTGCTTCGCTCATCGCTTGACCGTAGACGTCAAAACCGGAGACTGTAACAGTCACTGGAGCAACGCCCAAGGTGTAAGTCAAACCTGTTGGTGTACCTGCGGTAGTTACAACTGCCGCGCCTGCCGTTGTGGTCAGAGTCGCAGAAGTTGATGTCACAGCAGTCAGGATGTAGGTCGTTGGGTTGGTGTAGCCTGTGATAGTACCTGTGCCACCTAAAGTGCCAGAGATAGTCAAACGCTGACCAGTTACCAAACCTGCTTGCGAGGTGAAGGTAATACCACCAGATGTGTTAGCAATCACAACGCTTGACAATGTCGCAACAGCGGCGGTTGCAGTTGTCACGCTAACACCGCGAGGCACATCAAGCGAAAAGGCTGAACTGCCAGCGGTTGTGGTGACCGACTTCACACTGGTTCCAGCCGTTAAGGTTAAAGAACCAGCGGTTGTGGGAGTTTGTGCAGTGGCAATATTGTTTGCAACAGCGGCTTGAGGAACCACATCCCAAACGTAGATGCGACCCAGAGGGCCAACACCAAGGCTCATTGGAGATGGATTGTCAAAAGCCTCTAAATCATGCAAAGTCAACGCAACAGTGTTTGCTATGTTGATTGCTTGATTAAGGGTGTAAGTACCAGCACCACCAGTACCAGTGCCAAAGGCAGTGATAAAAGTACCGTCAGTTACGCCAGCGCCATCAACAAACATACCAACCACGATTGGAGCGCCAAAGCCCACAGAAGTGATTGTCAGTGTTGTAGAAGAAACGCTACCAGTACCACCGATTGCGGTAGTAGAGTAATTGCGCAAGCCCGTACCAATGTAGGTCTCGGCTGGGCCTAGAAAAAGATCATCTGAAAATTGAGGCATGGTCTGCTCCTTGAAAAGTTTGACCAAAAATTAAAAATAAGGGGCTAGGTTTTATGCCAGCCCCTGTTGGCTTTAGACGCCGGGAGTGCCGTACATCGCACGAGGATCAGTGAAGCCCACGTCGTAACGCTCTGTCGCTTTGTAGCGCATAGAGTCAGTTTCGAAGTCGCCTTCCATGGTCTTCTCGAGCTTGCGACGCATCATCATCTTCATGCCTTCAGGCGCGTCGGTTTGTACGAAGAACGCTGAGGCGTTAGTCAAACGTGACAACACAGCCGCGCCTTCGTCCAACAGACCGATGGACTTGACAGGATTGATGTCGTTGTTTGCATTGCCTGCGCGCAAGACTGATTTCAGTAGAACTTCAGCTTGGAAGACGTTGCCGGGAGCCACGACGAGTTGACGTGGAACCAAACGAATCTTCTTACCGTTGTTGTCCACAGCTTGACGAATCTGGATCAACATCTGCTCAAGCGATGTCTGTGACAGATTAGCGGCTGTAGCCAATTGGTTGCTGAATGTACCACTGACGATAGGGTGCGATGTGTTGATCAATGACACGCCATCGCCACCTGCTGTAGCACCGCCAGTGAAGGCGTTGTTCAGCACGTTAGCAGACAAAGTCTCTTTAGTCTCAATCAATGACTGAGCCAAGTGACGTGCGTACACCTGACCGATACGGATGTGGTCACCGTCTTCAACCAAAACTTTGGTCAAAGCAAATGCCAAGCCGTACACAGAGTACACATAGCGTTTCAAGAACAGAACACCACCCTGTTGGTACGACACTGGTGTGCCGTCAGGCAACTGAGGTGCCGCGCCGAAACCGTACAAGACGGGTTCTTCGTGGTAGTTACGTGGAATGCCGTCTTGTTCCGTGAAAACACGAGACCATTCATCGGCACGTTGATCATAGACTCCATCAAAGCATTCGTTAAGGATAGGTTCAACGATACTTCTAAAGTCCGTACTGCGCATTGGTGCGGCCATAATGGGACTCCTTTAAATGGCTACGATGTTAGCTGTGTACTGGTGGCGGCTAATTTGCACGCGCACTATCACAAACGGGTCTCCAAATGCATTACCTGCATATGGGGCGATGTCGATGATTCGGAAATCACCTTGCGAGCCTGCACCGACTACGGTTCCAAGCATAGCCGCTGACAAGCCAGTAGTTGTACTACCTGCTGTTGCGGAAGCCATATTTGCTTGGTCACCAATAGCGGTCTGAGCCAGCGTTGCGTTGGATTGCACTTCATACACGATCTGTTGATCTTGATAGTAGTACACAATGCATGAGCCAGCTTGATACGCTGTATTGGCAGGCCATTGATTGTTGATTTGTCTACGACCAGAAGCATCAGTGTATTCCACACCAGCAAATACGCCAATGAAGGCACTACCTGCTGTTGCGGGAATGATGTTACCGTTCGTATCCAAAGCTACGGGTTGGTTTTTAAGAATACCAGTGGCATAAGCACTGGGAATACCGTTAGCCAACGCAACTGCTCGATCCAACCCAGAAGGGTGGTAAACAGGGCGAAAGCCAAACGGAGCAGATGTTGCAGACATAGTCTTACTCCTTAGAGGTTAGCCCTCAAAAATGGGGGCACGATTAGATTGAGATTGGTCAAACCTACCCATACCTTCGCCTTCCAACCGTACCAGCGACTTACCGCTACTGTCCCGCTGACCTTGAAGGTTCTCAAGTTGAATACGGACTTTGTCCGCTTCTTCCATGGGAGCTTCGTAGTGCAGTTGCGTCATGACGTCTTGGTAGACATCCATGGGCAATTTGAACAGCAACATCTCGTTGCATGATATGTACCCAACGTGTTCTCCAGCCTTGACTTTGTAGTTGTCGAACCCAGACATTTCGTCCGCTTTCACGGGTGTATATCCAAGTCGCACCCTTTTATCAATGGTGTCGTATGCGTTGGTGGTTGAGAGCCAAATGAGGTGCCAGCCCGGCATCTCTGGTACTTTTGGCAGTGCTGATTGGTTCCATTCATCACTCCACATCTTTCGACGTTCCTGTGAGCTTACGAACTTTGTTTCTGGAGCGGCGCGACTTGCGTCCTCGCTTGCGCGATCATTGCGTCCACCTGCGTTCAGAGATTTTTTCAAACGTGATTCGGTCATACTTGTTTCCTTAGTAAGAGTTGTTTCTAGCTTCTTGCGCATATCGCTTAATCATCTTGGATCGCTTCTCGGGATCATCCCAAAAGCCAGCATCCTTCATTGCACGCACTTGTTCTGGTTTCAGTACAAATGTGTTCCTGTTGGTGCTTCCGTTGACGCTTTCGCGACCAGAACTTGTTACAACACTCCTTGGTCTCTTAGTAGACGAACGTACGTCCGTGCTGTCATTGTACTTGTGTGGCAAGTACTTATGCAAGCGATTATCGAGTTCATTCCAATATTCTTGATCAGTTGGGTTCCAACCTTCAGCTACTAGAGTCTCGTCAATCTGCTTTGCAATCTTGGAATCGGTATCCCGACCGCTTGGGTCGTACCAATCATTTCTTTCCATCCAGTTCGCCGCTAAACGTTGTAAGCGAGGATCTGGGACGTTTCCTTGGGTTTGGCGTGGTTCAACAGCAGACTTCTTAAAGGACGCCAAAGCCTCAATCTGACGACGAGCCTCATACATCATCTCTTGTGCGTCAGTCATGGCGTTACCGTCCGCCGCAGAAGCCGCCTCAGCGATCTTCATCTTGGCGTACTGAAGACGTAGCTCTTGGTCTTCAATAGCTTTATCAATACGGGCTAAGTCAGCAGAGTGCGTTTTGCGCTCTACCACGGACAAACGCTCCATCAATTCTTGGTTCTTGCGTTCCAAGTGCTGGAGTTTCATGTCCTTCTCTACGCCTGTCTTCTTGGCTAAATCACGCTTAGCGCGTCTTTTCTCACGACGAGCACGTTGGTACTCTGTCTCGTCTTCAGGGGCTACATCGTCGTTAGACGAGCCACCAGACGCCATATCTCGGTCGTCGTCGTCGTTGTCAGGGGATTCAATGCTGTCAGGCAGGTCAATAACGGCTGAACCGTCCGCCTCTTCCGTTACAACAATCTTTTCAAGTTCGTTTTCTGTGGTCATAAAAATGCTTTCATAGCTAAGGGATCACCAATGACTTTGGCAATGATTTCGTGGTCGTTCAAGATCATAAAAAGGGCTGGATCTTCGTGATCGTCCTCGCCTGTGACCTTAACTTCCCAACGATCTCCGCCCCATTTGGGGACTCGGATGTAATCACCAACTTCGCACCACGAGCCTTCTGGCCAACCTTGCATGGTGTCTCGGTTTTTAAATGCAAGAGGGCCAACTTCGATGACTTTTGCCACCATGTTGTTCCATTTCTCGCTCTCTTTGGTCTCTTCCACCAAAATGATCCCTGCGCCTGTCGTTTTCTGTCGTGTGCGACGTAATTGCACCAAAATTCGACCACCTAATGGCTTAGCACCCGGGTTCACAGCGGGGAATGCCCACTTCACTTCAGCGTTTTCCAACACTTCGGGGTTATCGCTCATCTTCTTCATTTTCCTTTAACATTTTGTTAATGAGATCGAGGGTTTCCTGCAATCCCAAGTTCTGTCCGACCGTGCGTTGGTACGCCTCCCATGACGCGACGTTTCCAGCCGCTAAGGAATGAGCTATTTCAGCTTGGCGCGCCTTTATTGCGCCGATCAGATCACCTAAATTGAATAACATTTATTTCTTTTTAGCTTGCGATAGAGCGCCTCCTTGTTTTTTGGCAGGTTGTTGACCGCCAGTTGACTTCAAGGACGTGCCATCAAGCTTTTCGCCTGCGGCAATACGCTTGTGCATGGGCACTGCTTCGTTGTGGTAAGGGTTAGATGTAGCCATTTCGATCTCCTAGGGTTTGTTGTGCTTCTTTTTGAAGCTTCAGTGCAGTCTGAGCCTGCTCGTTTTGCAATTTCGCCGCGTCTCGCGTCAATTTTGCAGATTCAATACGTTCTTTGGTCAGGTTGTCAGCAGAATTGACTGACATCTTGACGCTATCCGACTGTTGTTGCTTAGCCATCTCAGCTTGCAGTCTTGCGGCGTCCGCTTGACCTTCTAGCATGAGACGTTTGTCAGCCAACTGTAAGTCAGCTTGGTCTTTTGCGGCACGGCGCTGGGTTTCCGCCATGCTGGTCTGCATGAGAACCTGCGCTTCGGGTGGCAAGGGAGCTTGTTGCTTGTTCTGTTGCATCATTTGGATCATCTGCTGGATGACAGGCATGACACCCTTGAACGCTTTCTCACTGTCCATAGCAACGTGTTGAGATGCCAAGGCGTATATCTTGTCAATCTCGGCTGTAAACTTGGGATTTGCGTAATCTGCGTCTTTTTTACCAGTAGATTTGGTTACATAACCGTTCATGCGCTTCAAGTACCACAAGGTGATGTGCTGTTTGATGTGCTCCATGACTTGAGGGATAAAAGCTGGCGCGATCATGGGGTTAGCACCAAAGGCTGGATCTTTAGCAAAGTCCAAGTGACCCTGAATGTGAGCCAAGTGGTCTTGATCAATAAAGGCAAAACCCATCTGACCGAGAGCCATGGCGACGTTTTCGTCGGCAACTGGGCGCTCTTCGGGGTTGGGGACGTCTTTCATCAGCTCGTTGATCCCGGGCACCTTGATCTGCTTCAAGAAACGCTCAATCACTACCTTGCGGTTAAACAAATCTGGATTTTTTTCCATGATCGCCATCACTGACTGAGTCTGCGCCATACGTTGGGTCTCAGAGAAGATGTGCGGATCAGAGACAGGGATCACATCTGTGTTCGATGCGAAGTCTTCCTTGTTAATTTCAAGGTCAGCAACGATCTCACCCTTGCGCTGTTCATCCAAATACCAGCGATTCAGGCGTCCAAGGATCTTCAAAACGCGACCTTGACTGTCGTGCAAACGTGCGTGGATGGCAGAGAATACTGCCGCACCCTGTTCAATCAGCGCTTGGGTGGTTCCAACAGGGGTGTTGGAGTTGACGTCAGCAATCTTTTCCTCTGCGGTGGTCACTACCCCCTTAGCCGCGCCATCTAACCAGCCTAGAAGCTGGAATAACACGGCTGAAGGTGGGTTGAAAGGCATAGGCATAGCGATCTTGCGGATGTCGTCAACACCGGGGGCGCCTTCAATCTCACAAACCTGCGTTACGTCAACCTGTTGGGACTGACCCGAGATCTTCGCTCCCTTGAGCTTGAGCATGGTTGCCGCATTGTTGATATGGGCAGAGTCCAATAAAGCGCGCAGAGAGCCTGTAAGAGCCGCTGACAGCCCTCCTATAAGCTGTGGCAAGCCAATAGCGTACGCACCACGCCATGGGATGAACTTAAACTCGACCAGCCAATCAAGTTTGGTCATGGTTTCGTCGCCCTCTTCCCAATTACGGTAGAGACCAACGCACTCATTCTCATGCTCGTCAACCATCAGGATATATGGGGCGGACTCACCGTCTGTCAGTGGGTCGTCATCAAGCTCAAGCCATGTGTAGATGTGGTAGACCTTACGCAGACCGTCTTCGTTATCTTCGTACTTGCGACCTTCAATCTTGTTGTTAGCTTTCTCAGAGTGGGTTTCCTCTGGCTCAGCACTGACGCGAATCAGGTCGATGTCACGGTACAGACCTGAGCGAATGCGGTTCTTGAACTCCCACTCGGTGATCGTCTGCATTTCAGTGACGCGCTGGGCTGTGTAGAAGTTAGCCGCGGCAAAAGGCAACAGGATGTTGTCGATTGGCATGAACTCAGCACAGGGACGCTTCTTTTTCTCGTCGTACCAGAGCTTCATGTACTGTGAGCCACCTAGTGGGAGCTGAGTCAGCATCTGCTCCTGCTCGTCGCGGAACTCTTCGATCTGCTCAGTCAACTGCCAGTTCATGTAGTCGCGCTTACGCTCGGCTTTGGTGATCTTCTCCTCGTCAACCTTGCCCAAGATCTTGGTGCGGGTTGGCCCATCAGGTGGAAACATCTCCTTGATGGCACGAGAAGCGAAGTCAACGCAGGCTTCAGCCATCACTGGGTGTACCACTTTTGATGCGCCCATGAAGGTTGCACCGCCGGGGGCATCATTCCCCATACCCGTGCGCTTCAAACCCTCTTCGTACTTCTTGTCGCGCTCCTCACGGGACTTTTTGTCGTTCTCGACCAAGTCCATATAGCGCATAGCGATCTTGTTCAGGTCGTATGGATCAAGCACATCAGACAAGTTCTGGTAGAAGTCTTCGTCCTCCATCGGGCCTTTGGTTGGCATACGCACAATGGCAGACCCGTCTGGGAGCTCCTCAATCTCTTGGTCGTCAGTAGGGATCTCAAACTCCATGTCTTGGTCAGCCTCAGCTTGCTGATCTCTCAGACCATCAATAAAGCGACCTGCGTTTGGGTCTTGTGGGAATTGTGTCGCCATAGCTTATTTCCTTTTGAGCTTCTTGTTGCTCAGTTCCATGAACATGGTATCGCGGTTGGTTGTCAACTTGACTTTACCTCCACGTTTAAATGGAGCACCCTGCATGATACGCCCTCCGTCAGACATATCAGGTGCTGTGTTGAAATTTACTGCGCCGCCATCAGCCTTTTTAACTTCTGGTTCAAGCACGGGTTCTTGCATTGTTTCAGGTATCTGAGAAGCCGCACCAGCGCCAGCAGTTGGGATGCCGATCTGTTGGTACAGGGGTAAGCCCTTTTGCTTGATGGACTCACGCATCTCTGGCGTGACCTTGAAGTGGTGCAGGGGGATTGATCCAAGTCTTTCAGCCTCTGCCCAAGCCTCCTCTGGTGTAGCGTGGCGTGAAATGATGTCAGGCGAGTTTTGCAGTTCTACACGATATGGCAGTGGGAAGTTGTCGCGGTTAACCTTATAGCCGCCTGCATCAAATGGCATCTGTCCCATCTCTACGCCGTACGGTCTGCCAAACTCATTCAAGAACTGTGGGATCTTTTGATCGTAGTGAACCTTGAGTGCTTCGTTTTTCCAACGCTTGGCTTGCTCTGAGCCGGGCGTTATGGCGATGCTGTCGTACCCATTGTCAGCGGCGTAGTTAAGCAGGCGCTTCATAGCCAGCTCGTGCCAATTCTTTTTGAATGGTGCGTCGGGTACACCTATTTTTTCCCTAATGATAGTGCCTTTGTCTCTTAATGCTTGCAACTCTTTTCTATCAGAATCATTTAAGTTGCGTTGATTGGCAACCAAATCTTCCAATCTGTCAGCATCTTCTTTTGTCCAATCTTTATCGGAAAGTTGATAGCCTTTTTTGCGGCCTTCCTGATGCCAGTCAGATTGGATCTCTTCAACGTGCAGGATCTTCTCACCATTCGGGCCTTTGCGGTCTATGACACGCATGTGCGCTAAAAGGTTGGGGTCAGTCAAATAATGAGACGAATAATATGGCTCTTGTGAATTTTGTTTTTTTGCCTGTAAAGCCAAAAGCTCTTGCATTTGAGATTCTGGCAATTCACCACGACGCAGGTTAGCCTCAAGGGACATCATGCGTCTTGACTCTATATCGCTGAATTCTTTGGGTAGCTTCAACAAGATCTCGCGGTAGTTTGACCCACCGGGCAACCTGTGCGCGGCATGTTGCACGTCTTCGGCATCAATTTCATCATGCCACTCTTGCATACGCGAACTAGGAACGTCGTTGTAGCGCCTGTAGTCATACCGCTCCATGTTGTCGTCAATCATTTCTTGACGCTCTTTGTCGGTAAGCTCTTCGCGTATCCTTTCTTGAAGCTTAGGTGGCGGGTTGTCAGCGAGGACTTGCTGTGCCTCTTCCTTGGTCATCTTGCCCTTGGCTTTGAATGCCTGCTCAAGCTTGCGGTCAGCTATCTCCGCCTTCTTGACACCGGGTTGCTTCAGCACTTCCGTCAAGAACTCAATGCCCGTACCCTTGTTGCGCTTTAGGTTAGCTAACGCCTCATCTACAGCAGAGTAGAAAGGTGCAGTCTTCTTGACGGCTTTACCGCCAACTTGGGTCAAGGCTCCAATGAGGCTCATAGTGGTCTCTCTTCTAAGATTAAGTCGTCACCAGTAATAGCGCCACCAGCGGCTTTCTTGACAGCTCCACCCTTCTTCTTGCCTGTCAGCTCCTTCATGCGGCGTTGGTACTCACCAATGGCCTCGATTAGCTCGTTGTCAATCTGTTGCTTAGGCACGATCATATTCATGCGACCAAACTCACTCGACTTATTCTCAGAAGGGTTCTCCTTCATCCAATTCAGCGTATCACGATAGATTAGCTGGTAGGGCGAAGGATACTTAGAACGTCCAGAAGGGCCAGCCTTGGGGAAGCCAGTATCGTAGGTTTGGCTCTCAGCCCCAAAGTGTTTCAAGGGAGCCTTAACGTCTAACGGCACGACAGCATAGCCACTAGCGCCAGCTTCTAAGTCACGAAGCTCTGGCAACGATGTGGCGGCTAATACATCCTGACCACTGTTCAAGCCGTAGCGCTCAGTAAACTTGGGGCCATTGAAGATAGCGCTAAGATGGCGACGGAAGTTAGGATCCATTTGGGCGTGGATCTGTAAGTTCAGCGGGTCTTCAAACCCTTCAAACTCAGGATGCTTACCATAGCCTACGTCGCGTGTGCGGATCTCTTCTACCATTTGTTGATACAGCTTGGGGTCACGCAACATCAGTTCTTCTGGTCGCAAATGTCCAAGGACTGAGTTTAGGTGATGCATGGCATAGAAGTTCGCATCTGGTGTCATCTTGTGATAGTGCAGATACGGGTCAGCGTCATAAGCCTCTGCGGCTTGACCTGCTCTCTTCATGTAAGTCTTAGCCATCTGGTCTGAGGCCGCCCATGCTGTGGGGTTGTACAGTTCCCACTCAGGCCCAGCTTGCAGGTGAACAGGAACGGACAGCGGTTGCTCATCGATTGACATCAACATGCGGTTGCCGGGCGTCACATCCCCCTGCGCACCAATTAGCAAAGCGCCCTTCTTCTTGGCGTAGTCAAACTCTTCAGGCGTTACTTCTGGCTTAATGTTCTCGTACTCAATCGGCAACGTCTTTTCACGCTCAAACTGTTTCTGAGTTTTGCCAATTACGCTTGTGCTTGGCTTTGGGTTGCTTGGCGTTGGTGCGGCGCGAACAAACTCACCCATGACTTGAGGAGCCATGCGCTCAGCCATAGCCCTGATCTCTGGAATGCTAGGGCCTCTTGAGACTGGAAAGCGAATAGGAACCTCAATTTTTGGTGGCTTAACCGCCTTCAGACCTTCCTTGAGAACAGCACCAGCACCGCCGTATGCAGGAACGCCGTTCTTCATCTTCTGGTTGTTAACTTCCAGCATCATGGTGTCTGGGTTGTTGGAGATGACCACACCGCCACGCTTCATGCCTTCGGCTGGTGGGCGCAATGCTTTTAGCAACAAATCATCGTGTTCGCCTTTGGTAAGAAATTCACCAGCGCCTATAGCATCTAATTCATCTGGAGAAAACTTATCGATCAAGTCACTCTTGCGAATTAAGCCAGTATTTTGTAAGTCACCAACCTGAGACCAATTACCGCTTCTTACAAAGTCCTGAACATATGGCAGGTAGTCTTCTTTTGGTGCGCGGTTCTGTTTACCTTTAATCTGAACAATGCGTGGAGCCAAAGCTTCACGAGCGGCAAGATATTCTGGGCCTTCGTATATGTCGTGATTTTTGTCTTGCAACCTACGTTGAGCAATCTTGTTTTGAATTTCTTCTGGTTGTTTATTGAACCAAGAGTTGTAATCTAAATGCTGGTTTGGTTGAACCTCAACCGTCACATGTGGCTCACCCTTGGTATCGCGCAGGCTGAAGATCCGTGTGCGGCCTTCCAGCACGTCAGGGCAATAGCCTCCGACGCAGTGGCCCATAGTGTTGCCTTCGTACTGCAAGGCTTCTTCAAGTTGCTTTTCTCGCTCTTGCCGCTTATAGAGTTTTGTGGCCTCTTCTTTGGTTGCGCCAACACTGAGCGACTCACCATTAGGCCCAAATAAGCGTTGCATACCGTTGTACTCTTCAAACACAGAACCTTCGGGTATTTTTGGCTCTGGCGTAGTAAGTTCAATCCACTTATAGCCCTCTGGATATTCTTTGTAAACAGGCATACCCTCGGTAGCCTTAACTTGAGCCTCAGCCATCTTCTTAGCCATCTCTTGGTCGTACTCATGAACACGTCGCACAGCTTGCTCCATGCTGACTTTGTTTAGTTGCTCTGGACGAATGCGGCCTTCACGGACATCTTGACGCAGTACATCAATGATGTGATCAAAGCCAAGATCGCCACTCAACCCTTTGCCAGAGTAAATCATGGTGTCGTCAGGAACCTTCTGAAGCCATGGATTATCCGCAAGGATCGACTCATCTAGTGAGCCGTATTTGTATGAGCCAGCAGGGTATGCATCGACAGAGATGTCGCTCATGCGCTCCCAGAATCTAGCGGGATCACTGCGCCCCATGCCTAACGGATCTTGCCCTAAACCCATACGCTTGTTCATCAAACGGGACGACACAACGCCCTGTTCTCCATAAGGAGCCATGTGCAAAATGCCTTCTTCTGCAAGCTTACGGACTGGATCGTCAGGCGTAGCCATCTGGTTCTTCACGTAATTGCGCAGATTGCTATCAATCCAAGAGTTGATGGCGTTGTTACGCTTAGCAGTTGACAACTCATTTTCCATTTGATTGACGGCACGTTGAACTTCAGGGTCATCACCCATGATTCTTTTGGCTGTATCAATTGACTTTTGCAACTCAGTCATTTGTTCGGGAGTTGTATAGTCAGCCATCTTCATCTTGCCAAGCTGAGCTTCCACGCTTCCACGCTTGCCGCCTAACCAGTTTGCTCCCTTACCTGAAGGCTTCATCACGTTCGCCTGCGTGTTAGCACCCATCGCCATAGCCATCTCACGAGGTAGACCACCACGCTCTAAGGCGCCCTTGACGACTGGCTCCATGCCACGCTCTAACGCCATACCAGCTCGCTCTACGCCTTTACCTGCCGCCTTCATGGCTTGGGACGTGGCTGGGCCTGACAGGAACTGCAAAGCCACCGCCTCGGGTAGCACTGGTGGGATCTTGTATTCAGTCTCAAGCTTTTCGAGAAAGTCACCTACGTCACCTGCGTACTCATACGCCAGAGGTTGCTCAGGCTTATACAGGCGCTCTTGCATGAACTTGTCAGCCGCCTCATCACCCTTAAAGATGCGAGTAGGGATTGAGTTGATGCCTTGGGTTAGGGCTGAGCCGAGGAACCTACCAGCTTGTATGCCACCAGCAAGCTTCTCGAGTGGTGATCTGTCAGCCTCTTGCTGGCGCTTGAGTTGGGCATCGCGCTCAGCCATGCGACGAGCCATCTCAAGGTTTTCCTTAGATGGAACGCTCAAATCAACGTCGCCGTACTGGGGCAGATCCATCGCTCTAGGATCTTCAACAAAGGCTGGTGGCTGAGCCGACCTAAAGTTCTTGGCTATGGTGCGCCCAACTCGTGGGTAGAACGCTGGTTTGTTTTCGTCAGCCATGGCTTATCCTGCTGAGTTGCTGTTGCCCCAATGATACCTTGGTGCTCATGCTGTGTCTATGCACCTAGGACGCTTTCAGCCCAATGCCCAGAACTGTGTGAGCCTTTATGGGAGACGTATACCGTGGTCACGTCCTGAGTCACGTTCTTACTGTGTTTGGGCATTGTCGTGAATGCCAACACGTTATCAGAGTAGTAGTATTGCTCATCAGTGACCAGATCCAGCATCAGCGCCAGCGCGAAGTTCTTGTTGAAGGCGGTGGAGGAGGACATGCCGCCGGGGGCGTGGGCGGTGAACTTCTCAGGCTTTTGGTACTTGTAATCATGCGATTTTAGGAACAAGACCCCACAAGTGTCTGACAATGTAACGTCATGCCCCTCCAGCGCGGCAAGCTTCTTTTCCACATGGTCACGGTAGTAAATGTCGTCATGGTCTGCCCATAGGAACACGTCGCACCCTTCCACGAGGAGCTGACTCAGGGGTAGGGCATACCACAGGTGTTGCTTGATCGTGCTAGGTACATGAATAAACTTAATATTGATCAGGGGCTTTAAATCCTCAATCACCCACTCGTAGCTCTCCTCGCTACCGTTTTGGTTGATGCACAGGACATCAGGCTTGACAGTCTGGACAATCCATTGGAGCACCGCCTGACGAAGTAGGTCTGGTCTTTTGTAGGTAGGGATGATGACCCCAACTTTATGCGGCATAAGGGTTCTCCAGTTTGCGTCTACCGCTGTCAATGTAGTCGTCCATGTCGTAGTCGTCCCGTGGCGCGCCATCAATGTCTAGCCAGCCAGCATCACGCAGGAACCGTAGCCCTTGGGTGCAGGCGTCCACGAAGTCATCATGGGTCGAGTCAGGGAAGCTACAGATCTGGGAGACAAAGCCCTCAGCCCAGTCCTTGACGTAACCCTTACGCACACTGCTCTCAGGGATCCATACACGCCCAGCGGCAATGATGTTGGAGACGATGTTCAGGCGCTGGATCTTGTCGGCTCGGCCCGGGTTATACGCCCTCACAGGCAGATGACCACGCTGTAAGTCTTGTATAAGAGCTATGCCTGCGGACTTGTCTTCCACGAGGATCAGGTCAACCCGCTTCTTGTTCTTGCCCTCGCCGTAAACCACGTCGTACTCTTCAATCACCTTGGGGCGCAGATCTGGGTATTGGAGGCGGTCTTGCCAGCAGTCGATGATCATTGCGGACATGGGGCCATCCAGTGGCTTGAACACACCAAACGTGATGGCCGCTGTCGGATCGTTGACAGTCTTCTCCGAGCTGGCGCAGTCATAGCTTTGCAAGATGTACTCGAACTTAGGGAACGCCTTGTTAGGCGCCCATAGCTTGAACATCTCGCGCTTGACGATGCCTGACTCTTCTGGGTCGATCAGCTCAGCGTGGATCTCCTGCCTACCAATCTTAGTTCCCTCGTATGCAAGAATCTGCTTTTGGAAGCTTGGAGCAAGGTTAGCTAAATTGACGTAGGTAGATGCCGTCGTAAGGGCTACGTCGTCTCCTTCGCGCCCTACGAGCTCCACAATCAAGTCTTTGGGACGTGGGGTAGTTGTGGCAATGATCTGAGTCCTGCCGTCGTCCTTTTTTAGACGCACGGCAAACTGGATGTTGTACCAAGCTTCGTCAAGGTAGTCCCATGCCGCAAGCTCGTCTAGCCATGCACCATGGTACTGACCACCACGGAAACGATCAGGCTCTGACGCTGAGATACCTTTGATCAGGCTACCGTTGACCAATACGATCTCGTGTAAAGCTTTGTTGTAGTCTCGTATCAATACAGGTGGGATCACGGCAATGAGTCCTGATTCACCCTCAAAGCACGTACCCCTGACATCCATCGATGTAGGGGCGGAGACTAGCCACCGTGTGTTAGGGTTCTCCCACGCCCACCACCAGAGCTGTTCAGCCGCGGTACGGGTCTTGCCAGCGCCACGACCAGCCAGCATGAGCCAGATAGACCACCACTCACCTTGGGGTAGCTTCTGATGATTAAACGCCCCTGAGAGCCATTTAATGCGTGTGGCGTAGGCGGCTCCGTGGAGTGGGCCTAGACTCTTGCGAAGATCCTCGTCTTGCAAGATGTCCAAAATGTCCTGCTCAATAACAGCGCTCATTCAGCGATCCTGATCAACTCTAGGCGCTTGACAGCCACGTCCATCATGTCTCTGACGTTGACATCAATGACAGTGAGGTCTTGAGCCTGTTCTAGTTGCTTGTGCTCACCATACTTCTTGGGCGCCATGCGAGCGGCTGTCCATTTGCGGGTGTCAACCCTAAGCTTCATCCATTGTACGTAAGAGGAGTCGAACTTGACCTCAACCAGCTCACCGTTCTTGTCCACGACGTGGCTCAGCTCAGGCGGTTGGTCAACTATGTCTATTAATTCATCAAACTGAGTCTCGGCTTGGATTTCCCGTGCGCGGGTGTATTGTTGCAAGAAGTCAGGCTTCGTTGTCAACCAACCCATCACACTTCGCAGGCTTGGCATATCCTCATCTAAGCATATCTTGCGCAAGCTCTGACCTAGTCCTAGCCTTACGCATATATCGTTAGCTAACTCTTCCGTGTATATGGAAGGTCTGCCCATCTTTGTCTCTACTTTTGTTTGCGGCTTACCTGTCACATCGGCGACAGTGTCGCTGGAAAGACTCTTTGGTTTCTTTGCCATTGCTGGAACTCCTTTTAACGTGAAGTTTAACGCACGTTTTGTTTTGTTTGCAATGGTCAGTCTTTCAACCCTCTCATGATCCTTCTGTCCATGTCTTTGATGGTTGCTTTAAAGGCTTTGTTTTCGCTTTCCAGTTTTGCGGCTTTTGCCTGAGCATGTTTCAGCTTTGACTCAAGCTCCTGCACTTTGACCTGTAGCTCTTCAATCGTCTCCTGCTCCGTCACTTGTCTTTCTCCATAAGTTCAGCAAGAACTGACTCAGCGTACTTGTACTGGTAGTCGCCCTCATACTTTTTGACGCCAAAGTGGGAGCATGTGTGCCTAATATCCAAATAGCTCTGTATTCCAGCTTCTTTGAGCTTTTTGCCGATCTGGATGTCTTCTGAGATCATTCCACCATTGATGATCTGCACGTCACAGATAAGTCTGCGTTCCTTGCCATCGTTGTATGGTACAGATGCGTCGTATAAGGCTTTCATGGCTTTTCTGCTTAAACGCAAAAATCCTGTGGCAAGGTACTCAACCTCCAATAGCTTCAGTTCTTGGTTCCAGCGGTGCTTTTTGGGGTCTTCTGGGCGGTGTGTGTACCGTTCCTCGTCTGTTTTCATCCTTGCTGTTATGCCTACAGCATCGACAGGATGGTCAAGCACGTCAAAAAACGCCTGAGCGTCAAATCCCTGATCTACGTCCAAAAACACAATGTCGTCGACTCCGTTGTCATAAGCATCGCAGAACAGGTTGTTTCTGGCTTTTTGTAGGAGAGCTTCACCCATCCAGTATTGCAGGCTTAGGTGTAGATCTGGACGCTCTGACGCCGCTCTCTGAAAGATGGTTACCAATGCTATGGCGTGGTCACACACGATCTTACCGTCATAGGACGGGCTGACAATTGCTACTCTTCTGGTCATTGCCTCTGCTCCCGTCTGCTTTTAGCTTCATTGAGCTCTTCGATTTGATCATCATCCAAGGGAACAGCTCCGTCCATGATGGTTCCGTCTGCCGCCAAACGGTGTAGCTCAGCAATCATCTCAGCCAGCTCGTCAGGCGTTCCATCAAACCCGTCAAAGCAACCTTCTTCAAATACCAACTTCAGTTTAGGTTCAGGCATTGTTTTTCTCTAGTATTGCGACTTCAATCTTCTTTGCCCATTCAAGCACCATGATCATATTCCAGTTAGAACTTTCAGGCGTTACACCCAAAGCCTTTTGGATCTCCTCATCCGTCAGCCCTACCCATGTGCGCTGTGGTGGGGGGTCATCACGCTCAGGCTCATCTTTCGGCATTACCCAATGTGGATTCTCGGATAACTTCTTGTCAGCCCATGCGTTTAACTCAAAAATCGTGAACCAAGCACGTTCACCCGTAGGCTTCTGCAACTTACCAACAGGCTCATCCTTCGCTTCTAGTGCGGCCTCAATCTTGGCAACCTGATGGTCGATGTATTCCAAATTGTCAGGATGCCCAACCATGTCTCGCACACAACACAGCGATTCAATTGCAAGGCGTAGTGCTTCATTTTTGGTCATGTGTTCTTCTCCTTGAGTTTGGCTTCAATATCGCAAGCAAAAAGCCCCCACGCCTGAATACTTCTGTCTTTTTCCTCGTGCGGCTTGCCAATTGCCTCAATTTCTTCGACCGTCAGCCCTACCCAAGGTCTTAAAGTCTTTTGCACTTGAGCCTGAGCCGCCATGCCATCCTCGTATCCTTTGGCATACACCTCGTTGTCAGCGTCAATCAATTGCTTGATAAGACTTAGGCTTTCCTCGCAAACTTTGGTAAGGCTGTCTACAGCAATCGCACGTTTAATTATCATGACTAGCTCCTTCTGGTCTTGGACAATCTTTTGGGGGGATGCAAGCGCACCAAACAGCTTTGTACTGCTTACGTGGTGCGGGCTCCCATCTGTCTATGTACACGTCAGGCATGTTCTTTAAAACCTTTCTGATGTTTGTTCTTGGTCGGTTTAGCAGATCCGCTAGTTCTTCTAAGGTCATGCCATCAGGTATTCCGCGAAGCGCAACTCTTACGCTATTGATCACAGCCATGCTCATGGAGCCCCTTTTTCGGGCTTTTGAGCCGTTTTCTGGTCTCGTTGAGGGTCAAGGTGCTTGAGTAGCTGATCGAGGCTTATAGGCCCGATTTTCTCCAAGCGTTTAATTTCGGTCAAAACGCAGTCAACGCCTGCGTCGAATCCTTTGATGTAGTCACTCATGATTGTTTCGCTCATTGTTTAAGGACAGTTTGCAGGTTAGCCAAGAGTTGCTCGGCTTCTGCACGTGTAAGGGGGACGCCCATGCTGGCACGGCGCCCTTGCAGGGACAGCCACACGCCGTCGTCGTACTGATCGAGGCTGACACGAACTTCAGCCTCCGTGTTGAATGATGTTTCGATTTCGGTGGTCATGCTTTTACCTTCTTGTTAAAAGATTCGATCTGATCGCGTGTGTCGTCTATTGCCAAACGAATGCTTTCCAGACGATCCCAGTCGCCCTCTTCAAAACAGATCTTGTCTTCGACCAACAACATCATGAGGTGCTCTTCCAATTTGAATAAAGTAGTCATGGTTGGCTCCTTACTTGGCTGGTGTTACGCGAATGTCGGCACGGCTTGCCTTGCGGAAGGTAGCCAAGACTTCGTCGCCGATGCCGTAGGAGATGCACAGCTTTTTGTAGTCAACTGTGCCAGAGACCTGAACCAACTGGACTGTCACGCTGTGTAGTTCGCCTTTGTGTTCGCCTTCGCCATACTTGTTGGCAATGGATTCTTTGAGAGCTTTGACTTGCTCAGCCAATGCTTTGGCTTGTTGGTCAAGCACATAAAGTGCGTCGATGTCAGAAGTGATTGTGGAGATCAGGGCTTCTGTCTGGATTTGTGTTGCTATAGTCATAATGTATGTCTTTCAAATAACCTGCTTATTGCAGTGACGCTATCTTAACATCAAGTTAAAGCGCTTGTGTGATCTTTTTAAAAATATTTTTATTAGGACAAACCCTAATAATCGATAATTTATTTATTAAATAAAAGTGTAATAAAGTTTGTATAAGGTCTTGTAATGCCTAACATTCCTACACCACACGATGCCGCATACTTTGCACAAAGTGTCAAAAAGTGGCAACAAATATTGAGTCTTGGTGATTGGCGTATTGAAAAAGGACTCAAGCCAGCCAAGCAAGCTATGGCTTCCGTTGAGTTCAATGATGGGGCAAGGCTTGCAACGTACCGACTGGGTGATTGGGGTTCTGAAAAGATCACACCCAAGAGTCTTGAGAGAACAGCTCTGCACGAGTTGCTTCATGTTTTTTTGCACGATCTTATGACGGCGGCTCAAGATCCTAAGACAAGTGAAGACGAGCTGGAAAAACAGGAGCACCGCATCATCAATCTGTTAGAGCAACTTTTGACTAAGGATTCTCATGGTATCAACTAACGGCATGAATTCCTGTACAGATGAACAGTTTATGGATTTGTGGGACACACATCAATCTGTTACAAAAATAGCAAAAATTTTAGGTATTACCGAAAGAGCAGTGAACTACCGCAGACGTAGTATGGAAGAAACCCATGACGTCAAATTACCTGCTTCAGACTTCCGTAGTGCTAAATATGACCTTACGAGGCCAAAATCTTTCTCGCCATTAAGACAAGTAAAACTTGGCATGTTGGACTCATGTGTAATTGTTTTCAGTGACGCGCACTTCATACCCGGTCAAAGATCAACGGCCTTTAAAGGTTTATTGTGGGCCATTCAAGAATTCAAGCCCCATGCGGTGATATGTAACGGGGATGCGTTTGATGGAGCCTCTATATCACGTCATGACGTTACTGAACTTCCCCAAACTTCTGTTATTCAAGAACTCAAAGCTACGCAAGGTGCGTTGGGTGAGATTGAGGAGGTCGCCAAAGCCGCCCGTCACAATGTAAAGCTACTGTTTACATGGGGCAACCACGACATCAGATTTGGCAATCGTTTAGCCCAACACGCACCACAATTTAAAGATGTTCAGGGCTTTAAGTTGACAGACCATATCCCAAATTGGGACTTCTGTTGGGCGGTGTGGCCTACCGATGACGTCATTGTCAAACACCGTTACAAAAATGGCGTGCATAGTACACACAACTCAACCTTGAATGCGGGGGTCAGTACGGTATGTGGGCACTTACATGCGCTCAAGGTGACCCCATTCCAAGATCTCCGAGGAAACAGGTTTGGCGTTGATACCGGCACATTGGCTGAAATTGACGGCCCTCAATTTACCTATGCCGAACTAAATCCAAGCAACCACCGTAGTGGTTTTGCAGTGTTAAATTTTTTCAATGGGCGATTGTTGTGGCCAGAGCTTGTCCATAAGTTTGGCGAAGGACTCATCGAGTTCAGGGGTTCCGTGTACGACGTGAGTGAATTTTGAGCGCAACTTTAATCATCATCACTGGGTTTATCTATGCCTACATAGCTGGAGAACAGCTCGTAAAAGAAAACCCACACATGGCTATTGTGTACGCAGGGTACGCCTTTAGCAATGTGGGGCTTTATCTTTTGGCAAAGTAGCTTATAGGCTACAAAGGCTCGTGGGCGTATAAAGCAAAGGGCGCCACTTCTGCTTTGGTTTTTGAGTCTGCAACAGCTATTTCTTCTTCTGTGTCTTCTTCAAAATCATCCTCATCACAGTCAATTGCTTCATATTCAACAGCCCAGCCGTGTTCTTCTTGAAAAGCAATGAAATCTCTGATGATTTGAATTTTGTCAAAGTCCCACGTTTCAATTGTAATTTTCTCATTTTCAATAAAACCCAATTCCATTTCAAATTTCATGACTTCTCCCGTAAGCGCAACCGATTGTTGCCATGAAATCGTAGGCTAGTTTTGTGTCAAAAAAAAGAATAAAAATGGGACAACCTTAACGTCTCATCAACAGCTCAATTACCCTCTGAATCGTCACGTTCAGGGCATCGATCTCTTCCATCTTGGCTATAGCCCAAGCCCTCTTCTCCCCGTGCCAGCCCATCTTGCTCCCCTGATGGCAGGACTTACACAATGCCACCACGGTGTACTGACGGTGTTGTTTGACATGGTGGGCGTCGCTTGGGCCCTCCGCATCACACACTGAGCATGGGAGCTCCTTCACCAGCCCGACGTAGGCTTTTTCTTTGGCGGTTAAGTTGTTGTTCACAGGGTAGCCTTGTCAACGTGGCGGTTAGAAGCTTCCATAGAACGCCATACGGCGATTCTTTCCTGACAGGCTATGAGGAGCCACCGAAGACGCTCGCGCTCCTGTACGGCTTGTCTGAGGGCTTCTAGGTGCTCTTTGTAGCGTGGGGAGGCGTAGGCTTCGCGTTCCTGCATGGCGGCGGTCTTGTACTCGCCATTGCCGTAGGCTTCAGCGTTTTTCATCTCCTCGGCTTTGATTGTTTTTCTCAGCTCCTCCATAAACACCTTGTTGGCCTCGGCCTCGGCGTATTTGGCAGAGTGGGCAATCATAAAGTCCACAGCGTCATTAGGGTCAATCATTTTCTCGCTCATGTCAGCTCCTCAATTTCTACGATAAGTTTGCCGGGCTTCTTGCCCTCTTGCCTGTAAATCAAGATTGGCTGGAAGAGCTGGTCATTGACCAACAAAGCATCAGCTAACCCGTCCAACGCACCCTTTGCCGCGGCAAGGCAGTTATCTGCGTCACGCTTACGCTTATCGGGCATTTCAAACGTAACCGTCAGCTTAATGTTGCCGCCACCATGCTTCCAGTTCTTGATCTGGTGTTTAGCCAACCAAGTACTGCTGTCACGGTAGTCCGATCGGAGCTTGTACAGCTTGCCCCAGTGGACACCTTTGGCACGATTGGGAAACAACTCCGCCGGCGGAAAGTCCAACTCAACCCGCACGGTGCATTCTCGTGCGAATTGCATAAGCCAGCTCGTCAAAGCCAGCTTGTTGGGCAATCTGCGCGCAGGCTTCTCGCTCAATGCCGATAGCTTGTTTGGTTGTTTGAATCGCCACAGCCATGATTTCAGCTTTGGCTTGCGCCATGCCTTCCTCGAACTCCTTAGCTGTAAACAATTGCTGACCAGTCCCTTGCGCAAAGAATTTACGCTGAAAGTCACTTAGTTCTACTTTTGCCATTTCCACGCTCCTTGTTCATTCGGTTAGTAAGATCTAGCATGGCATCAGTGCCACGCCGCTTTTCAATGTCACTCTTTACTTTTGCCCACCACAATCGCGCGCTCTCTGAGCCTAGCTCGATAGCTTTCTTCTCGTATCGTCTCATCCACTCCCGTGCTTCGCACTGCCTCATGTGTTCCAAGGTCTCCTGTGAGATAGAGACATTCGATGGCGCAAGCCTCGGTGTAGGCATTGCCAAACCCTTCGCGGATCTGGTCGAGGATTTTTTGAGCTTCATCTTTTGTCATGCTTTCCTCTTTGCCAGTCCCGCACGAATAGCCAGCTCATTACGCAGGCGGTACTCGTACTTAGTTTTTCGAATTATCTCGTGCTCTTTCGGCTGGAGCTCAGGCTCGTTGTCAAACAGTGCGGCAAACTCTTGCCACTTGGGTGGGTAACCATTGACCTTGGCGCCCCAAGAGATCATGTCGATCACCATCACCTCATTGATCGCAAGGCGAATCTTCTCGCAGTCGCGCAGGGATTCTGTCACGCGAGGCCATTCCGTTGGCAGGGATTGATGGTGGTAGGCACAGACCCAATGTCCACCAGTTGAGATTGAGCCAGCCATAGGGCAACCATTGGCAAAGCAGTTGTGGTTGTTTGGGCCTTCATCGGCTTCGGTTTTGTTGAATTTTGAAAAGTTTTTTAATGCCATGATCAATCCCTGTGATATTTGCCTTCAATTATTTTTGCGAAGTTGGTTGGCTTGATGACCCACTCTAGGTCAGCCAAGAACGGCGGCTTGTCTTTGCTCTGTGTTCGTCCAGTCAGGAACTTTGAGCCCTTGATGTGCTCGAAGAATGTTTTCCACCAAGCCATGATGTCAGCATGGGTAACTGGGCCATCCTTGGATAAGTCCAGCGCAACCTCTCGCCATCTTTGTCTTAAGTAACCAGCACGGGTCTCGTTCCAAATCTCGATAACAGGAAGGTTTGGCAAAGTAGAGTGGTAAAGAGCCAACACACCTTTGTGATCACAACCGGGTAACTTGGGATTCGGTTTTTCCTCTGGTTCGCCTTCTGGCGGACGAACAGTATCTTTAGATACTGTAAAACTTGGTTCTTGGTTATTGGTTCTTGGTTCTTGTTTATTGGTTGGTTGAACGTCCGTTGAACGGGCGTTACTCCTGCGTTCAGCAGATGCTTTGCCGGCGCGTGAAGCTTGCTCAATTTTTGAGTGAAAATGCTTAATTTCTTTGTCCGCACGATCATTTACCCAACCCTCATCACCAAGTTGGAAAAACTCATTTAAGACATCCTGAACAACTTGAACCTTCTCCCGCATACCAATTTGCTTGGCAACAGCCGTTGAATCGGCGTTCAACGGGCGTTCGTGAAGATAGTACATGTCGAGCAAACGACGATAAGCCAAATCCTCGTACATATCGAGGTGGCGGGTGTGACTTGCATAGTCACCAATGTTGAATTGATAGTAGTGCATACCGATCCCAAAATTCACATCCCTAAAGAAACTGCGGCAGGCGGGGATGGGACGCTTTTCGGTAAGGGGAGCTACCCCAAACCTAGCCGTGTTTCAAACTATGTTACACGAAAAACAAATCTGGACGCAAGTCTTTTCTTGTGACCAGCCCTTGAGTTGCTTTCTCAATCTTTACCGCCAAAGCGGCAGACGCAGTTCTACGCTCATGGATTAACAGCGACATCCATGTCAGGCTAATGCCCAAATACTTAGCCATCTCACCACGTGCGCCCAACGGCTCCGACTCAAAATACTCCCGCAATGTCATCGTGTCCTTAATTGTTTGTTGGCGATCAGCGTGTTTTAGATACAACTATGAGGGGTTGCACTCCACTACAGTTCGCCAACACGGCTGGGGACTGTTCCGGGCCTCCGGGAACCCCCAGAGGACAATCCCCATGCATGTTAGCTCTCGGGATTCCACCGAGATCCACCTCACGTTAACGTCTGCGTGTCCAAGACGATTGATGTATGCATCCATCAACACGGCTGGGGACTGTGCGTGGTAACGGGCTTATCGTTCCAGCCCACGCCTACCTTGGTTGCCGAGTCAATCCCCATGCGTGTTGGCGTTGGTGGCTCACATAAAGCAGTGTGCTTTTAAGCGTTTCGTCCGACGGTTAAGTCTGTATCGGCGCTAACCCAATACACCACCAACGCGGCAGAGTATACATTAACTTTGAATTAAAAGAAACCCCACAACTTACTCAGGATTGTGTTGCAATGGTTTTTAACATCGTGTTAAGATTCGTGCACGCCGATACGGCGGTTATGGAGAATCAAATGGAAAAACACCTTCCCCTCACGACCAAGTCTGGTCTTCGCATTGGCTGTATGTACAGCCCTCCCCCCAAAAACTACATGAGCGCTGATGCTGAACGCATTCAGATGGCTCTGCTTGGCATTGAGCCTGAGTTCTCAGAGCGCCGTGTCTATGGCTGGGTTGCGTACATGGTCTTCTTGTTCGCTATCTTCACAACCCTTTTTGCATTGGATTTGTGATGAAAAAAGAGTACGCATTCCCACATGAAAATATGTACAAAGAAAAAATTGAAGGCATGACTTTGCGTGATTACTTTGCGGCTAAAGCTATGCAAACTATGGCTTCTCATCGAAGAACTCAGTTTGAAACTGATAACGATGACTATGCCGATTGGGATGAATTTTTTCCAATCATTGCGGAAGAATCTTATTCAATTGCAGATGCCATGCTGAAAGCGAGAAAAGCATGACCGACAAAGAATTCCGCACCCTCACCGTCAATGTGATCCTGTTTGCCATTGGCGCAGTCATCTTGGCCCTTGATGTGTTTATTTGGAGACCTTGATGCAACCACATGATTACTTGCGCAAAGCCGCGCCATCTATCCTTGGTTCATACAAAAGAATTTGTGACACTGACGAATATGAAAGTTTTGTCAAAACAATCTTCCATACGGCTTTCAACGCAGTTAAGTTTGTTATGCCAGAAAACGGCAAAATTTTTGACACCGAACTTGCCGCTTTGCCTGAAATTATCAAACTCCCATATGAATCAATTGTCATTGAATATGAATGTACCAATAAGGGTGGTATTTCAGAAAAATATTTTGGAGCCACCAAAGTCTCGCCAGCAAGAAAAAGAATTGTTATTGCATCGCAACATCAAGATGTAATTACCGTTGCGTCAATGGTTTGCTTCAATGTTAATTTAATTGAACGCTGGCAAATTCAACCGTATTTAGCTTGTGTGTTAACAAACGCCAAAGAAGACGATTTTATAAAAGATGACCAGCTTGAAAAAGTACTTGGTAGCAAATCAGTTGAAAAATTGGGCGTGTATTTTCACGACACTTGTGGTTTGGCTGAAAAACATTTTGGGGAAAAATGGCAAGAAAACGCCTACTGCGACATGATGGACGAGTGCAACTCGGTGATGGGTTTAATAGAAGCACTGTCTTGCAAGAATGTGGGCATTGAATCACTTCCACAGCGCAAGATGAATAAAGGGGCAATGAAGCGAGGAGCGCTACCCTTTAATGACTATCACGTCTTGACAGTTGCAAGTCAATCAAAATCCGCCAAGGGCTTTGGTGATGCAAGCCATAGATCACCCAGAGAGCACCTTCGTCGTGGTCATATTCGTAGGTTACCAATAGGCAATACTTGGGTGAACTCAACAGTTGTGAATGCTGGTATCGGTTCAAAGATTAACAAAATATATGCATTGGAAACACAATGAACCTACAGGACACAATTTGGTATGACACGAGTAAGGGACGGCTTGGCTTTTTGATGGTGCTGGACTGGAACACAGAACAGCTTCATTACTACGCTGGCATTGCCGAAGGCATGAACGAGAACATTGACATCAACCACATCTACAACGGCGGCATGAAGCTTCCTGACTACGTGGGTATGGCATTATTTTTTGGAGACTCAGATTGAGAATAACCATGGCAACAAATCAAGAGTACGAACAATGGAAAAACGACCCTGTTGAACAACAGGAATACAGCAAATATTTACTTGAGGAGGCAAAGAAAAACAGCCCAATACTTGACGAATTTATTAACCAATTTACTAGCCAATTTAACGAAATTTTTAAGGAAAAATCATGACATTTATTGTAGAAAACACATCCACTGGCGGTGAGTTCACCCCAGTACCCGCAGGGCTTCACTTGGCGCGTTGCTATCGCATCGTTGACCTTGGAACTCAAACAGTCGAATACATGGGCGAGACAAAGCAACAGCGCAAGATCATGCTGGGCTGGGAGCTCCATGGCAAAGACGACAGCGGCAACGAGCTGGTCACCAACACTGGTAACCCTCTAGCCATCTTCAAGAATTACACACTAAGCTGGAACGAGAAGGCTAACTTGCGCACTGACCTGCAAGGTTGGAGAAACAAGCCGTTTACAGAGGAAGAGATGCGCCGCTTTGACATCTCCTCCATCCTTGGGGCTTGGTGCATGTTGAACGTGATCCAGAGACCGGGCAAGAACGGCAAGATGTACTCCAACGTTGGTAGCATCTCTCCCGTCCCACCCATTGTCAAACAAGCTGGCTTACCCCCTGCCGTAAACCCCAACCAAATCTTCCGTTTGGCTGAGCCCGACTACGATCTTTTTGAGACGTTCGGTAAAGGGCTCAAGGAGAAAATTCAGGCTTCACCTGAGTGGCAGGCTAAGCAAGCCAAAAAACCCGCCCAAAACGCCGTTAAAGCGGCTTCAGGCTCATCTGGCTCTGGCTTTGATGATATGGAGGATGACCTTCCTTTTTGATTAGAACGGGTATAATGGCGCATCAACATAAGGAGGTGCGTCATGAAGGAATGTTTTAAATGCAAAACAGTCAAGCCATTCACAGAGTTTTATAAACACTCACAAATGGGCGACGGTTATTTGAATAAATGCAAGGCCTGTACCAAAAACGACGTAGGGAAACACCGTGAAAAAAACCTTGAAAAAATTCGTGAATACGACAGAGAGCGCGGCAAATTGCCACACAGACTCAAGCTTCAAACGGAAGTTACTAGGGCTTGGAGAGCTGAAGACAAGCGCAGAACAGTGGCTCACTCAGCCGTTGCAAGAGCAATTCGTGCTGGCGAACTTATTCGGCAACCTTGTGTTCGTTGTGCAGAAGTTAAGTCTCTTGCACATCATGAAGACTACGACAAACCTCTTGACGTTATGTGGCTCTGCGAGCCTTGCCACAAACAACGTCACAAAGAGCTAAGGGAAGAGTTCTGATCATGAAAAACGAACGGGACGAATTAACACTTGACCTGTTTGGGGGGCATCTGCCCCCACCTACGGGTTTACAGCTTGGCCACGCCTTGGCAAAGGTTGCGGCTGATAACGCTGGCGAAGAATGGAAAACAATTGCCTACGAGACGTTTGTTCAGTACGCAAAGTTGCACCATGAGTTCACCACAGAGCAAGTTAGGCGTGACAGCTTAGACGTTCCCCCACCACCTGAGCCTCGCGCTTGGGGGCACATTGTGAACATGGCAAAAAAGAACAACGTCATCGAGTACGCAGGCATCACTACAGCCGAAAGCCGCAAGGTGCACGGCATGAAGCTCAATGTCTGGCGATCAAAAATTAACCACTGAAGGACAAAATGTCAATAACTGTACGAGCAAGTGAAAGCTCCCATTGGTACACTCGCCAAGGTGCACCAAAATACACCGTAGAAGCCAAGAACGGGAATCTACGCAACACTACACTAGCGGATGCGCGCAAGCTAGATCTTGTGCCATCGGTAACAACGATCATTGGCTGTGCCGCGAAGCCGGGTCTCGAGGCGTGGAAGCTCAACCAAATGATGCTCGCCGCCATGACCCTCCCAAGGGCGCCAGATGAGGCAGAAGACCTCTACGTCCAGCGGGTCATCAAAGACTCCAAGGAACACGCTCGCGCCGCCGCCCAGCGCGGTACAGAGGTGCACACAGCGCTTGAGAGCTGGTACGAAGGCGTCATGATCGCTAACATGGTCGAGTACCAATTGGGTGTAGGTGAGGAGGTCAAGAAGCACTTTGGTGAGCCTACGTGGGTTGCTGAGAAGTCCTTCGCCAATGAGCTAGGGTTTGGAGGCAAGCTAGACCTACACACCGAAGACGGCGATGGCGTGGTGATTGACTTTAAAACAAAGGAATTCACAGATCCAAACAAGGTGGACGTTTATGACGAGCACCTGATGCAATTAGCCGCTTATCGCTTGGGGGTAAATCTTCCTCGTGCAAGATGCGCAAACGTCTTTGTGTCGGTCACGGAGCCCGGGCTCTGCGTCACCAAAGAATGGTCTGAAGAAGACCTCGAACGCGGGGAGGAGATGTTTTATCACCTCCTCAAATACTGGCAAGCAAAAAACAAACACACATGAACCCCTATCTAACCCCAGACGACATCAAACAAGCCTTTTTTAAGATCCAACTTGAGGAAAACTATAACTTTCTCGAGGAAGATCTTCAGAATCTGGCTGACGGCTTCATCATGGCGGCTATGCCTGCTATTGTTAAAACAGAGCGCGACATGTGCATCAAGTTTGTTAACTCGCTCAACACCAACGTAGCTCGCGCCCTTGGTGAATACCGCGAGAACCTATGACGCCTAAGCAGTTTGTCAATGAGCTGTTCGGCGAGGACTGGAAGCCCTCCCAGCTTCCAATCTTTCTTGATCAAATCAAAGCTTGGTCAGAGGACGCTCAGCGGTACTACGTGGTCAGGGACTTTGCCAAACCAGAGTTCAATGAAAACCCTAGAGACCGTAAGGAATGCCACGAGTTTGACGACCTTGTGGATGCTAAGAGGTTTGAGCAAGAGCTGTAAAAAAAAGCCCTCCCGTATTAGGGGAGGGCAAATTCATAGGCAACTGCGTTTAGCTCTATGAAAGGACAACTCAACGGATGCTAGGATACATGAAAGCAGGATTTTTTGCATTCTGTAATTCTTCAGGCGATGCAGGAACCTTGGGTTGTTGGTTCATTGTACGCATCTTGTCAAGCACCGCTAGAGCGGCAGGAGAGACCGTAGCTACCAGAGCACCGAGTGCTCTGGTAGCTGGGTGAGGAACCATTGATGCAAGCCCTCCTAGAGCGCCCATACCAGCGATGGTAGCTCCTGTCATGTCACCCTTTTGGTAACGATCAAATGCTTCCTGACCTTGGTAGCCTGTGGTGGCTCCGCCAAGGACTCCGGGCACCACGGGGATCCTCCCCATCACATTCCCCATAGCCTGCGCGCCTTGACGTATGTTTTGAAGCGTGGGAGTTGGAGGTGGAGTAGGAACCTGTCTGTTGATGGAGAGCGGCGCAACAGTCCCGGGCACCACCTGCAAGCTCCGAGGGCCTGCCCCCATGGAGCTCTTCTTAGGATCAGCCAACATCTGCTCACCCAAGGGTTGTGGCGCAAACCTCTTGTAGCGATCTATAACCTCTTTGGTGGAGCCTTCTCCTATGCCGTAACCAGTCTTGGCGGCGTAGCGCCCGCCGGGGGTCTGCGCGTTCGTCGTCACACCACCTTGCCCACCACCACCAAACATCGTCTGAGCCGCACCCGCACCAAACCCACCTAACCCACCAATCATGGCGGCTTTTTGCTTGCGCAGGTCATCCTCTGACGCAGGCTCTGAAGGAGGAGGGGGAGGAGGTGATGTGTCTTCTTTAGGTGTCTCAGTAAACCCACCAAGATCTTTGATGTCTCTGACGTAATTAACCGTGCTCTCAGGCAAAGGAATCTTGGGGTCTGCAAAGTACGGGTGGTCAGGGCCTGCGTTGTACCCAGCCACAGCCAGCACTGGATCATTGAACTTGATCAAGTTCTGGTTTAAATACTGCAACCCAGCATCAATGTTTTTGGAAGGATTTCTAAGATCTTTTTCCGAATAACCCATCAACTTGCCAGTAGAAGGCTTGACTTGAAAAAGACCAATCTCACCAACTCCACCTACAGCGTTGGGATCAAACTTGCTCTCTCGATAGACCAAAGCCAAACTAAGGCGAGGATCCATGCCTTTCATTTTAGACTTTTCAATAATCTCATCTGCAAATTTTTCTTGCGTCTTATCAAGAGTTTCAAGAAACGCCATTGGTTTTTGTGATTCAGCCATTATGGAAGTCCTATCTTTTTACGCAGATCATTACCAGCCGCTGGGTTAACAGGGCCTCCAAGCTTTGGGGGCATCTTAACTTCACCGATGCGCTCTAAGCGTGTTCTGTAGTCAGCAAAAATGCGGTCAAAGTCGTTTGAATTGACGTAGTCCTCATACTGCAAACCAGTGCGGTAAAGTTCTTTGCCAAGCAATTGCTCAAAGTTAGCCTTCTCACGCATGAACTGAAGTTTCTTGACGTAGGCGTCTTTGGGGTCTTTGAAGTTCGGCCCCATCGCGTTCACCAACTGCTGTTCCATGTTAGACACAGACGTTCCAGAACCCAAACCTTTACGCTGAGCGAACTGCCACATTGCCTCTACTTGACCCAGCTCAGTAAGAGCATTGATCACGTTTTGATCTTGTGCAAAGTTTGTAACGATCTTACGAATACTTGGCGCGTTGATGGCATACGGGCCAACCCGAATGCCTTCATCAGCAATAGTACCAATCTGAGCCAAGAAGTCAGGCTTCTCAAGGACACCTAAAGCAGTGTCAATGCCTTTAGTCTTCAACAGCTTTTCAGCCCTGTCGTACAAAGGAATCAAGGTTACAGCGGCTTTGGCGGCATCTTTGACCTCTGTGGTTTGTGCGATACGAGTTCTGGCAGTTCCTTCAGCTTCTACCTTCTTAGCGGCGGCGGCGATATCGGCATCAGAAGTTGTTTGACGTCCAACAATATTTGGTGCTGGAGCGCCAGCAGGGGCATTAGCAGGGGAGGGTACGGCGCCAGCGATAGGTTGACCAGATACGTCAATCTTGCCTTGACGCCACATGTCCATCCATTCCCTGCCCTTACCCTGAGATATTGCTTGACCAAGCTGTGCGTACTCGTTAGGGGTCATGTTGAATGAGCCGAATGGCGTATCAAACTTAGACTGAGTTTGACCGGGGATCGGTATGTTCAAGTACTTCTCTGTAGCCGTATCAAACACAATACCATTCTGCGAGATCTTGAAACGATCCCTATCTACGCCAACTGCTTTGGCTAGAGCATCGCCCATGTCTTTGTCGTACTGACTGATTTTGAAAATATCAGCACCAGTAATTGAGCGCATACCACCAGTAGGCTGAGCAGATGGTTGGTTAGATTCAGAAACGGAAGCCCCAGCAGGCGCACCGACAGTTGGTGCACCCTCGGAAGGATTGAACAACCCGCTAACCATGTTTTGAGCTTTTTCTTTACGTCCTTGCTCTAAACCCATCTGGGCTAATTGCATACGCATCTGTGCGTTTTCCATCAAGCCTTTTTGCTGAGCTTGTGCGGCAGTATTAGCCAAGCCTGCGGCAGTACCTAATGACTCACCAAAGCCACCAGAACGAGTAGGAGCGGCAAACCCTTGGGCTAACGCCAACAGAACTGGATCAAACAGTTGATTTTCACGAGCGGCAAGAGCCGCTTTTAGATCAGCCTGAGACTTTTTAAAGTCAAGTTTATATTCTTCATCTTCTGGTGAATCACCAGAAAGATCAACAGGCTTTTTAAGTAAGCTTGATGGAAGTGCCATTTTTCAATCCTCGTAATCAGTTGTATCGTTTACAGGATTGTCGTTTTCATCTACAAATGTACTATTACTATTGCTTTTAAAGTACTCATTTAATATTTTATCGGCATCAGCAGAAGTTGCAGAAGAACCTAATTTTTTAAGCAACAAGTTACCCCAACCAGAACCAGCATTGTTGAAGCCACTAGCCAACAGAGTGCCAAGACTAGCAATCTGAGATAGTGGGGAGGGCTGGTACACGTCGCCGGGGCCTTTATACGTCTGCGTCTGCGCCGTTGGCACTGTGTACCCCTTGAGCAACTGAGCCACATTAGAAGACATAGTCAGAGGTGCATTGATCTGTGACTGTGTGTACGCCTGCTCTAAAGCACCAATATCAGCACCAGTCTTCAAACCAGTTGTTGCGGCTTGTTGTTCAGCAGAACCTAGACCTGTCAGTGCGGCAGATGCTTGGTTTGACAACTGAGCTTCTTTCATAGCCGCATCAAGTGCTGTGTTGTAGCCAGCCATGCGAGTCTTGTTCTGCTCTTGCAATAGATTAGTGTTTACGTCGCCCATGGTCTGACCAAGAGCGTTTGCATAGCGTTGGCTACCCAAACCACCAGAGCCAACAAAGCCAGCCTTAAGCTGAGGCATCAGATTACGCTGTACGTTTGTAGCGCTTTGTGCACCTAGTCCACCAACCACAGCCTCTTCGTATGGGTTGTAGAACTTAGAGATGTCAGCTTGGCTAACATCCATGCCCGACTTGCCTGCTGTCAAAGCTTGGTTAAGAGGATCTTGATAACGCATCAAGGCTGTAGGCGCGTAACTAAATACGTTTTTCTGTTCTTCAGTCAGCGGTGCAACGTAAGGAGATCCCGCTGTAATCAAATCAGCTTGGTTCGGCGGGGTATAGGCTTTTGTTGTTGGATCAAAAGAACCCATGTAGGACTGCCCAGCCTGCGAAAGCTTGGACAGATAGTCCGTGTAGTAGTCAGGCGTGGTAGACGTCGTTGTTTGCGTCTTGGTTACGTCTGGTGGTGCGGCTCCAGTAAATAGTCCCATGGTGTGCTCCTTACCGTTTCTTTAGGTAATCTAGTGGTGATTTCAATGCGGGTGGGGGAAGGTCTTTTGCCCCCTTAGACCGCGCTCTATCACGAATTGAATGCATCATTTCGTATAGTTTATCCGTTCCTGCCTTTGTTGAGCCATTTCCTAGTGCAGAAACCACGTCCGCAGGGAAAACAAACTCACCGTCAGCCAACATGGCAGGGATGTCGTCAGACTGACCATCACCCTCACCAGCTACGTGTTTGCCGTCACGGAAGTCTTCGCGACCCTTGTGCATGGCAGGGAGTCCACCTTTTGCCGCCAAGAGTGGCAAAGCCATGCCACCTTGAGCCATAAGTGGTTGTACGTATCCGCCTTGGGCATAACCCCGATCACCTTCAGTCTTTAGACCAAGGATATCGTCAATGCTCTCAGGCTCTTCGCCGTAGTTGTACGTTTGTTTTGGTGGTGGCTCTTCACCAACAGATTTAGCCGCCAAAATCGCCGCCAAGCGAGGGTCTACGCCTTGTTGCATCATGTTTTCCTTAGCCATGTCTTGGCGAATTTTATTAAATTGTGCCAAGGGATCCTTAAAACTTTCTTTGGTCATGTAAGTCTTAAGGAGTTGCTCCTTCAAGAACTCGGTTGGTTTACCACGCCCACCTTGAGCTGGTGTGCCAGCAACAAAAGTAGATGTGGTTCTTGGAATAGAAGTACTTGTGGAAATGCTTGTACCTGTCCCTGTCCCTGTGCCTGTGCCTGTGCCTGTGCCTGTACCCGTACCCGTTCCAGTACCTGTCCCAGTTCCAGTTCTAGTTCCAGTCCCTGTCCCTGTCCCAGTACCCGTTCCAGTGCCTGTCGATGTTCCTGTAGAAGTGCCAGTAGAGGTTCCAGTACTTGTACCTGTAGATGTACCAGTAGACGTTCCTGTTGAAGTTCCTGTTGAAGTTCCAGTGGATGTGCCAGTAGAAGTCCCTGTACTTGTGCCCGTACTTGTGCCCGTACTGGTTCCTGTGGATGTTCCAGTAGAAGTACCAGTCGATGTACCAGTAGACGTTCCTGTAGATGTTCCTGTAGATGTTCCTGTAGATGTTCCTGTAGATGTTCCAGTGCTGGTTTCCGTAGATGTACCAGTTGAAGTACCTGTGCTAGTACCTGTTGATGTCCCAGTACTTGTTCCAGTTGAGGTGCCTGTACTTGTTCCCGTAGAAGTTCCTGTAGATGTTCCCGTGGAGGTTCCTGTGGAAGTTCCCGTACTTGTTCCAGTTGAAGTCCCTGTGCTGGTTCCCGTGGAAGTACCTGTAGATGTTCCTGTACTTGTCCCAGTAGATGTACCTGTGGAAGTGCTACTGTTTGTTGATGTACTTACGCCAGTCGATGTACTAATTGATGTACCTGTAGAAACAGACGTGCTTGTCGAAGTATTAGTACCTGTTGATACAGATGTGCTGGTTGAAACATTTGTACCTGTGGTAACAGATGTACCTGTTTGAACACCACCACCAGTACCAGTAGTCGCTGTACCACTGCCGCCACCAGTTCCAGTAGTTGCAGAACCAGAGCCAGTACCAGTAGTTCCTGTACGTGCTTTGGCGGCGGCAATGTCTGCATCACTGATACCGAACTTTGCTTTAGCTTCAGCAATTTGTGTAGGCGTTGGATTGCCGCTTAAGAAGGCATTGATGCTGTTGTAGTACGAATCCAAGCCTTGATTGTTCTTGGCGTATTCATAACCAGCACTATTAGCTCCAGCCGCACCCGCCGCTCCAGCATCGCCAGAACCTCCAGCAGTAGATCCACCAGCAGTAGATCCACTAGTAGATGTAGATCCAGCCGCCGCAGAAGATGATCCAGCAGTTGATCCAGCGGAAGCAGAGGTAGAACCAGCAGTTGAAGAGCCTGATAAGGACTTACCAGAAGCTAACTGAGATGCCGCAAATGCATCAGCATCACTAGCGCCAGCATTCTTAGAAGCAATGAATGCCGACAAAGCTATATCGTTGCTTGCGCTAGAACTTGAGTTAGAAGCGTATTGAGAAAACTTATCAGCAAATTGTTGGTCACGTTCTTTTTTCTCTTCCTCGGTCAGAACGGTTTTTTCTTTTTTGGCTGTGACAAAAATTGTGTCAATTGCTTCTTGAGTTGTCGGATCAGCCGCGGCTATTTTTAACTGATTAAATTGCTCATCAGTAACATTGATACCAGCCGCCTTTAGAGACTCTTTGGTTGTGCTAGGGTCTTTGATAAAGTTAACAGTAGCGGCGACAGAACTTGCTTCTTGTTCTGTCGGTTTTTCGCCGCTAGGCCCTCTTGCAAACCAAGCGGCAAGCGCAACAGCTCCATGACCAAGAATATCAATAGCCAATGGAATAAATGCTAGTGCTGTCTTTGTTCCCTCTTGACCTTCGATGCTTGCCATGGTGTCGGCAAATTTACTGACACTTGCAAGTTGCGTGTCAGACAAGTTGTTCAGCGCGGTAGAAAACGAATCTGTACCAGACAATCCGCCAGTAATCGGTGTACCCAATGCGGTTGAATTATTGTCGTACAAGGCTTGCAAGTTGGTCAAAGATCCAGCGTCTAAACCAGAGGTCTTTGTGGCTGTACCAGTAGTTCCAGTTGTTGTTGCTGTACTAGCTTTTGTGGCATTTGCAAGGTTGTTAAAAGCATTCGTAATGTTGCTTTGGTTTCCTGATTGAATAGCCTGAACCAATGAAGTTGCCGCGCCAGCAATATTTAAATCTGAGCTCTTTGTCAAACTAGCAATGTTGCTCAGAGCCGCGCCAGTATTGCCAGATTGCAAGTTTGTAATTGCACTGGCAACAGACAACCCATCTCTCACTTTGGCAGATGTATCAGCGCCAACAGCTCCACTCATAGCACTGGAGATGGATTTGTCCGAAGACAAGATGTTCAAAACAGATGCAACATCTGTAGCTTTCAATAACTTGGAGGCGAGGTTTACATTCCCAAGCGTAAGGCTTGTTCCACCAATTGTCAGGTTAGGAGAAGCTGTAGCGGCGCCAGCAAGTGCACCAGTTACAAAGTCACCACCAGTCGCTTGAGCCAGAGTTCCAGTTAATAAACCTGTACCAAGCGCTGAGTTCGCCGCATTACTTAAATTAAGACCAAGAGTATTTGAAACCGTTGAACCTACGGTCGATCCAAGACCCAAACCTGCTGGGCTGGTCAAATAACCAGACGCCGCCATGACAAGTGGTTGCAAATCAGACAGAACCTGTTGCCACGTACTTGTATCTTTTGCGGAATACAAGAACGTGCCGTTTGTGTCGTAATAATTTACAACATCGCCAACATGCTTGGCAAAACCACCAAGCTGAGCTGGCGCTGTAATTGGTGTTGCATCTTGACCTTGACCTTGATAGCCAACAATCTCCGCAGGCAACTCCCACGCCATCCAACCGTCACCCAAATCAGAGGGGTTGTAAACTACCTTATCACCTTGTTCGGTTGTTTCAATAGTCCCAGTTGTTGCGCCTTGTTTCTGGTAAGCCGCATGTAAATTATCAAGCAGTGTCGATGTGCCAGTAGACGTTTTAGTAGATACGCTTGTGCCAACTGAAGTTCCAGTGCTTGTAGCGGTATTGTTTAGGACAGACAAACCGCTAGTTGTGTCTGCTCCAGTAGTTACAGCAGGTGTATCAGCAGTTTTGATGCCCTGACCGAGCACCCAATTCATGGTTGCATCATCAAGGTTGTAATGAGACTGGATGTCTGCTTTTGTTAAGCCAGAGTCGGCAATAAGTTTATTGGTAGCCGCATAGTCTCCGCGACCCCATGCGGCTGAAATTGCATCATAAGGATCAGCAACTGGTGGTGTAACAACAGACGTGTTGTTTAAAGTGGATAAGCCACCAGTTGTTGTAGTGTCTGCGCCAGTTGTGACTTGTGTTAAAGCGCCTGTATTTGCGGTTTTATTTGCCGCATCAGCCAATGTCAAATTATCGTTACCCCAATTACCAGTAATCAATGGGTTGGCAATAGTAGATAGACCACTTGTTGATCCAGTAGTAGCCCCAGTAGTAGATCCAGCGGTATAACCAGCCGTTTTGGCATCAGCTAAAGTTAGATTGTCATTACCCCAGTTACCAGTAACCAATGGGTTAGCGATAGTAGACAAACCACCAGTATTTGCTGTACCAGTTGTGGCTTGACTCAAAGCACCAGTTGTTGCTGTAGGAGCTGTTTGGTAGTACGGGGATATGGCAGACTCAATAACATCTTCAGATAACCCCATACCCCTTAACTGCGTAAGCAAGTTATCAGTGGCTTCTTTCCCACCAAAAGCGGAATACGCACGCTCGTAGCTAGGAAGAGTCGCAGGCGGAGTAGTAATTATTGATTCTGCCATTTTTAATTTACCGCTGGGTTAACTGCGTTGACGAGCGCTTCAGCCCATTCTTGCCAGTCGTTATAGATGTACGGCCCGGGGATGCCTTCGTTCGTAAACACATCAATACCCTTCAAACCCGCCGCCCACTCTTTCCAATCTGTGTTCGGTGTAGGAATCGACAAGTTCTGAGCACCATAAAGCTCAACCATAAGGCAAGCCCAAGATTCAAACGAATGATACCTTGGATCGTAGACCTGTGAGACGTTGAGAATGTTCGCCATTACGGTCTCACGTCGCCAATATCAGCATCTAAGAGAATCTTACCAACTTGGTAGTCCCCACCAGCCACGTTGGAGACAAACTTCAAGCGAAGCTCACGACGCTGTTCGCGCATGTCAACTTTTCCAGTATCTGGGTCAAATGGGTAAGGGCCTGTCGTCGTGTCCGTTGATTGCGCAAATGGTCTACCAGTCACGTAGACCGCCATCTCGCCTTCTTGGATAAAGTCAGGCTCAATACGCTCTAGGCGAAGCCATCTGTTCTCACCTACTGGCGATGGTTGGGATGGGCCTCCAGAGACCAAACCCAAGTCATTTGTCTCAAAGAAAGACTCAATCGCAAACGCTGAAATGTCTTGAACCGCATCAGTGCCAATCTCGTGTTGCCACAAGGATACAAAGTTAACCACCTGATTGACCGTGATAATCAAACCTGAACCCACTGGGAGTGAGGCAGATAGGGTGTCACCAACAACGTAGTTCTTGCCCTTGGAGAAGATTGTCACAGAGGTAACAATACCTCCAGCCACAACAATCGTAGCCGTTGCGCCTGATCCGCTTCCACCTGTAAGCGCTTGGTTGGTGTAGGTTCCGTTGGTGTAAGAAGTACCACCAGCGGTTAATGTGATTGCGTTCACGCCACCAACTTCATTGGTCTCCCATGACGCCCAAGTTGGATAGTGAAAGACCTGAGAGAAGTAACCAGCAGAGCGACGAGCGCCCAAAGCCTCGCCTGCGTCGTACCAAGTATTCTCACGAATGTTGTAGATGATCGCATCCGTACACTCTGTTGCATCACCGCGTGGGTAGAACCACCAAATCTCACCAAAACGAGGAACCTTTGAGACCCAAACCTTCTCGCGCTGGGCGTAGTTTAAGTTGTCAAAGAAGTAGTTTTGGTTCATGTTGTTCGGAATCTCCTTAACAACACCGTTGTAAAGCAAGAATCGATCAACACCGCACCAATAATAGATACCGTCATACTCAATAACGGACTGAGAAGACAAGATAGAAGACTGAGAAGAGATCAAGTCATAGCGCCAGTATTGGGGAGGAGTTCCAGCACCACCAATGAATGACACACGGATGAGGCTGTCAAGGCTCCAAAACAGCCCAGAAGGCGCGTTTGAGCCGCCCCTGACGGGTAGCCCTTGGACAACCTTTCCAGTCGCTACAGAGACCTCATTAGCGTCTGCTGAGACCCAATCATTTATGTTGCCCGCTGAACAGTTCTTGATCAAACCGTCATTACCGTACACGAACACATAAGGATGAAGAGAAACAACGCCACCAGAAACCGAGATGTTGTTGTTAAACGTGATGGTTGAAGCACCAGACGTTGTAGCCGCGGCAGAGATCACCACGTTTTGAATCTGTCCAAGGGTGAAAACCAAACCAGTAGTTGTTCCTGCCGTGGTAACAATTGCTCCACCGCCAGAAGTGGCAGACAAGGTAAATGTCGTGGCGTAGTTCGTGGCAATGATGTAATACCTAACTCCAGAGGTAATACCTGTTGCTGTTCCAGTATTAGTTCCAGAGACAGTTACCGTCTGACCAATATACAAACCTGTTGTCGAGGTACAAGAACATTGTCCAGCAATACCAGTTACGGCTACAGCATTCAGAACAGGCACGGCTAGGTTGGTTGAGACAACAGTAGTACCAGAGGGAATACCAGTTCCAGAGATAGATTGACCAGCGCCAATCTGAAGGTTTTGTGTTGATAGGTAAGCAGTGGTGGTGCTGTTCAAATACATAGAATCAGTAAAAACACCAATAGCGGACAAACTAGTGCCAGTGATGTTTCCACCTAAGACAGGGGTGTTGATGTTGTTGTCGATGAGGTTAAGAGATTGACCGGGGTGCGCCAACAGCAAGTTATCCCCAGAACCACTTACGTCATAGAACGTATCAAACTGCCAAAGGTTATTGTCCGAGGCGGTAAAGTTTGACAGCGTAAAATCAGTCACGCCAGCTCCCACGCCGTTGTTGTCAATAGGAACAACCTGCAAACCCTTGGAGTGCCCATTAAACACGTTGTTAAAGCTTTGCTGTGGGTTGACGTAGATCCCGCGAGAGGGGCCTGAAATCCCAGCAGTGATCTGCCTATAACCACCTACCTTACGAGGGCGACCGCGCTGAAACCTTACCCAACGACCTGAGTTGTAGAACTCTTTGTCGAAGACAGTGCCATCGCGCTGGATGCCCGGCTTTGTGTCAAGCGCGAAGACTTTTTTTGTCATTAGAACGTGCCCCCAGCAACGCCACCCGTGAAGTTACCAGTACCAGCAATCGCCAAACCTGTTGCAGACAATGTAGATCTCACAACACCCAAAATAGCGGTGTTAAATTGTCCAGCTCCAGCACGATAAACACCAGTGTTTGTCTCACTTGCAAAGCTTAATGAAGGTGCACTGACAGTGCCATCAGACAATGAGACAGTGAGAATTGATCCAGCTTGTGATGTATTGGCGTTAAAAAAGTTAGTACCATCGCAAGCCAAAGTCACCTGCTGACCAGAAGGAATAACCACAGATGTTCCAGAACCAGTTCCTACGGTCAGCGTATAGCCGCCAGCGGTCACGGAGTTCTTGATCACATACAAGTTCACCACAGGTGGATAAACCACTGTCACGTTGCCTGTAAGCGTCCCTGTGTACGTCTGAATGGTGTTAGACGCCTCACTAGCACTTAGTGTGTAAGAACCAGTTGTTACAGCTTTAATCAATGAAGTGTAGAAAAACTGTGAGCTGACACCGTAGCCCACAGTAATGTAGGTTGTACCTGTACATACAATAAATGCTGACTCTGTTGGGGCAAACGTCTTGGTAGACGCCCCGTCAATGTTGTCACCCGCTGAAATCACCATTGAACCTGTACCGCTGTTCTTAAACAGCACAAACCAATTATTGCCAAGGGTAGATGTAGATGGGAGCGTGTAAGTACCAGCACCACCAGACCAAACCAATGTCTGGGCTCTATCTGTAGTAGCAAAAACTCCACCAGTCACGATTGATTGAGCTGGGTGGCTTTGGTTCAGTGTTGTACCGCTTGCAACCAATCCGAAGCCTGCCAACGTCGCGGCATCAGCAGAAGAAGTTCCAGTGCCAAAAGCAATATTGCCCCACGTCCCTGTAACTGTTGGGTTGGCTGTGATGTAAACGTACTTAGACTGACCTGCGGCGATAGAGATTATCGTATTTGCGCCAGCGTAATCTTTGACCGTAAAAGTGTTAGACCCAACGTTACGAATCAAGGCATCTTGACCTACAGAGGCTTGGTTCGCTGGAGGCATGTACAGGCTAAGGCTGGCCGCGGATGCGGTAACGTCCATGATCCTAGCCGCATAGTCATCTGTGGCGTTGCCGTTGATAGGCCACTGTAATTGGGTGTTAGCACTCAGCGTAACAGAACGATAAGAGACGTCCGTCGGTTGAATGACGTTACCTGTGAATGGTGAGTTGTAGCTCATGTTAATCCTTAGCTGTCGTTAGCGATTGCTTGACGGTCTGCAAGACGCAACTTGTCTTCTGCTGTTAAAACGTCCATGATTAGCTTGTACTGAGCCTGCCACATAGGTACTCGTTCATCGTTCTTGAGGAATGGCATAGCCTGAAGCAAAGAGCCGTACAGCAGGGCTTGAGGCGCATAAATTGTGAACCAGTTGGTCTGATTAGAGCTGTCCAAAGGTTGAACGCGCTCGTAATACAAAACCTCAAAATTGTAAGCCGAGGCAGGCGTAGGCGCCACCATCCAGTGGGTGTAGTCGTAGTCGCAGTAAAACTTAGGGATGTCCGTAGCGGCAGGGTCTGGCCAGTATTCACGAAGGTATTCATACCTGCGGTTAAAGACTGGCTGGCGCTCACCAGCTACAGTGATGTTCATAGAGACGGTTTTGTGCCAACGAGCAGGCTTGTCAATCACGTTAGCCCCAGCAGTCATTGTGCTGGTGTTAACCGTCAAATTGCCCAAAAACTTGATCTGAGAGGCTATAACCTGCTCAGCTAGCATGATAAACAGGGGGATCTTGTCCAACGTGGAGGCGTCATTACGCTCCAGATAGGACTGGATGTTCTCGACCAAACTGTCATAGGTCATAACACTTGCAGTCGCCATGCGTTCACCTCGTAGATTCGTTGTGGCATTTTAATATGCCTTTTAATTTAAAACAAGGCGCATTCAGCCGTTCTGCGCTTGGTTAGACCAGCCAGAACCTTACCGCCGCCTTTGTTCCACTTCATAAGCTCTTCCTTAGCCCCATCCCAGTCTTGAGCGTTGATCTTGCGCTTTAGGGTGGAGGTCTGGAGTCTTCCAGTGCCAAGGTTGTAGCAGAAGTCCACAATTGCGTTGCACTTGCGCTCGTCAGTTGCCAAGATGGGGCAGTTCCGCAGGACTCCCTGCAAGTACGTATGCTCTAGCTCCACCATCAAAAGCGCTCTAGCCATAGGCTCATCCATCGGTGGGTCTTCAAGGGTTACCTTACGACCATCGTGGTAGTAGGTAGAACCATAGCCAATCGTAGCAATACCCGCAGGACACAAATACGGTTTAGCCTTGTAGCCCTCGAACTGGCGACACAGCGCTGAGGCTATCTCTAAGTTCATAACCCACGTTGCTTCAGAGTTCTATCGAGGAACCAATAGTTAATTGTCCCAGACAACAAGGCGGAGAAGTCAGGTGTCATCATGGTTTTAAACACTTCTACTGCTGGCGCACCAGCAAGCCATGCGTTCCATGCAAACCATACGTGAATAAACGACCAGACAAACAGCACCCAATATGTGACCACTGGACGCACAGATGCTGACAGACTAGCAACCCAACCGCCTGCGGCTTTGACCATCTCGGCCTGCTGAGTGATGGCGTTGTTGAACGCATCCATGACACCTACGTCAATAGCGGCTTCACGTTGAGCGCCAATCTCAGCTAACTTCATCTGGCCACGCAGTTGCTCCAGTTCGCACTGGCGGGAGAACATCAATAGCTCATGGGCACGTTCATTTTTCTTATCAAAGAACTTTAGTACCTCGGGCGCAAGGCGGAACAGACCGCCAAACACAGATCCCAGAATACCGCCAGATAGGATTTCAAACATTATTTTTTCCCTAACTTTTCACGTTCTTCAAGCAAGCGAACTTTGACTTGCAACTCGTTGATGTGGTTCATCAATTGCTCTTTCATAATGGCGCGACGCTCGGCGCTGATAGGGCTGTCCGTAGGTACGCCTTCTTTGGTAATCAAAGCAGGCATCTGGCCTTCAATCTTAGTCAGGCGCTCAGAGAAAGAGTTGACCTGCCCCAGTAGCCACGCCAACGACATGACAACGATAGGTATTACTGCTTTGAGTGCGTCTGACCAATTCATATCAACTCCAACTCCATGCAATTATGTACGTGCCATAGATGACAAACGCAATTAAAAGAGTCGCCGCAATGAATGCTTCGACCCAATCCCTCATGCTATAGCCCCAAAAGCTTTTTGACGAACTCGCCCGCGACGCCGGGGCCAAACAACACGCAGACGATCACCCCATACAAGAGGTATTCGATCTTGGTCATGCGCTTGTCCCCATCGCGCAAAGAGCGGTCTATGCTGTTGTAGCGCTCTGAGCAGATGGCTTCATGCACAGCAAGCTTAGTCTCCACTTGTTCCATCTTCAACCTTTGGAACCTCTGGTGGTTTTGCGGCTTCTTGAATCGCTTGGATTAACCCATAAACTTCTTGATAGGGGCGTGTGCCAAGGTAGCCAAGAACTTGGTTTACAACTTCAATGTCAATGTGCAATTTCATGTTTTTCCTTATACCGAGGCGTTACGAAGTGGTGTCAAGTCTTCCGTCGTCCAAAAGTCTTTAGCCAACATGATGTTCAAATGCTCTTTGTTGCGGCGCAAGCAATCGGCCCAGTCTATGTCGCTCATGTGCTCAGGCTTGCCGCCGTTGATGAGGTTAACGCTGTCCATTGCGGCACTGTAGTGTCGAGCAATTTGCTCTGGTGTTTGTGTATCCATGATTTACTCCGGTTGTGTTGGCCAAATGATAGTCCAAGGAAAGCCTGCCTGCGTGGTGATGTCGCGCAAAGCTTGGCGGTATGTTGCCCATGCAGTTTTATCTGCGGTGCTGTCGGCAATCTGTGTCCAGTCGCAGTCTTTGAGCAGTTGGGTACGCTGGTTGCGTACAGATGTAGCTTGCTCTGCGTCCTTCATTGCCTTGTAAGCAGTTTCCTGCTCGGCGGCTGTCTGGGCAGGCTGGCCTTCTGATGCGGCGCGGTCTGTGAACACTGGGCCAAGAATATACTTTGTGTACCACTTGCCATCAATCTGTTCAACGCCATCACGTTGAGAGTATTGATAAACAGTCCCACCTGTTGCTTGTGCGCCTTCCAAGACTACATCAGCACCTAAAGCCTCTAAGACTTCAGTTGTTGTTGTTTCCCATGATGGGCCACCATTAGCTTTTGTGTATGCACGAAATTGACTTTCGTACATGACTGCGCCTGTTTCTCTGATTCTTACTTGCATGATGTTCCTTTATGTAAGGTAGGCAAAGCCTAATTTTTGATTCCTACAACGCCAGTTTACTGTTGGTTCTGGCATACGCAATGCTTTTGCACATTCAACAGCAGAACCCCAAATGCCATGTGGCGTTCCAACCATTTTGGCAGAATAATGTTTTGAACCACTAATTGATGCGCTTAGTTTTGCTTTCACTTCAGGCCTGTGCATAGCGTTGTTTTTACCAGCACTCCAAGGGTGAGGCATACCACGCAACGCCTCAGATTTTTTGCGTTTGGTTTCATTGCTATCAAGTTTGCCTAAATTACCGTCACGAACATTGTGTTTGCCAAGACCAATAAACACGTTGCCTACTTGATAACAACCAGCATCACCGACACGGCACATACAGTATTTTTCTGCACCCCGACCTCTTTGTTCCCATTTACCCGAATAAAGCCAAATTTGTTTCCATTCATCAAACGTCAACACAAACTCAACCCCACGCTGTTTAGCGTTAGATTTTTGTTGCGTGTACGCTTTGAGATACGGGTCTTTAGTCATATCAAGAAATGGCAAGGAAAATGTATGTCCCGCCAGAGGCGTTGATGCCAGCCGCTGTGCTGACTATTTGAAAGCCGCCAGTTGTTGTGTAGATGCTGTTGGCGTTTACTTCAGCGGCTGTAGAGTTTAGTAACAGTGATGGGTCTGTACCTGCTGTCATGCCACGGGCCGTGTCCCAAACATACCAATCGCCTGTGCTATCGGTGCGCTTGATGAGGACAAACCTTGCACCGCCCGTGAAGCCACAAGAAATAGTCTGCGTTGCGCCTGTGCCTGTGTATGAGCCTACTTTGGAAACGCCGGGACAGGTTGCAAAAAGGTAAGTAACGTAGGTTTTAGTATTTGTGTCATCAGCCAATCCAAATTGAGTTGCTGTAAACCCAGTTGATCCAAAAAAACCAGCGGCATCCGTTCTGTTTAAAGATAGGTAATTACCCAGCGTAGAAGATGTTGCATAAATAACAGTCCAATAGAAAAAACTGCCATCTCTTTGTTTTGTAATAGAAAGTTCTGGGGCTACAGTAAGATTATGATTCCGGGCGGCATAAGTCCCATTCCCTGTATAGCAAACCACATCAAAGAAGCTGGGCGCTCGTGCAAAAGCATAGTTAATAAAATTTGTGTTTAAAGTTCCAGCGCCTGGGTTACTTCCTAAATTTGTATCCCAAGTTATTGAATTAGCTGCTTCCGCATTAGTTGAACTACTTTGTAAAGTATTTCCACCTGTTAATCTTGAACTAAATTGTTGAGCATTACCAGCACTACCATTTCTAAAACCAACAATGTTGAAGTCTGCAACAGAACCTAAGTATCGTTGAACATTTGTATCTGTTCCATAAAGAAAATCTGGTTTAAACACCTTAGTCGCATCCGTAGGCACTTTCATTGGGCCTCTACGAATGGCTATGTAGATGTATGTAAAAGATGGAGAAGCACCATTGATAGAAAAACCAGTTGCATTGGGAACAACAACACCAGCATCTGCCTGTTCTGCGTCAGACAAATTTGGTTTTAATACAGGCTCTCCAGTAGGTGCGGTTACTGGCATACCACGCATTGAATCAACAAGTCGCCAGTTGTCCGCTACATCTGTTGTTTTGTATAAAACCCATTGAGGCTCGTAACCAAGGCTAACTTGAGATACATTTCCAGAGCCGTTAGTAGTAAACGACCCACACGAAATAACATTGTCTGTACCAGTCAGACCAAAGCCTCCTGCGTTGGAAGCAAAAAGATAGGCAACTATTGACCTATTTGCCCCAAGCCAACCGCTTGCAACTGTTACGGTTGTGCTATCTACGCTAATCCAATTTGTTGCGTTTTGTTGTGCGGCAGAACTTTGCAGTTCTAAATATTTAGATGTTCCAGTAGATTGATGATATGTTATCCAACTACTAGCCACATCTGTTGATTTCATAATTACACATCCGGGAACAGAACCCAAGTTGTGAGAAAAAGTTCCTCCACCAGAACCATTAGATGTAAAAGTCACAACATCAAAAAACTTTGCTTGCTTGCGGAATGTCCATGAGACATAGTTTGCTGGAGATGTGGTAGTTCCATTTACTCGAGATGACGAACCAAGAGAAAATCCTGTTGAATTAAATGACGTAAGTGATTGCGCGATTGTTGATTGGGGGTCTGTGGTGTTTGTAATAAGATAATTTGTTGCGCCTCTAGCGGTATCAAATAAAACATGGTCATCACCAAAATTACGATACTTAATCCAAACTAGCCCACCTTTACCTGTCAAATCAATACCATTGGTGATGGTCTGGGATGTGCTATTGCCATTATATAGCCATGTACTAAACACATCTTCAATGTAATTGACAGCACCGCTCTGAGCAAACTGCCCAAAACCGCCTGACGATGGGGAACCTTTAGCACCGATAATTGGCATGGTCAGTCCTTATGCAAACTTGGTTTGTGAAGCCAACACAGTGAATGCCGCACTACCAGTTTTAATCACAGTATAGACATAAGTATCAACAGAACTTGCGTTACCAGCGCTAGGTGCAGTACCACCTTGCCACTTAGGTGTAACAGAAGACCCATCTACTTGAACTGCGCTGTTGTAATAAGCAGTTGAACCTTGAGTAACCAAGAACGCAACAGTCATTGATTGACCTGTTTGCATAATGCTGTTCAAAGTAACGCCTGATGCACCAGTTAAGTTAACTGTCCAGTTTGCAGAAGCATTGGATGTGTAGTACAGAACTGATTGGCTACGGGCGTAATAAGCAATTGTTCCTGTTGCCGCAGTTGCGGAAATAGTGGCTTGCTCAAAGATAGCCATGTTGTGTTCAACAACGCCACGCAAGCGCGTGCTGGTAATAGAAGTGTTACCGATTGTGACTTCGTTGCTGACTGTGGCAGAAGATGCCTCAGAGTTATAGCCAAGCAGAATGTTGTTGGAGCCAGTTGTCAGGTTGTTCGTGCCTGAATTTCCCGCGGCTCGACCAATCAGTGTATTTTGTTGACCGCTTGTAACAGCTAATCCAGCACTATGTCCCAACGCCGTATTATCAGCCGCATCACTATTTTGTAATGCTGAACGACCAATTGCCGTGTTATTTCCGTTTACAGTGTTGGTATATAAAGACTGATAACCGTATGCTGTATTGCTACTACCAGTTGTGTTACTGTACATTGAAAATACACCAGAAGCAGTATTGGATCCGCCTGTAGAGTTTAAAATCAATGAATACCAA
>Ga0214917_10000459_pt1 | contig 53388 bp, 53 predicted proteins | sample LL_1208_BB_MetaG_FD_177983 | JGI IMG/M metagenome (GOLD analysis project Ga0214917, IMG submission 177983) | Freshwater microbial communities from Lake Lanier, Atlanta, Georgia, United States - LL_1208_BB | ecosystem: Environmental > Aquatic > Freshwater > Lake | place: USA: Georgia | collected... | reverse complement strand
TGATCTCCGGAGAGATTGAGTGGGAGTCCGACGTAAACTTTTGTAGGCTCATATTCACGGAACAATTCGAGAATCAAGGTTTTGAGCGCTGGGTTCTTCGTTGTGAGAAACTCAAGAGGAGTGGCAAGAATTCCGTCGGGATCACAGACCGCAACACCAATACGTGCATCTCCATAATCAAAGGCGAGTCGACGACCCAGCCGAGACATTATTTACCTGCGATCGCTAGTTCGATCGCATCAAGGGCGGCCGCAATCTTTGATTGATCACTTCCGCCACCTTGTGCGAAATCATCTTTACCGCCGCCGCCACCGCCAAGTATTGCGCTACCAATCTTGACTAACGCGCCAGCCTTAGCTCCGCTTGTGCGTGCCTCATCGCTGACTGCAACTACTAAAACAATCTTCTCATCAACAACGCTAGTCAGCGCAACCACGGTGTTTGAATTTCTCGCACGAAGATCCAGCGCAATTAAACGAAGATTATCTGCCGCAATTCCATCAGCCAAAGAACCTAGAACCACTGTCGTTCCAGCTATAACTTTTGCTGTTGAGATCAGATTTGCAGCGTTTTCCATGGCAGATGCAGTTCGCAACGTTGATAGTTCTTTCTCAATATCGCGCATCTTGGTTACTAGGTCATTGATGCGAGCTGGGAGCTCTTCAACACGAGCACCCTTAATAATCTGAGTAAGTGAATTGAGAAGAACATGTTCACGGGCCAAGAATTGATAGGCATCGGCACCAACTAAGGCTTCAACTCGTCTGACACCAGCACCAATTGAAGATTCTGATAAAAGTTTGACTACACCAAGCTGTCCTGATCTTTGTACGTGCGTTCCACCACAAAGCTCACGCGCCCAATCGCCCACACTTACAACACGTACTCGATCGCCATACTTTTCACCGAAGAGCGCCATCGCTCCAAGTTTCTTAGCCTCATCTTGTGACATTACTTCGGCTGTGACAGCGAGATCATCAAGGAGGAGAGCATTGACTCGCGCCTCAACTTCATCCAAGACGCCATCAGAGAGAGCACCTGTTGCCGGGAAATCAAAGCGGAAACGACCTGGTGAATTCTCTGATCCCGCCTGAGTGGCTGTCTCGCCAAGAATTTCGCGGAACGCTTTATGAACCATATGCGTTGCTGTATGTGCGCGCGAGATTGCATTACGACGTTCTTGATCAATGAGAGCAACACTTGACTGCCCCACTTCAATGACACCTGAGAGCACGCGACCTCGGTGAATAGATACTCCTGGAACCGGGGTCTGCACATCATCAATCTCTACAACAGTGCCATCAGTGAGGGTGATCGTTCCACCATCTGCTAATTGACCGCCACCTTCTGCATAGAACGGAGTGCGATCTAAAATGATTTCAACGTCATCCCCCGCTTGCGCGCTTTTTGTACCAATACCGTCAACCAAAATTGCGTTCACTCGAGATTCTGTCTGTGTTTGCGTATATCCAACAAACTCCGTTGCTCCAGCTGTATCAGCTATCTTCTTATACTCACTCAGATCAGTGTGACCACTCTTCTTGGCTCGGGCATCAGCTTTCGCTCGGTCACGCTGCTCCTTCATGAGTCGTGTGAACCCGGATTCATCAACTTCTAGCCCAACTTCACGAGCCATCTCAAGTGTGAGATCAAATGGAAATCCGTAGGTGTCGTGAAGCTTGAAAACATCATCACCACTCATCTGCGTCGACTTTGTCGCCTTAACCGCACTGGCTGCTAAATCAAAAATCGCAGTTCCACTCTTGAGCGTCTGCAAGAAACTTTCTTCTTCTGATGCACTGACCGACAAGATGCGAGCAGAATCAGTAACAAGTTCAGGATATTGTGGACCCATCGCACCGATTGCTGCCTCTGTAAGGGTAGCCATGCTTGGATCATTGGTTCCCAGAAGCCGCATATTTCTGATCGTTCGGCGCATCATTCGTCGCAATACATAGCCGCGTCCCTCGTTTCCAGGAGTGACGCCATCACCGATCAACATTGCAGCAGTACGCGCATGATCTGCAATTACGCGCAAAGAAATATCTGACTTCTCGTTCTTTCCATACTTCACGCCAGAGAGTTCCGAAGCTTTTGAAAGAATCTGCATCGTGGTATCGATTTCATAAATATTTTCGACACCTTGCAAGAGAGCTGCCATACGTTCAAGACCTAGTCCCGTATCGATACTCTTTGCAGGAAGTTCACCAAGAATTGGATATCCGTCCTTACCGCCACCTGCTCCGCGTTCGTTCTGCATGAAGACCAGGTTCCACACTTCGAGGTATCGGTTCTCGTCGGCAATTGGTCCGCCGTCAATTCCGTATGCCGGGCCGCGATCGTAATAAATTTCTGAACATGGACCACAAGGTCCAGGTACGCCCATCGACCAAAAGTTATCAGCCATATCTCTGCGCTGGATTCGCTCGAGCGGTACACCAATTTTCTTATGCCAAATATCGGCAGCCTCGTCATCATCGAGGTAAACGGTTACCCATAGAAGATCTTCCGGAAAACCATAACCACCATCAGAAACTGGTTTAGTTAATAATTCCCACGCAAGTGCGATCGCACCCTCTTTGAAGTAGTCACCAAATGAAAAGTTTCCACACATTTGGAAGAACGAGGCATGACGTGTGGTCTTTCCCACTTCGTCAATATCAAGAGTACGAACACACTTTTGCACTGAGGTCGCACGCTTATATGGAGGAGTGACTTCCCCAAGGAAGAAAGGTTTAAAGGGAACCATTCCCGCATTGACCAGAAGAAGATTGGGATCATCTCCAATAAGAGATGCCGACGGAACAACTGTGTGGGTTAATCCCTGAGAGTTTCCAGACTCAAAAAAGCGCAGCCAACGTGCGCGGATCTCTGCTGATTCCACGAACTACACTCACTCAGCCTTCTTCTTCTTTTTCGAACGAGACTTATTGGCTTGAGCTGCAGTGATGAGTGCGCCGGCCACCTTGACGGCTGGGCCACCCTTATCCATGAAATCTGTTGCTACTTCAGAAACTTTAGTTGTTACCTCTTCAACATTCTTTGTGATCTTCGCAAAGGACTCAAGAGGGCTGTTTATCAACTCGAGCGTACGCGTCGATTCTTGAATGAGTGGCGCAGTATCTTCGGTGAGAACCTTAAGTGAGAGGCTCGCCTCATCAATGAACTTACTTACTCGCAGACCCATGTATGCCAGTGAGATGGCAATTGCAAGCAGAGCAACTGCGCAGATAATCGTTGCAATTCCACCTGGACCCATGATTCTCACCTTTCCCTATGACACGCGTTAGCGGGTTATGTTGTAAGCCTACCCGATCGACTATGAAGCAGGCGTATCTGGCTTGAAATCCATTCCGCTCTCTTTGCGCTGGGCTGCAGTAATTGGTGTTGGAGCTCCAGTGAGTGGATCCCCGCCACTTGCAGTCTTTGGAAATGCGATAACTTCACGAATCGAATCGCTACCCGTCAATAAAGCACACACGCGATCTAATCCAAGAGCAATTCCGCCATGTGGAGGTGGGCCGTAGTTGAAAGCTTCTAGTAAGAATCCGAACTTACTGTTCGCCTCTTCATCGCTTAAACCAATGACGCGGAAGACTTCTTTTTGAATCTCTTTGTCATGAATACGAATCGAGCCACCGCCGAGTTCAGTTCCATTCAGAACGATGTCGTAGGCATAGGCAAGAGCGCTGGCTGGATCTTTCGCAAAGCTCTTTGCAAACTCTGGCTTAGGACCAGTAAATGGATGGTGCACCGCAGTCCAACCACCATTGTCGGTTGGCTCAAACATTGGAGCATCTACTACCCATAGGAATTTCCAGGCACCTTCTTCAATAAGGTTGCATCTCTTTCCGATTTCAAGGCGTACAGCGCCAAGAAGCGCTTGCGATGATGAGCGATCTCCGGCGGCGAAAAAGATTGCGTCACCATTTTTTGCCCCCACTAAAGGCGCAATCCCGGCCTGCTCTTCAGGAGAAATATTCTTTGACACTGGTCCACCGAGAGTGCCATCCTCATTGAGAAGAATGTAGGCAAGACCCTTAGCTCCACGCGCCTTAGCCCAATCTTGCCAAGCGTCTAACTCGCGACGAGGCGAATTCGCTCCCCCAGGCATAACAACGGCGCCTACATAATCTGCCTGAAACACTCTGAATGGAGTCTTGGCAAAAAACTCAGTCACTTCGACGAGTTCATTTTCGAAGCGCAGATCTGGCTTATCTGAACCGAAACGATTCATGGCATCTGCATACGTCATGTGTGCAATCGGCGTTGGAATCGTATACCCAACGCTATCTTTCCAAACATCTACCAGAATCTTTTCCGCCACAGTAATGATGTCAGCCTGGTCGATAAAAGACATTTCAATATCGAGTTGAGTAAATTCAGGCTGACGATCTGCACGAAAATCCTCGTCACGGAAACAACGTGCAATCTGGTAGTAACGTTCCATGCCAGCAACCATGAGTAACTGTTTAAATAATTGAGGTGACTGAGGCAAGGCATACCAGCTGCCTGGCTGCAAACGAACTGGCACTAGAAAGTCGCGTGCACCTTCGGGAGTGGATCTGGTGAGATAGGGAGTTTCAATCTCTAGAAAATCAAGATCGTCCATGGCACGTCTGATCGCTGAAGTTACGCGCGAACGAAGTCGAAGATTAGAAGCCGGTCCTTCGCGACGGAGGTCGAGGTAGCGATAGCGAAGCCGAACTTCTTCTGAAATTTCAGATTCAACTCCAGTGTCGACCGGGAAAGGTAGCGGAGCAGATTCACTCAACACGGTGATGGAATCACCCATGACTTCGATTGCACCAGTAGGCAGGGCTGAGTTCTCGTTACCCGATGGACGCGCTACAACTTCACCCGTGATTGCTAAACACCATTCGGCGCGGAGTGATCCAGCTAGAGCTTCATCACGAATGACAACCTGAACTGAACCTGTCGCATCGCGTAGATCAATAAATGCAACGCCGCCATGATCTCGACGACGGGCTACCCAACCGGCGAGCGTGACTGTCTGACCCGCGTGACTGGCACGAAGGGATCCGGCATCATGGGTACGAATCATTACTTTCAACTACTTTCTATCGAATCACTATGCGTGTGCGGAAAGGGCTGTTCCTAGATCGCTAATCTTAACTGAGGATAGATCGCCATCTTTCATTCGCTTGAGCTCTACAGTCCCAGAGTTCAACTCCGTCTCACCCAGAACAATCGCGAATGCGCTACCTGACTTATCTGCAGCCTTCATCGCACCTTTAAGGGCGCGATCGCCGAAGGCTATCTCCACCTTAAATCCACTCTTTCTCAGATCTTGGGCTATCGAGAGCGCTTTGACCTTTGCGGTATTTCCCAGAGGAATAATGAAGAGATCGCTGGCGAATTGATGTGGAGTGAGAACTCCCTCAGCCTCCGCCGCTAACAGAACGCGATCTACTCCCAAACCAAAGCCAATTCCTGATAGATCGGCACCACCTAAAGTCTCCATCAATCCGTCGTAGCGTCCACCGCCACCGATTCCTGATTGTGCGCCAAGATCTTCGTGAATAAATTCAAAGGTTGTTCCGGTGTAATAATCAAGACCTCGAACCATGCGAGGGTTGAGGGTGTAAGTGATTCCAAGTGCATCCAAATATTGGCACACCTGGGCAAAGTTCTCACGCGAAGATTCAGAGAGATAATCCATCAAGAGTGGTGCCGCTGCCATTTTATGACGCACCTCCTCACGCTTATCGTCAAAGAGACGTAAGGGATTGATCGCAGCTCGCACTTGAGTTACTTCGTCAAGATCGAGTGTCTTAAGGAAAGCGACAAGATCGACTCTATGTGCTGCTCTGGATTCAGAATCGCCGAGTGATGTAATTTCGAGGCGGTACTTTTTCAAACCAATATTTTTGAATGCTGTATCCGCCAAAGCAATTATCTCTGCATCGATAGCGGGATCAACAAGACCGATTGATTCAACGCCTACCTGATAAAACTGACGGTAGCGACCGGCCTGCGGACGTTCAGCTCGAAAGTAAGCTCCGGAATAAAAAACCTTTACTGGTAGTTGGCCACGGTCAAGTGAATGCTCAATAACCGCACGCATTACTCCAGCTGTTCCTTCTGGTCGCAACGTAATTGACCTACCACCTCGATCTTCAAAGGTGTACATCTCTTTACTTACGACATCTGTTGATTCACCAACTCCACGGGAGAAAAGATTTGTATCTTCAAAGACCGGTAACTCCATGAGGCTATAACCAGCCGATTTCGCCGGACCAATCAGCTGATCGCGAATCCACTCGAAACTGGCAGAGCGCGGCGGTACATATTCACTGACACCTTTAGGTGCGTGTATTTGTTCGCGCTTCATGAGCGTAATTCTTTCAGATAAGGATTGGTTCTGCGTTCATATTCGATGGTGGTGTCAGGTCCATGTCCTGGTAATACGCGCAAATGATCTCCCAGTGGTGCAACCTTTGTTCTCAGCGTCCGTTGCATCGCCTCTTGTGATCCGGAAGGTAGATCAGTGCGTCCAATTGAGCCTGCAAAGAGAATGTCGCCACTGATCAAGAGTTCATCATTTACGGTAAACATCAAAGAACCAGCAGTATGGCCGGGCGCGTGTATCGCAGTGATATCTAATCCGACCGCCTCGAACTTTTCGTTATTCCGTAACTCCTGAACTTGAGAAGGTTCACTCCATGTCATGCCGTTGATCGCAGAGGAAATTTCTTTTCCGAGGAGTAATTCTGGATGGAGCAACGCTTTCCGATCTTCACTATGAATGTATGCCGGGATTCCGTACCCATCAGCTAACGGGATAACCGAAAACGTATGGTCGAGATGGCCGTGTGTAAGAAGAACTGCAACTGGCTTCAGCCCTTCTTCTGCGATGATCATTTCAATCTCTGCGCTGATATCTGGCATCCCCGGATCAACGATGATGCACTCAGATCCTTTTTCGGCGGCCAAGATCCAACAATTGGTTGCGTACATAGGGGCGGGATGGACTCGAACCAGCATCTCTCACCCCCGACCTTTACATTCACACGCTCAATTTTTGAGGCGGTAGTAAGACAGGGTACCTTTGTCCTCCCATCATCACCTGCATTAACGAAGGCATCACTGCCGACGCGCTGAAAGGAAAACTCATGAGCGACCAGAACCCCCTTCCATCCCAGGTAATTCCGCAAGTAAGTGCAGCTTCTGCACTCATTGGAGATCCGTCTCAGTTCGGCCGGGTCGCAGATGATGGAACCGTTTATGTCCGCACATCAGCAGGCGAAAAAGCAGTTGGTTCATATCCGGGAAAGAGCGCAGAAGAAGCGCTGGCATATTTTGTACGCAAATTTGAGGCACTCGCCTCCGAAGTTGCTTTAACTGCTGCGCGCATTACTTCTGGAGCGATGGTTCCGGATGATGCATATGAGGCAGTGAAGAAGTTGCGCCAACAAGTTCGCGAACTTAATGGCGTCGGAGACCTCGATGCTCTTGCGGCCTCTGTTGAACAGATCGAACCGCTCATCGAAGGTCACCGCGAAAAGTTTGAAGCCAAGAAAGAGGCAGAAGCTCTTGCAAAGGCTGCTCGTCGTGAGCAAGTTCTCGTGGAGAAGGAAAAGATTGTTGCTGAATCAGAATCCCTAGCTCTCTCGGAGAATTGGAAAGCCACTGGCGAGAGACTTAAGACTCTTCTCGAAGAATGGAAGAGTGCGCCACGTCTAGATAAGAAGACAGATGGCGATCTCTGGAAGCGTTTCTCTGCTTCCCGCAATAAGTTCGATAAGCGTCGCCGCACTCATTTCGCATCTCTTGAGGCGACAGCAACTGTTGTCTCTGCCGCAAAAATTGCAATCGTTGAAGAAGCCGAGAAGTTGGCTACCTCAACTGATTGGGTCGCAACCGCACGTCGCTTCAAGGCGCTGATGGATTCTTGGAAAGCTGCGGGACGTGGAAAGCCAAAGGATGACGCAAAGCTCTGGAGCCGTTTTAAGACTGCCCAAGACGCGTTCTTTGCTGCAAAAAATGCTGATCTAGAAAAGCGTGAAGTATCAATGAGTGCAAACCTTGAAAAGCGTGAAGCGCTACTGCCAAGGATTGAAGCACTCGTGCCATTTACTGATGTGAAGGCCGCAAAGAATGAATTCCGTGAATTGATGCGCGAATGGGAGAAGATCGGCATTACCCCTCGCGACAAGCGCGCTGCAATGGATGTACGAGTTCAAGCAGTCGAGAGTGCCATCAAGGCTGCTGAATCTGAATTGTGGCGTAAGAGCGATCCTGCCGCAAAGGCTCGTGCTGCAGATGTTGTCGCACAACTATCGGCTGCCATTGCAAACTATGAATCAGTTGCTGCGAAAGCAAAGGCTGCCGGCAATGATAAGAAAGCTAAAGAAGCGTCCGAATCTGCTGAAGCGCGCAAGGTATGGCTTGCTGAAGCAGAGAAGAATCTGGCTGAATTTAGCTAATCACTGAGCGTTAATTTCGATAGACGTCATAGACGCCTTCAACGCTTCGCACAGCACTTAAGACAGAATCTAAGTGAGTGGCATCTGCCATTTCAAAGGTGAATTTAGAGATCGCAACGCGATCTTTTGAAGTTGAGACTGATGCGCTGAGAATATTTACATGCTGCTCAGATAACGCTCGAGTCACATCTGCGAGAAGTCTCGCACGATCCAGCGCTTCAACCTGAATATTGACGAGGAAGAGTGATCCTGCGCCGGCCAACCATCGCACCTTTACAATTCGTTCCGATTGGTTATCTCTTAGATCATCACTGTTTACGCAATCACTGCGATGTACTGAGACTCCGCTGCCTTTAGTGATGAAACCGAGAATGTCATCACCTGGAACAGGCGTGCAACAGCGCGCTAACTTCACGAGCACATCTCCCACACCTTCTACTTCTACCGAGGTACTAGATCTGCGAGTAGTGGGAACTCCAATTGGAATCTTTTCAAGAGTCTCTTCTGGGTGAGAATCTTCAACACCCATTCCGGCGACGAGCTTTTCAATAATGGAAGCCGAAGAAACGTGTCCATCTCCTACTGCACTATAGAGAGCATCAATGTCTGGATAATGAAGATCATGGGCCAACTCTAGAAGTGCATGTCCAGCAAATATCTTTTGTAACGGCAACCCAGCCTTACGCATCTGTCTCGCAATTGATTCGCGCCCCGCATCGATGGCTTCTTCACGACGCTCCTTGGAGAACCATGCTTTGATCTTTGATCGCGCCCGTGGGCTCTTTACAAAATTGAGCCAATCTCTACTCGGACTCGCAGTCAGTGATTTATTTGTCACAACTTCCACGACATCGCCATTAGCAAGCTTCGTCTCAAGGGGTACAAGTCGTCCATTCACTTTCGCCCCCGCACAACGATTTCCAACATCTGTATGCACTGAATAGGCAAAGTCCACTGGTGTTGATCCCCCAGGAAGTGCGATCACACTTCCCTTTGGTGTGAAGACGAATACTTCAGGACTGCCGAGATCGAAACGCAGTGCTTCTAGAAACTCGGAAGGATCTTCAGTCTCTTTCTGCCAGTCGTGAAGTTGCTTGAGCCACAACATTTCGGGGGTATGAGAATCGGATTTCCCGCCCTCTTTATATTTCCAGTGAGCTGCTATTCCAAATTCTGCACGTGAATGCATTTCATAGGTTCGGATCTGAATCTCAACTGCTTTGCCGCTTGGACCAATGACAGTTGTATGCAGTGATTGATAAAGATTGAATTTTGGCATTGCGATGTAATCTTTGAATCGTCCCGGAACCGGACTCCAACGAGCATGGATTGAGCCGAGTACGGCATAACAATCACGAACATCGTTAACCAGTACACGAATACCAACGAGATCGTATATATCGTTAAAGTCTCGACCGCGGACAACCATCTTTTGATAAACGCTAAAGAAGTGTTTCTGTCTACCCGTCACCGTTGCTTCGATCAGATCATGAGCCAAATCTGTTTTAACTGCATCAATTACTTCTTGAGTGAGAGCTTGCCTCGCGGGGCTTCGCTCTGCAACAAGTCGTGAGATCTCGGCAAATTTCTTAGGCTCAAGAACTTCAAAACTGAGATCCTCTAACTCCCATTTAAGTGCGTTCATGCCAAGTCGATGTGCAAGAGGAGCGTAGATATCAAGGGTCTCTCGTGCTTTACGAAGGGCGGTATCAGGAGAGACAAACTTCCAAGTCCGTGCATTATGTAGTCTGTCAGCCAACTTGATGACAAGAACTCGAATATCTCGCGACATTGCAATGACCATCTTGCGGACAGTCTCCGCCTCAGCCGTTGGCCCGTATGTCAATTTATCTAGCTTCGTTACGCCATCAACTAACGCCGCGATCTGATCTCCAAAGTCCCTGCGCAACTGATCTAACGAGTACGGAGTATCTTCAACGGTGTCATGTAAGAGCGAGGCGATAATCGTCTCTTGGTCAAGTCCTAAATCAATAAGTATCTGAGTGACTTCAACCGGGTGGGTGATGTAGTCCTCGCCAGATTTTCGAGTTTGCCCAATGTGCGCGGTACGCGCAACGCTAAAGGCTCGTTCAACTTCTGCTACATCAGCCTGCGGATGATGTTCTTGCAGCCCAAGAATGAGCGGCTTAAGTAGATCATCCATCGGAAGTATTTCTACTTACGGCCTTTACGTTTTGGTTGATTGCGTGGCCCACGTCGCTCGGTCACTGTCGTTGCCGCTGTGACCGTCTGAACTGAAGCTGAAGCTGCAACGGAATTGACGGCCGCTGAACCTCGAGCCTGAACACGCTTTGCTAAAGCGATCATTGCGGGCTCTTTCTCGCGAAGTTGTGCGAGAACTGGTGGAGCGATGAAGATCGATGAATATGCTCCGACGAGCATTCCGATGAAGAGCGCAAGAGATAGATCCTTCAGCGTTCCGGCACCTAATAGCCCTGCTCCAACAAAGAGGATCGATCCGACTGGAATCAAAGCAATAATCGAGGTGTTGATTGAACGCACAAGAGTTTGGTTAACGGCAAGATTTGTTGCCTGAGTGTAGGTCGACTTGCTGTTGGCAGTAATTGAACGTGTGTTCTCACGAACCTTGTCAAAAACGACCACAGTGTCATATAGGGAGTAGCCCAAAATTGTAAGGAATCCGATAACCGTTGCGGGCGTGACATCGAATCCAACGAGAGCATAGATTCCAACGGTGATGAATACGTCGTGGACAACAGCGACGATAGCTGCGATCGCCATCTTCGGTTCAAATGCCATCGCGAGGAAGAGCATGATCACGAGCAAAAATGCGATCAATCCATAAAGAGCTTTCTTGGTAATTTCCTTACCCCACGATGGACCAATTATCTGCGTATCAATTGATTCGGCTGTAACACCGAATATTGAAACGATAACTGCCTCCACCGCATCGGACTGCGCCGTTGTGAGCGAACCTGTCTGAACACGAATCTTGCTATCGCCAACTTTTTGAACGATGAGCTCACTAGAAATACCAGAACCCTCAACCGCGCTTCTGGTCTGCTCAACAGTGGCTGTCGTAGAAGTAAATGTATAAGCAGATCCACCCTTAAATTCAATTCCAAGGTGAAGCCCCTGAAAGGCAAGAGCGCCAATTGAGATTATCGTGAATACGGCGGAGAGTGCGTACCAACGCTTTGCATTTCCAACGATATTAAACGACTTTTCGCCTGTATAGAGACGGCCACCGAGACCCTTGATTGATGACATGTTATGCCTCCACGCTTGTTGTTAAACGACTAACGCCAGAACTCTTATCGGAAACTCCCGAGAAGCGATGGCCTGAATTGAAGAACTTCAACTTTGCCATGATTGTCATCAATGGTTTAGTAAAGATGAATACAACAAATAGATCGACAAGTGTTGTTAATCCGAGTGTGAACGCGAACCCACGCACGCTTCCGACTGCGAAGAAGTAGAGCAAGACTGCAGCAATGATAGAAACTGCATCCGCCACCAAAATGGTGTGACGAGCCTTGGTCCAGCCACTCTCTACAGCAGAACGCAAGGATCGACCTTCACGAATCTCATCACGAATACGTTCGAAATAGACCACAAATGAGTCGGCGGTAATTCCGACCGCAACGATAATTCCTGCGATCCCTGCGAGAGTGAGTGTGAAACCGATCGCTTCACCCAGCACAAGGACGAGTAGGTAGATCAGGAGAGCAGCCACAGCAAGTGACCCTGTGACCACAATTCCCAGACCACGGTAGTAGAAGAATGAATAGATCGTTACCAGAATCAAACCAAGAGCTCCAGCAAGAAGACCGGCATTAAGTTGTTCAGAACCTAAAGTTGGAGAGACTTGTTGAACTTCACCACGATCAAATGCAAGCGGCAAAGCACCGTACTTGAGAACATTTGCTAAATCTTGGGCTTCTACTTGAGTGAATGACCCAGTGATCTGGGCAGTGCCAGAAGGAATGGCTTCATTGATGCGAGGAGATGATTGGACGATTCCATCGAGAACAATCGCAACTTGGTTCGTTGGTTCCGGCAATGATGTAACTCGCGCGGTTAAAGCTCCGAAGGCACTGGTGCCTTCACCATTAAATGTCAGAGAGACGCTCCAAGCACTTCCTGCCTGTGTATCAATTCCAGCAGATGCCTTTGATATTTGACGACCTAAGACCTCAGCTGGAGCCAAGATGTATTTCGTTCCACCATCTTTGGAGCACGCGGTGATAGTTGCTGCTGGATCATCAGAACCAGTTCCTTGCAGATTCGCTGCGTTGGTGCAATCAAGATTTGCAAACGCTTGGTTGATGGCATCTGAAACTCCTGCAGTAGGAGTCGCCGCTGTTGCAGTATCGGCCACACCAGGCACACCCGATCCAGCTGCTAGAACCTGACGAAAGCGCAGTTCGGCAGTCTGTCCTACAAGGTCAACCACACGTCGACCATTCTCGCCTGGAACTGAAATAACGATCTGACGGTTGGTCCCACTTCCCTGTGCTGTTACTTCACTCTCTGCAACACCGAGTGAGTTCACGCGTTGACGAATAATTTCAACAGCCTGATCAATCGCCTCCGATGTGACTGTATTGCCAGCCGTCGATGCTCGCGGCTGAAGCGTCACGCTTGTGCCTCCGCGAAGGTCTAGACCCAGGCGAACCGACGTGGCATCAGTGATAAACGCTGTTGCCCCGAGAGAGATCAAAATCAGGAGAAGAATCGCCAAGGCACGCCCCGGACGGGCTGAACTCTTTACAACTTTATTGGGTGTGGACATAAGAGCAGAGTCTAGGCCACAAGAGGTGGTGCTTAGATCAATCCGAGGTGGGATCGAAGAGGGTTGCAAGGCTGGGCGGCACGGTACGGCCAAGGTGCGTGTAGCCCAGAGCGGTTGCGACGCGACCGCGAGGTGTGCGTGCCATAAATCCGTTACGGACCAAGAATGGTTCAGCTACCGATTCGACTGTCTCAGTCTCTTCGCCCACCGAAATCGCGAGTGTAGAAAGCCCCACCGGTCCCCCATTAAAGCGATCGATAAGAGCGATCAACACTGAGCGATCGAGGCGATCTAAACCTTGCTCATCAACTTCATACATTTCGAGAGCTTGCCGAGCATGTTCGTGGCTCAGTGTTTGAGAACCTTTAACTTGGGCATAGTCGCGTACCCGTCTTAACAGCCTGTTGGCAATACGTGGTGTTCCTCGAGATCTCCCTGCAATTTCTGCGACAGCCTTCTTGTCGATTGTGAGATTGAGTAGCTCTGCGCTTCGAGAAATTACATGCTCAATTTCAACGGTATCGTAGAAATCAAGATGTGCTGTGAAGCCAAAACGGTCGCGAAGTGGACTCGGTAATAACCCCGCTCTTGTTGTTGCACCAACCAGAGTGAAGTGTGGAAGCTGCAATGGAATTGCGGTAGCACCTGGACCCTTGCCAACAACAACATCAACTCTGAAATCTTCCATTGCTAGATACAGCAACTCTTCAGCGGGACGAGGTAGTCGGTGGATTTCATCGAGAAAGAGAATTTCTCCCTCGACCAATGACGACAAAATTGCAGCGAGGTCTCCGGCATGGGTAATTGCTGGACCGCTGGTGATGCGAATGGGCGTTGACATCTCTGATGCAAGAATCATGGCAAGAGTTGTCTTACCTAATCCAGGAGGGCCAGAAAGCAAGATGTGATCGGCGGCGGCGCCGCGATTACGTGCCGCGGTAAGGAGTACATCAATCTGCTCACGAACTCGATGCTGTCCGATAAATTCTTTCAGCGATTTAGGTCGCAGTGCATTCTCTGAAAGCGACTCATCAGATGCTGCTGCCGGATTTACTAACCGTTCAGTAGGCTCTGTCGCATCGCTCATGATTTACCGCCTGCTAGCGCCGCTTTGAGAATTTCTGAGAGATCAGAGTCAGCTGGATTTAGTCCACGATTTGCATAATCGATTGCAACGATTGAAATTGTGGAGTCCGCCTCGCGTGCTGAATAACCCAGTGAAATCAATGCGCCTGCTAGTTGTTCACGCCACATTGGTTGCGCAGACGAGACCGATGTACTTGGCGAACCAGACCGCGATAGCTTGCCCTTAAGTTCAAGCAGTATTCGCTGTGCGCCTTTCTTACCAATACCTGGCACCCCTGAAAGAATATTTACTGATTCAGATTCAACGGCATCTGCCAACTGATCTGGTGAGAGATGGGCAAGTATTGATAGAGCTACACGGGGACCAATGCCACTGACCGTCTGAACTAATTCGAAAGTCTCGCGTGATGGAGCGTCGAGAAAACCGTAGAGAGTCATGGAATCTTCACGAACAATCATTGAGGTATGTACGGTGAGTGAATTACCCAGAGTCAAGGTTGTCGCAGCCACCGCAGTCACATGAACGAGATAACCAACTCCAGCGACTTCAAGGATGATGCGATCACTATTGATGGAACGTATCGTCCCTGTGAGTTGAGCAATCATCGCTTCACCAATTTCGAAATTCTCGTTTTCTCGGCACGTAGTGCTTGCTCAATCTTACTAGTGGCACTGCCTCGCCAAATATTGCAGATAGCAAGCGCCAGTGCATCGGTGCTATCGACAGGCTTTGGCGCTTCCTTCAACGAAAGAATTCTTACGACCATGTCAGCTACTTGCGATTTGTTCGCTCGTCCATTTCCCGTCACCGCTGCCTTGACTTCACTTGGCGTGTGCATCACCACAGGGATCCCACGTTTTGCTGCGAGTAAAAGGGCGATGCCTGCTGCTTGGCCGGTTCCCATCACGGTGCGAACGTTGTGTTGGGAGAAAACTCGCTCTACTGCAATGACATCAGGACGATACTTATCAAACCAATCAATCAGCGCCGCCTCGAGTTCGAGCAATCTCTGTTCCAGCGGAAGTTGAGCAGAAGTTTGAATCACACCCACATCGACCAGTTCTAAGGCAGCGCCCGCAGATCCTTTGACGACGCCAATTCCACAGCGAGTCAGCCCAGGGTCTACACCCAGAACGGTCCGGCTGGTCTGTCCGTTCTGTCCGGTTTGTTGGCTCATAACTAATAAGCCTAGAACCTAGAAAGAAAAGGCTAGGAAAGGCTCGCCATAACTTCATCGGATACATCGAAGTTACTAAAGACGTTCTGTACGTCATCTAACTCCTCAATCGCATCAATGAGTTCGAAAACCTTCTGCGCACCTTCTGCATCAAGAGGGATACTCATCGAAGGTAAGAATGATGAGTCTGCAGATTCGTAATCAATTCCGCTGGTTTGCAGCGCCGTGCGAACGGCTACAAGATCAGATGCTTCACACACAACTTCAAATGATTCACCAAGATCATTTACCTCTTCAGCACCCGCTTCTAAGACTGACTCAAGAATAGATTCTTCAGAGACGCCGTCCTTCTTTGCAACGATGATTACGCCTTTACGATTAAAGAGATAAGAGACCGAACCAGGATCAGCCATGGATCCGCCATTGCGAGTAACGGCAACGCGAACTTCAGAGGCCGCACGATTGCGGTTATCAGATAAACATTCGATCATGAGTGCGACTCCGTTGGGACCATAACCTTCATACATGATTGTTTGATAGTCAGCCCCACCAGATTCGAGACCAGCGCCGCGCTTAACCGCACGTTCAATATTGTCAGCCGGCATTGAATTCTTCTTGGCCTTGGCGATTGCATCAAAAAGCGTTGGGTTGCCGTCAATATCGGCTCCACCGTTTCGTGCAGCAACTTCGATCGCCTTAATTAGTTTCGCGAAGTTTTTCGCACGGCGTCCATCAATGACAGCCTTCTTATGCTTAGTCGTTGCCCATTTGGAATGGCCTGACATGTGACGAACCCCTTTAGTGAAGAAATAACTGAACTTACTTTATCGCTACTTGCAGACCTCTTCAAAGAAATAACGGTGGACTGCCAAATCATGCGTAAGTTCTGGATGAAAAGAGGTAGCCATGAGATGGTTTTGACGGACTGCCACGGGATGTTTCTCCCCCGAAGGAACAACTACTGAGCTGATGACATCTACCTCCGATCCGATCTCTTCCACCCACGGCGCACGAATAAAGACTGCATGCAGTTGCTGATCAACAAAATCCAATTCAGATTCAAAAGAATCGATCTGTCTACCAAAAGCATTTCTACGCACGGTCATATCAATACCGCCAAAGGTTTCTTGCCCTTCAACACCATCAACGATTCGATCTGCCAGAAGGATCATCCCAGCACATGAGCCATATGTAGGCATTCCTTCAGTAATTCTTTTTCTCAAAGGTTCGATCAATCCATAGTTTCTAGCTAACAATGAAATAGTTGTTGATTCACCGCCGGGAAGAATCAACGCATCACAACGGTCCAACTCACATACACGACGAACTTCTGAGGCATCATGACCGCATGATTGAATTGCCTGAATATGCTCGCGAAAATCACCTTGCAGGGCGAGAACACCAATATTCATTGTGAAATCCGGTTAAGGAAAAAACTACCAGCCGCGTTCGGCAAGGCGATGTGGAACTGGAATATCAGCAACGTTGATACCAACCATCGCATCCCCCAGGCCACGAGATACATCTGCCAGAACCTTTGCATCTTGGTAGAAGGTTGTTGCTTTTACGCAGGCTGCTGCACGATGAGCAGGGTCTCCAGATTTGAAAATACCTGAGCCAATAAATACTCCATCGGCACCCATCTGCATCATGAGCGCAGCATCTGCAGGTGTCGCAATTCCGCCAGCAGTGAAGAGAACAACTGGAAGCTTGCCAGTTTCGGCGACTTCCTTAACGAGTGCGTAGGGCGCTTGCATCTCTTTCGCCGCTACATAAAGTTCATCTTCACGCATCGATGTGAGACGTCTGATCTCGCCACCAATTTTTCGCATATGTGTCATAGCGTTAGAAACATCGCCAGTACCTGCTTCGCCCTTGGAGCGAATCATAGCTGCACCTTCGTTGATACGACGTAGCGCCTCACCAAGATTGGTAGCACCGCAAACAAAGGGAACCTTAAATTTCCATTTATCAACGTGGTTTTCGTAATCGACCGGAGTAAGTACCTCTGACTCGTCGATGTAATCAACGCCGAGACTTTCCAAAATTTGAGCTTCGACAAAGTGACCGATGCGCACCTTTGCCATAACAGGAATCGAAACAGTTGCCTGAATTTTCTCGATCATATCTGGATCAGACATGCGAGCAACGCCACCTTGGGCGCGAATGTCTGCAGGTACGCGCTCGAGGGCCATCACCGCAACGGCGCCAGCATCTTCTGCGATCTTGGCTTGCTCGGCATTGACGACATCCATGATGACGCCACCCTTGAGCATCTCTGCCATACCGCGCTTAACGCGTGCTGTGCCTGTCTCTTGCGACATTGATCTCACTCCTTGGATCTACTTAACGGGTGCTGAGTCTAGCGTGAATTGAGGATTCTTCTCGGTGAGAGCTATCCATACTTGCCCGCGTGCAAAGGGTAATTCCGAGCCATCAAGGGAGCGCCACGTAGTGCCTGATAACTCATCTGGACGAGACCACGTCGCAGGGAAGTATTTGCCATCTCGCAGAATGAATCCCGTTCCGCTACCGACCGTCTTTGAGTATGGAGTAACTCCGCCAAATTTGTCACCATATTCAGATGGCAGTAACTCTACAACTTGGATCACGAATGTTGTCGGACCGTGTTGACTACCTGATGCAGACATGTTTGCAACACCGTTGTTGGAGATCAGCCAACGTTCTTCGGCAGCGCTCCATGTGAGCTCATAGGAAGCCGCAGGCCAACTCATTTTAACTTCGCTTATTGCGATTCCGCCATTAGGAAGATCACCAAAACTCCAACCCATCGAACGCGACGTAGCGATCTCGCGTTTATCACTATGCGCCTTTTCTAGAAGTAGATCGGCGCGAAGAACCATATTTGTTGGTGATGTTCGCGATTCATCACGCGTATAAATTGTTGGAGATTGACGTTGTGCACCGTAATCATTGAGATTCGCCGCGGAAATTACAGGCAGCAGCTTGCTTTGTGCCCCACTATAAGCAAATACAACCCTTCCGTACTGAGCCAAGATCTCGATATCTGAAATACGAGCACTTCGTATCGGACCTATCTCTGTTGGAATTTCTGAGGAGAAAACCGCAGCAAGTCGAGTAAGTCCGCCCTCCACTTGTTCGATGTAAACGACATCGGCGCGATCGATACCAATTTGTGGACGCGCTGAAATCGTGTCATCAATCTTTACAACCAGTACTTCGCCATCACTGCCCTCTCGTCCAGAAAGGGAGTTATAACTTGGTTCAACAAAAATATGTGAAATCAGGCTCTTCGGTGATGCAGGAAGAAAGGCAATTGCTGCAACCGATAACGAGAGTATGGCAAGAATTACCGTACTGACTCTCTTCATTAATCATTCTCGCGAATCAATAACCAATCCCAGGCACGGGATTCTGATGTCACATTTAGTTTCTCACCCGAAGCCAGAGCTTTCTCGTAGATCTCATAGACTTGATTGGCAACTAGACTCCAGTCGAATCGTTGTGCGTACGCCCGTCCTGACTCAGCGAGAGCTTTACGCTTCTCGTCTTCACGAAGTAGATCAATAACTACTTTTGCTAAGGATTGAGAGTCCTCGGATGCAAAAAGAGCTCCGAATTCTCCACCGCCCAGAAGATCGTGGAATGCCGGAATATCACTTGCAACAACTGCTGCGCCGCCAGCCAACGCTTCGGCGATGATGATTCCAAATGATTCACCACCTGTGTTCGGTGCGATGTAGAGCGCAATAGATTTAAGAAAATTTGCTTTTTCCTCTTCAGATATCTTGCCCAAAAACTGGAAGCGAGTACGTAATTCGGAGTTTATATCTTCAGATATTTCGGAGGGATCTCCGGGACCGGCAATAAGAACGCGAACATCAGGGATAAATCGTGAAATTATTGGTATTGCATCGATGAGAACTTCGAGCCCTTTGCGAGGTTCTTCAAAGCGACCAATGAATCCAAGCGTCGGCCCTGTCCACTTTTGATCAACAATTCCGTCTCGATAACGATCAACAAAAATTCCGTTAGGGATGACATGGGCGGTTGTATCCATGTGCTCTTGAAGCGTGTCATAGGCAGCTTGACTTACTGCAATCTTCTCGCTCAGCCGCTCGATCGCCGGCTCGACAATTGATGCGATTACTCGAGTCGTCGCACCTTTCTTGGCTTGCGCGTGAAACGTTCCGACGATTGGTCCCTCACTGGCCCACAATGCAAGGAGCGAGATCGATGGAACAGCCGGTTCATGCAGATGCAAAATATCGAAGTTATTTTCTGTCAACCAATTGCGCACTCGCGCAAATGCTGCCGGATTGAAAAGTAAGCGTGCAACTGCTCCGTTAAATGGGATACCGATTGGCTTGCCAGCGTTGACCAAGTAATCCGGGAGGTCATACTCGTCTACAACTGGAGCAAGCACTGAGACGAAATGACCTTCAGCAATAAAGAATTCAGCCAAATCACGTACGTGATTCTGAACTCCCCCTGGCGTATCCCAGCCATAAGGACAGACAAGTCCGATTCTTAACTTCTTCGTCTGAGTCATCCTCGCTCCACAAAATCTCTATCTACCCAGATGCGCTGCATCATGTGCCAGTCCTGAGGGTGTGCCTTGATTCCGACGGCAAAATTATCTGCGCATAGTTGCACTGTTGCCTTCACTCGAGACTCTTCGTCAGCTCCATCTGGGATGTCAATTTCATTCAAATCCACGTGAATACCAGAATCAGTATACGAAACAAATGCAGTTACCAATGGAATTCCTGTTCGAATTGCAACAATCGCAGGTCCTGCCGGCATGCGTGCTACTCCGCCAAAAAATTCCACATCGATTCCGCTAGAAGAAAGGTCTCTATCGGCAACGAGGGCAATGAGTTTACCGTCGCGTGCTCGCTGCAAAAGTGTTGGAAATGCACGTGAATCCAGCGGTAGCACTTCCATTCCAATAGCTTGTCTATATGAGAGAAATTTCTCGAAGAGAGCGCGTGGCTTTAATACTTCGGCAACAGTAACTAATTGGGCACCTCGGCTACAGAAATATGAACCTGCGTGATCCCAATTCCCAGCGTGCGGGAGACTAACAACAACACCGGAGCGATTTCGAATGGGTTCCATAAGTAGGTGTTCATTACTGACAGTCACGGTTGAAAGAATTCTCTCCTTGCTCCAATCAGGTGAACGGAAAGTTTCCATCCAATAACGCATGTAAGAGAGGACACCTCTTCGCGTAAGGTCATCAAGCTCCACTTGATTGATAGCGGGCATGACGCGGGCAAGATTTTTCCGAAGCCTTTGTACGCTTTTGCCATTCTTGGAAAACATCGAAGCGCCAAGTCTGGCAAAAAAGTTTTCTGCACTTTTTTCAGATATGCGGCGGACAATAAACCAACCGGCGAAGTAAGCTCGAGCAACTAGAAAATCTTTCACTGATCACACCTTATGTAGAGCGCGATAGACAATGACCATGCGCTGCAAAACCGTGTACATACTGGCAGCTGAAAGAAATCCAAATCCAACAAGCAAAGCAAAGTCGACTCCAAGGCCATAAAAACCGATGGCGGTTAAGCCCAAAACAATACGTTCGGTTCGCTCGGCTAATCCCCCGGAACATTCAATCGACATACTTTCTGCCTTTGCCCTGATGTAAGGAATTAATCCACCGCAGACCAACGAAATCAGAATGAGGATCGAGACCGTCTGATCGTGGTCAATCATGTAGAGCAAGACTCCGATAAGGATTGCGGAGTCCGTGACTCGATCTATTGTGGAATCGAGAAATCCTCCCCACGCAGTTCCTGCTCCATTAGTAACACGAGCGATCGCACCGTCGAATAGATCACTGAGTGCGAAGAAACAGATCACCAAAGTTCCCACAAACAATTCACCACGAGGGTAGAAGTAGAAGGCAGATCCCAAAGTTCCGATAGCTCCGATGATCGTCACACCATTTGCTGTGACGCCCAAGCGGACAGCAAATTTGACCACTGGATTAATTAATCGAGTGACCTGAGGTTTCAAATGCGAACTAATCATCAAGACCATCGTAGGCTTTAACCCATGCCAACTTCCACATCTGCGCCTGTGAAAATTGCCCTCTTTGGCCATGTGAGCGCAACCCCTGCAGCTCTCGCCAAGGCGCTCGAAGATCAGGGCATCTCTATCGCGGCCACCACTGAAGAGATCGCCCAGGTGGATTGTGCAATTTTTGCAGTTAATCCTTCGGCCGGAATAGATGCAGAGACGATCGCGGCCTGGGAAAGTTTCAATGATTATCTGACACCACGAATCATGGTTGCGCTGGCTCTACCCGGAGCGGATCTCGATTTCGATGATGCCGTTTTTCTAGCAAATCGAGTCTTCGATCAAATGGCTACACCGTATTTAGTTTTACACGGCGATGACGGAACTCCCGCAGCTCTGATTAGTCTTGAGGATCTCACGATCCGTAATTACCTACACGGAGTTGCAGTCGTCTCTGAGAGTGAAGCAGAACATAAAGAGCTCGTTTCAGAATTTGCAGAGGAATATCGCGAACTCGTTAAATCAGCTGGTGAAGATGCTTTTGCTGCCGGTCTTTTCTTCCCGGCAATCCCGGTCAATCTTGAAAACGGGATCGGTATCGATGTGCTGATCTCTTATCTACATAAATTGCAATAGAGCTACCAGGCCGCTGCTAACTCATTTCGAGTAATCGTCAAAAGCTGTGGCAACACCTTTGTCTTTCCAATGATCGGCATGAAGTTTGCATCCCCTGGCCACCGTGGAACCACATGTTGGTGAATATGTGCAGCGACTCCAGCACCTGAAATTGCACCCTGATTCATGCCGAGATTAAAACCTTCAGGTTGAGATACTTTGCGAATTGTTGTCATTGCGTGTGAAGTCAGTGCGAAAATCTCTTCACGCTCGTGATCGGTGAGTTCAGTCAGATCAGCGACATGACGATAAGTGCAAATCAACAGATGGCCGGGGTTATAGGGATAGAGGTTCATCACGACATAAGCGTGGGTTCCGCGATGTACTACAAGTCCCTCTTCATCATTCTTGCCAGGAATTTCGCAGAATGGACAGGTAATTTCATTTCCTGCCAGCGGGCGATTTTCTCCACGCAAATAATCAAGGCGATGTGGTGCCCAGAGACGCGCCCAAGCATCAGGCATCCCCGTTGAATCGGTGTAATCCATAGCTACACCTGCTGACGAGATGCAACAGTCGCTGAAATTTCTGCAATCGCCTCGGCTAATGGAACGCCATTCTTCTGCTCACCGTTTCGGTAGCGGAAAGAAACTGCTCCAGCTTTCTGATCTTCCTCACCCGCAATGAGCATGTAAGGAATCTTCTGCATCTGTGCGTTGCGAACTTTCTTCTGCATACGATCATCTGAAGCATCTACCTCAGCGCGAATACCCGCAGCCTTGAGCGCTGCAACAACATCAAAGAGATAGTCGGTGAAGGGTTCAGCGACAGGGATTGCTATTACCTGTACCGGTGCAAGCCATGGTGGAAACGCACCTGAGTAATGCTCTGTAAGAACTCCGAAGAATCTTTCGATCGAGCCAAACAGCGCGCGATGAATCATGACCGGACGAGCGCGTGACCCATCATTAGCTGCATACTCAAGTTCAAATCGCTGTGGCAATTGGAAATCCACTTGGATTGTAGACATCTGCCAGGTGCGACCGATTGCATCTTTTGCCTGCACTGAAATTTTTGGTCCGTAGAACGCTGCTCCACCTTCATCATTAACAAGTTCAAGATTTTGTGCAAGCGCTGCCTTACGGAGAGCTTCCGTTGCCGCTTCCCAATCCTCATCTGAACCCACAGATTTTTCAGGATTGCGAGTAGAGAGTTCAAGATAGAAATCTTCAAGTCCATAGTCACGCAAGAGATTAAGAACGAAGGTTAGGAGTGAATCAAGCTCTCCTGGCATCTGATCTTTCGTGCAGTAAATGTGAGCATCATCTTGAGTAAATCCACGAGCGCGAGTGATTCCGTGAAGAACTCCTGATTTCTCGTAACGATAAACGGTTCCAAATTCGAAGAGGCGCAGCGGAAGCTCGCGATATGAACGACCACGTGAACGATAGATCAAATTATGGAACGGGCAATTCATTGGCTTCATGTAGTACTGCTGTCCCGCACGTTTGATGGTGCCATCTGCATGATGCTCTTCGTCAAGAATCATTGGTGGGTACATACCTTCGGCATACCATTCGAGGTGACCAGAGGTTTCAAAGAGGGCTGCCTTCGTTATGTGCGGCGAGTAAACAAACTCATAACCTTCTTCTTCATGACGTTTGCGCGAATAATCTTCCATCGCACGGCGAATGATTCCGCCCTTCGGATGAAAGACTGCAAGTCCAGATCCAATTTCTTCAGGGAATGAGAAGAGATCAAGTTCTTGCCCAAGTTTTCTATGGTCGCGCTTTTCAGATTCTGCCAACAATTCAAGATAACCGTTGAGCTCATCCTGAGAAGGCCATGCTGTTCCGTAAACTCTCTGCAACATTGGGTTCTTTTCAGAACCACGCCAATAAGCACCAGCAGCTCTCATCAATTTGAAGGCAGGAATATGTTTTGTGGAAGGCAGGTGAGGACCGCGACACAGATCTGACCAGACCGGTTCGCCATCGCGACCGAGGTTGTCGTAGATCGTTAATTCGGTACCGCCTACTTCAACGCTTGTCTCATCTGTAGCGCCGGACTTAAGTCCGATAAGTTCGCACTTATAGGGCTCGTGACTTAGTTCTTTAAGAGCATCTGCTTCGGTAGTTACGCGACGTTTAAACCGTTGGCCATCTTTGACGATCTTGCGCATTGCAGATTCAATCTTCTCAAGATCTTCTGGGGTAAAAGGGCGCTCAGGATCGAAGTCGTAGTAGAAACCATCTTTGATTGGCGGACCAATTCCGAGCCGAGTCTGAGAAAATACTTGTTGAACAGCTTGGGCCATGACGTGCGCTGTTGAGTGACGCAAGACATTAAGTCCATCAGGTGACGAGATAGATACGCCTTCGACGACATCCCCATCGACAAGCTCAGTCCATAGGTCTCGGAGTTCTCCATTGACACGAGCGACAACAATTGTCTTATCTTCGGCAAAGATGTGGGTCGGACGTTGATCTGATTCAACGCTACGCGCAGACCCATCCACCGTGATCGCAATAGTTGCCATGGGGTAAGACTACCTAATGAGCGGTGGCCAACTGGCGCAATTTGCTACATATATCGCTCACATCCGAATCAATTGCCAGAGTTCGCCCATCTATGGAAGCAATTGGAAGAGCTATCTTCAAAGAACTCAGCACAATCGCTGCCTCACAAGAAGTTACATCCGCTCGCGATAGATCCTTCACAACCACGCCACACTTTTCTACTGCAATGGCCCGAATGACACCAGGCAAGATTCCAGCGGTTATCGGCGGAGTTCGCCATTGACCACCGATGCGAAATGCATAATTTGAAACGGCGCCTTCACAGACTCGGTCGTGTTGATCGATTTGAATCAATTCATCACAGCCTGCAGTGATAGCTTCTTGCAGCAAGTTCAAACGTGCCGAATAAGGAAAGACTTTGTATTGACGGCCAACTGTCGAACTCAACTCCTGGCTCACCATCACTTTGAGTGGTTTCTCCTCTGAGGTGTATGACTCGTGTGTAGCGATGAATAGTTCTTTCGAGAAAGAGAGTCGAAGCCTTCCGACTTCACGAGGAGTTGCGGCTAATAACTCATCTATCGCTTGTGAAATCAAATCCTCATCTGGAACAGGGATCTCAAGTACTCGAGCACTCGCGACAACCCGACGCATATGTCTTGCCAAAAACTGCACAGATCCATTCTCAGTTCTTAGCGTCTCGAAGAGGCCTGTGCCAAGCGGCCAGTTCTTTTCATCCAGATAACTAGATGACGCTTCAACTAGGTGATCATTGACCCAGATTTTCACAGAGTGCCGCCTGCAATTGATATCAAATTTCGCGCCTTGAGCTGAGTCTCTTCCCACTCTTGAGCAGGCTCACTCCCCCATGTAATTCCCGCGCCTGTTCCAAAGCGCAACCATTCATCACCTGTGTTCCAAAAGGTACGAATTGCAACTGCTAATTCTGCGCGATCTCCTTGAATCCAACCCAATGCACCACAGTAGGGACCACGAGGTGCAACTTCATGCTCAGCAATAATTGAGAGTGCTGCACTCTTTGGCGCACCGCTGACAGAACCCGGCGGAGTTGTCGCTGCCAGAATCTGCGCCCATGTCGTTCCAAATTTAATCTTTGCCTGAACATCAGAGACAAGATGAGTTAGACCAGGATGCTTCTCCCGTCTAAATAACTCGCTCACCTCGACGCTGCCTTCTTCGGCAATTCGGCTAATGTCATTGCGCATCAAATCAACGATCATCAGATTTTCAGCCTTGTCTTTCTCGCCGAAATCTTCCTCATCCCATCGGATAGTTCCCTTAATTGGTGAAGTGATTAAGTGGTCTCCTGTGCGGCTGAGAAACCTTTCCGGCGATGCACTAGCGATTTCAAAACCTGGGATCTTCAGATAACTCGCAAATGGAGCTGGATTTGCATATTGCATTCGTGCAAAGAGCCCAGCCAATTTCTGTTTCTTGATATCAATGATGTGGGAGAGCTCTCGGCACGCATTTACCTGATAAACAGACCCTGCCGAAATTTCTTCGCGAATTGCATGGACATAGCTCATGTAATCCAGCTCAAGTAGAGAAGTTCGCCAAGGTCTTTCCAACACCGCCCAAGGTGATTCGGGAAACGGAGCATCTTGAACTTTCTTAAACTTTGCAAAATGGAATTGGCCCTCAAATGTAACTAGAACCGCCCAGAACCCTCCGTCATCCAACCAAGACGGATCATCGGTGTACTTCTGCATCTTTGTCGCATGGCGATTTCCCATCCAGAATTGGTAATCGCGACCGAACATGGGGTAAGGCTACGCAGAAAAGGGTGCGCTTTGGCGCATCAGCCCTGCCTACGCTAGATTTGCCTCCGCAGTAAATGCGGACGTAGCGCAGCTGGTAGCGCGGAACCTTGCCAAGGTTCAGGTCGCGGGTTCGAACCCCGTCGTCCGCTCGGATAGAGCGCCGTTCATGTTGATGGGCGGCGTTTCTTTATCCGTACGAGTACAACACGTTCGTGGTGGAATGGCCGAGAGGCGAGGCAAGGGACTGCAAATCCCTCTACACGGGTTCAAATCCCGTTTCCACCTCCACGAATTTTAGAGTAGATGCGAAGGGATGATCATCATGGCTGATACCAATTCAGAGCGCCCATGGGGTCGCTATGAAGTTCTCTCATCCTCGGAGATTCATCAAGTGAAGAATGTTTATGTTCTACCGGGCAAACGCCTCTCTTATCAACGTCACGAAAAGAGAGCAGAGCATTGGTTTATCGTTAGTGGAGATGCGCGAATCACACTCGATGGCGATAGTTTTGAAATGTCAGCAGGTGATTCCATTGATATTGAAATCGGAGTCGCACACCGTATTGAAAATATTGGTTCAGAGGAGTTGATCTTCACCGAGGTTCAGACCGGAACCTATTTCGGTGAGGACGATATTGAGCGTCTTGAGGACGATTTCGGCCGTTCATAACTTCACCTTTCGACAGGTTTAGCTATATGGCTATACTTTCCCAACAACTTGATAAGACCCGAAGCACAAAGAAGTAACGATAGAGACCGTACGGACGATTGGCTCAGCGGTAGAGCACCACATTGACATTGTGGGGGTCACTGGTTCGATCCCAGTATCGTCCACTCACACGCTAACTTTCTAGATAATTCCTGATTCGTCGCAGAGTCTCCTCTTGGTACTCCGGAATCATTGATCGATGTTCTAAATTTGAAGTCTCGTAAAGATAGTTGAGAAGAACTATTCGACGTTGCAAGAAGAGCATGCTCAGCTCTTTCTCCGAACATTGTGGGACGGGTGCAATTGATTCATAGCCTTGCCTAAATGCAGCATCCTGTTCGGGTGTATCTAGATAGTAGAGCGCCGTCGCAAGATCCTGCAGAGGAAAACCAATGCCGCAATCATCAAAATCAATAACGGAGAGGCTGCCTTCGTACCAAAGCGCATTTCCGCCGTGCATATCAGCATGTATCACCCTCGGAGTCCCATTGGCGTAGAACTTTGATACTCCATTCTTAATTGAAGATAGCGCTCGAGAGATTAAATCTCTCGCCTCTGCATCTAAAACACTTTTTTCGCTGAGAAGGAAATCTTCGGTCCACCAGAGCGGATCATCAAATGTAGGAAGGGATGATCCTTCAGGTAATTCAAAGCTTTGTGCAGCAAGGTGCATTGTCGCCATTGCAGCACCCAACGCACTCAGCTGCTCCTCATCTTGCGGTTCCTCTTCGAGTTCTTCTCCAAGAATCCATGAATACAGAACACAGTGAAACATTCGCCCAGATTCCTCATGCAGAATTGAGGTATAGAAATTTCCATCGCGATTTTCGATCGGATGAGGAACCTTTACCCGACCATCTTCTGCCAAAAAGCGAACAAAGGCAATCTCGGCCCTCAAATTTTCGGGAGTTCGCGGTGAATTAGTATTAATGCGGAGGGCAAATAATTGCCCGTCAATTGTCTCCACTTTGAGTGTTGCGTTGTACTCATAATTGATTGAGACAGCTGACTTCACTTGAATTGGGTAGTGGCTCAGAATCTGAAGTGAAAAACTCTCTAACTCTTTAATCACTAATTCTTCGGGCTGGTCGAAGAAGGCGCTGCTCATTAGGGCAACTTCCCTGTTCGTGGCGAGATTACTGCAGTTCCCTTTTCATGCGAGTAAATCGTCATGGTGTGGTTTGGAAGCGCTCTAGCAATTGCATCGGCGAGTTTTCGCTCTTCTTCACGATCAACATCATCCAAAATCACTGTTGCTTTCAATGAGAGCAGCGGAATTAAGTGCTCCAGGGCAGGGTAACGTGCATCAGGATTGGTTGAACTTGGTGGACCGTCGATTACCAAGAGATCAATCTTTGCAAGTCCCTTATAGGAAGATTTCTCGTACCACTTGTACTTGCCTGCGTAGCTCTCTAATTCATGAATTCGAATATCAACGCCTCGTATTCCATGGCTCGCCAGCATCTCGCGCGTTTGATTTCCGAACTCTTCGGAATGATCAAGACTGACGATCTTTTTGGCTCCAGTCTTTGCTAATACAAGCGATGAAACTCCTGAACCTAACTCAACCGTTAAACGCGGCTTTACTCTCTTAGTCACGTGAGCCAGTGTCAGAAGAAAATCAGGCGAGGCTGCCCACCCACGAGATGGTGGCAGTGGCGCTGAAAGCTTAAGAAGTGGCAAAAGTTGTTCAATCGCTTCAACCTGGTGGTAGGCATCGGCTATCTCATTCTTAATGCGACCTGTTTGACCTGAAAGTTCTTTACTCACGCGGTCAGCGTTGCGATTGACTTTACGATGCAGCGCTCGAGTACTTCTCACCAAATAAGCGATAAGAATAAAGATGGCCACAAGTAAGGCGAGAATCAAGAGTTCGAAGTTCACCTGATTATCCTAGATCCCTCGTCGCTACTTTTGGTGAATTGTGGAGTCGTTTACTCAAGCCCACGACGCTTAAGCAGCGGTGTAATTGAAGCTTCGCGTCCACGGAAGTTTTTAAACATCTGCATCGAATCGATTGACCCGCCTCTGCTTAAAAGCTCAGCTCTGAAATGGTCACCATTTTTACGAGTCAGACCACCGTTCTCTTTAAACCAATCGACAGATTCAGCATCAAGAACTTCACTCCAGATGTATCCGTAGTATCCAGCAGAGTATCCACCACCGAAAATGTGTGAAAAGTAGGTACTGCGATATCTTGTTGGGACCGCGTGATAATCCAAACCGTAATCCTTGATTGCGTCTGCCTCGAAGGCGCCGACATCCGACACACTCTCCCCTGCCTCAAGTGAGTGCCAAGCAAGATCCAAAATCGCAGCTGCCAAGTAGCTGCTGGTTGCATGTCCTTCGTTAAATGTTGATGCACCTACAAGACGATCAATGAGTTCTTGTGGAAGTTGTTCGCCGGTCTCGTGATGTTTTGCATAATTTGAAACGACCTCTGGCCAGAGGATCCACATCTCATTAACCTGAGAAGGAAATTCGACGAAGTCACGTTGCACGCTAGTGCCAGAAACGCGTGGGTACTGAACGCTTGAAAGAAGACCATGCAGTGCATGACCAAATTCGTGGAAAAGAGTGACTATCTCGTCGTAGGTAAGCAGGGTGGGCTGTCCCGCTGCCGGCTTTGGAATATTAAGGTTGTTACAAACCACTGGTAGTTGCCCAAGGAGGAAACTCTGATCAACCAAGTTATTCATCCAGGCACCACCGCGCTTTGAATCACGCGTGTAGAAATCACCAATAAAGAGTCCGAGTTTGCTGCCATCTTCGTTGAATACTTCAAATGCTCGAGCTTCTGGATGGTAGGTCACTAAATCAGGGCGAGCCTTAAAAGTTATTCCAAAGAGCTTTGTTGCGGCGTAGAAGACTCCATCGCGTAAAACTCTTTCAAGTTCAAAGTAAGGTCTCATCGCACTTGAATCAATATTGTGTTTGGCCTTACGCACCTTCTCGGTGTAGAAATCCCAATCCCAGCTAGCTAATTCAAAGTCTTCACCAGATTCATTTATCATCGCCTGAATATCCGCACCTTCAGCTCGCGCATTACGTGCAGCAGCGGGTGCAATCTTGCGCAACATTGCATGGACGTTATCGACGCTGCCGGCGGTCTGTTCGGCGATGATGTATTCAGCATGAGTCCTCTTACCGAAGAGCTTTGCTCGCACTGCACGTAATTCGGCCATCTCTACGATGATCGCCTTAGTATCGAATTCATTATCGCGATTTCCGCGCAAGAGCGAAGCTTTCATGATGCGTTCGCGAGTGCTGCGAACTTCTAGGCTGTCCAACATTGGATTTCCGGTGAAGTTGACCATAGCAAGAAGATATTTACCTTTAAATCCTCGGGCAGTGGCAGCATCTGCAGCAGCTTGAATCTCGCCTTCAGAGAGACCGGCCAGTTCTTCTCTTGAATCAACAATGAGGGCACTGTCATTTGTATCGGCTAACAGGTTCTTTGAAAACTGCGTCTCCAAGTAAGAAAGACGCTCGTTGAGTTTAGTTAACTCATGGCGCTGCTCCTGCGTTAAGTGCGCTCCGGCATAGACAAAATCTCTGTAGTACTTGCCCAATAACCAGGCATCCTCAGAGTTAAGTGAGAGCGAGTCTTTCGTGTCGTACAAAGCCTTGATACGAGCAAAAAGTGCTGGGTTAAGCGTAATGGCATCTTGATGTGCTGAGAGCTTCGGAGCGATTTCTTCCTCAATTGCATCCAAGGCATCATTGGTATCACTCGATGACTTGTTGTAGAAAACAAGAAGCATGCGAGTCAGAATGCGACCGCTTTTTTCAAGGGCAATGATTGTGTTAGCAAAAGTTGGCTCACCTGATGCAAGGATTGCTTCAACTTCGGCTAACTGCTCTTTTGTACCCTGGTAGAAAGCCTCGAGGTAATGCGATTCCTTAATGGAAGCAAAATCAGGGAGCTCATATTCCAGGGTGCTCACAGCGAAGAATGGATTTACAGACATTGGGGAAACCTTTTACGCGCGCGGGCTAGGGCTGACGTTTAGCTTTGGGTCGCGCTCTGGAAGTGTTCCTAGTGCGCTATCAATCGCCTTCATCACTGAAGGATCAAGTTTTACCCCAGATGCCTTTACGTTTTCCTTTACCTGCGACGGTTTGGTTGCTCCCATAATTGCTGACGAGACATTGTCGTTCTGCAATACCCAAGCGATGGCTAACTGAGACATTGTCAGACCGACGGAATCGGCAACAGGCTGAAGCTTTTGTACCGCTTCAAGAACTTCATCACGCATCCAGCGAGAAATCATTCCAGCGCCACTCTTTTTATCGGTGGCACGTGAACCAGCGGGAGGCTTCGCTCCTGGCTTGTACTTTCCAGTAAGAACACCTTGCGCAATAGGTGACCAGACAATCTGTCCGATTCCTTCCTTTCGCGATAGCGGAACCACTTCTTCTTCGATCACGCGCCATAGAGCTGAATATTGTGGCTGGCTCGACACAAAACGTGAATAACCACGAGCATCCTGAATCTTGAGCGCTGAAGAAATTTGTTCTGCGGTCCATTCGGAGAAACCGATGTAATTAACTTTGCCCTGACGAATTAAATCATCAAAAGCTTGCAGAGATTCTTCAAGTGGTGTCTCAAAATCGAAGCGATGCATCTGATAGAGATCAATATGATCGACATTTAAACGCTTAAGGGAAGCATGACAGGATTCCATGATGTGCTTGCGAGAAAGACCGCGATCATTTTTACCGGTTCCTGTCGGCCAATAAACCTTTGTGAAGAGTTCATATGACTCTCTGCGAATGCCCTTAAGCGCCTTACCTAAAACGGTCTCAGCACGAGTTCCCGCGTAGACATCGGCTGTATCAAATGTGGTGATACCCAAATCAAAGGCGGTCTTTACACATTTGATGGCCGCTTCCTGTTCCACTTGTGAACCATGGGTGATCCAGTTTCCATAAGAAATTTCTGATACATACATTCCAGTACTGCCGAGGCGTCTATATTCCATGTGCGGGACACTACGCTATTTTGAGTTGCAAATAAATAGCCATCTTGTAGCATTCACCCATCAAGGGGAGTACACCTCACGCTACGATGCCGTCATCACGATTTGCACGTTGTAAATCCGGTACGCAGGCCGAATAACTTCGGTGGTGGAGACTTTGGGCGCTGGTCTATTGGCGCACTGTCTTCGGAGGTTTTTGTGAACGTTCCTTTATCTGCATGGTTAATTCTTATAGCCGGTGTTTTGTTGATGCTCGCGGTCGATCTCCTGCTCCATAAGAAGGCCCATGTCATTTCAGTCAAAGAAGCTGCAATTTGGTCAACCATCTGGGTCTCCCTTGGAATCGCAGTAGGTGTTGTTATCTGGATCGTCTACGGTGGAGAGTTTGGCGCACAATACTTAAGTGGATACGTCGTCGAAAAATCTCTTGCGATAGATAACGTCTTTATTTGGGGTGTCATCTTCACTTACTTTGGAGTCCCTCGGCAGTATCAACATCGAGTTCTCTTTCTCGGAATACTTGGAGCTTTAGTCTTCAGAGCTATCTTCATCGGTCTTGGAGTTGTTGCAATTAAGCAAGCATCATGGGTTCTTTATATCTTCGGTGCATTTCTCATCTATAGCGGATATAAAATGCTCAAGGGTGCCGATGAAGAACTCGATCCAACCGATACCAAGGTGTACCGAACATTTCGACGATTCGTACCCATGTCGGATGAGTTTAAGGGCGAGAAATTCTTCACCATTGAAAATGGCAAGCAAATGGCGACTCCCCTACTTGCAGTTCTAGTAATCATCGAATTTATGGATATCGTCTTCGCGGTTGACTCTATCCCCGCGGTATTTGCAGTTACCGAAGAGCCGTTCTTGGTCTTTTCCAGCAATGCGTTAGCAATTCTTGGCCTCAGAGCTATGTACTTCCTGCTCGCCGATCTGATGCACCGATTCATCTACCTCAACCAGGGGCTTTCAATCGTTCTTGTCTGGGTGGGAATCAAGATGATCGTTTCTCACGCCTTTTTCAAAATCCCTACACTTTTAAGTCTTGGTGTCGTTGTACTTGTCATCGCAACCTCTATATTCTTGAGTTTACGAGCAACAAAGAATCTGAAGGATGTATCGGGCGGCAGCGATGGCAATGAACATAAGGCGTAAATTCAATAACGTCTGGCGCCAACTACCTCACCCGTTCCGTTGGGTGATCGTTGCAACTGTCGGCTCGACCTTGGTCTTGCTCGGAATAATCTTTCTATTCCTTCCTGGCCCCGGCCTTCCTCTCATTGTTTTTGGCGTTGCGATCTTGGCGACTGAGTTTGCATGGGCTCAGGTTGTCTACATCCGCATCAAGGATGAGACGGATAAATTAACCGCTCGGGCAAGAAAAGCCTTCAAGCGAAAGTAAATGCGTCACTTCATAGGTACTGAAGTTGTTAGCAATGTCAGCGAGATAATCTAGGCTGATCATATGAAGAATAAGGTTGCGCTTGTGGATGAAGATCTGTCACAGACAACCTTTGTAGTTCTGGATCTCGAAACATCTGGGGCATCACCAAAATCTGGCAGTGCAATAACCGAAATAGGAGCGGTAAAAGTTCGAGGCGGTGAGGTGCTTGGTACCTTTAAAACCTTAATAAATCCCGGCAATTCTCTGCCTCCATTTATCACCGAGCTGACAGGAATTACGGATGAGATGCTCATTGACGCTCCATCGATTGAAACTGTGCTCCCACTTCTATTGGAGTTTTTAGGAAGCGAAAAATCTACAGTTTTCGTTGCCCATAACGCGCCTTTTGATCTCTCATTTCTCAAAGCATCTGCAACGTTGCACGGATACGTATGGCCAAGCTTTCGAGTGATAGATACTGTCAAGGCGGCGCGTTTTGTTCTCACAAAAGACGATGTTGCCAATTACCAATTAGGCACTCTGGCAATCTATTTTCGCACTCAGATTTCCCCTAGTCATAGAGCTCTCGATGATGCCCTAGCGACCGTCGATGTTCTCCATGGAATTATCGAACGAATGGGGACATTCGGAATCACAACAATTAACCAGATGTTAAATGCAGGATCTAAGAAGGTACGACCAGAGACCGCGTCAAAGAAACCCACTTCTGAAGAAGAGCTGTAGTCGCTCCGGAATCTATTGCCGTCTCGGCTCGCTTCAATCCACGAGTAATGCGCTCGTGAACAGAAAGTTCTTGTTCGCCTTCGAAGGCAGCAATCGCCGCGGCCGCGTTCAGTAAAACGGCATCGCGTGGTGCACCTCGTTCACCTGCAAAAATTGCCAACGTGATGCGCGCATTTTCCGCTGCGTCTCCGCCAACTAACTCACTGACGGGTGCTCGGGAGATTCCAAAGTCCGATGGTTCTATGAGATCGCTGCGAATCTCGCCATCACCGATACTCAAGATCGAAGTAGTCGACGACAGAGTGATTTCATCAAGACCGTCATCACCGCGAAAAACGAATCCATCCACTCCACGTGTCGCTAGAACCTGCGCCATTACTAAGTGCATTCGATCATCTGCGACCCCAATCGCGGCCGCCTGAGGCTTCGCCGGATTTGCCAACGGACCCAAAATATTAAATACAGTTGGTATTCCTAACTCTTTCCTCGCTGGTGCGGCAAATCGCATCGCAGGGTGAAAAATCGGCGCAAAGCAGAAACCGATTCCCAATTCTTCGACCGTTCTCTCAACCGCCTTTCCATCAAGAGTGATTGCAACACCGAGAGCCTCTAGCAGATCGCCTGATCCGGATTTACTTGATGCTGCGCGATTGCCATGTTTAACGACGCGAGCCCCGGCAGATGCAGCGATAATCGCAGCAGTGGTAGAAATATTTATCGTGTGCGCACCATCACCCCCGGTGCCAACTGTGTCCACTGCACGGTCTGTGATCGAGATCGGCGCACTGTGAGAGAACATTTGATTCACAAGGGCCGAAACTTCTTCCGAAGTCTCACCCTTATTTCTTAGCGCAACAAGGAATGATTTAATTTCGGTAATATCTGCATTACCCAGGAGTATCGTCTCCATAACGGACGAGATTTCATCGGCCTCAAGATCGAGACCCTTTTCAAGTCGATCTATATATGAACTCCACATTGTGGCTTCACCAACTCTCTACGGCAGAAGCGGTTTGAGAAAAACTACGCCTTGAAGCGCGTGATTGAGGAGCGCAATAAATCAGCAACAGTATGCGCCAATGTAAATGGGTCAATTGGATGAAGCACGTTTGCTTCAGCGCGTGACCAGGTTGCAAGCCATGCATCTTCTTTTCGCGCTGTCATCACCAGAACAGGCGGGCAGTTGAAAAGTTCATCTTTGAGTTGTCGCGCCACTCCCATGCCACCTTCCGGGGCAGCTTCACCGTCGAGGATGAAGAGATCAATATTGTGGTCGCCGCCTCTTGCCTTGCCATCGACATAAAGGCGCAGAGCGGGACCGGTTGCAAATTCGATCATCGAGTGTGGGGCAAGGTCTGGAGCCACTCGAGCGCCAAGGGCTGCTGCTACGTGAGCGCGCACAGTGACGTCATCGGAATAGAGAACGATGTTCAGGCGGCGGGACTCTTCTTGCGACATAGGCTCACTCTACCGCGACAGTTGGGCGAAGCGATGGTGATCCGTTTCACCTCAAAGATGAGTAAATAAGGGGCAGATAGAGCCAGAGAAAGAGGTGAAAGGCTGCGATATCGGGAATAATCTCCGTCATGACAAGCACAGTCTCAAGCCAAGCCGCAGAGCCAGCCTCGATGCACAAGATCACCAAGCCCAACGTTGTTGCTGTGGGAACGATCGTCTGGCTTTCGAGCGAGTTGATGTTCTTCGCTGCGCTTTTTGCAATGTACTTCACTACGCGTGCTGTGCAAGGTCCAGCAATCTGGCTTGAATCTACCGAGCTACTCAATATTCCATTTGCTGCGATCAATACAACTGTCTTGGTTCTTTCGTCGGTCACCTGCCAATTCGGAGTATTTGCAGCTGAGAGATTCCAAAATAAGCGCGAAGGGTCATTGCTTCAGATAAACCGTTGGGGCATGCGTGAGTGGTTCGCACTCACATTCCTGATGGGCGCATTTTTTATCGCCGGCCAAATCTACGAGTATGCAGCACTTGTCACAGAAGGATTGACACTTTCGTCAAATGCTTATGGTTCGGTCTTCTTCCTCGCGACTGGCTTCCATGGATTACATGTGACAGGCGGATTGATTGCATTTTTAATTGTTTTGATTCGCGTAGCTAAGGCTCGCCGCTTTACGCATCAACAGGCTACGACAACAATCGTAGTTTCTTATTACTGGCACTTCGTCGACGTGGTATGGATTGCTCTTTTCTCAGCGATCTATCTGATTAAGTAGATTGGGATAAAAGTGAAGAGACTTTCTCGCTATCGCAGACATAGTGCTGTCGCTCCTCTGCTACTCATCTTTGCCCTTCTCGGTATTGGTACTACTTTTCAAGTAGCTGGTGCTGCGACCACCTCCCCTATGTCTGCCGAAGAAAGAACGGCCGCGATTGCTGAAGGTAAAGAAATATTCCTTAAGGGTTGCTCCTCCTGCCACGGACTCAACGCGGAGGGCGGTGCGATAGCACCTTCACTTATTGGAGTCGGTGCAGCGTCTGTAGATTTCCAGGTCGCGACAGGCCGTATGCCAATGGCGGATATGAGTCAACAGGCAATGCGCAAGAATCCTGTTTATAACGATGAGCAGGTTGCAGCACTTGCCGCCTATGTCTCATCTCTAGCTCCAGGACCAGAAGTCCCAACAGAAGCAATGCTCAATTACGAACGTGATGGCGAAGTAGCCGAAGGTGGTGAACTGTTCCGTACCAACTGCGCAATGTGTCACAACTTCGCAGGGCAAGGCGGTGCACTCACGCAAGGTAAGTATGCGCCTTCGGTTATGGGTGTAAAGCCGCAACACATTTACGAAGCGATGATTACCGGTCCACAGTCGATGCCGGTTTTTTCAGATAAGACTCTCACTCCAAAAGAAAAACTCTCCATCATCAAATGGATTAAATCAGCAGAGAAAGAACCTCAACTCGGTGGCGTTGCCCTCGGTCGCGTTGGACCAGTTACTGAAGGACTTCTCGTATGGACACTCGGACTTGGACTGCTTATTGGTATTGCAGTCTGGCTAGCAGCGAAGGCGAAGTAGGAAATTATGAGTAAAGAAATCGAAGTTATTCAAGATCCAGGCGTTCCTGCACACAAGTTGCGTCAAACAGATATCGATCCAAAGGCTGCTGATCGGGCCGAACGGCAAGTTGCGATCCTGTTTTTGCTCTCTGCTCTCAGCACAGTGCTCTTTATCTATTCATATTTCTTTATCTCCACTGAGACTTTTATCTTCATCCCACTTATGGGTGAACAGAATGCACACCAGCTGTTCTTGGGCCTTGGGCTCGCATTTTCACTTTTGTTTATCGGTCTCGGCGCGGTGCACTGGGCAAAAACTTTGATGCCAGATAACGAAGTTATCGCTCATCGACATGAGTTTCGATCTCCAGATTCAGATCGTGAAGAATTTGTGAAGACAGCTAAAGAAGGCGCTGCAGCAGCAGGTCTGGGTCGTCGCTCGTTGATAAAGCGAAGCATGGGATTAGCTCTAGGGCTAGTCGGCCTCTCCCCTATCTTTTTGCTTCGTGATCTCGGCCCAACTCCCGGCGATGATTTAAAGAAGACCAGCTGGAAAGCTGGCACTCGCTTGGTGACTGATCCAGGTGATCGCCCAATCAAGCCTGAAGATCTTGAAATTGGAGCCGTTGCGCAAACACTTCCTGAACTCCCTGCCGGTAAAGACCATCGCCCATTGAGCGATATTGGAAAAGATGCAGTTCTTCTTATTCGTCTACGTCCAGAAGAGTTCAATCTCGATGCAGAGCGTCTATCTTGGACCTATCAAGGGATCATTGCATTCTCAAAGATTTGCTCACATATGGGATGCGCTGTTGCGCTCTATGAACAACAGACAAAGCACCTTCTCTGCCCATGTCACCAATCCACTTTCGATGTGACCCGCGCTGCGAAAGTTATCTTTGGACCAGCGGCGCGACCTCTGCCACAATTGGCTATCACCGTTGATGAAGAAGGCTACCTCGTAGCGCAAGCACCATTTAGTGAACCCGTTGGACCTAGTTTTTGGGAGCGATCAGCATGAGCGCACGTGAACGTATTGCAGGCAATGTCGCCAACTATGTAGATGAGCGCACAGGTGCCGCTGCGTGGATGAAGAAGAATCTCAATAAGGTCTTCCCTGATCACTGGTCATTCATGCTCGGTGAGATCGCCTTGTACTCATTCGTGATCTTGCTTTTATCTGGAACGTTCCTCACATTTTGGTTCGACCCTTCCATGCGTGAAGTTGTCTATGAAGGTTCTTACGCACCGTTAAAAGGTCTTGAAATGTCTGCCGCCTACGCATCAACTCTTAATATCTCTTTTGAGGTTCGTGGCGGTCTTTTGATGCGACAGATCCACCACTGGGCTGCACTAATTTTTATGGCGGCGATCGTTGTTCACTTGCTTCGTGTTTTCTTTACAGGTGCATTCCGTAAGCCTCGTGAATTTAACTGGATTATCGGAATCGGCCTTCTCACTCTTGGAATCGTTGAAGGTTTCTTGGGTTACTCACTTCCTGATGACCTTCTCTCAGGCACCGGAATTCGCATTGCGGAAGCGATCATTCAAGCATTGCCGTTAGTCGGTTCATATCTTGCATTCTTCGCTTTTGGTGGAGCATTCCCAGGGGAAGCATTTATCCCTCGTATTTACACAGTACACATTCTTCTTCTCCCTGGAATCTTCCTGGCATTGATCACTGTGCACTTAATGCTTGTCTGGTACCAGAAGCACACTCAATATCCAGGTCCAGGTCGCACAGAAAAGAACGTTGTTGGATATCCACTTCTCCCGATCTACATGGCTAAAGCTGGCGGATTCTTCTTCATAGTCTTTGGTGTCACCGCACTTCTTGGCGCTGTTGCCTCCATCAACCCAATTTGGCTCTACGGACCATATACGCCGGGACAAATTTCCGCCGGATCGCAACCTGATTGGTATATGGGATGGCTTGATGGCCTGGTCCGAATGTCTCCCCCAATTGAGCCTGTGATATTTGGTTACACACTTTCCCTCAACATTTTGATTCCGGGTTTGATTATTCCGGGAATTCTCTTTACCGGAATGGCTCTCTATCCATTTATTGAGCAGTGGATTACCGGCGATAAGCGCGAGCATCATCTCCTGGATCGTCCGCGCAATGCACCGAACCGCACAGCTCTTGGAGCAATGTCACTCACTTTCATGCTCATCGCACTGATTAATGGCGGTAACGACATCATTGCAACTAACTTCCACCTTTCGATTAATCAGATTATGTGGTTTAGCCGAATCGGAATCATTGTGCTACCTCCGATCGCCTTTATCGTTACTAAGCGACTCTGTCTCTCATTGCAGCGCGCTGATCGCGACCTTGTCTTACACGGTCGCGAAACGGGTCGCCTTGTCATGATGCCATCTGGTGAGTTTGTTGAAGTTCATGAGCCAATTTCTCCTGAAAAGGCTTGGTTACTCACACAGCACGAACAGAGCGCCCCTCTTGAACTTGAAGAGAAGGATGCTCGCGGTGTTCGTCGCCCAGGGCTACTTAAGTCAAAGGTGCGTAAGCGTTTTGCCGTAGCTCACGCAGAACAGGTTGCAAAGCCAACGGTTGCAGATCTCAAGGAGATCGAACACCACTAAAGATTGGTTACTTCTCGCACTCTCCCCTGGCTGACAACGAGTGCAACGCCAGCGATGGTGACGAGAGTTCCCAGACCAGTAACGAGGCCTATCTTCTCCCCAAAGAGGAAATAGGCCTCTACTGCTGTTACCGCCGGAACTAAGTAATACAACGATGAGACTGACGATGCGCTGGAATGCGAAAGTAAGAAATAAAGAATCAAAATCGCACCAATAGAAAGTGCCACGATCAACCAGGTAAGCGAGAAGATAAAAGAAGCGTTCCACGTAATCGATTGATCGCCTTCGAAGATTAAAGCTAATGAACCCATAAGAATTCCCGTCGCAACATATTGCCATGATGTTCCGGAGAGGACTTCAACGCCTGAACCAAACTTCTTCTGTAACAATGTGCCGGAAGTTCCGCCAAGCAGGGCGATGAATATCGCAGCCACACCAACCATGGGAAGTTCTTGACCAGTTGTCCCGCTAAGTTTTGGCGCAATTACCAAAACTAAACCAGTTAACCCGAGTCCTAACCCTAGCCACTTGCGGATTGAAAGTTTTTCTTGGAAGAAGATTGAAGAGAACAGAGACACTAATACTGGTTGCAACGAGCAGATTAGAGCCGTGATACCAGCTGGCATTCCCTGCTTAACTCCGTAGAAACATCCGCCTAAGTAAGCGCCATGGATCGTCACACCGACCAACACGCTCTTTCCAATTGTGGACAGGTCGTGAGTAAATCTTTTTGTGATCGCCAGTGAGATCAACGCAAGCAGGATCGAAGCGATCGCCATTCTTACTGCTATGAAGGTAAATGGTGGCGCATAAGGAATTCCGTAGCGAATACCTGTGAATCCAGTGCTCCAAAGAAGTACGAATAGTGCTGGGGCGGTACGAGTGGTTATCAACCCTCGCATAGGGCTTTTAATTTAACGAGCGATTTGGCCATCCATTTTGGATTGCGATTAAGTGAGTCTGTCTTGTACACCCACCAGCGCTGAGCTTTATTGCAGACAGAAGCGTCGAAGATCTCTGTTACTTGAGTACTCCCGTTACCGAGATCGACGAGTTCATAGGACCATGTCCATTTCATAAGGTGGCGCCACGTAATCTTTCGATTTTCTTCAAAGGCAACCACCTCATTGGTGATGCGATAAGGCACCGAGATCTTCATTAACATCCCAAAACGCGCGCCTAACGCAAGACGGTCTGGTCCAGAGATTGATTTATTGATCGTTGATGATCCGTCAAAGAGAGCATGGGATTTAGGATCGGCAAGGAAATCAAAAATCTTTTGTGGAGTTGCTTCAATGACAATTCGGGCCGCAGCTGTGTCAGGAAAATCTACCTTGAGAATCTCTGCGCGTACCTGCATGGTTTCTAGCTTTAGTGTCCAGCGATCATGGAAGGGTCATCGATTGGCTTCTCGTATTCGGTAACCCAACCAATAATGCTCATTACCAGTGCTGCTAATGCAATTACTGTGAGCCACCATCCGATGATCAGACCAAAACCCATCGCAATGGCACTGGCAGCTACAGGAAGTGGCCACCATGAATGAGGGCTATAGAAGCCAAGTTCGCCTGCACCATCTGAAATCTCTGCAGTCAAATTATCTGCTGGCATCACTGTGCCGATTCGCTTCTGCGTAAACCAAAGATAGAAGCCGACCATGCCAGCAAGACATGCTGCTAAGAGCATTCCCGTAATTCCAACCGCTTCGCCGCCGACGTACCAATAGATGACGGCCATCATCACATAAAAGACGCTCAAGCCAACGAAGAGCTGCCAATTTACCTTCATGCTTAATGTCCTTCAGTCTTGATGTGCGGGTGATGAAGATCAAAAGCCGGGCGTTCAGAGCGTATGCGTGGAATCGATAAGAAGTTATGACGTGGCGGTGGACAGGATGTTGCCCACTCGAGAGAGGAACCGTAACCCCAAGGATCATCCACCCCAACCATTGGACTCTTGCGAGTTATCCATACATTGATTGCAAAAGGAATCATCGAAAGAGCGAGCAAGAATGAGCCGACTGTTGAGATCATATTCATTCCTGTGAATCCATCTGTCGCTAAATAGTCTGCGTATCGTCGCGGGAATCCCTTAATTCCAAGCCAATGCTGAATCAAGAATGTGAGATGGAAACCAAAGAAGAGTGTCCAGAAGTGAATCTTTCCCAAACGCTCGTTAAGCATTTTGCCTGTCATCTTTGGCCACCAGAAATAGAAGCCACCAAACATTGCAAAGACCACCGTACCGAAGAGCACATAGTGGAAGTGGGCAACAACGAAATAAGAAGCAGATACGGCGAAATCAAGTGGCGGTGAAGCCAAGATAATTCCAGTGAGTCCACCGAATAGGAATGTCACAAGGAATCCCATAACCCAGAGCATTGGCGTTTCGAATGTGACATGGCCTCGCCACATTGTTCCGATCCAGTTGAAGAATTTCACACCTGTCGGTACGCCAATCAAAAATGTCATGAAGGAGAAGAACGGCAGGAGAACCTGTCCACTTGCAAACATGTGGTGTGCCCAGACTGCAACAGAGAGAGCAGAAATTGCGATTGTTGCTGCAATCAAACCTTTGTAACCAAAGATTGGCTTGCGGCTAAAGACGGGGAGAATCTCTGTTGCAATTCCAAAGAATGGCAATGCCAAGATGTAAACCTCAGGGTGACCAAAGAACCAGAACAAATGCTGCCAGAGCATTGCACCACCATTTGCGGGATCAAAAATATGTGTTCCATAAATGCGATCAGCTTCTAATCCTAGGAGAGCCGCTGCAAGAGGTGGGAATGCAAGGAGCACGAGGATCGATGTAAGAAGTACGTTCCACGAAAAGATCGACATGCGGAACATCGTCATACCTGGTGCGCGCATTGTGAAGATGGTTGTTATGAAGTTAACTCCACCCAGAATCGTTCCTAGTCCACTGATCGCAAGACCAACAACCCAAAGGTCACCACCAATTCCCGGTGAATATGTTGAGTTAGCAAGAGGAGCGTATGCGGTCCAACCAAAGGAAGCCGCACCACCTGGAGAGAGGAATCCTGCAAAAGCCATAATTCCACCGAAGAGATAAAGCCAATAGGACAACATATTTAAACGCGGGAAGGCAACGTCTGCTGCGCCGATTTGCAGCGGCATGATCACATTAGCAAAACCAACGAATAGGGGTGTTGCAAACATCAACAACATAATCGTGCCGTGCATTGTAAATACTTGGTTGTACTGCTCGTTAGAGATGAACTGCATGCCAGGGCGAGCGAGCTCAAGGCGAAGAATGAGCGCTAGGACTCCAGCAATGAGGAACCAAGCAAATGAAGTCATTAAGTAGAGATAGCCGATTGTCTTGTGATCTGTTGACGTTACCCACTTCACGAAATTCTTACCTTTTGAGGCAGGTGCTACCCCTGGAGCCGCCGCAATAGTTGGTCGCTCTGCATATGTGGTCATGCTGCACTCGCCTTCAAGGTCTCTAGATACTTCTGGTAATCAGCCTGTGACACAACTTTTACTTTGAAGAGCATTTGAGCATGACTTCGCCCGCAGAGAATGTTGCATCGACCAGGGAACTCACCAATTTTGTTTGCAGTAAATTCAAGGTGATTTGTCACACCAGGAAGGTTTTGCATTTGAATCATGAATGCTGGGATCCAGAAACCGTGGACAACATCACTGGCAGTAATTGTGTAGCGAACACGCTCACCGACTGGAACTACAAGTGTGGGTGGCTTCTCGGGCGTTCCAGTAACAATTGCCTTCTCCCCTGCTTCCGGGTAACCAAATTGCCATGACCACTGGATTGCATTGACAGTGATCTCGTGCGCAACAGTCGGAGATTTTTCTACAATTTCATTCTCTTTCACTGCAGTGAAATAAAACATCACCGCGATAATGATGAATGGAATTACTGTGTATACGATCTCAACTGGGACGTTGTACTGAGTCTGCTTTGGGAATTCACCTTTAGAAGCTTTTGCGCGGTGAAAGACCGCTGGCCACAAGATCAAAATTAATGTGATTACTCCAACCACTCCAACCGCGATCCAGGCCCCTTGCCAGAGTGAAAGTGAGATGTCATTAATGCTTGAAACACCTTCAGGAAAACCAAGACCTGACACTTGTGAACATCCACTTAAGGCCAGGGCCATCGGTGCGATGACCAGCCCGAGGCGCAACGCGCGCGATTTTCTCGTTGGGAGAGACATAGGAGAAGGATAGTGGCGAGGAGAGAAGTTACGAGCCGGTGCTAGTAGCCTTCATCAGGTGGTTCGTGTCACAGGAAACTTCACCTCAGAGGCCCCTCTACCGGAGATCGTCTCGACGACGATTAGTGCTGCCTTCGAAGCGGGGTGGGCCGATCCTAAGAAGATTTCACAGGCTTCACAGCGAGCAAAAATCTTGCAGAACCACGCCTTGGAGGCCCTGGCATCTGGGTTGGGAATCCGCATTGATCAGATGGAAATTATCGGTGAAACCGAGTTGACCACCTATCTCTGTATCGCAGGATTTTTGGAACCGGATCGCCGCTTGGCAGTGGGTGCAATCGATCGTGGAAAAATTCGATCATTTACTCGTACTCACGAAAGCCACGTGATCGTCCCAGTAGATGGCAATGGAAATCTAGATGCCTCGATGATTCCTTCGGACTCACTCCTGACTCTGCAGATGGCTAATGGAGAGACAGGGATTGTCCAAGATATTGAACTTCTAAAAACGAAAGCAGAAATGGTTGTACTCGATGCCACCTACTCAGGTCCGCGAATTCCATTGGGACAAGGCTGGGACGGGGCAATCTTTTCAGCTACTGCCTGGGCTGGACCTTCTGGAATATCAGTCATGGCAATTGCCAACCCTGCACAGTGGCGCTATCCGCTCCCCCACATCGCACCAATTAGAACTCCTGGCGGACACTCTCTGCCACTCTTACTTGGCGCTGCAGTTGCGCTAGAAAACTTTAAGGAAGATCGCAACACTATCGATTCCCTGAATCGTTATCTGCGACGAAAAATTGCTGAATTGATGCCATCAGCGATTATTGTGGGAGATAGCGATCTAGTCCTCCCAAATTTTGTAACCATTATTATTCCGGGCACGATAAGTGAAATGCTTGTGCGCGAAATGGAAGCCAAAGCTATTTCGATCGATGCAGGGTCTGCCTGTTCTCCGGCCGATTTAGTCCCCAGCCATGTACTCGCCGCAATGGGACTACCAACCGAAGGATCAGTAAGAATAACTCTTCGGGAGGATCACTCGGAGCAAGATATAGATTCAATGCTTAACGCTTTAGTGGAAGTGTGCCGCAACTTCTGATCGCGCTTGCGCGCCGTAAGCAAGCTCGAAGCGCTCGAGAAATTCGCTCGGAGTGAAGCTGTATTCCTGCGTGCCCATAGTTTCGATCACATAGGTTGCGATAAGAGAGCCCAACTGAGCACAGCGTTCATGTGAAAGTCCCCATGCCAGCCCTGCTACAAAACCACTTCTAAATGAATCACCAACACCGGTTGGATCAACCTTCGCTTTTTCTTGAGGACATGTCACTGTGATTGTCGCAGTGCCACGTCCTTCAACGCGAGAACCTGCAGAACCTAATGTAACAACCCGATACTTAACGCGATCGAGAATCTCGTCATCGCTCCAACCGGTCTTTTGAATCGCAAGCGCTAGCTCGTATTCATTTAAGAAAAGATATGTAGCTCCATCAATGAGAGCTTTGATCTCGTCCCCTGATAAGCGGGCCATCTGCTGTGATGGATCGGCCAAAACCGGAATTCCTTTTGATAACGCGACTTGGGTATGTCGCAACATTGCCGCCGGATCATCTGGTGAAATCACAAGAAGATCAAGATTGCCTTCTTTGTCGATGATGGGCTGAAGTTCAATATCTCGCGCCTCCGACATTGCGCCCGGAAAGAAGGATGCAAACTGATTAAGTTCCGAATCTGTTGTCACCGTAAAGAGTGCGGTGAATTGAGTAGTCGAGACAAGTGCATGAGATGTATCAACGCCATGTCGCGTAAGCCAGGCGTTGTAATCTGGCCAATCTTTTCCAACTGCCGCGATTAAAAGCGGCTTATGTCCGAGAACACCAAGGCCGAAACAGATATTGGCAGCGCATCCCCCGCGGCGAACTTCTAGGCCATCAACTAAGAATGAGAGTGAAATCTTTTCCAGTGAATCAATGACGACAGAGTCTGAAAACTTTCCCGGAAACGTCATGATGTGGTCGCGACCGACCGAGCCCGCGACACCTATCTTCATAGGGCGAGAATCTACAAGTAACTAGATGTAAATGTGGGGATTAGTTGAAAGAATCACCGCAGGCACAAGAACCCTGCGCATTTGGATTATCGATCGTGAAACCCTGCTTTTCGATCGTATCCACGAAATCAATTGTTGCACCCATCAAATATGGATCGCTGAGCTTTCCGGTGATTACTTTGACTGAACCAAACATGCGAACAACATCGCCTTCGAGTTCGCGGTTATCAAAGAAGAGTTGATAGCGAAGACCTGAACATCCACCTGGTTGCACCTCAACGCGAAGGTAGAGATCGTCCGCACCTTCTTGAGCCAGAAGAGCTGCAACCTTGGCTGCTGCACCGTCAGTAAGAGAGATGCTTGTGGTGGTCGATGTTGTGTTCTGTGTAGTCATAGGCAAAGAGTACCCGCGTCACTTAGCATCTGCGACTTTTATGGGTGAGAATAGAGCCATGTCATCTTCTACTGTGACCAACCTCCTCCTTCTCGGCAGGGGTTCGGACCCGCTCTCTGAACGCGGAGTGACCTGCGCTGGTGAGATTCCGGCGGCAAGTGATCCTGAACTCGTTTCGCGAGCAAAGACTGCTCGTGCCGCCCTAGGTGATCGCGCCATCGTTCTCGGACATCACTATCAGCGAGATGAAGTAATTGAATTCGCAGACATCACTGGTGATTCATTCAAATTGGCTCAAGCAGCGCAAGCACAGAGCACGGCAGAGTTCGTAATTTTCTGTGGCGTTCACTTCATGGCTGAGAGCGCCGACATCCTTACGAGTGATCAACAGAAAGTAATTCTTCCGGATCTTGCTGCTGGATGTTCTATGGCGGATATGGCAACCGCCTCACAGGTTGACGAATGCTGGAAAACTTTGAGCGAGCTTGGTCTCGCCAGTCAAACAATTCCTGTTACTTATATGAATTCATCTGCAGCGATCAAGTCATTTACCGGCGAACATGGCGGCACTGTTTGTACATCATCTAACGCGCAAGCTGCGATGCAATGGGCATTCACACAGGGCGAAAAAATTCTCTTTCTCCCCGATCAGCATCTCGGAAGAAACACTGCAGTAAAAAGTCTTGGGCTCTCACTTGACGATTGCGTTCTGTGGAATCCATGGAAACCAATGGGCGGTTTAAGTGAGAATGAGATTAAAAATGCGAAGGTTATTCTGTGGCGCGGCCACTGTTCTGTACATGGTCGTTTCTCAAAGGAATCCATTGATGATGTGCGCTCTCGCATTCCTGAAGTGAAAATACTTGTTCATCCAGAGTGCACACATGAAGTTGTATCCAACGCCGACGTCGTTGGTAGTACTGAATTCATAATAAAGACAATTGAGGCAGCCCCTTCAGGCAGTGCCTGGGCTATCGGAACTGAGTTCAATCTTGTTTCGCGCCTTGCCAAAGCTCATCCTGATAAGACGATCGTCTTCCTAGATAAAACTTTATGTTACTGCTCGACGATGAACCGCATCGATCTTCCCCACTTAGTCTGGGCTATGGAGTCTCTGGTGGCTGGCCACGTCGTCAATCAAATTTCGGTTGACGCTACAGTAAAGAAATTCTCTCAACTAGCACTTGAGCGAATGCTCGCTCTATAGTCCACCCATGAGCAACGAATCTTCAGATCAAAAAGCCCCCCAGAAGAAGGGGCGCCCAACTCCAAAGCGAAAAGATGCAGAGTCTGCACGCAAAGTTTCATCTCTTGCACCGGCTCGTTCAAAGGAAGAGAAGGCTCGTCAAAAGTCAGCTGCTCGTGCCGCCAGAATTGCACAACGCGCTGCATACCTTCGCGGCGATGAGAACGCGCTCCCTCTTCGTGACCGCGGAGCTGTCAAGAGATTTGTAAGAAACTATGTCGATTCTCGGCGTTCAATTGGTGAATACTTTCTTCCGGTAATTGGTGTTGTTCTACTTGTTTCGCTTGTTCCAATTGCAGCTGCAGCGGTGATTGGTGTTGTCTTGATGTACACGGTTCTCCTCGCATCAGTAATCGATGGTTTTCTTCTTGGCCGAAAAATTAAACGTGAAGTGATCACACGCTTCCCGGGTGAATCACCAAAGGGCTTGGCAATGTACGGCTGGCTTCGCTCAACGCAAATGCGTCGTATGCGGGCACCAAAGCCTGGCGTGGCTGTAGGAGAAAAGTTCTAACTACCAATAAGGTAGGCAAATAACTGAATAAGAGTTCTTTTGTAGGGGAAGTTCGGTGAAAATCCGACGCTGACCCGCAACCGTAAGAGCGTTCGCGCTCGTAGTCGGATTACCTACCTAAGAGCATTGACCAACACCCGCCGAGGTTTGCGGGGCGTAGTCCAAGCTAAAGCGTGTAATCGCTATTTCTAGGAGCTACCCCTGTGAGACTCTCACACAATGAGGAGCTCCCGACAAATGAAGAAAAAGTTCGCAGTCTTAGCCACTCTGGCATTACTTGCCGCAGCAGTGACTCCAGCCCAAGCAGCAGATACTGGCTATCGGTATTGGGGATACTTTCAAGCTGCACCAAAAGCCACAGTGTGGACCGCTGCAATGACAGGTCCCACCGTTGATGTTGCTGATGGATCGGTAGAGGGATGGGCCTTCACATTTTCGAGTGAAGCAGTTCCTGATGCATCTTCTCCATCAGTACTTCCCGACTTCCAATCACTGTGCGGAAAGACCAAACCTGTTTCAGGTAAGAAGCGAGTTGGAATCGTTATTGATTTCGGTGCGACTTACTTATCACCTATGGGAGAAAAACCACTGAAAACTGTCAAGCGCTGCATCACTATTGAAAAGAAGGCACAAGGTATAGACATCGTTGGCAAAGTGGTCCGAGTTCGAGCAGATAAGTCAGGACTGATATGTGGTCTAAGCGGGTATCCACTTAAAGAGTGTGGCGTAGAGATTCCCACACCTGCAGCACTAGTTAAGAAATAACCAAAATCAAATGAAGAGAGCATTCCACCCACTCACGTGGTGGTCGGGTGCAATCGCGGTTTCAATTGCGGTTTCATCTGCTCATCACTCCGGCTTTAATTTGGCAGTAGTGGGTGGAATGTGTCTCATTGTCTATCGTGTAAACCGCAACGCTATTGATCAAAGTCCTTGGTCTGGTGGCTTATGGTTCGCTCTCAAAATTGCAGCGATCATTGTCTTGATTCGTACCACTATCGGAATTGCCATCGGCGTGCCAGTGCCCGGAACAACTCTCTTCGAGTTGCCGATACTTGATCTTCCGGAATGGATGGCTGGGATTCGAATTGGTGGTGCGATTACTCAAGAAAGGCTCACCTTTGCATTTGCAGAAGGCCTTCAGATCGCAACCCTTATCTGCATCTTTGCAGCAGCGACTTCGCTCACATCCCCACACAGACTTCTGCGTCAGATGCCAATCTTTATCTACGAATTTGGAGTGGCACTCGTTATTGCCACTTCTGTTCTTCCGCAATTAGTAACGAGTGCTGAGAGGATTAGAACTGCGCAGAGAATGCGTGGCATTCAAAGAAAAGGCTGGGCTGGTGTTGCCCTCCCCCTCCTCGAAGAATCTCTTGCGCGTTCTCTGGATTTAGCAGCTGCTATGGATTCACGAGGGTATGGATATTCTCGTAACCGCTCTTGCTATCGTCGAGAAACAATGTTGCCACATGATCTACTCGTTATTTTTTCCGCTCTGGCCCTCATTCCCTTGTCATGGGTGGTGCTTGCGTGATTACCTTCAATAACGTTTCACTCATCTATCCACATTCACTACACACTGTTTTCGAAGACCTCTCCTTCACCATTGAGGAAGGAGAGATGGTCCTTGTAATCGGAGCAACTGGTTCTGGAAAGTCTTCACTCCTGAGACTGATTAATGGCTTAGTCCCTCACCACACCGGTGGAATTTTGGCCGGAGATATCTCTGTCGATGGCATCTCTACATCGCTTACAAAACCCGGAGGCCTGGCCCATTTGATTGGCATTGTGGGACAAAATCCTGCACACGGATTTGTTACAGATACAGTTGAAGATGAGCTCGTCTTTGGAATGGAAGCTCTCAACTTTGCCCCCGAGATCATGCGTAAACGAGTCGAAGAGATTCTAGATTTGCTCTCACTTGCACATTTACGATCTCGTTCAATCTCGACGCTGAGCGGCGGAGAGCAACAGCGTGTGGCAATTGGAAGCGCCTTAGTGATGCACCCCAAAGTCCTAGTACTCGATGAACCAACGTCCGCACTTGATCCAATTGCAGCAGAGGAAGTCTTATCAATCCTGCACCGCCTTGTTCATGATTTGGGGCTTACTGTCGTTGTCTCCGAGCACAAGTTAGAACGCGTGATCGGCTTTACTGATCGGATCATCGCCATTTCACCTGACGGTAAGGCCGACATCGATATTCCTGAAGAGATTCTAAAAAAGTCGCTCATTGCCCCGCCGATCGTTCATCTTGCCCGAGCCCTGAATTTAGATTCTGTCGGGACAAGTGTCCGAGAAGTGCGACGCATGACAACTCACCTTCGCGATTACACCCCCCTACTTTCGCAGCCTCGACAAGTAACCGGCGAAACGGTGGTAGCTATAGAAAAGCTCAATCATCTCTACGGCGAAAAGATGGCGCTACGTGAAATATCTCTTGATTTTAAAGCCGGTGAAATTACAGCTGTGATGGGTCGCAATGGAGCTGGAAAGAGCACGCTCTTTAAATCAATTGTGGGCTTTCATAAAGCCTCTGGTGGGCAAGTTAAAGTTCTAGGTAATGATCCGACAGAACTGAGTGGTCGCCAGCGTCTGTCAACGATCGGCTACATACCCCAAGAGCCGAGTGACCTACTTATTCACTCCTCTGTTGCTAAGGAGTGCGCAGCTAGTGATCGTGACAATGGGCTAGAGGATGGTTCGACATTTGCGTTCTTGCAGCGCGTGACTCCAAAGATCAATCCTGACGCCCACCCTCGCGATCTTTCAGAGGGTCAGAGACTTTCACTAGTTCTGGCACTCATTCTCTGCGGTGCACCCGATGTTCTCATTATGGATGAACCTACGAGAGGCTTGGATTACCAGGCGAAATCACTATTGGTGGACACTCTGGTTTCATATGCTCGCAATCTGGGAAAGTGCGTCTTGATCGCCACTCACGATGTTGAACTAGTTGCAGAGGTTGCTGATCGCGTTGTTTTCCTAGCAGACGGTGATGTTGTTGCCGATGGCACAACCTTAGATGTGCTTCTCTCATCCCCAGCATTTGCACCACAAGTTGCAAAAGTGATGTCTCCTGCTCCTTGGCTAACTGTCAAAGATGCTCTTCGAGGAATAGCGCAAATATCTGGCAAGGATTCGCAAGAATGAATACGACTAACGACATCTATCGCCTTTCACATCAGTCGAAGATCGTTCTCGCCTTTACATCAGCGATTGCACTTGCTGGTTTTATCTGGCCATTCTTCTACATTGGAAACCTTCATTGGATATTTGTCGTAGCAATTGCTGCATCCGCATTTCTTCTAGTTTCCGAGGTAGGAATTGGCTCCATTGATGCAAAATCTATTGCTCTTCTTGGTGTCATGAGTGCGTTCATCACCTTATTGAGACCCCTCGGTGCGGGAGCTGCCGGACTTGAACCCATCTGGTTCGCTCTTATCATCGCAGCGCGTGTATTCGGTCCTTCGTGGGGTTTTCTCTTAGGAATAACATCGATGACAACGTCGGCGCTACTCACCGGTGGTGTTGGGCCATGGCTTGCCTACCAAGTATTTGCAGCAGGATGGATCGGTCTCCTTGCCGGTGCATTTCCGCAAAAAATTGCAGGAAGATTGATTCGCGGGCTACCCGAGAAAGTATTGCTTGTGTGTGTTGGCGTACTCGCTTCATTCGCATTTGGTCTATTAATGGACTTGCAGTTCTGGCCCTGGGTTTTGGGATCTAATACTCAGCTCTCCTATATTCCTGGCGGGGCTATAAGCGAAAACTTTTCTCGATTTATTGCATTTCATTTTGCATCATCGATGGCATGGGATATTCCTCGAGCGATTCTCACATCTGTTTTGATCGTACTTACGGCAACACCTTTCCTTAGCGCCTTACGCCGAACATACTTTAAGGCGGCCTTCCTGACTCCGATTGAGTTTAAGAGCGCGATACAGCGAAGAAATTAACGTACGTGAGATGGAACAAATGGCAGTTCCACAATTGTGGCCACCGATGAACGACCACGAATATCGATTGACACTTGGTCTCCGATAGTGAGCTCGGTATCAACAAGCGCGAGTGCAATACCTACACGAAGTGTTGGTGAGAAAGTTCCACTGGTTACTACCCCGACGCTCTTGCCAGAACCATCGTGTAATTCCATGCCTGCGCGAGGAATCCCCCGATCATTCGATTTCAATCCGCGCATGCGACGCGCTGGACCTTCGCTCTTCTGTGCAACGAGAACATCACTTCCGTGAAAAGCGCCTTTCTTCCATCCGATCGCCCAGGTAGCACTTGCCTGTACTGGGGAGATTTCAAGTGAAAGCTCATGGCCATGCAGTGGGTATCCCATTTCGGTACGCAAAGTGTCACGCGCACCAAGACCACAGATAACTCCATCTTCAGCTAGAACTGCGGCGGCGCAAATATCCCAGACCGATTCAACATCTGTTCGCTTCGGAAGAATTTCGAATCCGTGTTCACCTGTATATCCAGTGCGACATAAAATGACATCTGCTTGTCCGATACGGACATGTGAAAACGCCATGTAATCCATCTCTGGTTCAACGCCGAGCACTTTGAGTACCGCCGAGGCACGTGGGCCTTGCAATGCAATGACTCCAAAATCTTCGTGCAAGTTTTCAATAACGATCCCCGCTGGCGCACTCTCTGTAAGTACTCGCACTACTTCAGTCGTGTTAGATGCATTCGGAACTAGAAACAAATCCGTAGCGCTATTCCGGTAGACAATTAAGTCATCAATCACGCCGCCATCTTTGTTGCAGAGAAGCGTGTATTGAGCTTGTCCATCAGTAATGCGAAGCAAATCGTTTGTGAAAACACCGTTGAGAAACTCAAGTGCACCTTCGCCAGTCACTCGAGCTTTACCAAGGTGTGAAACATCGAAGAGACCCACACGTTCACGCACCGCTGCGTGTTCAGCTAGGACTCCCGCGCCGGGATACTCAATAGGCATCAACCAACCACCAAAATCGGCCATCTTCGCATCGAGGGCGAGGTGACGACTGTGCAAAGGTGAATTTTTCATCCCATCAACCTACACTTACGGCGCTAGGAACACGCAGTGGGCAACCCCAAAACTTTCGAAAGGCATGTGTGAC